>SERZ01000015.1_pt1 | contig 84854 bp, 65 predicted proteins | sample 3171461 | NCBI WGS metagenome assembly SERZ01 (sample SAMN06051861, study PRJNA518727) | freshwater metagenome | biome: subpolar coniferous forest; feature: holomictic lake; material: water; isolation source: holomictic Lake 227, 6 m depth | place: Canada: near Kenora, Ontario | collected... | reverse complement strand
GCCGCCGTGACCACGCCGCGCCTTGAATAGCCGCCGCCAACAACAGCGCGCCCGTTGCTTGATGCGCCGAAGTGAACACAACTTCCCAAATTGGAATCACTTGATCCTTGCGCATCAACACGGCGACATATGAAATCAAGCCAAGCAGAACTTGCGCTATCAAAATGGTGATCATGACAGCGGCGCAAGCGCCAAGCAATTTCAATGCGGCATTGTCCCGCGCCATGGCGGACATGCGACTTGCGGCAAGCAATACCGCAAGGACCGCGATGATTGAAAATCCAACGTGACCATGCATTGCCCAAATTGGGTGATATGCGGGAAGTCCATCGTGTGGGGGAACTTGCAAATGTCGATAGCTTGCGCCAAGAAAAAGTTGCACCAACAATACAAACGGCGCGACCATGGTGAGAGTGCGCACGCTTTTCGAACCAGCGAAATTCTGCAGCTGCAACGCGGATTTCCATTTCACGGTCAGCAACGCCGCAAGCAGTGCCATGGTTGCAAACACAATTTGTCCAAAGATTCCGTGGGCAATGGCGATCAGCGTGCTTGGTGAAAGTTGCGCTGTTTCTTGACTCAGCGTCAACGTGCCAGTGACGCGTAGTCCGCCCATCAAACCTTGCACACACACCATGAATAGCGCGAAGCATGCAAGCGCGCGCACCCATGTGCGGCGGTCCTCACGGAACACAACTAGCACCATGGTGAATGTGGTCACGCCAACCAACATTCCAAACAAGCGATGCGCGTGCTCGTAATACACGCCGCCTTTCATTTCACTCACCGGATACAGCAGCATGTTGTGGCCGAATGAATTAGGCCAATCCGGAACGGCAAGACCGGCTTCAAGACCTGTGACAAGTCCGCCTGTAATGAGCAGCAAGAAAATAGTTGCCGCTGCCACCATGGCGAACAAAGCCGCGGGCGCGGGCCACGACCATTGCGCGGTTGTTTCGGCGCCACTCTTTATAAAAATTCGCGGAGCAAGCCACGCACCAAAAAGAGCCAGGACTCCGCTGCCAACAAGCATGCCCACGCACCAGATGGCGCCTTGAACAATCATGGCGGTGTCGCTGCTGCCGCCGCCAACCAACGCGCCCACCACCAACAAGTTCACAAATCCAGAGACACATCCCACGCCAAATGGCGATGCGTGATCGCGCATTGCGCGCGCCGCCACAAATCCAGCGGCAACGGGACACGCCAATGTCAGGGCAAAAAGCGCGTCGCCAATAAGTTGACCTGGACCAATCATGGCCAAATACGCCAGCGCCCACTGCGCCGCGGTGGTGGCAAAACCCAGCGCCAATGTTTGCGAACGCAACGCGCGCACAATCAGCCCCAGCACTAAAAGGCCTACGATTCCAATGCCACTCGCAATGGCAAGCGCGACAGGATTCGTTGTGGATGCAAGCATGATTGTGTTCATGAAGGTATCTATAGTAGACGTCTTGGCTAAATAGGTCGACCCGCACATAATGAATTCATCCATTGAAAATTCAGAATTGGACAATGCGCGCGCCGCCATTGCGCCGTCAGGAAATTTTGCGGCTGATTGGAGCACGCTGATCAAAGCGCGCTTGAGTTTGTTGGTATTGGCCACCACGGCCGCGGGATTTGTGATTGCGGAACCCAATGCGATCGATTGGCCTAGATTTAATTGGACGTTGTTGGGAACATTTCTAGCGGCAGCCAGCGCGGCCGCGCTGAACCAATCCATTGAAGTGCGCCGCGACGCGCTCATGCATCGCACTTCACGACGACCAATTCCCGCTGGGCGCGTGCCGCTGATTGCGGCCGTGATTGCTGGCGTGGTGCTTGGCTACCTTGGCTGCTTTGTGCTGGCCACGCAAGTGAATTTAATTTCAAGCGCATTGGCTGGGCTGACCATTATTTTATATGTTGCGGTGTATACGCCCATGAAATGGATGAGCTCACTGAACACGTTGGTGGGCGCGGTTGTTGGCGGAATTCCGCCCATGATTGGATGGGTTGCGGCCACGGGTGATATTCAGCGGGGCGCGTGGATTCTTGGCGCGATTTTATTTGTGTGGCAACTGCCGCACTTCTTTGCTCTGGCGTGGCTGCACCGAGTGGACTACCAACGCGGTGGATTTCAAATGCTGTCCGCCATGCCTGGCTTGGAACACTTGGCGGCGCAGACAAGTTTGCTGAGCGCGTTGACATTGGTGCCGCTTGGCTTAATGGCCACATTACTTGGACTTGTTGGCATGACCAGCGCAATCGTGTCAAGTTTGGCGGGCCTTGGGTTTTCCTATTACGCGCTGGTGTTTTTGCGGCGCGTGGACAATGCGTCGGCGCGCAAAATGTTTTTCGCTTCGCTGATGTATTTACCCGTTGTGTTTGGAACCATGGTGGCGGACCGTGGTTCAATCGCGGTGGATGCGGCTGTGCGCGGCGGCCGCGATGTGATCATCGATCTACCAGCGAGCGCGGCGCCAGAAACACAAAATAGAAGTTTCGCGCCACGGACCACGCAACTGGCACCAACCACAACACAAGAAATTCCGCAAACACAAACATTGGCGCCGCCCACCGCAACTTCGCCGACATCACCGACATCGCCAACCAAACCATGAGCGCAAACTCCCCCGCCGTTCGTCCCTCGCTGACATTTCGCTCTGGCGGCTGGGTGATTGCTTTGGCTGGCGTGTTGGTGCTGCTCATTCTTGCATGGGCGTTCGCGGGCATTTTCACCGGCCACCACCCCAAGGGCGATGGTCAATCAGTGAACACCTATGGATTTGATTTGTCCAATCTGCAAACAAACGGTGGCGCATTCGTTGCCAGTGGTAATCCGCGCGACTTTTTGCGTTCGCTGGATCAACCCAAAGTTTTGCCTGGCCATGAAATGCTGGCGTACAACGCAAAGCTTCGCTCCAAATATGTCGTGACATCTGACCGCGTTATTGGCGTGGAGATCAACGGCAAGTCGCGCGCCTATCCGCTTGATGTGATGAATGTGCATGAAATTGTAAATGACGAACTGACGGGCGTGCCAATTGCTGTCACCTTCAGTCCACTCTGCGACAGCGCGGTTGTGTTTGACCGACGCGTGAATGGTGAGCCACTTCAATTTGGCGTCAGCGGATTGTTGCTTGATTCAAACTTGGTGATGTATGACAAACAAGCAGAAGTTGCGGCGCAGCCACGCATCAATTCCCAAGACGCAAAGCCAGCAACTCAAGACGGAATAAATTCGGATCAGGCGCAACTCGTAGCGGCCGCATCCCCTTCAAGCCTGTGGAGTCAAATGGCTGGCAAGGCCATCGCGGGTCCCGCGCTTGGAAAAACGCTCACGCAAATTCCAAATGTGAATGTGTGCACTTGGAAACATTGGCTGGCCATGCATCCAACAACGGAAGTGATTCTGCCCGACCCACAAGATGAGCAGCGCATGAAAAGTTTTTCATACAGCCGCTACTTGCTCAGCCCGCGCATTGATTTTCCAATTGGCCGCAAGGCGCTTGTGAACGCGTTGCCCAACCCATCTCCGAACAATGAATCAAGCGATGCGGCGAATCATTCTGCGCAAAGCCAGACCGAAAGCAAGTTGAATATGAATGCGGAAATGCCGGCAAAAATGCCCGTAATTGCAATCACCGCCGGTGGCGAAACCCGTGTGGTCACGCTGCGTGAAGCCGCTGATCGTGGCGCCGATGCGCCGTGGAATTTTGTGGTGGGCGGCGTGCCCATTGTTCTGTTGTCACAAAAAGATCCGGCGTCCGTCTTAGTGGGATCAAGCGACGGAACTCCAATTCAAGTGACGCCGTGTCTTTGGTTTGTATGGCAAGCGTTCCACGTTCCAACTGCGCCACATTAAGTTCTCATGCCAAGCCACAGCGTGAAATAAAGCATCAGCCAAATTGCGCCAAGAAGGTGCCAATACATTTCACAATAAAGAATGCCTTCGGGGTGATCCTTGCTGTAAGCGCCGCGCGCGGTCTTGCGCCACACACGAATCAGCGGAACAAATCCCGCCAACACATGCAGCGCGTGTAGACCCGTGAGAATATAAAAACTCCACGCGTAGAGTGAATCGCCAAAGTGAATATTTTGCCGCCACAGCGTGACCCACGCGAATGTTTGCAGCGCAAGAAACACGCAGGCCAACACCAAGGTGATGGTCATGGACCGATGCGCCTCTTGCGAACGCCCCTGACGCACATGGCGTGTGGCTTGGTGCATGAAATAACTAGACACCATTAATGCCATGGTTGAAAACACAAGCGCTCCAGGCAAGCCCGTCGCGCCCTCTGGAATAAATGGAGCCTCCAAGTTGGGATTCACCCGCACCACTACATACCCAATGATTGCGCCCAAAAACAGCATGGCAACCACCACCAGAAAAACCCACATGCCTAGAACTCCAGCAGCAAAGCGTTGCGGTGTTCCCGCGAATGGGTCTATAAATGTTTGAGTTTTAATAGCCACAAGTTTGCGCCATAAAACAATAATGCAACTTCCACCGCAACGGGCTCACCACCAAGTGTGCGCTCATTATTCTGACGTGCGTTTGTATCACCACGAGATTGCACAACTCATGGCGAAGCCGCATCACGGACTGTATGGCTTAAAGCGCGCCACTGGCGCGCCTGGCGCGTTGGCTTGCAATGTGGACTCCGCATTGGGTGCGTTCCCGTCAAATTGGGTCTCGTGATATTGGTTTGTGTCCATGATCAAGAACGCCATCATTAATATAACTAAGACCACGCTCACCAAAAACACCAAGGTGTTGAATGATCGATCCCAGCGCAAATGCATGAAGAACAAACTCACCAATGTTGCTTTGACTAGCGCCACGCCAAGAGCCACAACAATGTTGAACTCGCCAATGTCGATGTAGCGAACCGCGACCGTGATCACGGTCAACATCAACAACGATGTTCCCACAAAGACAAGCAACCATGTTGGAACTAGGTGGCCAACAATGGGGTGGGCGCCTGGAGTTTTTCCACCAGTGTCATGCGAAATTGTTGCGGTGTTTGACATGGTTGACCTTTAGTGAATGAGATAGAACAGTGGAAAGAGGAAGATCCAAATCAAATCGACAATGTGCCAGTACAAACCGCCGACATCGACGGGCGTGAAATAGTCGCTGGAGAAATCACCGCGAATGGCGCGCTTCAGAAGCCACGCAATCACCACCATGCCCGCCAAAACGTGCACGCCGTGCAAGCCAGTCATGGCGTAATAAATGGCGAAGAACACATGTGAATTGGCCGGCATTTTCTTGTCGACCAAATGCGTGGCTGGATGCGAGAACGATGGATCATGCTCACCCGTTGGCAAGCCCTCTGCCTTGGCCATTTGCGTTGGCGTTGCCAAACCAACTGGCGCGCGTGACGCTTGCTTGATTGCGCTGGCATCCACAGGTGGAGTTTGCGCCAATGTTGGAACTGCGAACACCGCCGGATTGACTGGGTTCAAAGTGATGCTGGTTGTTGGAGCGACGGACAACTCTTTCGCTTCTAATTCACCGGCGGCGTCGTGTGGAGGAACATAAAACGTGGTTCCCCAAACCAAGTTGTCATGAATCTTGTGGCTGTATTCAAAATACTTGATCACCATAAAACCAATCGCGCCCATGAATGTCAGGATGAGACAAATGATCAGGCCAGTTCTTCGGTTGGTTTGGGCAAAGCGAACAGCCAGCGCCATGGTGAGACTGGAAAGAATGAGCACGCATGTGTTGATGCCGCCCATGATCGTGTCGAGATAATGGCTGGAGTAACTGAAGACTTCAGGAAAGCGATTTCGCAGCACTGCGTAGGCAACAAACAAACCGCCGAAGAACAACACTTCCGTTGCCAAGAACAACCACATGCCAAGCTTTGCGCTGTCAAACTGATGATGCGGCGTGTCAAAGTGATGCTGAAGAAACGGATACTTGGTGTGCTCGGCACTGCCATGGGCTCCATCATGCGCATCATGTGCATCATCCGCGTGATTGGGTTGTGATTGAAGTGTGGTCACGGTTTTATCTTTCAAATAAGTTGCAAATCAGTGAGAATTCTTCGCCGCCAAATTTGGATTCAATGTTGAATCAAGCGCGCGGTCAACAACATAGCCCTGCTCTTTTTCATCCCAACGAATGGCGGAGAAGTCATAGCAATCGCCCACGCTTGGTTGCTTGGAAAAATTATCAAATGGTGGCGGACTAGCGCATTGCCATTCCAAACTGCGACCGCCCCAGGGATTTGCCGGAGCAAGACGACCACCAAACAGGCTGGCCAACAAATAATACGCCGTGAGCAAGAACCCGCTTGCCATGATGTAAGAACCAATCGTGCTGATCACGTGGTAAATCTGGTACTCAGGTTGATAGTCGTAGTAGCGGCGCGGCATACCTTGGCTGCCAAGGAAGAATTGCGTGAAGAAAGTCACGTTAAAACCAATGAATACGGTGATGCAGGCAATGCGCCCAAGATTTTCGTTGTACATGCGGCCCGTGATCTTTGGCCACCAATGATGCAAGCCGCCAATCATGCCGATCAACGCGGATCCCATCATGACGTAGTGGAAATGCGCGACAACAAAATAAGTGTCATGCAAATGCACGTCGGTATTCAGCGTTGCCAAATGAATTCCAGTAAGTCCACCAATGGTGAACAACACAAGGAAAGCCAATGCGTACAACATGGGCGTGTTGAGCACAATGTTGCCCTTGTACAGCGTCGACATCCAATTGAATACTTTCACGGCGCTTGGAATAGCCACGCTGAAAGAAATTAAACTAAAGAGCGTGTTCAGCAGCGGACTTTGACCGCTGATAAACATGTGGTGTCCCCAAACCAAGAAACTGAAAATGGCAATGGCAATTGAACTGAGCGCGATGAACTTGTAGCCAAAGATATGGCGATGCGCATGCACGCTGATGAGTTCGCTGATAATTCCCATGGCGGGAAGAATCATGATGTAGACCGCAGGATGGCTATAGAACCAGAAGAAATGCTGATACAAAACTGGATCGCCGCCCATGGATGGATCAAAGATTCCAATATTGAACGCGCGCTCCACAATGAGCAAGAGCAGCGTGATTCCCAACACTGGAGTCGCAAGAACTTGAATAATGGCGGTGGCATAAATAGCCCACAGGAACAATGGCATGCGGAACCACGTCATTCCAGGCGGACGCAATTTGTGAACGGTGACGATGAAATTCAAACCCGTGAAGATGCTGGAGAAACCAAGAATGAACACGCCCGTGAGCGCGGGAATAACTCCGCCGGCTGGCGTTGTTGTGGAATACGGCGTGTAGAAAGTCCAGCCCGTGTCAAAGCCACCAAGCAACAAACTGCTCACGGTGAACAGCGCACCGAAGAGCCACAAGTAGTAACTGAATAAATTCAGTCGCGGAAACGCAACGTCTTTGGCGCCCAACATAATGGGCATGATGAAGTTGCCAAGCGCCGCAGGAATACTGGGAATAATCACCAAGAACACCATGATGGCGCCGTGCAGTGTGAAGAAATGGTTGTAGACATCCGCGGTCACACCGGGAATGGTCATGCCTGGTGTGAGCAATTCCGTTCGCACCAGCAACGCGAACACGCCGCCCACAAAGAAGCTGGTCAGCACGCTGACTAAATACATAACGCCAATGCGTTTGTGATCCAGCGTGAATGCCCAACTCATAAACCCACGCGTGTGCGTGATGTAATTGTCGGGACGGGCGGCTGTGTCCAGTGGTTGTGAAATGTTGATTGTTGTCATGACGCTTCTACTTTCAAAAATATTTTATAAATGATCAAACAAATCGCGCTACTTCATGCTCACTTTTGGGGTGGGGGGAACTTCTTTCAAATACTTTCCTTTAGTGTCAAACTCATCCAAGTGCTTCATGAATCCAATGACGGCATCAATGCCCTTGTCATTCAGTTGACCCTTGAAACTTGGCATGGCATTGGCGTAGCCAACCACTACATGTTCGCCAGGATTCAGAATGGAGGCGCGAATGTAATCCTCTGGTGTTTGATATTGCTTGCCCGCGCCAATTTGACTTTGATAGCCAGTACCGTCGACAAATTTACCGTCGCCGCCTTCGCCGCCACTGACGCGCGCCCACAAACCTTTCCACGATGGACCAATGCCTTTGGTGCCGTCCAGTGAATGGCATTGCTGGCAGCGCGCATACAACTTTGGACCGGCGCGGAAATACAATTCCTCTTCTGGAATTTTGTCCAACCACTGACTTTGAGCTACGAGCCATTGGTCAAAGTCTGGCTGAGATAACGCGTACACCTTTCGATTCATATTGCTGTGGCCCGTGCCGCAATATTCAGCGCAGAATAAATTGTGTCCCCATCCCGCCGGCGTGACGTCATCGGTTTGAAACCACAAATACGAATAACGGCCCGGCACAAGATCCTTCTTCACGCGGAAATCCGGGATGTAGCAGCAATGCAACACATCGGAACTGCGCATGGACAACTTCACTGGCCGACCCGTTGGAACATACAAGTCATCGCTGGTGGCGCCGTTTGGATACTTGAAGAGCCATCCCCACTTCTGCGCCGTCACCGCGATCTCGTATGAATTCTTTGGCGGCGTCATGAAGTTCAAGTAATCACGGAAGCCAAAGTAGAAAACAAAAATCACGATGAACAACGGCACAAGCGCCCAAGTCATTTCAAGCGGCAAGTGATGCAATGGACCATCCGTGCGGAAAGGACGATCTTTTTTCATGCGGTACTTCACCACCAGAATCACAAGCGCAATAACAATGCCTATGAAGAAGAAATAACAAATGACATTGATCCACCAAAACATGTGGTCGCTGTTGGCAGCAAGGTTGCTGTCCGGGGGCGGAAGCCACAAAGTGCGTCCTTCGCGCGGATCGCCTGCGAGCAAGTTTGAAAAGATGGTTGTTGCAATATTCATTGGGGGACTTCTATCTTTGGATGGCTAATGTATTCAGACCACTCCTGACACAACATTTTTTGAATTCACATTTTTGGCGCCTGGAGCCGCCAAACGCTTGCTTCTGGCTTCATTGCGCAGCAACATCCATACCACGCTTCCAAGCGCAATCAAAGTGACCGCGCCCGCCAGTTGCATGACGCGATATGCCCAGATGACATAGCTGCCTTTGGCGGGATCAAATTGATGGCACCAAAAAACAAACTGGTCGAATGTGGAGCCAAGCTTTCCTTCACCCGCATCCGTGAGCGCCAAGCGTAAATCAGTTGGGGATTGCGTCACGCCCGGTAAATATTGCGCCAGCCGTCCGTCGCCTGTCACAACAAATACGGCCGCTGGGTGAGCGTATTCACCATTGTCCATTTTGCGATAAGGAAATCCAACCGCGTCGGCAATGCCACGCACGCTTGCTTCTGAGCCCGTTAAAAATCGCCAACCTTTTTCGCCACCGGCGCGCGCGTATTCCGCGGCGTAGCCCTTGCGTTTGGCGGCGGCAAGTTCAAATGTTTCCTCTGGGTTGATGCTGATAAACAACACATCAAATTGGTCGCCTACTGACCAATCAAGCCCTTGCATGCCTCGCACCAAGCCGTTGAGCGCAAGACCGCACAGCATTGGGCACTTCATGTAGCCAAGTTGCACAAGCTTGGGACGTTTGTCAGCGAATAGTTCACCCAGCGTGATTGATTTTCCAGTTTCATCCACCAATGCGGATTGCATTGGCAACACAACGCCACGTTGATCCTTCACTTCAAGACCCGCGAGTTCCTTGGGAGCGTCCGTGGTTTGCACCGGTGGTTCGTAGCCGTGTGGATCAAGCGGTCGCTGAGCAAAAACTGATTGAGCCAAAGCCGCCACCGCGATCAAACAGACAAGAAGTGTGGCTTGGCGTGAATTCATTTTTGCGACCCGGGTTGTACTGCAGGCTGAACCACGACAGGCTTGTTCGTGACTGGCAACGTGCGTGGGGCAGTCTTGGCATCTTGTACAACCATTTCCATGGCGCGATCGATTGGAATTCGCGTGAAAGTGGCAGATTTTCCATCTGGCATTGTCCATGTGTAGTTGCTGTACACCGCAAGTTCTTCACGTTGCGACGCGCGCAATTGCTCAAGGCTAAGCGTTGGTTGATCAATGATCTTGGCGTCCACTTCAAAGGAATCAACCTTGAAGTAGAAAGCGCTTGCCGCCACGATGATGACCACGAACACAACAATGGTGGCCAAAGACCAGAACCATGTGCTGCCTGGCTCAGGGTCATCAAGTTGCTTGAGAATGTCTGTTTGTGCGGTTGTCATTTCAATGTTCCATTACATATTTTCAAATCGCAAACTTTCAGCAAGGCGCGGATCTTTCATGCAAAGCAAGCCCATGGAACTTAAGCGGCTCAGAGTTGTGCCGACAAGCATGAGCATGAATCCGACAAGCAAAATCCAATTCCATGGGTTTAGAAAATGCGCGCTTTGGTTGGCGTAGTGCGCCAAAATTTGTTCGTAAGAAGTGTAGGCGCCAATGTCATGCGGAATTTTTGGTTGGATTAAATAGAACAAATCAAACCATTGAGAAGCCAACATCCACACGCAGGCAAAGAGCAACGTGCCGCGCCATCGCTTGGTCCATCGGCTGATTAAAAACAAGAAGGGCAGAATGAAATGCCCGAACAAAAGAACCACGCTGACCACGCGCCACTCGCCAAGTTGGCGCGCCAAGAACCACGCGGTTTCTTCCGGAATGTTTGCGTACCAAATCAACATGTATTGACTGAATGCAATGTAGGCCCAGAACACAACGCCAAACGCGAACAGTAATTTTCCAATGTCTTGATAGTGCTCGGTGGTGATGATGCCTTTGAGATAGCCCAACGCTTGCAAGCGCAAGCACACAATTCCAATGTAGGCGAAGCCACCCGTGCAGCAACCCACGAAGAAATACACGCCGAACATGGTGCTGAACCAAGCGGGGTTGAGGCTCATGATCCAGTCAAAGGCGGCGAATGATGTGGTCACGCCAAACAAAATCGCGGCTGGTCCCGCCCACTTTTCCAATTTCTTTGTGCGCGCCATGGAACCATCGCTGTCTTGCGCGACTGAATTGCTTACGAAGAAGCGCGACAGAACGAACCATGTCACCAAATACACGGCGGCTCGAATCATGAAAAATTTGTCATTGAGAAACGCGGTTTTCTTGCCCACAAGTTCCGCCTCTTCCAAAGAAATCAGTTTGAGCGCCTCAAGGTTGGCCCAAGGAAAGATGACGCTGAGATCGCCTTTCCACCAATAGAAGACGAACGGCAAGAAACCAATCCAAACCCATTGCAGATTTGATGCGATTGCTTCCGCAGGGCGGCGCACCACAACACTCCACCCGGCGTGCGAGATGTGATGCACGATCAAAAAGAACAATCCACCCAATGAAACAGTGGTGACGAACAACCACGATTGCATCCAGAAGCGGAGAAACAAGCCTTGGTCTGGCGAGCGCATGCCTATGAAAAAAGCCACGACTAAAATTGCGAATCCAACAAGTCGCAACATAAATCCTGGCCTGGCGAATCCCTCAGCGCGAATATTGGAAGAACTTAAATTCAGGATGGTGGCGCTGGCGCTCATTACTTTACCTCCGCAATTGACGTGGCAGGATTGGTAAATGAATTCACGGTTGCATTGCTTAATTGAACATGCGTTGGTGAAGCGCTTGCGTTGTCAGTTACTTTGGTTCCCGCAGGAACGTCCGTAGCCAAAGCATTTTGGCTGCGCTGCAACGCTTTCACATAGGCCGCAATCGCCCAGCGATCTTCGGTTGGAATTTGACTTCCATACCCAGCCATATTTCGAATGCCGTATGTGATGGTGTTGAACACTTGTCCCATTGGTTGAACGGTGACAAGTTCATCGTGCACCAGATTCTTGGCTTGCACCCACACGGTTCCATTCACGGGACCGTTTGTGTTGGCGACCAATTCCATGGCGCGCTGATTCACAATGCCATTGCCGCCGCCAGAAATTCCGTGGCATACCGAGCAATAGATATTGAAACGCTCTTGACCTCGACGAAGCGTGGCGAAATCCATTTTGATTTGAGACGGAAGAACATTGGCCCATTGACCATCGATTACCCCGTCATACAAATGCGCGTCAAGATATGTCTCACCGCGAGCGACCGCGTTGATCACTGGCGGACGCATGGTGTTGTGATCGGCGAAGAGCGGATTGACAGCTTGCGTTTTATATTTGGATTGAAACGCCATGTCCTGAATAATGTGGATTGGCAGATTGGAGTTGGGCGTGCTGCGAACGCGCGCGATAATGGCGGGCGGCAGAAGCAAGCACAGCAGCAAGATGAGTCCGACGAAAATAAAGATGCGTGGCATGACGATTAGGCCTCCACCATCTCGACGGCCTTGGCGCCAAGATCCTTCAGGAATTGTTCGGTGCGACTAGCGAAGAAGCGCGGGTCGCGTGATTCGATCACAATAAAAAATCGGTCGTCAGTGACGCGCAAGAATCGCTTGTTGGAAAGCAACGGATGATTCCACCGAGGCAATCCGTTGAACAAGAACATAATTCCAACGGCGCTCAACGCGGAAAGCAAAATGGTCAGTTCGAACATGACAGGAATAAATGCAGGCATACTGATCAGTGGCTTGCCGCTGATTAAGAATGGATATCCGGTGACCCACACCAACGCCCAAATTGAGAAACTTGCGGCGTTGGTAAATGCTTGCAAACAAAAACCAATTGTGGTTCCGGTGAGACCAGCGCCGAACACAAGCACTGGCAAAATGGTGCGCTTGATTCCCATCGCTTTATCAAGACCGTGCACAGGGAATGGAGTATGGCAATCCCACCAACGAAAACCAGCCATGCGAACTTTGTCCGCGGCTGCCATAAGCGCGGCTGGATCATGAAACTCGGCAACGATTCCGTATAAACGCTTGCGAGGAATTTGATTGCCTTGCGTGACAGGCGCGGTTGTTGGAGAAAGAGTTGTCATAGCGCTTGTGGACCTCCATCTGGACCGCTGCCTGGACTTCGCAGCGCGTCAGGACTTGCGAATGAGGGCTTTGCGGAACCACCTGCATGTCCGTGATCATCATGCGCTTCGTAACCAGACCAATGCGGATTGGCTTGCGGCATGGTGGCTTTCACTTCGGCCATGGCAATCATGGGCAGGTATCGGCAGAACAAAAGGAAGAGTGTTCCAAATAATCCGAACGCGCCCATCATTGTTCCCATGTCAACCCACGTCGGCGTGAAGAAGTCCCAACTGGTTGGAAGGAAATCATTCGCAAGGCTGGTGACAATAATCACGAAGCGCTCGAACCACATGCCGATGTTCACCACAAGACACAGAGCGAACATAATTGGAATGCTGGTGCGGATGCTCTTGAACCAGAACAACTGAGGCGTGATCACGTTGCAACTCACCATGATCCAGTACGCCCACCAATATTGTCCGAAGGCGCGGTTCACAAACGCGAACCGTTCATACATGGCGCCGGAATACCACGCGATGAAGAATTCCATGGAGTAGGCGTAACCAACCATACATCCTGTGACCAGGATGATTTTGTTCATGTTGTCCAAGTGGCGCAGCGTGATCAAATCCTTCAAGCCGAAAAGTTGGCGAGCTGGAACCGCAAGCGTGACCACCATGGCGAAGCCGCTAAAGATGGCGCCCGCTACAAAGTACGGCGGGAAGATGGTGGTATGCCAACCAGGAACTTGGCTGACTGCGAAATCGAAACTCACGACGGAGTGCACGCTCAACACAAGTGGCGTGCTCAGTGCGGCAAGCAACAAGTACGCAACTTCATAGCGATGCCAATGTCGATTGCTGCCTCTCCAACCAAGCGCGAACAAGCCGTAAGCGAATTGTTGAATGCGTCCCTTTGCGCGGTCGCGCAGCGTGGCTAAATCTGGAACCATTCCAACGAACCAAAAGACAAATGAAACGGTGAAGTATGTGCTGACCGCGAACACATCCCACAGCAGCGGACTGCGGAATTGCGGCCACATGTCCATTTGATTTGGAATTGGGAAAAGCCAATACGCCAACCACACGCGGCCAACGTGAATGCCCGGAAAAAGTCCGGCGCAAATGACCGCGAAGATGGTCATAGCTTCGGCGAATCGATTAATGCCCGTGCGCCACTTTTGTCTGAACAAGAACAAAATGGCGCTGATCAACGTTCCGGCGTGACCAATACCAACCCAGAACACAAAGTTGGTGATGTCAAACGCCCACATGACGGGATTGTTCAAGCCCCAAACGCCAACACCCGTGAAGATGAGATAGTTGACGCAGAAGCCCAGCAATCCGACCAAGGCCAAACTCACTGTGAACGCCGCGTACCAGGCGAACGGCGGCTTCTTTGATTCCGCAACTTGGCACACTTGGCGAGTGACTTGCCCAAAGCGATCCATGTTCAACACCAGCGGCGCGCGCACGCCAGGATTTTCCGCGGTGTTGTCGGTTTCTTGAAAACCGGGCAGAGCGGTTTGACGATTGACAGGAAGCGAACTCATGAATGCGCTCCATGATTATTGTTGAGATTAGTTGCATGCTCATGGGCAGGCGACGATGAATAGCCTTCGTGTTGCAAATGATCAACGGCCGGATTGATGACCTTGGCCATGTACTTCACGCGTGGCTTGACATTGAGTTCTTCAAGCATGCCGTATGAAAGTTTGCTTGCGTGCAACTTGCTCACTTGACTCTTTGGATCGTTCAAGTCACCAAACACAATTGCCTGCGCGGGACACGCTTGTTGACACGCGGTGACAATGGCTCCATCTGGAATTGAGAAATTGGAAGTGCCACCACTTGTGCCGCCCGCCTTCACCCATTCATTCTTGTACTTGATCTTGGCCGCGGCGATGCGTTGCACGCAGAAAGAACATTTCTCCATGACGCCGCGCATGCGCACCGTCACCTCAGGATTCAGTTGCATGCGCACCCATTCATTGGGGCCGGTGTCAACGTAATACTCTGGCTTCACGGCCAATGGACCACTTTGCTCACGCACAGGTTCGCGCCGTTGGTAATCGAAGAAATTGAAACGGCGCACTTTGTACGGGCAATTGTTGCTGCAGTAGCGCGTGCCAATGCAGCGGTTGTACACCATGCTGTTGATGCCGTCGGCATCATGCACGGTTGCGGCAACAGGACACACTTGCTCGCACGGCGCATTTTCACAGTGCATGCATGCCACAGGTTGAATGGCGAAACCGTTTGGCTTGGCAGGATCGGAGCCGCGGAAATATCGATCGATGCGGATCCAGAACATTTCACGACCACGCTTCACTTGGTCCTTGCCCACGATTGGAATATTATTTTCAGACTGACACGCGGTCACGCACGCGCTGCAACCCGTGCACGTGGTGAGATCCACGGACATAGCCCAACGGAAATGCGCGCCATCCAAATTATTTTCTTGCCACAGCGACAAGCGATGCGGCATGTGCACCAACTCGCTCGCGAACGCTGGATCTGATTTGTAAGACGCCAATGAAGTCTGGCGAACAAGTGTTGGCAAGCGTTCTTGAACGCCGTCGTGAGGAACACTTGGAATAAGCGCGGCGTCCACGCTGCCGTGATCTTGCGTGTGCGCGAATGTGTACATGGCGCCAGTGGCCTGCACTGTTGCGCCGCGCACAAGACGCATAGAAGAAGTTGTGCGCATTGGATACGCGTTGAAACCAGCGTCAACCGCAAGTCGACCGGCGGACTCGGCGCGACCGCAACCCAGCGTGATCGAAACGCAATCATCAACCATGCCTGGAACTGGAAACGCCGCGGCTTTCATGCTGCGGCCGCCTGCGTTCACCGTGACCATGCTGCCTTGGCTTAAACCAAGTCGTCGCATTGTTGGGACAGACATAAGCAAGGCGTTGTCCCACGTGATTTTTGTGACAGGATCTGGAAGTTCCTGCAACCAACCATTGTTGGCAAAGCATCCGTCAAATACGCGCGCGTCATTCATGAAACACAATTCAACGCTGGCGTCGCGGTTGGCAGGTTGGGCATCGGCAAGCGTGTTCACCGCACGCGCGATGTCGCCTGCGTTTGAAGAAACATTCACGCTTGTGATTGGCTTGCCCGCAATGACTCCGGTATCAAGCCACGTGCGCCACGCTGATTCAAATGTTGAACCAGCGAGACCGCTCAAAGCCATGTGCGTGCGGCGCACCATTGCGTATCCATCTTGTGGTTGCGAATCACCAAGTGACATTGTCAACAACATGCCAAGCGCTTCAATGGCGCTATGTCCACCTTGCGCGGGATCAATCATGGGTTGAATCAGCGGCTGTTGCACGGAGAGAGTTCCGTCTGGCGCGCACACATCGCCCCAACTTTCCAAGAAGTGCGACTGCGGCACATGGAACGTGCACGCAGGATCCATGCTGGTTTCATCGCGGTAATACGCCACGCGCGCGACATTTGGAACCTTGCCCATGGCCTTGGAGAAATCCAAATCAGCGGGCGCGTTGTAGCAAGGATTGGCGCCAAGAATCATGAGCGTGTCCACTTGACCCGCGTTCATGGACTTCACAAGTTCAGGCAAGCCCATGGTGTCAGCCGACATTGGCTCCATATTCAGCGTTGTTCCGTGTGCTCCAAGTGATTCATTGATGGCCGCAACCAACGCCACCACTTCAGCGGGCTGACCATCGCCACACACCAACACGGATGTTCCTTTGGCGCCCTTCAAATCTTTGACAAGTTGTTCGAAAATTTCTTTTTCGCCATCACCCAAAATACTTTTTGAGGCGGGGCACGAAGCAAGGCGAACAATGGCGGACTTCAATGCTGAATCACCCAAAACTCCATCAGTCATTCCAAGCGCTTGCGCAATCATTGCAACAAACACTGGCATGTCACCGCGACGAACGGCCAGGCGACTGTCTGCGGCCATTCCAGAAACGCTGACGCCCGCTTCAACCACATACATTCTGTTTTGCGTCTGCTTGGTTGGATCTTCCGCGCGCACGCGGCGGCCATCAGCCCAACTACGCATGTTGCGCAAGGCGAATGGACTTGCGGAGAATGGATCCCAATCAAGGGCCACAATCACGGTGGCATTTTCAAGTTGCGGTTGCGAGCGAATTGACTGCCCGAACGCAATGTTCGAACCTTCGCGATGCGTGTTTCCAAAGATGGGGTTCCACTGAACAACTTTTGCTTTTGGGAAAGCCTGCGTGAAGCGCGCAATCATGTCCAACATGGTTGGGCTTGAAGTCTTCTCGGTGAGAACGACAAGGCCATCGCCCTGCTTGGCTTGCATTGCTTTGGCGCGCTCGCCTAGCCAAGATTTAAATTCAGCGTCAGTGGATGGTTTGCCTGCGCGAAAAACTTGGCGGCTGCGATCGGGGTCGTACAGCTCAAGCACGCGGGACTGCATCCAACTTGTGGAAGTGCCGCCCCAATATGGATGCGCGGAATTGCCATCAAGTTTGATTGGCCGGCCATCGAAACTTGTGGCGACAAGTCCATATCCAATGCCCATGAAATCAACCGCGGTTGAATAAGTCACCGACACGCCAGGCGTGCGGTTTGCGGGCTGACTTGCGTTTGGAACAATTTTTGACTCCGGCCATCGTCGGCAACCCGTCAGACCCATGCCTGCAAGCGCAAAACCCGCGCCCATGATCTTGATGAAGTTGCGGCGGTCATCACCTTCAAGCACATCGCTTGCGGCGGAAAATTCACGCGCGGCAAATGCACTGGCTTCAGCGTCAGCGGATTGCGCACCAAGCGAACGCCACAATGAGCGGCCAGTGGCTGCAACTTTGTTTTGCGCGGACGTGTCTTGCGTTGAAGAGCAACCACAACCACTTTGTTGCGCGGACGTGTCTTGCGTTGAAGAGCAACCGCAACCACTTTGTTGCGCGTCATTGATCGGTAGCGAAATATCTTTTGATGAACTCATCGATGGCATGTTGAGCAATTATCGTTGGGGTGAATGTTGTTGAGATTTTGCAACTCGACGCGTTGCGCCTCGGTCATTTCTTTGTTCTGGTCCCAGGCCATTTGCGTCACCATGGATGGAGGACGAATTCGATCGGTTGGATTGCGATGGCATTCCAAACACCATCCCATTGAAAGCGGCGCCACGCGATATACAACTGTCATTTGGTCAATTCGTCCGTGACATTCAACACAACCAACGCCACGCACAACGTGCGCGGAATGATTGAAATACGCGTAATCCGCTAGTTTATGCACCTTCACCCACTCAATAGGCATTCCTGTTTCATAACTTGAACGAACCTTCTCAAGCTTGGGGCTTTCGCGATGAATCTGTGTGTGGCAATTCATGCATGTCTGAGTTGCGGGCACAGCAGCGAATGAAGCCTTCTCCACACTTGTGTGGCAGTAGCGACAATCCATTCCCAACTTGCCGGCGTGAATCGCGTGACTATATGGAACAGGTTGCGTGGGCATGTATCCGGCTTCCAAAGTTTTTGGACTAAACCCATATGCAACAAACAATCCCACATACAGTGGCGCAATGGCGCCAAGTAAAATGACAAGGGGAAGAAATGCGTTGGACCAACGTGGAAAGAGGAATCGACTCACGGGTAAGAAGTGTTCCTGTTAGAGGCAAGTAAAACATTGTGAAAAGTTTCACAATGTCTCAATAAACAATCCTACGGGTGTTCCCCTGCATGCGTCAACAATGGGAAATCATTTTGAAACACAAATCAAAGACTCACGCCCAGGTCGGGCATGATTTCAAATTTCTGAAATTTCTTCTTTTATTACGCGACCTGCCTTTGCACACACGCATGGATTCAAAGACCCATTTCGCGTTTAGATAAACCCGAAGCCATAAGTGATGGTTTCACTTGCGATATATGTAGTCCTTAATCTGGGGAAGTTATTTTGAAGATATGGAATTCTAAAAATTTGTAACTCTATTTAAATAATGACTTTACATATTTTTCGCTTTCAAAAACACACATCAGCTTAAATTAATGTTATAAGACCTGAATCTCAATTTCACCCATTTTTCTTAGCCATTAGGAGCATTGGAGTGGTACGGTCGACCCAATTCACATGATCGACACCCACTGCCATCTCACATATCAGCCATTTCGCAATCGCCTGAAGGAGGAATTGGACGCGGCCGAAGCCGCCGGAGTGCGTGCGTGCATTTCCATTGGCACAAACAGCGAAGACTCCAATGCGGCACGCGTATTGGCTGAAAGCGATCCGCGCCTTTGGTTCACAGCTGGCATTCATCCGCTTTCAACCGATGACCCCGTTGATTGGGGAGTGCTGCGCGCGTGCGCCGCGCATCCTCGTTGTGTTGCGTGGGGCGAACTTGGCTTGGACAATCATTATGAAAAACCTGTCGCATCACTGCAGCGCACCATGCTTGACGCGCAACTTGATCGCATTACGCGCTGGTCCGACGAAGGTCTTTCAAAACCAATCGTCATTCATTGCCGAAAAGCATTTGATGATTTAATTCCTATTTTGCGCGCCAGCGGTTTACCAAGTGATCGATTTGTTTTTCATTGCTTCACAGGCACTCCAGATGAGGCGCGAAAGGTGCTGGATTTTGGCGCGTGCATTTCATTCACCGGCGTGGTGACGTATCGCAACGCTCCCGAAGTGGCCGAAGCCGCCAAACTTGTTCCCGCGGATCGAATCATGGCTGAAACCGACGCGCCCTTTCTTTCGCCCGAACCCATGCGCACGGCCAAACCAAATCGCCCCGCTCATTCCATTGTTGTGGCGCGACACTTGGCCAAAATTCGCGGCGTTGACGAGGCGACATTTCTGAATGTGCTAGACGACAACGCCGTGCGATTTTTCAGTCTGCCGCTGGAAAAACTAACGCCAATCGGCGGCTAGCATCGCAATATGACCGTTGAACATGATCCCAATCCAACGCAAGGCTCCATGAGCTTTGGTGATCATTTGGAGGAATTGCGCCGACGTTTATTGTGGGCCATTGCCCTACCAATTCCACTGGCCATACTTGCATTTTCCTACGCCGAAGTCATTCGTGATTTTTTGTGCGCGCCTGCAATTACCGCTCTCAAGGCGCATGACTTGCCAGCGCAACTGCAAGTATTAAGTCCCATCGAGGCGCTTTCAACCGACATGTATCTCAGCCTGATCACCGCGATCGTGGCCAGTAGTCCTTGGATTTGTTGGCAAGTGTGGAAATTCATCGAGCCCGGTTTGTACGCCCATGAAAAACGCTTTGTCCGATTTTTAATCCCCCTCAGCTCCCTGCTCACGCTTGCGGGATTCTCGCTGCTCTATTTTATTTTAATGCCAATCATGCTTGATGTACTGGTGAGTTTTGGCAGCGAGTCCCCCGCACTGATTCCCACCAACACGTCGTCCGTCGAGGCGACAACGCCCGCGCTGAACGCATTCACCATTCCAATACTTTCAGAAACTCCAAGCCATGTTGTGGTTGGGCAAATGTGGATGACGCCCGACCACAAACTTGTTGTTGCCGCGCCACACGATTCCACAGGCATTGAACTGTTCACGGTGCCATTGATGCACGCCACCAGGCTGGCGCAACAATTTCGGCTGGCTGATTATCTTGATTTCACACTGACATTCATCTTAGGAACATGCGTCGCATTTCAAGCGCCGTTGGTTGTTCTGTTGCTGGGATGGATTGGCGTGCTTGACGTGCAATCACTAGGGAAATTCCGTCGCTACGCCATTTTCCTGGCGCTTTTGTTGTCGGCCATCATTACGCCGACAGGCGATCCAATTTCTCTCTTCATTATGTTTGTGCCGTTGTATTTTCTGTATGAGTTGGGAATTATTTTGTTGCGCATAGCTCCACCGCACGCCGTTGCCGGCGGCGAAGTTTCCAAACGCTTCACTCGACTCTTTCGCGGAGAGCGTTAATGCGCTTGACCACATGGCCGCGCACGCGATGCAGAGTTGCCGCAACGTTGGCCTTGCACAAACGTCAACACGATTGGCTTTCGCGCATCGACCTTGAAATGATGAGTCGCGCACTGCACCTGGCGCGCGCAGCTGGCGTCAGCGGTGAAATTCCAGTGGCGGCCATTGTGTACCGCGGGGAAGAAATTATTTCACAAGCCGCGAATGACCGCGAAGCCTCCAATGATCCCGCTGGCCACGCGGAACTGGTGGCGCTTCGACTGGCAGGCGCCAAACTTGGCCGCTGGCGTCTTCATGATTGCCGTTTAGCCGTCACGCTTGAACCCTGCCCCATGTGCGCTGGAGCAATTGTGAATTCTCGATTGGAGGCTTTGTTGTTCGGGGCCAGCGACCCCAAGGCAGGCGCGGTGGGTTCGCTTTATCACATTCCCCAAGACACTCGCCTGAATCACAGACTTCCTTGTGCTGGCGGGGTTTACAAACAAGAAGCGGCTGGACTTCTTAAAAATTTCTTTGCCCGCAGGCGTATTGCAAAGCGCCCTGATTAGGTTATGGGCTTACAAAGCTCAAAAAAACGCACACATTCATTGAAAATCGAAGGAACCTGTTTTTGATTCCTGCGGATGAATCATAGGTTGAATGCAGTTGCTATTTGCTCACGATCCGTCGCAAGACTGATCTTGGGTAGATCAACCAACTCGTTCACTGTCTGAAGAAATGTTGGAAATCTAAGAGAGGAAAAGGTTCGCGATGTTTATTTTTAACAGTATGAGGCAGGAAAAAGGTTTGTGCGCCATCGTTGCGCTGAGACCCTTCATTCAATCCGTGGCGGCTATTGGATTCACCACCACATTGGCCTGTGCGAGCGGCGTAACCCCTACAACTATTTCCCTGTTGGACAATGGCGCCCCAACAATTTCTGTGTCTGGAGTTTTCAAATCCAATATTGGAATGAACTCCGTCACGCTTGGAGAAAAAACATTTCAAATGAAGGGCGCGGATTTTCATTCACCTATTGCGGTGAAACTATTCGCGCAATCCAATAAGGACGCGCAAAAATTCGACGCCGTTGCGGACTCCGCCATTGGTGCGGATCACGGCGCGTTTCAATTCGCTTTAAGCCAAGATATGAATCAAGTTCCAGGCATGACCGCCCTTGATGTCACACAATCATCCGACTTTGGCCGAATGATTGCGCCAACAGGAAGTCGCGCCACTCGAACTCAAGTTTTCTTGTCACTCCCAGAGCGCGACAACAACCCGTTGGCCGATGACAAAACCCCAGAACTTATTCTTATGGGCGCCGTTCCCAACGGAACAATTAAAATCACGCCAATACTTGCGGGCAACGCTGAAATTCCAGAGTCGCTCATCTTTGGTCGCACGCTTGAATTAAGTCCAACCGACATGGCCAAAGGAATGACTGGACTTTCAATCATTCCCCAAAGCGCTTCAAGCCCCCAGAGAATGTGCGTTGTTGGTCTTGATCTATCGGGCGATTTGAAAGTTGAAGCAAATGACAAAGTTGTTGGCTATCAATTGGAATGCCCCGCGGGTTCAAATACCGGTATTAAATTAATGTCTGTTGGAGTGCAAGAGTCAATTGTGTACGCCAGCGACGCTCCGTCGTTGGACATGATTGCATTGGGTTCAATAAACGACTTAGAAACTTCTTCGTATGTCACGTATGCGCAGGCTGCCGCCCCAATTTCTTCCAGTATTTCAGGTCCTTCAATTAGTCCATTTGCAAGTGAGCCAGCGGTCCTTGCAGACGACGCCTCATTCATCTCGCAAGTCATTGGGCCCATATTTAATAGACCGCAAAACGGCGTAGAGGGGCCGCTGCCAGACCCTGGATATAACTTGCCAAGTAACAATACTTCTCCAATGCAAGCTTTGGATGATAGCGGCGGTCTTCCACCAGGTGATTATGTACCACCAAATGTTGTTCCAACCCCTGGCGCGATTGCTCTTCTAGGAATGGCAGCGGGATTCATGGCGCGTCGAAGAAACACACGAACTCAAGGCTGACCCAATCGACCGATCGAGATTGCTACTCGTTGAAGGTAATTGAATATCGCGGCTAAATTGGCTCGAAATACGCTTTCGCAGTGAACATTCTGTTTTATAAATTGTCTTGAACAATTGCGCCACCAAATAATTCCTGCAGCACGCTTGTGGCGTATGCGCCCTTTGGAAGATCAAATGCAACGCGCACAAAGTTTCCGTGTTCGTCCACGCCAGCTTCCGCTTGCGGATGGGTAAGCGCTATGCGCAACGGTCTTCGCGAACCAGAAGGTTCGAAGTGTGGATCAAGAAAATGTTGCTGAGTGAGTGCGAATTGAGTGATGGCATTGAGTTCAATCGGCAATGCGGCATCTTCGCCCCACATGACTCCGGGACCAGCCAACGGAGCGCTTGGTGAAATTTCAAACGTGTTCAGGCGTGTTTGTAAAGCGGAAGCCTCTTGCGCGTTCTCCAGCATGGATTGCGTGACTCGGAAAATTGCGCCACCTTCATGCAGGAAAGCCAAATCTCCCGCGATAAAGCGGTCGAATGTGTTGGCGTGCAAGCGTTGATCAAGCACCGAATTAAAGATGGCGGACTGCAACGCACAAATCCAAAAGTCGCGCATTTGCGGCTTGATGGCTTTCACCGCGGCCTTTGCGGTAGCGCCCTCCGCGAGCGCCTTTAACGCTGCGCGCTCCGCAAGATCGGACTGTGCCCAATGCGCAATCGCCGCCCGAAATTCATTCTTGTGAAAAGTGTCACGGCGATCTTGCTGCCACTCTGGAAATGGTGTGCCCGTGGCGCCAAGCAATTCATCCAGAAAACCTTGCCAATCTTGCAACACAAGCAAGCGCCCAAGAACGTGGCCATTCAATCGATATCCAAATCGCTGCGGACCAAAGGCGTTTGGAACGCCGCTCTGTGACAAGCGATAGAGATCGCGGTGAATTCGTGGAATGCATGCGGGTTCAATATTGCGCACGCGAATGGCGAAGCGATTGCCGCGAAGCTGTCCAACACGCAACTTGGCTTGATGGCGTTTGGTCCAAAGAATGTGCACATGCGCATGTTCCAAGGGCTGCGGATCAGGCTGGCCGGGAAGATGGATGGAGAGCGATTGCTGCGCAACCGAATGCTTGTCCTTCATGCCCGCATAGCCAATGGCGCGCGGCGAAACACCACAATGGCGCGCGACAATATCAATGAGTTCATCATGGCGAATTCCTATTTTCTGAATTCCTAAATGCAAATGCTCACCTTCGCCGGTGAGATCGTAGAGCGGAAGTTCTTCCACCAAAAAATCTTCGGGACGCAATTTAATTGTGCCGGAAAGCGGCGCGGCTTGAAGCAGAGAGCGTTGACACAATGGACCTGGCATGGATTTATGCGATCCAGATAATGACTGCTCATTCATGGGGAGACTCTTTACGAACATCTTGCGGGAGGCGTCGGAAAATGAAATCGTGGGATCGATGTTGCAAATTTGTTTTCATGGCGAGACTACGTACCAAGCAAGTATGCGACGCGGTGAAGCATGAAAGCCAAGAAATAATTGCAAATATTTTTTCATAACAGCACACCGTGCGTTTCTAAAGCGTGGCGAATTTGCGGCACCGTTTCAAAATTTGGATCAATCAGTTCCGCACGCCACCCGGCTTGCGTAGCCGCGGCGATATTTTCCGCGAGGTCGTCGAAATAAAGAATGTCCACCGGACGCGCCTGGGTGGCACTCTCAAATGCGCGAAAAATGGCTTGATTTGGCTTCTCCAATTGAAATAAGTGCGACGCGTGGCGATGCTGGATTGCGGTGAACGCCGGAATGGCGCGCATGATTTCCCAATGCTTGCCATTGGTGTTGGAGAGACACGCCGTGGAAACACCGCGCATTTGTAAATCCTGAAGGAGTTGCTCCGCGCCTTCGTAGGCTCCAACAATCACCGACTCATGAATGCGGGCCACATCGCGCGCGCTGACCACGTCCTGCGTCAAGTCGCTCACTCCCTTGCAAAAATCTTCATGTGAAAGAATGCCGCGCTGATGTTCTGAAACAAGTTTCCGAAAATCATCCGCGCGGTGCTGAGTGGGATCAAGCATTGGAATACGCGTCAAGTCATGCGCCGGATTGTTGGAGACAAGAACCCCCGCCGCCGCTGCCGCGTTTTGCCAAGAATGGTGAATGCGAATAATCACTCCACCAAGATCAAACACAACCCAAGAAATGGCGCGGGAGGTTTGCGTTGTCACTCACAAATTCTCGTCTTCGTCATCATCTTGATCGTCGTCTTCATCTTCCATGTCGGCGCTAATCTCCGGCACTGAATGAATGCCGGCCGCGGCTTGAGCGCTAGCGGCTTCCAACACTTCCTCGGCCACAGAAATTGGAATGCTCTTGGCAATTCCAAGCGCGATGGCGTCGGAGGGACGCGAATCAATCTCAATCTCTTGGCCATCCTTGGAAATAATCAGCCGCGCGAAATAGGTGCCTTGCGAAAAACTGGTGATTTCAATTCGCAACAACTCGCCGCCAAGCGCCTGAATGGTGTTGGCCAGCAAATCGTGGGTCTGCGGGCGTGAAATTTCAATGCCCTTCAAGCGACGCTCAATCGCGGACGCTTCCGGCAGGCCAATCACAATTGGAAATGCGCGCGTGCCGCCCACTTCGGAAAGCTCAATGATTTGCATGTCCGTCATTTCACGAATGAAAATTCGAGTGAGTTGCATTGGAATATTCATGGTGGTCTCCGATTCACAGTGTAGGACGCCACAAGCGTTCAAGGGATCGCTACCATAGTCCGCTTCATTCATACGGTCATTCAAACACTTTCAACAACACTTCACACAAGGAAACTGGAATGTCATCAAAGCATCTTTTCACAAGCGAGTCAGTGTCGATGGGCCACCCGGACAAACTGGCTGACCAAATTTCGGACGCCATTCTTGACGCCATGCTTGCTCAAGATCCAAAGAGCCGCGTGGCGTGTGAAACTCTTGTGACCACCGGCTTGTGTGTTGTCGCCGGCGAAGTGACCACGACGGGCTGGGTTGATATTCCGGGCGTTGTGCGCAGCACCGTGCTGAAGGCCGGCTACGACGACGCCGACAAGGGATTTGATGGACGCAGCTGCGGAGTCAGCGTTGCGCTTGGAAAGCAAAGTCCAGACATTGCGCGCGGCGTGAATACAAAAAATTCCAAGAGTAAAAAGAAAAAAGCGCAAGGCGCCGGTGATCAAGGAATGATGTTTGGATTTGCATGCAGCGAAACCGCGGAACTCATGCCGCTGCCAATTCAAATGGCCCATGATTTAGTGCGTCGCCAAGCCAATATCCGCGAGAAGTGCGGGATTGAAGGCTTGCGCCCCGATGCCAAAAGCCAAGTGACTGTGGAATACGACGGACTTATTCCAACGCGCATTGATACGGTGGTTCTGTCCACACAACACGCGCCAATGTGGAACGAGAAGCAAGATCGCCTGAAGCAAGAAGTGATTCAACACATCATCAAGCCGTCACTTGGTCGTTGGTGGAACAACAACATTCGTGTATTTGTGAATCCAACCGGCCGCTTTGAAATTGGTGGGCCGCACGGCGATTGCGGTTTGACTGGCCGCAAAATTATCGTGGACACATATGGTGGTCGTGGTCGCCACGGCGGCGGCGCTTTCAGCGGCAAGGATCCGAGCAAGGTGGATCGCAGCGCTGCATACATGGCGCGCCACATGGCAAAAAATATTGTGGCGGCGAAACTGGCCAACGTGTGTGAAGTTCAACTTTCATACGCCATTGGAGTTGCTGAACCTGTGAGCGTGCATATTGACACGCAAGGAACGGGCACCATTGCCGACTCGCAAATATCCAAGTTAGTTCAAAGTTTCTTTGATCTGACTCCTGCGGGCATCATCAAACATTTGGATTTGCTCAAGCCAATCTATACGCCAACCGCGGCGCACGGCCACTTTGGTCGCAAGCCTGGCGAAGGCGGCAAAGGCACATTCACGTGGGAAAAGACCGAGGATGCCCCCGCTCTTGCAAAGGCCGCGCAACGATTGCGGTCCAAGCGTTGATGTGTTCGCGGATTTCCATGTGCGAATTGCGCACATGGAATGTGCTTGAAAAATTTGGAAATGTATTTTCTTTTTGCAGTCGCACAAACGGCGGAGCATGTGCTTTGCGCATTTCCAAATCCCTCAAGCATGTTCTTACAAGTCTCCGTGAAGAAGTCCACGGGACAATCGCGTTTGTTTTAAACACGCATATTCTTTTTAAGAACAAGACAAGCCGCGCATGAATCCTGGACGCGCCGCCGCATATGAACGTATTGCGTTGTGCGCGCGCGAGTGGCCGCGTTTTGATTTTAAATTAGATGCCGCGCAAGACAGCGCCATTGAGCCGCGTGATCGCGCGTTGGGGCGCACTATTGAATTGCAAGTTGTTCGCCGTTGGCTCACGTTGCAAGCGGTGATTGCGCCATTGCTTGACCGACCGTGGCACACCATTCAACCTGGCATGCAAGCCGCGCTATTGGGTGGCGCTGCGCAATTACTATTGATGGACCGCGTGCCCGACCACGCGGTGCTGGATGAAACCGTTGAGTGGGCCAAGACCGCAGTGCGCGTGGGCGCCGGTGGAATGGTCAACGCAATTTTGCGCAAGATTGCCGCGCTGCGCGTGGAGAAATTATCCGCTGAGGCCTTTGCAAAATTTCCAACGCCACAGCGCTATCACCTTCCACTTGAGGATGGCGGCGCGTGGAGCTTGTCTGAAGATGTGTTCGCAAGTTCCGCGCCTGAGCGTTTATCGCAGCAATCAAGCCATCCGCTTGAGGTTGTTCTGCGCTGGACCAATCGAATGAGCGTGAAGGACGCGCGGCGAATTTGCTTTCATGGACTCACCGATCCGCCGCTTGTTCTGTATGGACTTCCAGCCGATGAACCGGAAACCGCCGCGCACGGCGCGCCAGGCGCGCGTATTTGGAATGGCTCGCATGCGGCGCTGCTTGCGGCGCTGGAAAAATATCCGCTGGCTCGCGTGCAAGATGTTGGCAGCGCGCTGGCTGTTTCTCTTTTGGAAATGTCGGCGCCCAAAATTATTATTGATGCGTGCGCCGGACGCGGAACCAAAACCTTGCAACTGGCGGCGAAATATCCAGGCGCGCAAATCATCGCCAGTGATCCAGATTTGGACAGGCGCACATCACTTGCCGACGCCGCGCGCCGCGCCGGCTTGGCTGGCTTGAACAACATTCAAGTGGTCACGCCGCAAGACATTGGGAAATGGTTTGGCAAAGCGGACGTGCTTCTACTTGATGTGCCTTGCTCCAACAGCGGCGTATTCGCGCGCAGACCAGAAGCCAAATATCGATTCGACTTGAAGATGATGGATCGCCTGGTTGTGCTGCAGCGAAAAATTGTGGACGATCATCGACCACTGCTGGCTGAAAATGGAACGTTGTTGTACGCCACGTGCAGTTTGGAGCAAGAGGAGAATGAGCGCATGGCCACTTGGATTTCGCAGCGAATCAAAATGCCCATGCGCCGCAGTGAGCGCAATATTCCACAAGGATTGCCTGGGGAAACCCCAACAATGTGGCAAGATGGGGCTTTCGCGGCAATCTTCACAAATCACGGATAATTGTTGACCGAATATGGCTTGCTCTTGGTAACATTGACCAAACCGCCAGAATTTCCAATGAATGTTCTTGAAGTACTAAATATCGATTGCGTCAAAGTTCCCTTGGTTGCCCACGACAAGCGTGGTGTGATTAGCGAGTTGGTCGATGCTCTATCAGCATCCGGCGCAGTGACTGATGCAGATGTGGTGAAGCAAATTGTCTGGCAGCGCGAGTCGCAACGTTCTACTGGTATTGGTGAGGGTCTTGCGTTGCCGCATGGAAAAAGTTCCGCGGTGAAGCGCATTGCCATGGCCATCGGTAAGCCGGCGCAACCCATGGAGTACGACTCGATCGACAAGAAGCCAGTGCGCTTGATTGTGCTTTTAGTGAGCCCGCCAGAAGCCGTGTCCGAACATATCCAAGCGCTTGGTCGGGTCAGTCGCTTGATGACGAATCCAGAGTTCCGTGAAAAATTGTATTCAGCCCCAAGCGCCGACGCGCTGTACAGTTTGTTTCGCAAAGCTGAAACCGCGGAGTGACGCATGGCGCGTGACTACTACGAAATCCTTGGGGTTGCTCGCGACGCGACGGCCGATCAAATTCGCAGCGCGCATAGAAAATTGGCTCGTAAATATCATCCTGATTTGAATAAGGCGGCAAATGCCGCGGCCATGTTCAAGGAAACACAGGACGCGTACGACATTCTTTCGGACCCTGAAAAACGCGCAAAATACGATCGATTTGGACACGCGGGTGAACAGCAGTCCAACATGGGCGGTGGAAATACTGGCGGATATGGTGGCGCCGACGCCGAGACACTTGAATCCATCTTTGGAAATTTCATGGGTGGTGGCGGACGCGGTCGTGGCAAGCGTGCGCGCGGTCCGCAACCCGGCGAGGATTTAACTTCCACAATTCAAATTGGATTCATGACCGCGGCGCTGGGCGGAATGCATCACATTGATTTGCAAGGACCAAGTGGCGCCATTGTTGTTGATGTCCGCATTCCACCGGGAATTTCATCCGACGGACAATTGCGCGTGCGCGGCAAAGGCGGCGCGGGCGTTGGCGGCGGTCCCAATGGTGATTTGGTTTTGTCCGTCAAGGTGGCGCCGCATCCGTGGTTTCGCCGCGACGACCTTGACATTCTTCTTGATGTTCCAATTTCAATTGTTGAAGCCACGCTGGGCGCAAAAGTGTCGGTGCCGCTCCTGCAAGGCTCCGCGGAAATTCGCATTGAAGCGGGAACGCCAAGCGGCCGCAAACTTCGCTTGAAATCTAAGGGAATTCAGAGTGCTCAAGGCCTTGGCGACTTCTATGCCGTGGTTCGCATTGAGCCTCCAGCGACATTGTCCAAAGAAGACACGGATTTGATGCGCGCTCTTGGAGAGCGCTTGCCTTCGCCGCGCGCGGGCGCGCCGTGGGCGGAACTGCAAACCAAATAATTTTTTAAGAGTTGCGGAAGAAACTGTCCTTCAAAAAGCTTGTACAAAGTGCGTGTATTTGTTTACCTACTTTGCAAGCATGCGGAACGCAGTGGTGAACTCTTCAGAAGTGACTCCGCAACTGAAATCAAATTGGCGCATTACGTGGGGATCAACGAATGAGTATTAGCGAACAAGATTTTTTGTTTCGCCACGCGGCCGCAAGCAGACCACGTCTGGAAGATTTCGAAACCAGCCATCGCAATCAAGGCCGTATCCCGCCACGAATAAATCAGGCACTTCAAAGCCAACAAATTCGCACGGCGTGGCCAAGGCTTCAGGCAATTGCTTGCGCAATAAAACACACGCACGCACACTCAGCGCACCGCCGTCTTGCACACTGTTGCGCAGAAATTTGATAGTGCGTCCGCTGTCAAGAATGTCATCCACAATGAGAACATGACGCCCCTTCACGCCTTCAGGAACACCGCCCTCAAGTTTGGGACCTTGGCTGTGCGTGCCGGCGCCGTAACTGCGCGCGGTGATCAAGTCAATGCGTAAGCGTTGAGGAAAGCAGCGAATGAGATCGGCGGCAAATACAAGCGCTCCAGTGAGCACAGGCATGATCACAAGTCCGTCCACATTTCCGCCAAGGGACGCGGTGATTTCGGCCGCAAGCAGTGGCAGGCGCCGCGCGATGTCTTGCCGCGCCACAACCACTTCGCCTGGCTCAAGATTTGTCTCTTTCATTGCGCGCTCCGTTGATGACGTGGGATGTCAATGTTGCGTGAATTCTGTTTCAAAAAAGATGTACTTACTCGAGCGCTCATTTATTTTCTCAGTCGTTTGAGCAAGCGCTCATTGATGCTCTTGGCGTCAGCTTTGCCCTTAGAAAGTTTCATGACATGCCCCACCAATCGACCCGTTGCCGCATCCTTGCCCGCGGCCACATCGACGGCGGCTTGCGGCTGCGCAAGAATGGCCTCCTCCACCCATGCGTCAAGCGCGGAATCATCGCGCACTTGAAGAAGTCCGTGCGTTTGCGCCAAGGCAAGGACAGTCTCATCGGAATCACACATGAATCCAAACAATTGATCGGCGGCTTGCGGACCAACTTCATTGGCTTCGCGCAATTTCACCAATTCCGCCACCTGCGCCGGCGTTGCGCCTAATTCGTGAATAAGCGATTTTTTTTCATTGGCGCGTTTGGAGCCAGCATTGAGCAATAATTTTCCAACCGCAAATCCAGCGGCTGGTGTCGCGCCAGCGGCGGCAACGCACGCCTCAAAATAGAAACAATCGTCGCGCTCGGCCACCAAGTTCTCCGCGTCAACAGGCTGCAAGCCCCACTCATGTTGATAGCGACGCTGACGACTCAGCGGCTGCTCCGTAAGCGATGCGCGAATTTCTTGCAGCCACGCAGCGTCCATTTTCACAGGAACAAGATCAGGATCTGGGAAATATCGATAGTCATGCGCGTCTTCTTTTTCCCGCTGCAAGACCGTCTCCAACTTTTCATCAAGCCAGCCGCGCGTGGCCTTCATGCCGCGACCCATGACGCGACCATCTTGTTTCCACGCTTCAACTTGGCGCACAAACTCATATTCAATCGCGCCCTTCACGGCCTTGAAAGAATTCAAGTTCTTCACTTCCACAATCGGCGTGCGCACTGTCGTGCCATCTTCAAGGGTGATCTCCACATTAATGTTGGGCTCGAAACGCATATGACCCTTCTGCATGACACCCTCGGTGACGCCAAGAAACCGGCACAAAACACGCAGATTTTGCGCAAATGCAACCACTTCCGCCGCGCTCGCAAAATCCGGCGCCGTGACAATTTCAAGCAACGGAGTGCCCGCGCGATTCAAGTCCACCAAACTTCCGTCGTAATGGCGACCGCCAGGAAGTTCATGGCCAAGTTTGCCGGTGTCCTCCTCCAAGTGCGCGCGAATAATTCCAATTGTCTTTGTGGATCCATCGTCAAGCGGCAATTCAAATTTGCCTTCGCCACACAATGGCTGGTCGTACTGACTAATTTGATAGCCCTTTGGAAGATCGGGATAAAAATAATTTTTTCTATCCCATCGACATTGCTTGGCAATCTCGCAACCCAGCGCCATGCCAACGCGCGCGGACATTTCCACAGCGGCGCGGTTCATGACGGGCAATGTTCCAGGAAGAGCCGCGACCAACGGATCCACAAGCGAGTTTGGATCGGAGCCATCAAAGTCCACATGCGCCGGATTGGGCGCGCGCGTGAACATTTTGCTGCGCGTGCACAGCTCCACATGAATCTCCAGTCCAACAATCAATCGGGTGTGGGCAATGGCACTCGGCATCAGGACACTATAAAGTGGATTGGTCATGATTGATCCAACCGATAAATTGGCTGAAAAAATGCCTTGTGCATTGCGCATGCAATGCGGTGAGCGCACAAACCTATCACTGTTGTTATGCGCAGTCATTGCAATACTGGGGGTTGCCTCTTGCCAAAGTGCGAAGCCATCGAGCTCGAATGAAAAGTCGCCCACCATGTACACCAATGTGGTGGCGCCAGAGGAGCCTGCCACGCAAGGCAACTTTGCGCAATCGATTATTCCGCCACGACCATCTCCAGCGGAGCAACCCGTTGTGGCAACATCAAGTCCCAATACGGTGGTGGAGCAAAATTCAACGCTGGCGCGCAGCACACTTGCAAAATCCGCCGCACTTGAATGTGCCCGCAGATTTCATCGCGCGCAAGAACCCGTTGAAATTCGCGTCGTGGCGCCAAGCACGCACGGCCTGCTCACAATTCAAGTGTTGGACACCAATGGAAAATCGTTGGGAGATCTTGGCGTGACGCCAGGCATTGTTGATTTGCGCCCGCTTGTTCCCAATATTGAAAATCTTTCCAAAGCCGCATGGGTCCAACTGTGCGAAGATGGAACTCCAATTGGAGCGCCGATTGTTCTTGAGCCGCTGCGGAGTCCGCCATCCGTGCGAACCATGCGCGCGCAACGCAAGGGCACCACCGACGAATACACGCGCATTGTTGGCTGGGGTGATCGCCTTTTGAATCCCGATGACCAAGAAGTTGTTGCCGCATCGGCGCAGTGGATTGCATCTGAGCCAATTGTGTTAAGCGGATTCCGAACCGAATTGGATGTCGACGCGATTGTGCAAACCGACGCCGGACCAATTCGCATTGCATTTGCGCCCGATGCCGCGCCCGCCACCGTTCGCAATTTTGTGACGCTCGCCGACCAAGGTTTTTATAACAACACTATTTTCCACCGCATTGTTCCAATGAACCGCGAGGGCCAGCCATTTGTGATTCAGGGCGGCGATCCAACTGGCACCGGCGACGGCGGTCCAGGCTGGAACTTGGCGCTGGAACCCAGTGATTTGCAGCACGATATTGGCGTTGTTGGAATGGCGCGCGGTGACGATCCACATTCCGCCGGTAGTCAATTTTATATTTCTTTATCACGCGAAGGCACGGCGCGACTGGATGGCCAATACTGCACATTTGGCTATGTTGTTTCCGGCCGCGACGCGCTGAATAAAATCACGCAGGCAAATATCGCCGACGCAGCCACGGGGCGTCCATCGAACGCGCCGAAAATTCAAGAAGTGATCATTGTCGCCGCGCCACCACGGGTGCTGGGAGAAAATCGTAGAAACCAACGCATTCGTTCGGACACCCTCAAGGTGATTGATACACCTACTTCGCCCCAGTCGCGCTGACCCTGCTCATTTGAATTGGTTTGAGTGGCAAACCAGAGCGCGCATCCACTTGTGAAGCCGCGATTTTTTCAACAACATCCATGCCATTGGTGACTTGTCCAAACGCCGTGTATTGATTGTCCAAGTGCTGACATTGCTCACGCGTCAGACAAACAAAAAATTGACTGCCAGCGCTATCGGGGTGCGCGCTACGCGCCATGCTGAGTGTGCCAGGCATATGTTTTTTCTTATTGAACTCGGCCTTCACATGCCAGCCTGGTCCACCGGTTCCATCCCCCTTGGGGCATCCGCCTTGAATCACAAAGCCAGGAATAATGCGATGAAAAATGAGCCCGTCATAAAAACCTTTTTTAGCGAGCTTGAGAAAATTCTCCGCGTGACCTGGAGCCACATCGTTCCAAAGTTCAACTTCAATGTCACCAAGATCGGTAGCGATTGTTGCGGTGGGATATGCCATAGGCGTCAGAGAGTAACCATTGTGCCGCGTCACTGGCGCGTGCGTGACGTGTTCAACCCGTCAGCGTGACAATAATTTTCCTGAGCGCAAAGTTCCAAATGAAGTTGGCAAAACATACGAGCGCCCTTCAAACAGCGTGATTTCCCCTGAAAGAATGCCCGAAGCCATTCCGCCGCCAGATTGCGCTTGCTTGACCATTGACTCGGTCAAAGTACACGGCAGCAACTCCGCCTCTCGCTCGCCCACTCTGCCACGACTGGATTCAAACACAAATCGCCACACGCCATTCACGGGATCGCGCATCACCGTGCCAAGTCGATCATGCATTCGCCTTCCAGGTTGCAGCCACTTCATCTCGTTGGTTGCGTTTGGATTCAACGCGGGCAAGCGAGGCGCGTCCATGGATCTTTGAATGTCTCCAACACGTGCGACCAACTCCTGCTCAATGTCGTCGGCCGAAATTCCGCCAATCATGTTTTGCTTCTGCGATTTTTCAGCAGCCAAAGCCTGTGGAGAAAGCGGCGAGGCCAATGACAAAAATGCTTTGCGCATGAGCGCCATTGAAGCTTGTGTTGCGGCAAGTTGCCCCTTCCCAGCGCGGCTTTCCGCCAGGGCAAGCGCGTCGCTTGAGCCATACCACGAGCCGGGCGGCGCCATAATTGGCCTGGGTTGCCGCGGCGGAAATTCCGAAATGACGGTGGCGAAAAGTGGCATGACATAATTCGCGCCGTGATACAGAGTGACTCTGCCAGTCAGAGCGAACTTTGCGATTGAGCCCGGCTTCATCTGCGCGCGATTTCGAATCATGTCGGCAAGCGTGATCGAAGGAAGCAACTGCATAACGCGATCGGGTTCTCCGTCAAACGAGTCACGGAATCGAAATTCCCACCCTTGATCACCTTCGCTTGCCTCAAGGGAACCAGCGACTTGGGTGAGAAATGCTCCTTCAGAAAGAAGTGGCGGACGCTGGGATATTTTAATTGCAGGGATCTGCGGCGTGGCTACGGCGGACGGCGCACTTACAGGAGCACTGGCCTTGGGTGGGACAACCGACGACGCATTTGCTGGCGCAACCGCCGCGGGCGTGGCGACGGGTGGAAGCGTCTGGCTTGCATGCGCGCACATTGCTGCGAAACCAATCATTGCAAAAGATTTCAGAATTAAAGTGCTCATTGCGTTGACGCCAACGGCGTTCGATGCAAGGATACGGTCTCGGCCGAGTACCCAAGTGGCCTAAGGGAACGGATTGCAAATCCGTGATTCGTGGGTTCAAATCCCACCTCGGCCTTTCACTGTGTGCGTGCAATTTGCTGCGTGATTTGCGGCGAATTCCGCTTTACGCATGCAAGCGTTGTCCAACTTTTTGGACAGCGCTTGCGCCTAGTCCTTGTATGAAGGACCAAGAGGATCCCAAATTAAATCCTCCCTATTGAAGTCCATCGTTCCAACTTTGGATGGCTCGGACGCGCCCTTGGGAGTGCAAGCGAGAATATTTTCGTACCAATCAACATGGCCATCGCCGTACACAAAATGCCCGCCATTGCGATGACGCGCGCCAAAGCGTTGCCAATCTCCGCGATGACGATTTAAAAGTTCACCGTAATAAGGATGCCAAAACTGCGGAGCCTTGCCGTCCTTCATTCCAGCGCCATCGAGCTCTTCTGGAATTGATCTCATTTCCATCAACAAGACCGTGCTTGATGGTTTCTTCATTCGACTCATGCGCATGCGCCGCGCGTCAATCCAATCAGCGGTGACCGCGGAAGTTTTTGGATCATATTTCTTGGCGGTGCTGCGCTCATCGGTTGATGGAAGCGCGTCCATTTCCGCTTCGATGGTGTTGTTTAAGTTTGAGTTTGGCACGTAGTTAAAATAAAACTTCAGTTTGGAATTTGGAATAGTCCAACCATTGAACACACTTTGTCCACTGCTGTAGGCCGATGGCATTTGCGCGGAGGGATCTATGAAAATTGAATTTCCATTAGGCGGCACAGGCACGCCTTGATCGGGAAGCGCCAAATCCGCGTAGGGTTGTTGATCCACATAAGGCGGAACAACATTCCCCCACCACCGCTGTTTATCAGCGAGATTACGCGGCATAAGATTGGCATCCTTTTCGCCTTCCCAAGGCAACATGCCCTTGCGCTCCGACGCAAAATTGACATACCCAACGCCCCATTGCTTCATCTTGGATTGACTCACCATCTCTTTGGCTCGTGAACGGACGTTGTTTAATCCAGGAATAAGCAATCCAAGCAACAGCGCGACAATGGCTATGACAACCAACAACTCGACCAGTGTGAACGCGGTCTTTCTATTTTTAAAATCTATTGCGATTTTTTTTCTCATTGGCAAGAACCAGTGCTCAGAAGCACAAGCGACACATCGCCCGCATCAACTTCGCCCGTGCCGTCAAGATCACTTGCGCAGCCTGAGCATGCGCCAGTGTCTAGAAGACAGAGCGACACGTCACCGGCATCAACTTCACCCGATGCATCAAGATCACCGAAGCAAGGCACGGAGATTCGACACACTCCATCGCCAAGCGCCGAGAAATCTTGTGAAATCACAACGCTGTCATCGGGGCAATGCGCCCATTGATTTGGCGCGCCGAATGTGCTGAAGCGCGCGGTGTCATCAAAGTCGCTGACTTGAGAAATATGTGTGCTTGGATTTTCCTCAAGACGGCAGACGTCATCGGTGCCAACGCTGCCTAGGAAATATCCCACAGAGCCTTCACCATATGGACCCGCAACAACTGTGCCACTTGCGTCTTTAATGGTGAGTTCCCACTCATCATTGCTGGTTGAAAATGAGCCAAATCCTGCGGCGGGTTTGGTGCTTGTGGTGGCCGCGATCACATTCGTGTCGCCACTGTAAATGTTCATCCAGCGATCGCCGCCCGCAATGTTCACCGTGAGATCGGTGTCCATTCCACCAGCCGCCGCATTGTGCTCAATGATGGTCAGAATTGTTCCTGAGGGAATGGCGGCGAGTCCGCTTGCATTACCAAAGGTGATTGTTCCCGAAGTTCCACCAACAACAACTTGACGCCAAGAAAGGGTCCATCCACGCAGATCCAATCTGTCCGTCACCACAACAAGCTCCATCCAGTTGCCGCCATTGCCAAGCACGCGGCCAAAGTGCGTGTCAACAGATGCGCCACCATTGGCATCAACAGTTGCGGTGCCGCCGTTCAAGTAACCAGTGGAAATCACGGCGTTATATTCATTCAAGAAAATTGGCGTGCATGAAGCGCACTCGGCCATGACTGGGGCGCGCAGAGCGGTGAAATCCTGATGCACCTTGCAGGTTACAAAGATCGCATCCTTCCAAGAATTTGGTGAGCCAAATGAGGAGTTGTCGCCATCGTCCCACATGGAGTTGGTGGCATCAGCGGTTGGCTGCGCCTCTAACTTGCCAACTTCAGTGCTGCTTACGCCGCTACCACCGTACAAGGGACCGCCCTCGCCACAACCTGGACTCACAAGAACATTGGCCGCGTTGCGAATTTCCATGAACCAGCCGTTGTTACCCACGCTGAAATTGCCGGGAACATCAAGGGTTTTGTTGGTGGTCGTTGTGAAGTATGTCGGATTATTAAACGTGTGGGCGTTGATCCACCAATCGCCGTTGCATGGATCAAATGTGAAGTCGTCATTCTTGGCGCCGGCCGTGTTGGACGCGTCAAACTCGCACACAGTGAGAATGGTTCCAGCGCGCATGTCGCTCCATTTTGCGTTGTTGGAGAAAGTGACAATACCTTGTTCAACTGCGCCGTTGCCGTACCACAGATCCGTTCCGTTGGTTGCGGTGTTCAAAGTTTCTGCCCATCGCAATTTCCAACCACGGATGTCCAAATGATCTTGTGTCACAACAAGCTCAACCCAGTTGCCGCCATTACCAAGCACGCGCCCAAAATAAGAGTCAACGCCCTTGCTGGGATCACCAATCACCTCGGTGAGATACTTTGTGGAACCTACTGCGTTGTACTCATTCAGAATTAGTCCGCCCGCAAAGACGTGCGAGGCGAAACTCATGGAGAGAGCAAGAACGATGTATGAAATTTTCATGGATGATCCTTTGATGTTTCGGGCTTCACCCAAAGATTGGGCGATTAAAGAATTGTGCATCCAAACACAACCAATACCATTTAGGTTTGGTCAATTCATAATGTGGATTTTATTTGGAAATTGTTAAGACCGGCGGCGCGACTTGATCTTGCGCGAACAATTCAAGCACGCTTGTTGGCGACCTTTAGCGCATCAAAAATGCACCCAAAGGCATAACCCGTCTCGCATTAAGAAATTTCTAAAAGGACAATACTGACATCGGCTGAATCAACGACCCCGCTCTGATCTAGATCCGTGATGCAGCCATCACAAGGACCGAAATCCAGCAGAACCGAGCTGACATCTCCGCTATCCACGATGCCGTCACCCGTGACATCGCCAAAGACGCCAGAGCCAACTGCAATGTCAAAGTTCACAGTGATGTTTCGCGATGCGGCGCCAAGAATGTCCTCATCACTGGTGCGCACGGTGGCGACCGCGGAGTAGGAACCTGGCGTAAGACCCGCTGTGTTGAACGCAAAGCGAAGAGTGCGCGTGCCCGTTGTTAAGTTGGCGCCCAAACCGCTTGCAAGTGAAAGTCGACTAGCCGCAGTTCCTGTGAATGAAACGCTGTCAATATCCAACTTGGATTGATTGCTGTCGTACAAATAATTGCGCACGCCCGCATCAACGGTGACGGAACCAAGATCGGGTTTTGTATCAAGGAGCAACGTCACGCTGTCAACATCCGCGACTGGATCCAAAGTTGGATTGCTTGAACGAACCACTTGCGCGGAAATTGGAAGCGCAATGGAAGGTGTTTCAACAGCCTCGTTGCTGCTGGTGACATTCACGGAACCCGTGACGGTTCCAACCGCCGCCGTATTGAGAGTGACAAATTTGCTGATTGAACTTGGCAACAAAGGCGCCGTGCCCGATGCCGTTCCAATGACGCTGCCCGTGCAATTCACCGCAAACACCAATGGGTCCACGCCGGCGCTATTGAAATACGGCGCGACATTTTGCACTTTCACTTCTATGGAGGCCAACGCGCTTTGAATCACTCGGGTTGGTGCGCTCACCAAAGACGCGGACATTTTGGCTGGCACTTGAAACTCTAGAAGTTGCGCAATGTGATCGCTGGCCATTCCTAAATTGTCCGCCAAAAGATTGGAACGAGTGATATCCGTCGGGTAATACGTGTTATTTCCAGCGTTAATATCAATGTTGTAGTGATTGCCATCGTTGCCAGGTGGCCGCATCGTAGACATCATCGCGGAAATGCCGCGACCATCCGCGGCGCCAAGACTGGGCACAATGAAATCAAATCGATCATTCAAACCACCGCCCACCATGCCGTTGTAACCAACAACCATTGGCGCTTGCGTTTGCTTCCATGCGTTGGTGGAGCCTGTCCAATTTCCATTTCCGTATGGATCAATGCCTTGACCATTGCCCGCGGCGATCAAACTTCCATAGGCCGCTTCGGCGTTGCTGTAGAAATTAAAGTCGCCGGTGTAAATGCATGGAATGCCAACGCCAAGCGCGTCGGCGTTTGCGCGAATGGCCTGCATGCCCGTGTCACGCAACGCGGCGTTGGCGCTGCCCGTGCTGGCTTTCAAATGCATTCCGTAGACATAAAATTTAGAAAGGGTGGATGTGTACCCCTTGAGTTGCATCAACCAACGATCGCCGTAGCGACTTGCGCCCGTGTAAATATCCGCGTGACCGCTGGTGACTTCGCTCAGCGTGTCTGTGCGATAGAACATGGCCTGCGCGCCTGACGCGGAATCCTCACCACTGGCGGATGTGTATGTGCCAATTGCATAAGTCACGCCCGCTGGCGCCGCAGCATTGATCGCTGTCTGAATTTTTGTCTTTGCGCTGGCCGTGCATTCATTGAAAAGAAAAATATCCACTGGCTGCGCCCAACCCATTTTGTTGTCGGCATGCATGGCCGCAAGAACGGCTTGCATGGCCGCGGTGTCGCCTTGAAACCCGGCGATGTTGTAATGCATAACTCGAACTTGGGCGGACGCCGAAGCGACCCAACCAAGAAGGATGAATAACACCACCGTAATTTGGGTCTTCAGCATGTAGAAAGAGTACCCCCGCAACGCTCTCTGTCCAAGAATCTTTTGCAGGAAACTGAAATTAAACAAAATGAAAGTCCGTATATCATCCAAATCCGCCAATTTCGGCGCCTCACTCTCTTCAACATTCAATCACTTTCAGTAAGGACCTTTCCATGAGACAACTGCTCGTTCTTGCGTCACTTCTTGTCGCCGCCGCAACCGCTTCGGCACAACAAGTGGATGTTCAGGAATTCACGCTTCCCAACGGCATGAAATTTCTATTGATCCCGCGCACCGATCAACCCAATGTGATCGCCGCGGGCTGGCTTGCCAAAGTTGGCTCGGTGAATGAGCGACCTGGCATCACTGGCATCAGCCACTTCTTTGAGCACATGATGTTCAAGGGAACCAACACCATCGGAACACGTGATCCACAGAAGGACGCCGATTACCGCGCGCAACAAAAGGCGCTGCGCAATCAAATTAATCAGATGGCGTGGACCACGCAGTACACGCGCTTCTTCAAAGGCGAAATTGATGATCCGTGGAATCCAAACAACGACACGCCGGAGTTGAAGGATCTGCGCGCGCAATTGAAGAAGGTCATGGATCAGCAACAAGGTCGATCATCGGCGGATGCCATTTCCAAATTGAAGAAGGATTTGGCCGCGGTGCCCAAGACGGACGCCGGCAAAGCGCAAGGCGATGACATTCAAAAGCAAATCTCCAAACTTGAGTTGGAGCAGACCGCGCAATCCAGCATTGTGAAAGACGAGTTTGATCAGATTTACACCAAGGCCGGCGGCAGCGGAATGAACGCGTTTACCAGCCACGATCTCACGTTTTTCTTCATCAATGTGCCATCTAATAAATTTGAATTGTGGGCATGGATGGAAAGCGATCGCTTGATGGACAGCGTGTTCCGTGAATTTTATTCAGAGCGCGACGTGGTGCATGAGGAGCGACGACTGCGCACCGAAAGCACGCCAACCGGCCGCTTTCAAGAGCAGTTTGAAGCCATGTTCTGGATTTCAAGCGGCTACTCGTGGCCAGTCATTGGTTGGACCAGTGATTTGAATAGTTACACCATGGATGGCGCGATGGAATATTGGAACACCTACTACCGCCCCAACAATTTGGTGGGCGTGATTGTTGGCGATTTCAAACCCGAGGAAGTGAAAGCCAAGATTGAGCAATATTTTGGCCGCCTTGAACCAGGCAAAGTGAAGCCGCCGCAAGTGGTCACGCTGGAGACCAAGCAAATGGCGGAGCAACGCATGAACGCCGAGGGAGATTTCCAACCCGAAGTGGATGTTCGCTATCACACCGTGGCGCTTGGCCACAAGGATGGCTACGCGCTTGACATGATGAGCGAGATTCTCAACGGTCGCACTGGTCGTTTGTACAAGACCATGATCGAAGGCAGCAGCATTGCTTCCAGTGCGCGCGCCAATTACGACGGCCGTAAATACGCCGGCGGATTTTCCTTCAACGCGGAAACCAAAGGCGATTCAACTCCAGAACAACTTGAGCAAGCGTGGTACGTGGAGTTGAAGAAGTTGCAGGATGAACTTGTGCCTGACCGCGAATTGCAAAAGGTGAAGAACGGCGTGGCCGCGGACAGCTATCGCCGCCTGCAAAATAATTTCTCGCTGCTGGTGCAATTGGCTTTTGCGGAAAGCACCGTTGGCTGGAAGGAACTCAATGAAATGCCCAAGAAATTGCAGGCCGTGACCGCCGCTGATATCCAGCGAGTGGCCAAGACCTACTTTGATGCGAGCAATCGCAGTGTGGCCACATATAAGCGCAAGGCTGGCGCGGCGACAGCGGGCGAAGATCCGGATTTGGCGGCATTGCCCGCGCCAATGCGTGCGCGTGCTAAGCAAATGGCTTCTCAGTTGATGCAGTCCTCGGATCCCGCGGAACTTCGTCAAGGACTTGAGGCAATGGAAGCGCAAGGCGCGCAAGTTCCACCGCAAATGAAACCCATGTTTGATTACATGAAGAAGAAGATGCAAACTCGCATTGCGGAACTTGAAGCCAATGGTGGCGCGGCTCCTGCGGCCGCTCCCGCTGGTGCTGCCCCTGCGGCGGAGAAACCCGCTGTGAAGGCGAAGGGCCCTGCAAAGAATGCCCCCGCCAATGCCGCTCCAAACGCAACCGCGCCAAAGAGTGGTGGTCAATGAATTATTTCAAACTCAATACTTTCAATTTCATGAACGGAAGAAACACAATGAAAACAACAATCGCAACACTCGTGCTGGCTTCTATCGTGGTTCCACTTTTTGCGGCGCAACAAACCGCGGGCACAAGCGTGCCCAAGCGACCCGAGGAAATTAAATATGGACCGCTGACATTCGAGCCGCCAGAAGCCTCGAAGTTTCGCTTCACGCTGAAAGATGGCACCGCCGTGTACATGGCGCCCAGCAAGGAATTTCCACTCATCTCACTGAGCATGACCTTCAAGGGTGGCAGTTACCTGGAGCCCAAGGACATGGTTGGTCTTGCCGGCATGACCGGGCGCATGATTCGAGAAGGTGGAACAACCACAATGAAACCCGCTGAATTTGACGAGGCAACTGATTTTTTGGCCACGCAAATTTCCGCCAATTGCGGCGACACCACAAGTAGCGCCAGCATGAATTGTTTGACCAACAACTTTGACGAAAGTTTGAAGCTGTTCGTGGACATGTTGCGCAATCCTGGTTTTGACGCGGCGCGTTTGGAAACCAATCGCGGTCAAGCCCTTGAAGGCATGAAGCAACGCAACGACGACGCGGGTTCAATCATGGGCCGCGAGTGGAATCGCTTGATGTACGGCAGCGATCACTTTGAGTCGCTTGATTCCACCGAGGCAAGTTTGAAGGCGATCACGCCGGAAAAAATGCGCGCGTTTCAAACGCGAATTTTCAATCCAGGCAATGTCATTATCGCGGTCAGCGGCGACTTTGAGCCCGAGGCCATGCTTGCCAAACTCAACGCGGCATTTGATGGTTGGGCACGCGGCGAAAAAATGCCGGATCCGCCAGCGCCAACCGCGACGATCGTTCCCGGTATTTACCACGTGCAAAAAGATATTCCGCAAGGCAAGGTTCGCATTGGCATGCGCTCCATCAAGCGGGATGACCCTGATTACATTCCGTACTTGTTGCTGAATGACATTCTTGGTGGTGGTGGTTTCACCAGCCGCATCATGCAACAGGTGCGCAGCAATGAAGGCTTGGCGTACTCCGCCGGAAGTCGACTTGCGGCCAAGGTGTATTACCCGGGCGTGTTCGCGGCCAGTTACGAAAGCAAGAATCCAACCGTGGCGCTTGCCGCGAAGATTGTGCTTGAGGAAATGGACAAAGTGCGCAATCAACCGGTGACTGCCGAGGAATTGGAGACCGCCAAGCGCCAATTCATTGAGACTTTTCCGCGCACATTTGAAAGCAAGCCAGCCATGCTTGGCGTTTTTGTTGGCGACGAGTGGACCAATCGACCAAAGGAATATTGGAAGACCTTCCGTGAAAAAGTGATGGCAGTCACAGCCGCCGATTTGCAACGCGTGGCGCGAAAATATGTCGACCCAAATCAAATGGTCCTTTTAGTTGTGGGCGATTGGAACACCGTGGGTCCTGGCGACAGCACGGGTCGCGCCAAGATGGATGATTTGCTTGGTGGCAAGGTCACGCATTTACCGCTGCGAGATCCAATGACAATGCAACCGATTGTGAAAATGGATCAAGTCACTCCAACCGCGCCCACGGCTGGCGGCGAAGGCTTGGCTCCGTCGCGATAAATAGTTCTTATTGTTGATTCAAAAATAAGAAAGACCTCGGGTCGCACCCTCCTGCGATCCGAGGTCTTTCTTTTGACGAACGTTTCCCAGCGCTCGTGAACAACTTTCCTTTTCACTCTCCCGCCGTCGCGTTACTTCGAGGGCAGGCGACCTGTCCTCACTTCTTCCAAGGCTGATTCACAATCCCTTTCATTGTGATCAACCTTCACTTCTCATACGGCGCATGGGGTTTCCTTGTGTGTCGATGAATTCAAAATCAATGCATTTTCCCGTATAGAAGTGCATTTATGGATAATCACATGTGATTGCGCGCAATGGCTGGTTGTTGGCGCAAAAATAAAGTCTGCGCCCACCGCGGGCGCAGACAGCTCACTCGTTGTGTAGATGATGAATCTCCCCCGGACGAGTGACCCACTTCTATTACGTCACCTAAATTCACCCGTGTGAAAATGCGGGCTGATTTTCCTGTATTTATGGTCCGCCATCCATGACTTGAATGTCTTGATCAATTTGACCCAAAGTCCACTTCCATTCGGGCATTTTCCACCATTTGGCCAGCGCAAACATGCAGACCACGCCGGAAAAAGTAAGCGCCAATAGTTGCAAAAGTGATTGTCCCCACGCCGTCCCCACCGAAAGCACACGTGCCATTGTGGTCATGCCTGACGAAAGCGCGAAGGCGATTGCCGTGATGACCGCGGTCATGACCAATGTTGCCGCGAAAATTTTCACGCTGGCTATGCGCGTGTGAATGTCAAACAGATTGTTGATGCGACCATGAAGAAGATAAATTAAAATGGCGGCTTGAATGAACGCGCAAATTGTTGTGCTCCACGCCAATCCTGAAGTGTTCAGCGGAGTCCAAATCAAAGTGCAATTCAACAACAAGTTCAAACACACCATCCAAATTGAAATGCGCGTTGGAGTGGAGGTGTCGCCCAAGGCGTAAAAGGCGCGCGTGATGGTTTGCATGACGCTAAATGCCACGACGGCAGGAGCGAAGCCAAGCAAGATGGTGGCCACGCGCATGGTATCGTCCACGGTGAATTTTCCGCCTTGAAAAACGACGGTGGTTAATTGCGTTCGCACCACAATTAACCCGGCGCTTGCGGGAAGTCCAATGAACAAGGCAAGTCGAATACCTCGGCGCAATGTGTGCGCGAACAACGCTGGATTGGATGCTTGACGAGAAAGCGTGGGGAAAATCGCGGTGGCAATGGCAATGCCAAACACGCCCAGTGGAAATTCATATAGGCGCGTGGCGAAATTCATGGCCGCGTTGGAACCCTCCATCAACGGAAATCGCATTCCAAAAATGGTCGGACCAACCATGGTGGGGTAACTGGCGATCACGCTGTCAATGAAAGTGTTGATTTGAAAAACGCCCAACCCAATCATCATGGGCAACATGGTTGTCAGCATGGTGCGAAGCGAGTCGCGGCAATCATGCCATTGCAGCGACAAGCGAATTCCATAGCCACGCATGCTCCAAACCATCCATGCCACTTGCAACAAACCCGCGACAACCACGCTCCACGCAACAATTTGAATATGGTGCGCGCGGTCCATTCCACCATGCAGGTATGACACTCCGATCGAAGCCACGATGATGGCCGCGTTTAAAATCATCGGACTTGCCGCGGCCACTGCGAACTTGCCGTGCACATTCAAGATGCTGCCCATCAGCGCCACCACGCAAATCAACGGCATGTACGGCAACATGGTCGCCATGAGTTGAAACGAAAGTTGCTGATTCGCGTCGCGACTTGGAAGTGAAAGCACAACGGCTTCGCCCACAAGAGTGAGCGCGGCCAGCACAACCGTGAGCGACGCAATAGTGACCGACGCGAAGAGCCTGGATTTTTGCGGATTATCTTGCTCAAGTTTGGCGTACACCGGCGTGAACGATGCGCTGAGCGCGCCCTCGCCAAAGAGACGGCGAAATAAATTTGGCAATTGAAACGCAATGGCGAACGCGTCCATGATTGGACCGGCGCCAAACACTCGGCTTTGCGCGGCGTCGCGGGCCAGGCCAGAAAATCGGCTGACCAATGTCAACAAGGAGACGGTTCGAGCGTGCTTTTCAAACGACATGATCCATACCCTTTGAAGTTGGCGACTGTATCCTTGGCTATCGACATGAACCGAAATCTTCCTGCAATGATTCTGCTGGTGTTGTGGTCAACGCTTGGAACTGGATGTGGTTCAGGTCCCGCAATGATTTTGGAAAGCGATATTCCAGCGCCACCTGAGATGGAAAGCCGTCACAGCAGCAATATTGATCAGCGCAGTGGCACGCTTGATGGCGGCAAGTTTACTTTCCGCGGACCGATTGACGATGTTGTGCATTTCACCAACGAATTGGTCGCTTTATTTAAAGAGCAAGAATGGACCGTGGTCAAACGCGTTGTGAATCCGACCGCGGGTGATTTAGTGTTTCGCAAGGGAAACCGCGACGTCGAGGTGAATTTCAGGGCTGGACAATTGAATCCATCCATGAGCGAAGTCACGATTATTGTGCGGCAAACTGCACAACCAACTCCGCCGCCAACCGTCCCGAGCGCATAGCGCTGTCAATTGATCCTTCGCTGACAAAATCGCCCGCGACAAACAAGCCATTGCCTTGCGCCGCGTGTGGTCGATTGGCGAAATCACCTGGTGTTTGTCGGGGAAGCGCGTGGGCAATGTCTTGCGCGCGCAGAAGTTTCCATGCGTCAACAGTTGGTCCAAACCATGTTCGCAATTGAGCGCGCGTGAGTTGTTCAAGTTGGCGCAGCCCCAGTTGCGCCAGCGAAACATCAACGCAATTGACGCTGATGAGAGCCATGCCGCGCGGCGCATAGTTGCTTGCGGCCGCGGACATGCACATGACATGGTTCGCCGGACCATTGCCCGTGGCGTCCAAATGTAAAACAGGTTCACGAAGTGATTCTGGAAGTTGATCCAGCGCGACCGAGTAAGAAAGTTGCGTTGTGCCGCGCCAGGAACCCGCAGAAAGATGTGGCAACAATTTCGCCGCCGCGCTCTGATCAACGGCAACAATGACGGCGTCAAAGTGCTCAACCGCGCTTGCGACTGGCTGCACGCGCCAACCCGTTGACATGGGAATGACGGCCGCAACCGGACAGCGCAAGCGAATCTGTTCCACTGGCAGCGGTTGCGCAAGTTGCTTTGGAATTTCTTGCATGCCGAATTGCGGAACGGCCGCGCCGCCGCGAATAAACATGGACAGCGTGAAGTCCAGCATTGCGGAATCGGTTTCAAGCGAGCGGTCTAGAAATACGCCGCCAAAAAATGCGCGCGCGAATATCTCTTGAAATCGGTTGGCGATTGAGCGCTCATTCATCCATGCTGAAGACGTCAAGCCCACGCTCTGTGGTTGCGATGGTTGCTTGCCTTGCAACGCGGCCCACGTCAGCGGCAACAAAGCCATTGCGGTGGATGGCGTGACGAGTCCATGCAACACGCCAGAGAGCGCGGCACTTGGACAACGCAGCGGATGACCCATGCGAATCCATTTGTGACCCGTGAATAATCGCGCTTGCAAAGCGAGTGGTTGCAAACGCAACGCGTTCAAATCAAGCCACGCCCCCGCCTCTGGATATGCGGGCAAATACACTTGAAAACCACGGTCAATTTGAAATCCGTCAACCATGTCCGTTGCCACGCGCCCGCCCACGCGATCGGAACTTTCAAACATGGTGAAACTTTGACCGGCGCGCTGCAATGTTCGCGCCGCAGTCAGACCCGCAAGACCCGCTCCAAGAATGGCGATCTTCATGTGGATGAAACCGACGACTGTTGCGACGCGTCGCTGGCCGCGCGCTCATTCCACATGGCGATCAAACTGTTGGCCACGCCGCGGTAGTCATCGGCGCCGGCGCACTTGGGGTCGTAGTCGAAAATAGTTTGACCAAATGAAGGCGCCTCGGCCAATTTGATATTGCGGCGAATGGGCGGCTGCAGCAATCGACACGTGTTCCATGGCACGTCGCTGTCGCGGCAACTTTCAAAGTGCTGGCGAATTTCCTCCACCACGGCGCGCCCATGGCTGGACTGGCTTTCATGCATGCACAACACAACGCCGGTGCAACGCAACTTTGGATTCAAACCCGCGGTGATATCTGAAACGGTCTGCAACAATTTTTCCAGGCCGCGCAACGCTAAATATTGCGCTTGCATTGGAACAATCACTTCGTCAGCAGCGGTCAGGGCGTTCACGCTGAGAACGCCAAGTCCAGGCGGACAATCAAGCAAGACCACGTCGAATTGGTCACGCACGGTTTCCAATGCATTGGCTAAAACGTGCTGCGCATCCTGCTGCCCTTCGGCCAACGCTAGATGCTGATCCGCGGGAATAAACCAAAGATTTTCACGCGCCTGCGTGACGCATTGCGCAATCGGCAAAGGCGGATCCGCGAACAAACTGGTGGTGCTTGGACGCGGCTCGTCGTTGGAAGCCTCCACGCCGAAATGCAAACTGAGATTGGATTGCGGATCAAGATCGATCAGCAGCGTTCGCAAACCACTCGCGGCGAACGCGGCGCCAAGATTCACGGTGGTGGTGGTTTTACCAACGCCACCTTTTTGGTTGAGCAGCGCGACCACGCGCATTTTTTTCTCGCCGTTCATCGCATGCGAGTATAGAGAATCATGGTGACGCATTCACGCGCTGAATTGGTGGATCGATCCACTTTGCGGCTTCAAGTTGAATAAGCGGTGGACCAACTTGCCACGGAGGCGCCGCGGCAATGGCCGTCTGGCGCGATGAGGGACCGCTGGTGAATCTGGAAACTCCAATCACGAATGGTCGTCCTTTGCCTTCCATTGGCAACCACTCCTCTGGAACTTCAATGACGCAACGCCAACGGTCCGCGAAAGAATCCGTGCGCACTTCAGGCTCGCCCGAACCGCTTGAGGAATTCACTTTGCGCACGCCGGCTTCCCCCACTTGAATGCGCGCCATGGTTCTCACGCTGTCACCAAGCGTGACTTCAAGTTGATCTTCAATTCGAACTTCTGCGCGCAAACATTCCGCGAAAATTTCCCAATGTCCAAACTTGCGGCGCACGCTTGCCGTGGTGCTCCACGACAACGGAAGCGGCTGAATTTTTCCAACTTGCGCATCCGCCAGTGAAAGCATGGGAAGAAATAATCCCAGCGAATATCCTGGCGGACGAATAATGCTCTGCGCAGGCGCCACTTGCATGCGTGTCGCATTGTTTGGCCACGTCATAAGAAGCGTGCCCACGATGGGACTTGGTTCACCCGAAAGTGGATCGGGCATTAATTCCGCGGGACGATCAACGGTGATTCGCGCTATGCCGTTGGGCGGCAATCGCATGGCAAGAGGCGGTAAATTTGGCGCCTCAAGCCACGAAAATTGAATCACAATCTCCTCGGGCGAAGAATTGCACGCCGCAAAATGCAGCGCGCGACCATCATCGGACTCGGGCCACATGGTGACTGGGGAAATTGAGCGAATGAAACTGAGCGCGGTCTCCATGCATTTTTCATCGCTTCGATCGGTTGAAATTAAAATTGACAAAAGTTGCGACAACGAATCCGCGTCCGCAATCCAACAGGCTTTGCGCATGGCGGGATGTCCCGCATTTGATTCGACGCTCACCGCGGTGAGTCGCTCACGAATTTCCGCGGCGACGCCGGGACTTTGCCGCTCGATTCGCTCGATGCCCGCTTGCCATAATTGCGCGCGATACATGGCGAACAACTGCTGCACTTCATCACCCGCCGCTGCCGGCGGCTTTCGATCGGCTGCATCCGCAAGCAGCCACCAACGGAACCACTCCGCGGGCGCGACTGGATCGGGCAGCGCGTACGTATCGCCAAGTTTCAAAGGCAATTTGGCTGGATCAGGTTCAATCTCCGCTACATCAAACCAGACTGGCTCAACAGTGGAAGTTCCAACAACAAGAGCGCCATGAATATCGCGCGGCGTTTTTGCAAGCAACACAACGGACCCGGATTCTTGCGGACTTTGATTCTGTGGCGCCATTTCAATTGGTCGAATATCAAGTTGCTCTTGCGATTGCGTCCAAGTGCGCTCCGTTGGCGCTGGCTTGGCGCCAATCCATGCAATCACGCCATCAAATGGTGGACCGCCATCTTTTGGTTTCAACACAAGATGCGATGGCCATACGTCATTTGGAGATTGTTGCCGCAATGGAATGGCGATGACACCGGCGCGCACCGCGGCGGGATTTGCAAGCGCGACAGAAATTTGCGCGAACGCAATGGGCTCACATGCGATGAACACGATAGCGAAGAGAACGCCGCCAAAAGTGCGCGGTCGAATCATGGTTTGCTAGGCGACTGCGCGGCGGCGTTCTGGTTGGATGGATTTTGTGGCGCGGAACTTGGAGCCGCCTCATGCGTTGCCGATTTTGAAACGCTTGGATTTGTCATTGGAGCCGGCGCCGCTTGTTTGTTTTCCGCAGCATCAGCTTGCGGAGAATGCGGCGTAATGGCGCCAGCGCTGGAATGTCCAAACCCGGCGTCCTTCGCTGGCACAAGACCGCTTTTTTTATTGGTGACTGGTTCATTCACAACGCGCGCGCCCACTGGAATGGCTGAGATCAAATGATCTTCGGGCGCGGCGCCAATTCGCAGGTCGGTGCCTCCAGCAGATTTTTGATTCAGTTCAATTCCTGGCGGCGGATTGACGCCACTTTGACCAACACGCACGCCGTTACTTTTTAAACCGGAAAAATTGGGCTGACCAATGTAATACATGGTTCCTGAAGGCCACTGAATAAAAGTCCGCCCTTTGACATTTCGATATGAGCCTTGATCAAACACCGCGTACAGCCCGCCTTGCGATCGAACAAAGAGATCGGGTCGACCGGCGACGCCAAACAACTTTTGAAAGTTTGTGGTTTCACTTAATTCAACGGGTTGAATCCGAAGTGACGTTGCCGTGGCGGATCGATCGGTCACGCCTTGTTCAAGAGGCACCAAGGCTCCCGCTTTGTTGTCATCACTTGCGCAAGCAAGGGCAAGAACAAGAATGGAAACGGCGTTGAACATGTGGTTGCAAGTGTAGATTCAAAATACAAATCGGCACAATGGGGCCTAGGGTTGAACACGGGTGGTGGCCGCTGGCAAAGTTTGTACTCCGTGGTCGGTCTGCACCAGCAATCCAATCGCGGGGTCGCAGCGCAGAACAACCCCCTCCACCATTCCTTGTGGCGTGACAAATTTCATGCGCAATCCCGCGGTTCTATCCAGTTTTTCATAGGCCTCTTCAATCACGCGATTGCTTGCGGAAAGAAAATGATCCAGTTGTCGCACGAGAGTTGTCAGCACAACCAGGCGATCGCATGCTTGGTCAAGTTGCAGCAAGCTGATGGCGCGATGGGCGATTTCTTTTTCAAATGTGGATTGACGCACATTGATTCCGATTCCAATCAACGCGCGGTCGCCGCTACTTTCAATTAAAATGCCAGCTATTTTTTGCGGCTCGCCGCCCGCGCGCGCAACCACAATGTCGTTGGGCCATTTCACTCCAATGCGCGCGGCGACATTGTGTTGCACAAGCGACCGCACAGTTGTTGCGGTGGCGACCGCTGCGGCCATGGCCAATCGATCTGGCGATTGCGTTTGAACCACAAACGTGGACGCAAGACCTTCCTCGCCGGTATCCGCCCACACATTTCCTAATCGGCCACGACCAGCGCGTTGTCGACCTGTTGTCACCACGCAGCCAAGCGCGCTTTTTGCGGCGACATCTTGCGTGCTATCGGTTTCATTCAACACGGTGATGGAATTGAAATGAGTCAAATCCGCGAAGGCGGTTTGCATTGCGTCGCTCCAATTTGCAATCGGCGTGTCGTGATTCGTTGCGCTGTTGTCTTGCGCATTCAGATGGTCGCCGCGGTGCGCGGCAGCGTCTTGGGGTTGCACGCTCACGAACGCCCCTTCTTTGGCGATACGGATTGAATGTCCATTGCAAAATCAATTTGCGGCGCGGAATGCGTGATGGCACCAACGCTGACAAAATCCACACCGCATTGCGCGATGGCGGCCACGGTTTTCAGCGTCACGCCACCGCTGGCTTCAAGTTGAACGCCCGGCGCAAGTCGATCGCGCAAAGCGACGGATTTTCGCAGCGTGATCAAGCTCATGTTGTCCAACAAAATGGCGTCAATCACGCCATTTGGAAGGCGCAACAACGCATCCAGTTGATCCAATGTGTCGACCTCCACCATGGCGAACTTCAATTTGTATTTATGCCGTGCCGCACCAATCGCTTGATGAATGCCGTGCGCCATGCGCCGCGGAGTCAAGCCAGCGACATGATTGTCCTTGGCCAGAAACGCGTCGAATAAACCCGAGCGATGTGAAACACCTCCTCCACACACCACGGCGTATTTTTCCAGCGCGCGCAATCCCGGCGTGGTCTTGCGGGTGTCACGAATGCGGGCCTTGGTTCCCTTGACTTGTGTTGCGAACGCGTTGGTGAATGTGGCCACGCCGCTGAGCCTTCCTAAAAGATTCAACATGGTGCGTTCCAACAAAAGAATGCCGCGCAGCGATCCGTCAAGACGAACTATTTGTTGACCTTTACGAACACGTTCGCCGTCGCGCAACAGAACACGCACCGCAAGCGCGGGGCGAACCATGCCGGCTAACAACTGAACCAGCCGCGCTCCGGCAAGCACGCCCGCTGTTCGCGCCACAACATAGGCCGTCGCCTGACTGCGCGCGCTGATCATGGCGTTGCTTGTCACATCACCTGCGGCGCCAAGATCTTCTTGAAGAAAATTCTTCAAAAGCTTTTTCAACACGGCGTCTGGGGGCAATTGCGCGTTCAAAGCGCTGCGATGACTGACTTGCCTAAACGGTTTTTCCTTGCGCGCATTCAACATGCGCCCGATGGTACGCTCGCCCATATGGCCAGCATATTTACCCGCATCATTCGCGGCGAAGTCCCCTGCCACAAGCTTTTTGAAAACGAGTTGGTGATTGCATTTCTCGATGTGAACCCGCTTTCGCCCGGCCACACCCTTGTGGTTCCCAAGCAAGAAATGGCTGAATTACACATGCTTTCGCCGGAAAGCGCGGCGGCTTTGGGGGCGGCGCTACCACTGGTTGCGGCTGCAATTTTGAAAGCCACCGGCGCAACCGCGTACAACATTCTGCAAAACAACGGAGCCATGGCGCATCAAGAAGTGATGCATGTGCACTTTCATATTATTCCTAAATATGAAGATGGCCGCGGGCTTGCAATCACTTGGAAGCCAAGCGCCATTGATCACGCAAGCGCGGCGAAATTGGCCACGCACGTGAAACAAGAGCTGTGTGCCTAAGAATGCTGACGCGCTGGCTGAAGCCCGTTGCAATAGATCTTGCGTTGAAGTGAATTGAAAACCAAGCACATTGAAAGCGCGCGTTGATTGAAGTCCGTTGAACAGCGGCGACGAATTACGGAAACACGCCGCGCAACTCATGCACTCTGCCAATTTGCTCCACCGCCGCGCACAACGCCGCGGTTCGCAAATCACATTCAAAGCGGTGCCGCGCCAAACGCGTTCGACGCGCCGCCAAAATCATTTGCTGGCTCAATCGCTCTTCCACTTCGGTGGCGGTCCATATTTCAGAGCCCTTATTCATGACCCATTCAAAATAACTTGCAACCAAGCCGCCAGCGTTGCACAAAATACTTGGCAACACTTCTATGCCACGCTGCAAAAAGATTTCATCACCCTCGGCGGTGGTTGGCAGACTGGCCGCCTCCGCGACAACGCGAGCGGTGATCAACGAAGCCGCCTCCGCGTCCAACATGCGCTCAAGCGCGGCGGGAATAAACACATCCACTGGAGCGCTATAAAAATCGTTCTTTTGAACGGTTTGAGCCTCGGAGAATCCAATCACGCCACCATGTGCGTGGACATGGCGCGACAACTCTTGCGCATCAATGCCGCGGTCATTGCGCACCGCGCCCGTGTCGTCCATGACCGCAACCAATAAGGCGCCGCGCTCCTGCAAAATGCGCGAAGTCCAACTTCCAACTTTTCCAAATCCAAGAACGCTGAAGCGCAATCCTTCAAGCGGCAAATCAAAATCTGGAAGCAACTCTTCAAGCACCGTGACCATGCCCATTGCGCTTGCGCGGTCACGCCCTGGACAGCCACCAAGTTCAATGGGCTTGCCAGTGACGGCGCGCGTGACATCTTGTCGACCATGCTCTGGTGTTGTTTGCGCGAATGTGTCGGCAAACCATGCCATGACTTGCGCATCAGTGCCAACGCCAGGACCAGGAATGTCGTAATCGGGACCAATCTGATTGCTGATGGCGGAGCAATATCGACGCGTGACACGCATGAGTTCATCCTTGCTCAGCTCACGCGGATTGCAACGCACGCCGCCTTTGGCGCCGCCAAATGGAAGGCGCATCAAACTGCACTTGAGCGTCATGACCATGGCCAGACCCTTCATTTGATCCAGAGTGACATGCGGATGAAATCGCAGACCGCCCTTGTATGGACCAAGCGCGTTGTTGTGTTGAATGCGGTAGCCAGTAAAGAGACGATGCTGACCGTCATCCATGAGCACTGGAAAATGCACAACGATTTCATTCTTTGGCTGCGCCAACATGAGTTGATGCGAACGGCGCATGCCAGTGAGTTGCGCAGCGGTCAAGGCTTGCTGCAAAACCTGGTGGAACAAATTGTCGGAATCTGGAATGACTTCCAAATGCTCAAGCAAAACACGTTGATCTTGTGGCGGGTGTCCAAGTGAAAATGAATCCGAAGATGTGGTTGGTTTTTGATGTTGCATAAAAATCCTTTGCGAAGAGTTGCATCCGCATGAAACGCCTTTGCGGCTGCATGTTTGTTCCTGTTTTTGTAAAAAATGCGGATTTTGGCTAGAAATCAAGCGCTTTGCAGCGCCTTAGTCCGTGAAAGTGACCACGCCCCAATGCTCCAACTGATGCATGTCGACGGTCCACTGCGGACTCCAAACCCAATTGTCCTCTTTGGTTCCAGGCTTCTTGACGTAGTCATTGCCAACTTTTTCAAGCTGCCACTCCACGCGCGAAAAGTTCATGCGCCACTCATCGCCCACCAAAGGGGGATCACCATTGCGAATATTTTCGGTTTCGTCGTTGGTGACTGTGGCTGGTGGTCGCAAACACTTGAATGGAATTTTAATTTCAACCGTCCAGCCCTTGTCCGTGTCGGCGGCATTGTTTGATGTGCCCCATTTTTTAATCTGGCCATCAATGCCTTCGCAATTCCATTCTGGATGCGCGGTGCCGCCAAGCCGATATTCCTTGGTCAAATATAAATCAAAGAGTGTTCCAATGACATTGAATTCAAGTTCGTAATAGGACTGCTTGTTGGCTTCTGGCCCTTTGAAGTTTTGATACTCGGGGTCGATGAAAATTTCAAAGTCGTTCTCGTGAAAAACAACCATGTCGCGCTTGTCCATGGTGGCCCACAAATCAGGCTCCTCTATATATGCGGCGATGTACAAGTAGTTGTTATCCCACAACATCTTCATCCAAGTCGCGTAACGAGGCGCGGGCTTGCTTGAGCCTTCGATATCAATGAATGGCTCGCTCCACGGAACGGATTTCCACACCGCCTCATCCAACACCCCATCCATTTCCAATGTGCCACGCAACGCGCGACATGAATAATGGCGCACCGTTCCAGGCACCAACTCTCGCGGATACGGCGCATAGGCAGTGTCTTGGCACGAAGTCAACGCGCACAGCGCAGCAAGAAATACGCTGGTCTTCAATCTCACTTGCGCTTTGCCTTTGATGACTTCGCACGAGTGGGATCCAAAACTGCGGCGCGTGCGGCGGCAAGCCGAGCGACAGGAACGCGAAATGGCGAACAACTGACATACGCCAAACCCGCGTCATGGAAGAACGCGATGCTTGCTGGATCTCCACCATGCTCACCGCAAATTCCCAACTTGATGTCGGGACGAGTTTGGCGGCCAAGCTCCACAGCTGTGCGGACAAGTTGACCGACACCAGCCACATCAATGGATGCGAATGGATTTTCCGCGATGATCTCGAGCTCTGAATACTTCGGCAAGAAACTTCCCGAGTCGTCGCGGCTCATGCCCAAACATGTTTGCGTGAGATCATTGGTGCCGAAAGAGAAGAACTCCGCGGTCTGCGCAATTTTGTCCGCCGTGAGCGCGCCGCGCGGAATTTCAATCATGGTTCCAACCATGTATTGCAACTTCTGCTTGGTGGCGGTCATGACTTCCTTGGCCACGCGGTGCGTGAGCTCGACTTGAATTTCAAGTTCCTTGGCGAAACCAACAAGTGGAATCATGATCTCGGGTCGAACCTTGATGCCTTCGGATTGCACTTGCGCCGCGGCTTCAAAAATTGCGCGCACTTGCATCTCACTGATCTCGGGATACACGGTGCCAAGGCGGCAACCGCGGAAACCAAGCATGGGGTTGAACTCGTGTAGTTCATGAACGCGCGCGGCCACTTGCTCCGCGGTGACGCCAAGTTTTGTGGCAAGCGCTTGTTGCGTTGCGGAATCATTGGGCAAGAATTCATGCAACGGCGGATCGAGCAAGCGAATGCACGCGGGAGCGCCGTCAAGGGCGCGGAAAATGCCCTCAAAGTCGCCGCGTTGAAACGGCAACAACTTGGCAAGCGCGGCGCGGCGCGCAACTTCGGTGCGCGACAAAATCATTTCGCGCATGGCGTCAATGCGATGACCCTCAAAGAACATGTGCTCGGTACGGCACAAGCCAATGCCCTCCGCGCCAAAGGCCAGCGCGTTATGCGTTTGCTCTGGCGTGTCGGCGTTGGTGCGAATACCAAGACGTCGATACTTGTCCGCCAACTTCATGACGAACGCGTAGTAGCGGTAAATATCGCTGTCCGCGGGCTTCATGGTCTTGGCGATCAAGACTTGCTTCAGTTCACTGTCGGCGGTGTCGATTGAACCAGTGAAGACTTCGCCCGTGGTTCCATCAATTGAAAGCGAGTCGCCTTCACGCAGGATTTTGCCGTCGCATGAAACGGTGCCCTTGTGATAGTCCACTTCAAGCGAGCCGGCGCCGACCACGCACACCTTGCCCATTTGACGCGCGACCAAAGCGGCGTGACTGCTCACGCCACCACGCGCCGTGAGAATTCCATCGGCGGCGATCATGCCGCGCAAATCTTCAGGACTTGTTTCAACGCGCACCAACACAACGCGCTTTCCATTTTTCACCATTTCCTCGGCCTTGCCCGCGGTCAACACAATTTCACCGCTGGCCGCGCCTGGACCCGCTGGCAAACCCTTGCACAAGAAACGTCCTTGCGTGCGCGCGGCTTCGTAGGCATGTCGATCGAAAATAGGTTGCAACAATTGATTCATGGCCTCGGGATCGCTCGATGCGATCGCATCCTCGGGGCTCATCAACCCTTCGCGCACCATGTCATGCACAATGCGGACATAGGCCAGCGCCGTGCGCTTGCCGCGGCGCGTTTGCAACATCCATAATTTTTTGCGCTCAATGGTGAATTCAAAATCTTGCACGTCGCCGAAACGCTTCTCAAGTGTCTTGCGAACTTTCACAAGTTGCGCAAAGGCCGGCGCCATGTTTTTATTTTGCGCCATTTGATCCACTGGAAGTGGCGTGCGAATTCCGGCGACAACGTCCTCGCCTTGCGCGTTCACCAGATACTCGCCGTAGAAAACATTCTCGCCCGTGGCGGGATCGCGCGTGAACGCGACGCCGGTTCCGGAATCATCGCCAGTGTTGCCGAACACCATGGCTTGCACATTGACGGCGGTGCCCCATTGCGCGGGAATACGATATTTGGCGCGGTACACAATGGCGCGATCGTTCATCCAACTGCGGAATACCGCGGCGATGGAACCAATGAGTTGATCCATTGGATCATTTGGAAATTTCTTGCCAGTGCGATCAAGAATGAGCGCCTTGAAGCGCTTCACCAATTCATGCAAATGTGTTTCAGTGAGATGCGTGTCCTCCGCAACGCCAACCTCCGCCTTCAGTGTGGCCATGACATCTTCAAATGGATCATGCTCGTTTTCATTGCGCTTCTGCACGCCCATGACCACGTCGCCGTACATCTGAATGAAGCGGCGATAGCAATCCCATGCGAAGCGACCGTTGTCCGTGGCTTCCTTCAACGCCAAAACTGTTTTGTCGTTCAAGCCCAAATTGAGAATGGTGTCCATCATGCCGGGCATGCTGTCGCGCGCTCCGGAGCGAACCGACACAAGCAATGGATTGCGCGCGTCGCCAAATTTCTTGCCGACAGATTTCTCAAGCCGCGCCACATACGCCTTGAGTTCCTTCAGAAGTGACGGCGGCATTTTGCGCCCACTTTCGTAATACAAGTTGCAGACTTCCGTGGTGATGGTGAAACCTGGAGGCACAGGCAAACCAATGGAGCACATGGCCGCCAAGTTCGCGCCCTTGCCGCCAAGCAAGCTCTTCATGTCGGCGCTTCCTTCGGTGCCTTTGGCCGCGAAGAAGTAGATCAACTTGCCAGCCTTTGAATTGACGGATTTCACTCCGCCCGATTTCTTGGCATTTGTTTTTTTGTTTTTAGACTTTGTCACAGGCTTTGCATTCTTCGGTTTGGAAATTGCGGTCTTGGACTTCGCGCTTGAACGGCTTGACTTTTTTTGCAGGCGAGAACTCAAACGTGTTGGTGTGGCAAGCGACATAAAGAACCTCTGAAATGTGTGAGATGAACCGAATAAATGCGGCGGGCGCCGCGAAGTTCTAAGGATATTGATTTTGGGTTTTTTCGCACGATCACATCAAATTGGCTTGAAATGCCTACTATCACGGCATGGCGACCGCCCAACGCTTGGATTGGAATGTGCAACCACTTGACGTACTGCGTCGTTGGCCGCGCACTCTTGCGTTGGCGGCGTTGCTTTCTGGCGATGATTCCAGTTGGTCGCGCGTCAGCGTGATTGGTGTTCCAAGCGAATGGAAAATTTTGCGCGCGCGCGAAGGATTGAGCGCGCACGATGTGCTGACTTGGATTCGCTCGCTTGATGGAGCGCGCGCCGACACAACCACGCCCCCGCATGACGGCCCCCCGATGGGCGCGGGTTGGTTCACGCAATTTTCCTACGAACTTGGCGCGGTGCTGGAGCCTTCGGCGCGCGCGTCTGAAAATAATTTCAAAGTTCAGTCCGCCCATACCACGCGCATGCACGAAGCGTTGCGAGGTCGTGATGCAAATTCGTTTTATAAAGACACGAAGCCTTGCGAAATGGCAGAGGTGAAAAACACGGGCACATTGCGCGCAACTTCTGAACAATGGCCCTTGGCGCAAGCCGCGCGCTGCGATCAGGCCTTTGTGTTTGATCATGTGGCGCAGCAATGGTGGTCGATTGGTGGCGCGATTGACGCGATTGAATTGTGCGACAACGAAACGCTGACGCATTGCGAATGCGCGACGCTGAAAGAAGAAAGTTCCGACGCGCAATACGCGCAAGCCGTGGCGAAAACTGTTGCAATGATCCAGGCAGGCGATCTATTTCAAGCCAACATTGCGCGGCGTTGGCACAGCGAGTTGCAGGGTTCCCCGCGCGCCTTTGCACACTTGGCTTTAAGCAGCAGCGCGGCTCGCTACGGGGCTTGGCTGGAAACCGCGACTGGAATGTTGGCCAGCATGAGCCCCGAGCTTTTTCTTGAACTGGAAGCGAATGGCCGCGTGATTTCACGTCCCATTAAAGGCACCCGCGTCAGCGAAGTGGGTAGCGAGGAATTGGCGAGCAGCGAAAAAGACGCGGCTGAACTACACATGATTGTGGACTTGATGCGCAATGATTTGTCACGCGCCTGCCAGCCTGCGACTGTGCGCGTTCACCAAGCGCGCGTCATGGAGACGCATGGAACCGTGGTGCACGGCGTGGCGGAAATTCATGGACAACTTCAAGACACGTGCGATCGCGCCCTGTTGTTGGCCAACACATTTCCGCCAGGCTCGATCACAGGCGCGCCCAAAATTCGCGCCATGCAAGTGATCGATGAGTTGGAACATTTTTCACGTGGGCCATACTGCGGCGCCATTGGATATTTCGCCGACACGGGCGCAATGAAATTAAGCGTGGCCATTCGTACCGCGACCCTGCGCGAAACTTCGCCAAACACATTCGCGCTGACCTACGCCGCGGGATGCGGAATTACCAGTGATTCAAAACCGCAAGAGGAAGTGGCTGAAACGCACGCCAAAGTGCGCGTGTTGGAGCAGGCGATTCAAGCCGCGCAACCGTCACATAGTTGAATCGGCCTGACGGGTAATTTGAAAAATTAATTTGCCTTGAAGGAGTTGGCTTACGCGAGCGAACGCAAGGATGACCACTGCCAGAGGCGACAAAAAATATATGTATGAAAACAGGGACAAAGCCCGACGCACGCATTACCGCGGCAAAATTTGCTTGGCCTGAACGCGCTGCACATAGCTTGCAATTTGCGCCGCCACCGTTTTCTGATGCTCCGGGTTGAACGAAAAATCAAACGCAATGCCTGCGTAGGTGTTGCTCATGGAATCAATGTGCGTGTGCACAAGTTTGCCGGTGGCCACAAGTGGAACTGGATTGTCCTTACCCAGCGAAATACGAATCCAGAAAATGCGGTGACGCGACAGCGCGCCAGCCTCGCTGGATGCAATGCGAATTCCAACTCCGCCTCCGCCAACATTCATCAATGTCCCGGTAATGGACGGTCCCATGTTTGGCATAAGCGCTTCGCCACCAGCAGACGCGCTGGCTTCCAGCGTCTCACCACGAGAATGCGCTTCGAACGCCAACTCATTGGCGCGCTCCGCAACGCCAACACTGCGCGGCTCCAACAATGGCCACATGGTGGCTTGGGGCAATTGCAATCCTTGCAAATCAAATCGATCGTTGTGGCGTTGGCAACGCTCAATGGAATCAGGCTGCGCCAGAAAAAGAGACAAGGTGTGCCCGGCTTTTGAGGGACTTGGCAAAATACTGGTGTTGAATGCGAATCTATTTTGCCCAATCACAAAAGCGGCGACCAATTTCACTCCTTCCTTCAATTGCACAGTGCGACCAAGCGCTTGCGGTGATTCCACTTCAATCGAATCCGCATGCAGAGCGGTCAATTGGCTGCGCCAAATAATGTCAACACCATCTTCAGGTGCGCCATCCGGACGCGCCACGGCCAACTCCAAAGCGCCGCGGCGTTCGAGCACTTGTTGCAGACTTTTTTTCCAATCTGTGTTGCGGCTTCTTGATGCGGGCATATTTGTAGTGTAACTGCGGGTCATTGCAATTGCATGCAAAACGAAACATGACATGTTGTCCATTTGCGCAGGCGCAAGATGCGGGGCTTACGAAATTCCGCGCAGACGATCTACCGCCGGCAACAATTCCGTCCACAGTTCAGAACTTAAATCACCCTCGGGAAGTTCAACGCGCCAATCCGTGATGTTGGCCACAGCGACACGCACGCTGGAACCCTGCCCCAAATCAGGGCGGCTGTGCGGCTGATCAAGCAGCACGGTGTCCAGCGAATCGCCTTCAAACTTGCGCACAATGAACCACGCTTGCTCAACGCGGTCGGGATCCGTGCCGCCTTCAAGCGGCGCCTGCACCTGAAAAGATTTTTCCACCAACGCTTGATGCGCCGCGTCGCCACTGCGGCGCAAACTGGCGAAGGCCGTTGCGAAAACATCAAAGTGGCTACGCGCGCGTGAAGCCGTTGCGTCAATGGCGTGCTCGGTTGCGAACAACGCGGCGTGACCGGTCTCCAATGCGGCGATGACTTGCGCGGGCCATGTCCACACTTTCTTGAATTCACCAACAGGCTCGGGGTGACACACCACCGCGCGCACGCCAAGCAGTGGGGAAAATCCCTCCTCGCTGCGCGCCGCGGCGCGAAACGAATTTGATCCAGGCGCTCCATCAGGCGCAGTCACAGCCACTTCTTGCCACGGCTGCAAACACACTTCAAGACCCGGCCCCACTTCCACTTTCTCGCCAACCTCCGGCATGTCGCCTTCAAGCAGAAGCCCGGCCATTGCGTCGATTAAAATTAAACCGGCGCGCACATGCTTGGCTGGAATTTCCATCAACTCAAGTTCGGGTCGACCGCAGCGCCACAACCCCGTCGTGAATAAAAGTGTTGGACGATCTTCGTTGGCCTCTTCGCCTGCGACACCAACTCCGCCCACGCGCCACAACCAACGCTCGTGCGGCTTGGCCTCGGGCAAAAGAAATCCGGTCTCCAAAGTTTCGCGCGGCATGAATTGACCCGTGACCGCGTCCAAAATTCCAGCGACATCGCCCAGCGCGCCGGCCAACAACGACACCGCGCGAAAGTACGCTTCGTGCGGCTCGCTTTGCGGCAACACCACTTGCATGCGCACAACCCACTTGCAATCGCGAATCGCTTGCAATCCCTCTTCATCTTGAACTGGAATTGCCGACTCCGCCCACACCACCGCGGGCGCATCAACGCCATCAAGCGTGAACGCCATGACCCACAACACGCTGTCCTCTTCATTTTCAGGAGATTGCGCGTCAATGTCGCGCCCCAACCACGCCGCGAAGGCGCTGCCAATTTCCTCGCGCGTTGGCGCCTCTTGATGCGGCCAAAACACCACCCAACTTGATGGAAACGGCTCGTCAAGCGTCCATGGCGACCCATTTGTGGCGTCGTTGTCGGGCTGATTCGGCTCTACATCGTCGGGTTCTACATCCATTCAAACTCTCTCAGAGTGGGTGGCGCATCTTATGGGATCTTGCGGCAAAGTTGTTGGTGCAATTGTTGCTCAATTTAAATTTGCGCCTTGCATTATGCGCATGTCGGACTATTGATTACATATGTCATTTGATTCCGTCCGATCCCTGCTGACGCGACTTGTACGAATTGTGCTGGGCTCCAAGCCAAAGCTAATTCCAGTGCGCGTAAGAATGGGACCGAGACGGAGCGTTCGTTAACCCTTTTCTCGAACGAAAAAAATGATTGGCAAGCCCCGACCTCGTGCGGGGCTTGCTGCGTTTTATGGAGCGCCGGGCATGGACGCGTCTGGCGCGGCGTCTTTGTCGTCATCGTCGTCGGCGTCTTTTCCATCCGCGCTTTTATTCGTGGTGGATTTTGCATCGCTCATTTTCTTGCGCGCCGCCATGCGCACGCGCATGGTTTCCTTTTCAAATTGGTCCATCAATGTGGCCAAACTTTTCATGTCGGTTGAAATTGAAATGCGCTGCGTGCCGCCTTGCACACCTTGACGAATGGACAACATGCTTGCGGGACCTTCGGGCAATGTGAAGCCCTTGGTTTCTGCAGAGGCCATAAGACCTGCGATCACGCGCAGATCCAGCGTGGCGAACCAGTCGGTATTTCCCCATGCATTTGCGTTGATTTGCCCGCGAATATCCATGCCTTTGGGAACCGTGAACTTGATCGCGTCCAGGCCCATGTCTGGAGTCACAACCATGGTCACGTTGTTGCCCTTGAAGTTCATGACCGAGGTCACGGGCTTGGCGGATTTGTCGATGGCGTCAATTTGCTCCTGCGTCAAGTCTTGTCCAAACGCGCTGGCAAGTCGCATCATGCGCTTGGCGTTGGGAGTGAGTGTTGTGGAAAATGAATCCGCGGCGCGCGCAAATTTGATGTCGCTGTACACGCCAGTCTTTGCGAATGTCTCCAACATGGATTGCAACTCGTTTTGAAATGTCGCGGCGTCGCTGACGCGAAACCCAACCATGTAACCCGGCTTGCCGCCGATGTCGCCAAAACCAATCGCGACGCCGGAGTTGATCATGTTCAATATGGCGTGCGCCTTCTCAACTGATTCATTCCACGCCTGCTTCTGCTCTGGTGTGGAGGCGACGGTCATGACAGCGTCGTCAAATGTGAATTGCTTGTTCAAGGAAATTCCCAACGTGCTTTTGGAAACGCCGGCGTACACGGGCATGCCCGCTGGAAGCAACGCAATATCGGCGGCGCACTCTTGCGCGGTCATTCCCTGTGGCCACGCGGCGTCGCGCGTCCAATCGGTCCAGACATTCAGTTGGTCGCCGCTGGTTCCCAATGAAAACGAAGCGCTTTTAAGCTCCGTCAAGAAGTCGATCAAACGCGTGGCTTGATCGCTCATGGCGGAACTCATTTGCTCCTTCATCTGCGCGCGTTCTTTCTCCTGCTCCGTGGCATCTTTTGAAAGCGGCGCGTTTGGCGCCATGGCCATGCCAATAAAACTTGCGCCCATGCGCAAGTTCTCCTCTTGCTCGTGAATAATTGTTCCAAGATCAACCCGACCACTGACCAAGCCCGCTGGAAGTTGCTTCAGAAGCGCGCTTGTCGCGGCGCCAACGGCGGGCATTTCATACGCGGCTTTTTGCGCGCCCACCACAACCATGTCATTGGCAAGCAGCGCAAGGCTGGTGCGTTTTGTTTTTGCTTTCACATTGTCCTTGGTGGCGCCAGGAATTTTCATGGCCATGAATGAGCGAATGTCTGGACCGCCCATGGCGTCTTGATTTGGATCGTTCTCATCGGCCACAGGCATGGTGATCCAGAACAACAACGGTTGATCCATTGGAATTTCCAAATCCGTTTTCATGTTGGTCTTCAACATGGATTGAATGGCTTTGGATGGCGCAACAACGCCGCGCATTGGTCCGCCAATGGTGGCAAGCTGCGTTGTCAACGCTTCGGCGGCGGCGGCGTTTGGAATGTAAATCACAGCCACGGCGTCGGCAGGAACCAACGCGGCGAGATTCGCGGGCACATCAACAGTTGGACCAATATTCGCGCTTTTGGTGACGGCGATTGGCGCAGCATTTTTCGCGGCGGGTTCCATAGCCGATGTTTTTTTCATGGCGGGCGCGGCCGTCGCAGTTGGTGTGACTGTTGGCGCTTGCATGAAGAGAACGCTGAGAAGTGTTGCGATAATCATTGGTGATGCTCCGTGGAATTGCGAAAGTGTCGACCCAGACTTGGGAAGACAATGCTAACCACTTCTAATTCGCACTGAACGGCGGGCAAATACGTGCGATTGCTACGGTGATTTCACGCAACGATATTCACAAGCCGCCCTGGAACCACGATGATTTTCTTGGGGGTTTTTCCCGCAAGCATTTCAATGACTTTGGGATCGGCCAACGCCATCTTTTCTATGGCGGCAGCGTCCGCGCTAGAGGGTACAAGCAGGCGCGTTTTCACTTTGCCACACAGTTGAACGGCGAGTTCAATTTCGTCGTCGACTAAAAGCGCGGCATCAAATGTGGGCCAACTTGCGGTGGCAAGCGCCTCGGTGCAACCAAGCTTATTCCAAATTTCTTCCGCGAAATGCGGCGCGAATGGCGCCAGCAATTTCACAAAGCGAATCAGTTGATCGCGCGTCAAGCCGCCGTCGGAAACGCTAGCCAACGTTGTGCTTCGCGTGGCGGCGTTGACCACTTCAATCAGCGTGGCGATTGCGGTGTTGAACGCAAGTCGTTCAATGTCCTCGCCTACTTTTTTACTGGCGCGGTGTAGGAGTTTTTCAATCGCGCCGTCAGGCTTGGTCGCCAACAGCAACTCACCCGTGCGCTCATCAACCGCAAGGCGCCACGCGCGCTGCAGAAAACGGAAACTGCCGGCAATGTCGCGCGTGTTCCACGGCTTGGAGGCTTCAAGTGGACCCATGGACATTTCATAAAGGCGGAATGTGTCGGCGCCAAAGTTGGCGATCACATCGTCTGGGTTCACAACGTTCTTCAAGCTCTTGCTCATTTTGGCAATGACTTGCTTCACGGATTGACCCGTGGATTTTTCAGTGAACACGCCGTCGCTGATTTCTTGAACCGTGTCGGCGGGCGCAAGCGAACCATCGGCGCGCTGATACGCGAAACTAGTGATCATGCCTTGGTGAAAAAGTTTCGCGAACGGCTCCGGCGTGGTGACATGGCCCAAATCAAAAAGTACTTTGTGCCAGAAGCGCGCGTACAGCAAATGCAATACGGCGTGCTCCGATCCGCCCACATACAAGTCGACGCCGCGCTCACCCATCCAATATTTTTCAGCTTCTTTGCTGACAAAGCGCGTGGTGTTTTGAGGATCGCAATAGCGCAGGTAATACCAGCATGAACCAGCCCAATTTGGCATGGTGTTGGCCTCGCGCTTCACGGGAGTTTGCGGCGGCAAGTCGGCGGCGCTGACTCCAGCGTGACCCGCGGTTGTGTTGATCCACTCAACGGCCTTGCCAAGCAATGGCCGCGGCGTGTCGCTTTCGGTGGGCTTGAAATCTTCAAGCTCTGGCAAACGAACTGGCAGCGCGCTTTCTGCAATGGCGTAAGGCAATCCGTCTGGCGCAAACACAACAGGAAAAGGTTCGCCCCAATAACGCTGACGACTGAAGAGCCAATCGCGCAAGCGATAATTCACGCGCTTCTTTCCAATGCCGCGCTGCTCTAGCCATGCGATTATTTTTTCCTTGGCTTGATCTGTGGGCAATCCGTTCAGTGACACTTCCGCGTTGCTGCTGGCGGTTGCAATTCCTTCGCCGCCGTAAGCAGCCTGCGTTTCAACGGCGTCGCCACCCAATGTGGACGCGCCTTGATGTTCGCTTGAAACAACTGTGGAATGTTCCGCGGCATCGTGTGGCGGCAACACCACGATGCGAATTGGAAGGTTGAATGCTTTGGCAAATTCGTAATCGCGCGGATCGTGGGCGGGCACCGCCATGATGGCGCCGGTGCCGTAATTCAGAAGCACGTAGTCGGCGGTCCAAATTGGAATGCTGGCGCCGGTGGCTGGATTTGTGGCAAAAACCCCAAGAAATACACCAGTTTTAATTTTGCTGTCGGATTGGCGATCAATATCGGAGCGGCGGCGCGAGGCCGAGACGTAGTCGTTGATTTCTTTGTGCGCCACAGGATTGGCGCGCTCCATGGCGCGCTTCACCAGTGGATGTTCTGGAGCGACCACCATATATGTGGCGCCAAACAATGTGTCTGGTCGCGTGGTGAAAACACTGAGAGGCTCGAACGTGCTCGCGCTGGTACCCCCACCATCATCACTTTTCACGGCGAAATGAATCTCCGCGCCTTCGCTGCGGCCAATCCATTCCGCTTGTTGCGTGCGCGTGCTCTCTGGCCAATCGACCAACTTCAAATCATTCAGCAAGCGATGCGCGTACTTGGTAATGCGGAACATCCATTGCTTGAGTGGTTGGCGCATGACAGGAAAACCACCGCGCTCGCTCTTGCCATCAATGACTTCTTCATTGGCAAGCACGGTGCCAAGTTTGGGACACCAGTTCACAAGTTGCTCGCCCAAATACGTCAGGCGCATATTGTCGATGGCCGCGCGCCGCTCACCCGCGTCGCACTCGCTCCACAACTTGTTCATGTTGTTTGGCAATGCCACGCGGCGCTCGCCGGACTCAAACTGCTCCATCAATTGTGAAATAGGCCGCGCCTTCTGCGTCGACTCGTCGTACCACGCGTTCCAACATTGCAGCCAAATCCACTGGGTAAAACGCACATATTCAGGATCAATGGTGGCGAACTCGCGGCTCCAGTCGTATGAAAAACCAAAGCGCTTCAACTGCTTGCGAAAAGTTTCAATAGCGCTGCTGGTGGTCAGGCGCGGATGCACGCCGGTCTGAACCGCGTATTGTTCGGCGGGCAAACCAAACGCGTCCCACCCCATTGGGTGCAAGACATTAAATCCTTGCATGCGCTTGGCGCGCGCGGCAATGTCCGTGCCGATATATCCAACTGGATGCCCCACATGCAAGCCGGCGCCGGATGGATATGGAAACATGTCAAGCACATAAAATTTTGGTTTCGACGTGTCAAAGCCCGCGTCGCCAGGATTGCGCGTGATGAACGAACCGCTCTCCTGCCACCATGCTTGCCACTTGCGCTCAATGCCATCGGCGAAGGCGGCGTCATATCGAAATGGGGTTTCAAACTCTGCCATGAACGGCGAAGCCTACAACGACTTGGCAATGCATGACAACGCCAACTGGCGTGCGCCAGTTCTAGGTAATCCACGCAGGCCTTTTGGGCAAGCCTTTAATCCTTCAATGCACGCGCAGGAGTTGGCGGAGTGTGGTTCACATCTTGCTGGACATACTTAATTGCCTCGCCCACCAAGTAGAAGGAACCAGTCACCACAATCAAATCCTCGCGACTCACGGCGCGCGTGGCAATTTCAATGGCTTCGGGCAGGTTTTTTGCCACTTGGCTCATTTTGCCGCTGCGCTCCGCGAACATTTTTTGCAAATCTTCAGGCGATGCCGCGCGTGGCGTTGTGGTGGCGCGCGTGAAAATAACTTTGTCAGCGCCAAGGTTCACCTTGTCAAGCATGGATGGAACATCTTTGTCAGAGCAGCAACCAAAGATGCAGACCATGCTGTCATATGGAACATGCGCGCCAACACATTTCATCAAACTTTGCACGCTCGCTGGATTGTGAGCGCCGTCCACTAAAATGCGTGGACGCTCGCTGATGACTTCCATTCGACCAGGAACTTTGACGTTGCCAAGTCCACGCGTGACTTTATTTTCTGGGCAATCAAAACCACGGCTCTTTAAAATATCAACGGCGGAGAGTGCCAGACCGCAATTTGAACTTTGGTGCTCGCCAGGAAGCGGAACGGGCAAATGTTCCAAGCGACTGGTCTTGGTGTACAAGCACACGCGCGCGTGCGGACCAAGGTCCGGGTCGGAGCAGAAGCGACTTGAGAACTCAATGTCCTTGTTCACCACGCGCAGATCGGCGCCAACTTTTGTGGCGACATCGCGGAACACTTTTTCAACATCGGCTGGCGGATCAAAGACCAGCGCGGTCACGCCCTTCTTGAAAATACCCGCTTTTTCACGGGCAATAAGCGGCAATGTGTTGCCAAGTAACTTGCAATGATCGTAATCAATCGTGGTGATCACGCACACTTCTGGCGTAATCACATTGGTGCTGTCAAGACGTCCGCCAAGACCCACTTCGATCACCGCGATATCCACGGCTTCGTTGGCGAAATGCTTCAGGCCAATCGCGGTCATGACCTCGAAGAAGGTCAACTGCTCGTTCAACTTCAATGAAGCCTTGGCCACCTTGCGAATTAAATCTGTGAAATCATTTTTGCTGATGGGCTTGCCGTTCACCACGACGCGCTCGCGCACATCCACCAAGTGTGGACTGACAAACTCGCCAACGGTGTAGCCGCATTCACGCATCATGCTTGCGATCATGGCCACGGTACTTCCTTTGCCAACTGTTCCCGCCACATGCACCGTCTTCACTTCATCTTGTGGATCGCCCATCAACGTAAGCAACTTGCGCATGCGATCCAACTTGAAAGCGTTGTCGGAATATTGCACATTGCGAATCTTTTCATAGTCCGTTCGGTCATGCAGCCAACGCAAGCACAACGGATAGGTCGACAAATCAGGAAGCTTGGCGGATTTCAATTCCGGCTTGGTCTCTGGCTTGGCTTCGATTGTGGCTTTGACTGGCTTTGCAGATTTCAAAGCTGATTTCAGAACGGGCTTGACAGACTTCTTGGTGGTCGTTCGTGACATGCGTTCGATACTATGAAATATGGGGTTACAATTCAAATTGAATCACTTAAAGTCATTTTTGACAATGACTTGCATTCAAATTCAGGAAATTGGATTTTGGGCGAATTTTGGACAGAACGCTTGTGCGGGATTGTTTGCACAAGTTGAGCTAGCGCCATTCATGCTTTGGATAGCGCCGCCGCAATTCATTGCGCAATTGTGGATAGAGCGTCTTCCAAAATCCACCAAGATCACTGGTCACTTGAAGTGGCCGCATGTTGGGACCAAGAATTTCCAACACAATGGGCGCGCGTCCGCCACACACGGCAGGAGTTGTTTCAAGTCCATACAGCCATTGAATTTTCGCGGCGCCGCGCGGTGGCGCGCCAACTTCATAGTGCAGCGGCATGTTGCGGCCACTTGGCAACGCCAGCGCGCTTGGCGCCATGCGCTCCACAAAACGTTGATCATCATAGGAGAGCGCGTCTTTCACGGCGGCAAGACACGCGCGTGTTTGAAGCTCGCTGGCGCGCGCGGCTCCACTGACAATTTCCAATTGAATGCATTCGACATCGGACGGGTCGTAGACCAAAAGATTTTTTTCCGGAAACCACTGCGCAACGCAACGCACGCGCTCAATCCACTGCGTGACTTCATCGTTCCACAACGGCAATTGCAAAACCCCTTCTTGAATTTTGCTCACCAGAATAAGGGCCGCTTGCGCCATATCTTTTGGCGGACGACTGATGGATGTCAGCGCAATGTCGTCAAATGATTGTTCTTGCGCCTCCTCGACTGCGCTGAGTGAATCATTCCATCGCGTCAGGCGCGCGGTTGAAAATCGCTTGGAATAGGCTTGTTCTAGCCATTCCTGCTCCACTGGCGCGGCAAGGGAAAGCAATTGCGCCGCGGGATCGCCAGGGTTCTCGCGCGCCTGCAACGCGATTACGAAACCCGCGCGCGCGACAAGAGAGTCGCGATCAACAAGCGCCTTGCGTCGACCCGACCCCAACACGTGCGGCCGATGCGTGTCTGGCTTCCAGACAATGTGATCGGCGTAGCCGGCGACAAGCGACAGCGTCAAATCCGAAAGCGAGTCGCTGCTGTCCGCAGTTGAACCCATGCGCAGCGCTGAACGCGTGGCTTGCTCCAGTCGATCCGCGGCGCGAACAACTTCCCGAATGGACTCCTCCGAAATTTCAATAGTGCGTGGCAACTTACGCGCTTGCCACGCATCCAGAATTCGCTCACGCACCAATAGGTCGCTTGGCTGTTCGCCCGCGTGCAACATGTTCAGCAACGCGTTGGGATTGGCGGAGCGCACAATGTCGCGCTCTGAAATTAACGCGGCCCACTTGGATGCGCGCCGCAAACATCCGCGCTGGGCCGCCTCCGTCAACATGCGCGCCACACGAGGCGGCGCTGGAATGTGGCTCATTTTTTTTCCACACTCCGTCAGCCCCCCAGACGCGTCAATGGCATCAAGCGCCTCAAGATTGTCCACCGCGCGCTGGAGTGAGTCCGCCGAAGGGCTTTCAATCCAGCGAAAATCGCCGTGTTTTCCAGCCAAAGCCGCGGCCAACATGACGGCCTCGGACAATTCACTGCGCTGAATTTCCGGAAGATCAAACGCATCGCGCTTGGCGTGATCCACCTCGCTCCACAAACGAACGCAACAACCAGATTGAGTTCGTCCCGCGCGGCCCGCACGCTGATCCGCGGCGGCGCGACTGATGCGCTCTGGCCGAAGCGTGTCGACACCACGCTTGGCGTCATAGCGATGAACGCGCGCGTAGCCCGCGTCCACCACCGCGCAAATTCCCGGAACCGTGATGGAAGTCTGCGCGACATTCGTGCACACAACAATGCGTCTTCGCTTGGAGGGATCAAGCGCGGCGTCTTGTTCTTGCGCCGGCATGGATCCATGCAAGCGGCGCACATCAATGTCGCCGGAGTTTGAAATAGTTTGCAACGCGCGAATCGTGGAGTCAATTTCCGCTGCGCCTGGCATGAACACAAGCACGTCGCCATTCATGCGCCGCGCCAACTCCACCGCTTCTTGCGCGGCGACTTGCGGCACATCTTTCCACGCAGGCTCGCGGCGATATTGAATCTCGATTGGAAAATTGCGGCCGCTTGCATGCACATGTTGCGCGTCAAGCGCCTTGGCCAACGATTGCGCGTCCAATGTGGCGCTCATGACAACAAAGGCTAAATCACCGCGTTTTTGCTGCAATTGTGCGACCGCGGAAATAGCCATGTCGGCTTGCAATGATCGCTCATGAAATTCATCCACGATCACCGCGCCCACGCCACACAATTGCGGATCAGCAAGCAGCATGCGCAGGAACACGCCCTCGGTCACAAAACCAATGCGCGTGTTGGCGCTCCACGCGGATTCAAAGCGCGTGCGAAAGCCGACCAGTTCTCCAAGCTGCGTTCCCATTTCACCGGCCACGCGCCGCGCCACCAAGCGCGCCGCAAGTCGCCGCGGTTCCAACACAAGAATGGTGCCGTTGATTCCGTGCTTCGATAAAATTTGTGGCAGCTGCGTTGTTTTTCCAGAGCCAGTCTCCGCCGTCACAATCAAGCGCCCCGCGTGACCAAGCGCCGCGATCAACTGGTCGCGCACCAATTGAATGGGCAGCGTTGCGGAATCACCCGCTGCTTTGTCTGAGATACTCATGATGAATAAATTCCACAACCGCAACACCATTGAATGCGCTGGCGCGTCATGGGCAACTATCCTGATGCGTTTGCTTCACCAACAAACTTTATCCACTCGCGGTCATTAGCGATTCACAAGACGCGTGCGCATGTCATCCAGGAACTTGGTGATCTGGCCTTGTTCCCGCGGCGTGCTGCTGCCTTGAATTTCGCCCTGCCAAAAATCCAGAAATCCATTGGCTCCACGATCGCTTAAATTTCCGCCGCCAGTCATGCGATTTTGCCGCTCCTCATTGCGCTTGCCTTGATCGCGCATGGCATCAAGCCGCTCGGAGTCTGTCTTTTTTTCCTCTTTGCCCGTGGTCACTTTTTCCATTTTGCGTTGCCACTTGATGATCCACTCATCAAGAAAAGCGCCGCGCTTTTCCGGCGGAAGCGCCATGTAATTTTGCGCGCCTTCGGCAAGAACATCCTTGGCGATCATCTTCACATTGTCACGCAACTGATCCCGCGCTGGACCAGCCACGCCCGCCAAGAACGCAGCCATGGCCGCGCTTTCACTTGGCTTCAAACTTCGAAATCGCTCCGCCAACTCCATCATGAAACGAATGCGCTCCTCCAACGGAAGTTTTGAAAAATCCTTCAGCGTGAGATAGCCAAGCGTGTTGTCAATGGGCGTGTCAAAAATACTTGGCGGCTGACGAAAGCGCGACGCGTTCCACAACAACGCAAGACACACAAGCAACGCCACCAACAATGCGCCGCCAATTTTCGCCAGGCGCTTGCGGTCCTCTAAAAATAATTGCACTTGATATGAAAGCGCGATGGTCATTCGACTTTCTCCTCTTTCGTCTCTTCTTTGGCCTGCTCCTCTTGCACCGCGTCATGAACGGAGCCGTCGATATACAAGCCGTTGCGCGGCGAACGCGTGCCTGGATGTCGATCTGCGGAGTCCATGAGAATTGGATAATAATCCGCGCGCGTGCCAATTCCATCGGAGCGGTTATCAATGCCCGCATAAAAAGTCGCCATGATTTGCCCCTCCAAATCGGTGCGCGCTCTCGCAAGCGCCCACGGCGTTGAATTCTTTTGCTGCGATAGCGTCTTGGCCACTTGAAACTGCACTTCAGGCGTGAAACGAAGAAGCCCAGGCATGTACATGTAGCTGGTTCCAGTTGCCAAACTTTCCGTATCCACATCGGCGGGACAAATCCAAACTTCACTTTTGGGATCGATGTATCCCTTCAACAATTGCGGCAAACCATTTTCGGGACCGTTCAACCCAATCGCCGGCAACATGTTTGCGATTGGAATGCGATCATCATGCGCCTGCGAGTATGAACGAATGGGCGTATTCAACTGACGCAAATTGGAAATGCACTGCGCATTTTTTGCGCTGGCTCGAACCATGGAAATACTGGGCAACGCAATACCGGAAAGCAGCGCGATGATGCCGATCACCACGAGCAATTCAATCAGCGTGAAACCTGTGCGAGTCCGTTGCATGCTTGCATGGTAGGCAGGTTCCTCACGAATTTAAATCCATTTCACGATGACTCTTTGAGATCATCAAGCGATTCAAACAACGCCTCGACAAAACGATCGGCGTCAAATGGCTCGACATCTTCAGGCGTTTCACCAACGCCCACAAGTTTCACGGGCACGCCAAGTTCCTCGCGGATTTGCACCACCGAACCACCGCGCGCGGTGCCATCAAGTTTGGAAAGAAACACGCCCGTCACGCCGGCCGCCTCGCCGAAAGCCTTGGCCTGCGCGATGGCGCTTTGACCCGTGGTGGCGTCAAGCACCAACAATGTTTCGTGCGGCGCGCCTGGAATTTTCTTGGCAAGCACGCCGCGAATTTTCGCCAACTGCCGCATCAATCCCTCTTGATTGTGCAGTCGGCCCGCGGTGTCCACCAGCAACACATTCGCCTTGCGCGCAATGGCCGCTTCGGCCGCGTCAAATACAACCGACGCTGGATCCGCGTTGGTGGAGCCGCGCACAACATCAATGTCTAAACGCTTGGCCCACACTTCAAGTTGCGCCACCGCGCCGGCGCGAAATGTGTCGCCCGCGGCAAGCAACACCGAGCGACCTTCGTCTTTCAAGGCCTTCGCAATTTTCGCAACGCTTGTTGTTTTGCCGGAGCCGTTGACGCCCACAACTAAAATCACCGTTGGACCCTCGGCCACTTTGGCCAACGACAAATCGCTGCCGCGCAGCCGATCCTTCAAGCGCTCTTTTAAAATTGCAACCGCGTCGCTGCCGCGCTTGGCGGTGCCACCACGAAACGCGCGGCGTACTTCATCGACCACTTCGCGCGCAATGCGCACGCCCATGTCGGATGCGACCAACGTACTTTCAATTCGATCGATCAAGTCCTCGTCCAGGTCCTTGCCCGTGAGCACTCCGCGAAGTCCGCCAGTGACGGCGGCGGCGGTTTTAGAAATGCCGCGGCGAAGCGCGTCCAGCGCCGAGCGAAACATCAACGCTTGCCTCCGCGGTCTTTCCACCAACGATCAAGCACCGCGTTCACAAACGCTGGACTGTGTTCTCCGCCAAATTCACGCGCCAATTCAACGGCGGCGTCAATCACGGCTACTGGTGGCGCAAGTTCATGCGTGATTTCATACACGGCGATTCGAATGACATTGCGATCCACCGCGGGTTGCCTGTGAATTGGCCACTCCGGTGAAAGTTGCGCGATGGCAACATCGGACACATCGCGCTCGCTCCATGCGGCGCGCGCCAATTCAACGCCTTGCGCCAAGCATGATTCACTTTCGGATCCTTGAGCGTCGTCGCGAAACGCGCCCACTAAACTTTCGCCGGCGCCGCCATTATTTTCTCCGCCCAGATCCATTTCAAACATTGCTTGCAACGCGCAGCGCCGCGCGTTGCGTCGGTCCTTGGCCACGCTCATGATTTTTTCTCCACAACTGAAACCGCCGCAGGAGCCGCTTCAGGAATTTGACGCAGACGACAAAGTTCCGCGTGCGTTCGCAGCGCGGCGTTCATGGCGAACGCGCCCGCGTCGCCCTTGTTGCCACCCGAGCGCGACTTGGCTTGACTTAAACATTCAACCGTAAGCACCGCCAACGCGACCGGCTTGCGGTGCGCCACGGCCAACTGTGTGAATTGCGCGAACGCCGCGTCAACAATAAATTGATCGTGCCGCGTCTCTCCGCGAACCACGCAACCAATCACCACAACGGCGTCAATGTCGCTCCGCTGAATCATCTGCGCGACCACGGGCGGCAAATCAAAAATTCCATCCACGGTTGCCACGCGCACGTCGGCCGCAATTCCGCCCGCGTGTTCAAACGCCGATTCGGCCCCATCGCGCAAGCGCTGATGAATTTCTTTGTGATAGTCGGCGGCAACAATCCCAATTCGAACGCCCTTGGCGCTGGAAACATTTATTTTTTTATCTTCGGTTCGACGCATGGAAATTGAATGGTAGTGATCTTGGGGCGCTCGCAACAATCAGCCGTTTCGTAGCATGGTTCCAATGCGAGTTTCACTTGTCCGAATTTTTGCCGCGTTGCAACTCATGCGAATTCCACTTGCCGCAGGCGCGGCGGTGAACTTGATGTTCGCCACGTTGCTGGCGCGGTTTGATTCCGCCACTGCAACCTTTCCCATTTCCACCATGCCCTTGTGGGGCGCGCTGTTGGCGGCCGCGGTCATTGGCTCCGGCCTATTTGGTTTCGCCGCGGGCATGAACGATTTGCTCGACGCGCGCCGCGATCAAACATTTCAACGCAACCGTCCATTGTCAACGGGCCGACTCACCACCGCGCAAGCAACGCTGCTCACATTCACCGCGCTCTTGGCCAGCATGATTGGCGCCTCCATGTTTGGTGAAACCAGCATGGCCGTCGCCATATTCACCGCGTTTGGAATTGCCATGTGGAACACCATGGGCCGATTTGTTCCGGCGGTTGGCTTGCTCATGTTGGGCTTGGCGCAAGCGGGAAGTTTTTTTATTCCTTGGATCGGACAATCCTTCACGCTTCCGGCCTCGTTGATTTTGGTGCAGACCATTGCAACCGGTTCGCTGCTTCACAAAGTTCTGGAGAAGCGCCCGCGGCTTGATCGCTCCGCCACAATCTTGCTTGCCATTCTCAGCGCGATCTCAGTCGCGGGTTTGACTTGGCTTTCTATTCGCCGTGGCGCGGCCGAGTGGCCCGCCGGAGAATCTTGGCTTGCTCTTGCGCCCATCGGAGCCATGGCGATTTTTGCGTGGCAATCCAGTCGCGCACTCACGGCGCGCAACACCATTGAAACCGCAGACTCATTGCGCCGCGCCGCCGCAATCTTTCCTTCCGTCGCGGCGGCGGGTTGGATGCTGTCCATTTCACGCAATGAATGGGCCGCCGTTTTCGCTGTATTCGCCGCATTTGTGTGGGGTCTTTCGTGGCTGGCGCGCGAAGTCCACGACATGCTTGGACAAGCCACCGCTTGGCGTGGGTGACTCTGTTGGGCGCTCCGTCGATCCAACTTTCTCCGCCATCGAAATGTTCATTTCATCGGTAGCATTCGTTCATTCATGGTCATTCGCGCGATCATTCTTGCTTTGGCGCTCACGCAGATTGCGCTTGCGCAGCAACTCACCACCGTCGCCGTGAAGGGCGATCGCTTGAGCGGTTTTGTTCTTCCCATTGTCCCGGTAAAAAGTGATTTGGTGATCAACGGCACGCGCGCCTTCGCGTGGAAAGTGGACGACACGCGCCGACTTGTTGTGGAAGGCGATGTTCGCGTGACCGTGGGCGCGTACTCCTTCGCCACAAAAAAAGTCGTGGTGTGGATCAATCGCATTCCTTCCGCGGACGGTTTGATTTCGCAATGCGCGCTGTACTTTCCAGAAGTGGGCGAGCCCTCGCGACGCGCTGGTCTTGGCGTGGCTGGCGATGATGTCCTTGTCACCGCCAGTTTTCGTGGTGAAGTCAAACTGAAAGTTCCGTTGTTGGATGACAAGGCCGCGCCCGCTCAAGATTTTGCGGCGGGCGACTTGCGCCTGCAGGCGTATCTGCAAAAACTGGCAAGCGCCCCCGCCAAGCTCGTGACGCAACCAGTCGTGAATCAGCCAAAAGTCGCATCAAGTGACACGCCAATGGTGGTGGGAGCGAGCATTCCAGAGCCGCCAACCTTGGCGCCAACCGCAACAACTGTTTCATTGCCGCAACGCGGCGCGCTGGCCATTTTTCAACCAGGCGATCTGGTCACATTCGCCGGCCGCGAGACCTCCATCGATGAAAAAACTGACACCATTATGGTGACAGGCAGCGCGCTGATTGATCTGACCGCGAATGATCCGCGCTTGAAGACCGGCGAGTTGCGATTGTCCAGCGAACGAGCGATTGTTTTTCTAAAGCCTGGATCCATGGCGCAGATTCGCCAAGACTCCGGTCAGTTGGATGTGAAAGCCGTTCAAGGAATTTATTTGGAGGGCGATGTGATTGCCACCGACGGCAACTACATCATGCGCGGGCAACAGGTGTACTACGACATCGCGCTCAATCGCGCCGTGGCCGCGCAAGCCGTGTTGCGAACGTATGTGCGCGCTGGCATTCCGGTGTACGCGCGCGCCAATGAAATGCGTCAACTTTCCGCCGATCAATTCGAGGCCACCGACGCGCGCGTCAGCATCAGCGAATTTTTTACGCCACATCTTTCCGTTGGCGCCGACAAAATCACCGTGACAAAAAATCCAGGCAAAGACGCCGGCACCACTATTGACGCAAGTCATGTCACGTTCCGCTCCGGCAACACGCCCATTTTCTATTGGCCATATATGCGTGGAACGCCTGAAAAAACAGTGCTTCCGGAAATTTCGGGCGGCTACAACGAGTACCGCGGAACAACCATTGGCACGCGCTGGGATATGTGGGCGCTGCTTGGCTACGACCCAATTCCAGGAGTGGAAGCCAAGCTTGTCAACGACATCTACTCGCTCAACGGCGTCGGCCTTGGAACAAAGTTCAGCGGGCTTGGCGCCAACCTGAACTTGTATGGTTTCTACGACTTTGAAAATGAGGAGCAGGCCTCCACGGGTGTGACGTACACATCCACCTTGAAATATCGCGGCTTGATCGACGGTGATTACACCTATCTCATCGATGAACATTCGCTGCTGCAAGGATCCGTTGCGTGGACAAGTGATGGCGCCTTCGTGAACACATTTCGTCAAGACGATTTCGCCAATCGACTTGAATATGAAACCAAGGCGTTCATGAAATTGCAATCAGGCAACAGCGCCTTCACCATGTTGCTTAAAAATGATCTTGATGGGTACGTGATCAATAGTTGGCAGTTGGCCAGCCGCCCATACACGGTCAACAAACTTCCCGAGATCGCCTATCGACGCTACGGCGATTCATTCTTCTCAGATCACTTGTCATGGACGCAGGAATATTCCGCCAATGCAATGTCCATGCGCCTGCAAAATGGAACGCCTGGCTCAAGCGCCGTGACCAGCGCCGCCTTTAACGCGCCCAACGCCACTGGCACCGCGGCCAATCCCATCTTCAACGCCAACACGGATATCACCAACGCGTATCAAGCCGCCGGCTACAACGAGGATGTGTATGCGCGCGTCTACACGCGCCAAGAATTGGCGTACCCAATTGATATTTCGCCGGCCAAGATCACGCCATTTATCAACGGCACCGCCATCGGGTACGCGCTGAATGATTTCAGCAGCTACTCAACCGTCAACGGAACGAATGGCCAGTCTGGAACCACGCGCGGACTCATGGGTATTGGCGCGCGCAGCAGCGCTGAATTTTCGCAGTCATTCGATGGCGTGCAAAATGCCGCGCTTGATGTGAATCGGTTGCGCTATGTGGTGCAACCCAACTCCACTATTTGGGGCGGCTATGACACCGCTGACAAGGGCGAGTATCCAATCTTTGATCAGAATGTTGAAGGCATTTCCGCGGCGCAAGTTGCGCAAATTGGCGCCAAGCAACGCTTGCAAACCTATCGCGGCGGTCCAGGCGCGTGGCGCAGCGTTGATTGGATCACGCTTGATGCCGGCGCTGTTGTGAACAATGGCGGCGCAAATTTTGGACGCACCAGTGGGACGGGTTTGGCGTACGCGCAAAGTCCAACGCCATCTTTTTATTCTTGGCGTCCTGAACTTTCCCAGTGGGGCAGCCACTTGTACGGCAGCAGTTCGTGGGAAATTTCCAGCACCTTCACCGCGTATGGCTCAGTGAAGTGGATGCTTGATGATGTTCCAACTTACGCCACGGGCGCGTTTAAAAATATGGCGCGCGGTTCATTGGGTATGCGCATGCAGCACTCGCCCGACACCAGTTTCTTTATTGAATACCGAAGTATCAATAATTTTGATCCATCCAACTACTACATCAACGATGAGTTGCTGCAACTTGGCGTGACGTATCAAATTTCAAAGCTGTACACCTTCACGCTCAGTCCGCAGATTGATTTGGTGGAACACAATTTGCGCGCGGCCAGCGCCACGCTCAGTCGAAGCTTTCCAGATTTCAATTTAAGCGCGGGCGTGGGCTATGACTCACTCACCAATGTCTATTCGTTTGGAATCAGTCTTTCCATTCCCGCGGTCGGCGCAACCACGCCTGGAATCACAGGCAATAGCACCACTGGCTTAAGCCAATAAACGCCGCGCTTGCACAAACAACACGCCTGTTCAATACGCGCTCTTGCGGCGGTAAAATAGTTCAATTTTAAAAATTACAACGAGCCAGATCACTCTTCAAAGAGCGCGCCGGGTACTTCGATCAACTTCTCACCAATGTGCGCGGCGCCGGCGGCGGTCAACCTGCGGCCTTGTCGAGTGCGCGACAAAAATCCGCGGCGCAGCAAATACGGTTCAACCATGTCTTCCAATGTGCCGGCGTCATCACCCAATGTTGCGGCAAGCGCGTCAAGGCCAACTGGTCCGCCGCGATATTGACGCGCGAGCGTGGTTAAATATTTTCGATCAAGTTCATCAAGACCCATGGCGTCAACGCCTTCAAGTTCCAGCGCGCCGTCCACGGACTTGTCATCCACCTTGCCGCCCGATTTCACCGCGGCCCAATCACGCACGCGACGCAACAAACGCAGCGCCACGCGCGGAGTTCCGCGACTGCGGCCCGCGATGCGTGTCAGCGTGCTGCTGGCCACTTTCATGGACAACAAATCCGCCGCGCGCACAAGAATGCGCTGCAAATCCGCGTCGTCATAAAAATCCAAATGATGCGCAATGCCAAAGCGGCTGCGCAGCGCTTGCGTGAGCAAACCCGCGCGCGTGGTGGCGCCAATCAGCGTGAACGGTTTCAGCGGCAGCGTGACAATGCGCGCGTGCATGCCGCTGTCCACCGTGAAGTCCACGCGGTATTCCTCCATCGCGGGATAAATATATTCCTCCACGCTCGCGGGCAAGCGATGGATTTCATCTATGAACAACACGTCGCGCGGTTGCATGCGCGTGAGCGTGCCCACCAAATCGCCCGCCTTGGTCAGCGCGGGACCGCTGGTGACATAGGCGCGCGAACCCATCTCCGCGGCAATCACATGCGCCAACGTTGTCTTGCCAAGTCCGGGCGGACCGTGCAACAACACATGATCAATCGGCTCATTGCGCGTGCGCGAGGCGTCCAGCGCAATGCGAATGCGCTCCACCAACGCGGACTGTCCTATGTATTCATCAAGCGCGCGCGGACGCAATGTGTGCGACTGCGGATCAAGTTGATCCTCTGACACTTCATCGGCGGAAACAATGCGCTCGCGGGCCATGAATTAAAATCGAACCTGCGGCGCCGCGCGCGCAACTTCATCATCTTCCTTGAAGAAGCCAAGAACCTTCATGCCAAATATGCCGGCCACAATGTTGGACGGAAACACGGCAATGGCTTCGTTGTATGAAGCGACCGTTTGATTAAAGCCCTGGCGCTTGCCGCTGATTCTATTTTCAGTTTCAGCAAGTTCGCCCTGCAATTTCATGAATCCGCCGTCGGCCTTGAGATTTGGATACGCCTCCGCGACCGCCATCAGGCGACCCAGCGAACGCGTGAGCGCGCCCTCTGTTTCAACGCGCTCATTCAATGTGCGTGCTTGCGTTGCGGCGGCGCGCGCCTGCATGACCGCGGTCAGCGTTTCTTTTTCATGCGCCGCGTAGCCCTTCACGGTCTCCACCAAATTTGGAATCAAATCGTGGCGGCGGCGCAGTTCAACATCAATGTCGGCGAAGGAACCTTCGGCCGCGATACGGCGTCGCTGCAAACCGTTGTACATGGTGATCACGGCAATGACCACGATCAATGCTGCAACAACAATAAGAAGAATGGGAATCATTTATGCGGCCTCCATGTGGACGAAGATACCCACTTCTCACATGAAAGAAAAAATAAACCGCGTGGGCGATTCACCAAAATTAATTCCAGCTTAAACCCTTGGGCCAGTGATGCGTGCCCTGCGCGTCGGCCGCCGCCACCACGCCTTCAAGGCGGGCGATTTCATTGGCCACAAGTTGCGCGCGCTCCCACGGATTTCCGCAGGACAACAAGTGGTAGCGCGCTTGCTCGTCGCGCAACATGGCCGCGCCAACAAGTTCAATCACCGCGTGCGTTGGCATGTCGCGGCGGTCCGCCCACTCGGCCACTTTCTTCACGCTTGAAAGTCGTTGCAACAACGGCCGATGCAGCAACTCCTGCAAAACCTTGCGCGCCGCCTTCATTTTGGGCGGCATTTGATTGGGCGGATCAATCGGATGAAGCGTCGCCGTGCGGTACGCCTTTGATTCACACGGTTCTTGAATTTCTTTGATGCGCGCGCGGCAGACTCCGTGCAAGACAATATTGTGGCGGCCATCTTTCAGTTGCTCATGCTGCACAATTTGTCCAACGCACACAGCGGGCCGCAACTTTGGCGAGGCGCCAATGGTGTCCACAAACTTTCCGCCCACAACCGCCATGGCGATCGGACCAGCCGTTAATAAATTTCCAGCGCGCATTTTTCGCAGCGCGTCCTCCACCATTTGTCGATAGCGCGGCTCGAACACATGCAAGCCTTGCACCGCGTGGGGCAACAGCGAAACACATGACAGCGGGAAAAGTGGAATCGGTCGATTGAAGTCGACCATGATTGTGTCGCTCATGCAAAGCCAATGCTAGGAGCGCCAAGCGAGTTCGTCACCTGTCTATCGAAAGGAAAGAAGTTCGCGATTTTTCACCGCGGCGCGCGAGCGATGTTGACGCGAAGAGCGGAACAGCGTGAGTAAATCCTCGGAATCCACATTGCCGACGGAGGTTGTTCCAAGCACATCACCTGCTTGCGCTGGAACGCGCCCATCGGACAACACGGTTAACGCCAAATGTTCGCTTGGACTGTGGCTTGCGGTAAATCCCGCGGCGCACAGAGGCGCGTCCAAGATTGTGTCGCCCCAAGGATCAATTTGCGGCGGTGAATCAACGCAAAAACCACCGGCGCGATTCTGCCACAGCGCGCCAAACGCAGCGATGCGATCCACCATGTCGCGCAGCCGCTCTATATGCGCAAGCACCCACGGCCGCGCCAACCATGGCGGCGCGCCTGTCTCCACGCGACGATGCGCGATCACGCTCTCTATCGCCCGCTGCGCAAAATCGAATCGATCAAAGCCCATCATGCGCACATACTCGCTGGCATTGGTGGCATGCAGATCAACGCTGATGACATCGGCGTCAATCGCCGCCAACTTTTCAAGCGCGTCCAGCGACAACAATTCACTGCGCACGGAAAGCGCCAACGCGCCGGCTTTGCGAATCTGATTTGCAAACTCAACGACATCCGGATGCACAAGCGGATCGCCCGCTCCGCCAAGTGTCACCACCACATCGCGCGCCTCCGCCACGCGCGCAAGTATGCGATCCATTCTTTTCTGCGTCATGGTTGGCCGCTGCAATGTGCCAAAGCGATGGGGACTTGCAAGACCGCAACCACGCCGGCCCGTGTTCAATTCAATGGTGAGAAATTGCGGCACAAATGTTGGCGGCGCGTTGGCGTGTCGAGCGAGCGCCTCAAACTGCGCGTGCGCGGAAATTTCCGCGCCGTGCAACAGCGGCTCAAGCGCGCGGCGCACGCGCTGAACACTTCGCGGCGTGTCCATGATCAAGCGGTCTGCCACCGCCGCCACGAAGTCTGGAATTGCAATGATTTCCGCTGAATTTCGCGTGTCGGCGCGCTCCTCAATCCACTGGCCAATGCTGCGCGCGGCGCCACTTGCCAACAAGCGCACGCTTTCGATCGGCAACAAGCACGCGCCAATTCCAGGCGCGGCCAACGAGCACACAAACTGCAAGTCGCGCGCGCTTGAGCGCCACCGCTCCACCAAGCCGCGAACTCCCCAATGCTCCTTCACGGCAATCAACGGCCAATCCGCGCCACACACCAACACCGCGTTAGCGTGCACATGTTCGCACGCAAGCAACGCGGCCTTGGCGGAAAAAACTTCATCGAACACACACAGATTGGCAATGCCGCCGCGCGAACATGAATCACTCCATGCGCGCGCCGCGCGAATGTCCGCATGGCCCGCGCCAAACACCGGTTCAGGCGCGTACACAATGTGCAAATGCGAACTTGGTTCAAGACCTTCAAGCGCCGCGCGATGATCCCAATTTTCTGGCGCCACCAAACACACGTGCTCAATCTCATCGCTCTCCAAAAGGCGATCAATGGTGCGCCGCAACACGGTGCGCCCGCCAAACTCAAGTTCAAGCGAGCGTTCAACGCCCGTTCCACCACGAAGTGGATCAATCGCAAGCACGGCCACAACTCGCGGCGCGTCGCGCTTCACGGCGCCATGTTGCGCGTTGTTGGCGCCTGGCACCGCCGCGCGCGCGTCATCATCAACCACGCTGCTCACGTTCACCGCATCTTGCGCAGGCGCTTTGGATATTTTTGTTTTGCCGCGCAGCCCCCACTTCACTTTCGCATTGCGCGCCGTGGCGTATGTCGCCAAACATTGCGCCAACGGCTCAACCAGCGCGTGGCGCTTCACAACGCCGCCTTCGGTGGCATCAATCACGCGCAATCCAAGCGCAACGTCGTGCGCAAACGCCGCCTCAAGCAACGCGCGCTCGCTGCGCAACGCCAAATTGGTCACCACGCTGCGCTCGTGGCGTTCACCAACGTCATCGCGCTCATCACTGGACGCGCCTGCGGCAACTTCGCCAGTTTCGTTGGTCAATGTTTCGCGTTGAAGTTGCGTGGAGTTGCCAAGTATTCGATGCGTATGCCACCAATCCCAACTTCGCACCGGTGAAATTTGCGTGCTCCACTGCAAATCAAGTTCGTTGCCTTTGGCGTGCGCCACGCCATCAATAAATGCCAAATCAAATCCAACCAAGATCACGGGGTCGCAACCCAAATAGCGCAGCAACACATATCCCAAAAGCGAATCCACCACGCCCGTCGGCGAAGGAATGACCACGCCAGCATCCGCCAGCGAACTATCCAGAACAGCGCGCACCGAATTCGCGTTGAACGAACCCAACCACTGTCGCGTTGCGTCGCTGAGCTCGTGCGTTGAAGCCACAAGTTGCGGCCGCAATTCCATGGCGCGAAGCGACCCCGCCGCGGCGGCCGTGGCCACCATGACAAATCGATCTAGAAAAACTTTGTCCGCCAACACGTGCGCGTTCTTTGACAAACTTGGTCCCGCGGAAACCAACACGCCCGCTTGCCCCT
>SERZ01000013.1_pt1 | contig 86441 bp, 101 predicted proteins | sample 3171461 | NCBI WGS metagenome assembly SERZ01 (sample SAMN06051861, study PRJNA518727) | freshwater metagenome | biome: subpolar coniferous forest; feature: holomictic lake; material: water; isolation source: holomictic Lake 227, 6 m depth | place: Canada: near Kenora, Ontario | collected... | reverse complement strand
CCGGAGGATCGGTATTTTTCAGTCATGTCAAGGCACAAAACACCTGTTTTCAATAGATCGGACATCTGTATCTTATCAAATAATTATGAGTTATGCAATAACCTGAGGATAATTTTTTGTCAAACATACCTTAACTTATTCTTTCATATCTCGTTACGCCACTTTTTCCCGATTTTCCGAACTGCCAAAAATTATCCTCAGGTTTTTCCACTCTGGGGCTGGTCTTTCAGAGCGGCATGGTGTTTCAAAAGTGTGTTTTGTCTGCTGCTTTTCACCTTTACCGGTTCCCGAATGAAACTTCCTGATGTTGGCGGTGACATCGGGTTTTCAGTAGCAACCGGGGGCCGTCACGAATCGACACCCCCGGATTGCACTGCAAAGCGAAGAGCTTGCATTCCCTGCCTTCACTCCTTCCCGTTCAGCGTTGTGCCAATACCGAGGCGGTCGGCGATGTTGGCTGCAGGGTCAATGACCGGCCTGATGAGCGGTGATGCACAGGTCAGAAGCGTGGTGACGCCCGGCCCGTGACCGGCTTCGAGGCAGTCGCTGTGGATGACGATGCCTATGGTGATGGCTCCCTTGCGGTACGCCCTGCCGTAGCGGTTGTCGTGGTCAAGGAGGGCGACGAAGTCTCCAAACCGGATTTTGTCGATGCCGTACTCTTTGACGGTGTCGGGGTCGCTGGTCATGATGTCGTAGTCCCCCTTGGCGACATGGGCTGAGCCGATGCCTGAGCCCATGCAGACGGCGGGCACAATGGTGGTGACTGGCACTTCGAGCACTCCGCCTTCGAGTTCCTGGATCTTCATGGCCTGAAGCAGTGCCGGGTCGAGGTTGAAGAGGGTGATGTCGGGGTGGTCGGTGAGCTTGAGGCCCTGCCCTTTGGCACGAATGATGATGGTGTCGGTGTAGAGCAGCTTTTCCTTGACCTCACGCTCAAAATCGACAATGACATGTTCCGATCCGCCGTGATGGCCAAGCACCCGGCCCTGGGCGCCTTTGGCTTCGCCGGTGGCGACGGTGGCGAAGTTGCCGACGCAGGAGTAGATCTGGAGACCGACGTTGGGGTGCTCGAAGGGTTTGTTGGTGTCGGCGGTGCAACTGACGCCGGGTTCGATATGGTCGCCCTGCCAGCCGAATGCGGGGTCTCCGACCTGGACGTTGAGGGTTATGCCGCCAATGGAGGGGAGCAGAAAGGGTGTGCCATGATGGTCAACTTCCCAGTTGCCTCTGGTTCTTGGTTGACCGGGCTGGCATTGGAGCAGAAATTCTACAAGTTTCGGTTCGTTGGTGTTGAGCATTGAGTGTGTGTTGATTGTGTTTGAAAAAAAACGGTCAGAGAATCTCTGCATCGAATCCTGGACGAATAAAGGATCGCGCAGCAGGAAAAACAACTTCGAGTGATCGACGTAGCCGGTCGAGGTGAAGCAGAATGGAGAGGGTGCTGTCCTCCTGTGAGGGATAGTCCGGGTAAAAGAGGCTCCACGCTGCAAGTGAGCGGTCTATGGCAATGAGAACAATTTTGGCGGTTCCGCTGGCGTCGCTTTCCGGTTCATTGCCTGCAGCATCCGGTTCAATCATGCGGCCTTCTACAGCGCGAACAATTTTCGGGTAGAGAAAGTACTGGTAGTGACGAATAACCTGAAGAGGCTCTTCAAGGTGTGGTGGTGGGTTGGTCAAAATCGAGTCACCCGATTCCGTCAGCTCGTCCATGGCGGCAAACCATTCGTTAACCATCCCTGCATAGACAAGTGCGGCAGTGGCCGAGGGGTGTTCACGTGCGTTGCGATGAAAACTCTCGGGCGGCTGGGAGAGAACGGTCTCTTTCTGCAGGTCATCTGGTTCAATACCCTCCCGGAGGGCCATTTCCCTGATAAAGCGCATTGCCTGCACCAGCGCTTCGCCCATCTCCTGCCAGAACTGCGCGTTGAGCGCATCAAACTCCTTCAGCGCCTCTCCGCTCTCTCTCTCTTCAGCTTCAATACGGAACTGGAGACAGCGGGAGGTGAACGGGCAGCGTTCGCACCAGCGATCACAATAGTTGTAGATGCCTGGAATCAGCTCTGGTTCAACCGTCATGTGTGACTCATTTTAGCGGTTTCTGACAGTTAGTGCAACATCTGGATAAAATAGTTTTCCAACTTAAAAATCACCCAATAATTGTATTAGCCAAGTACTAAAATTCTGATAGTAAGAACATAATGGTACATTGGAAGTTTATGAAATGCTCGATACCTTACGCGACACGAAACGAAATGATGAGTTATGATCGAACAAAATAAAATATCCCGGTTTGTGCTCAACCGGCTGGAACTCCTTAAAAAATCTTTTACTCCTTCGCTCTGGCTGCCGATCATTACTGGTGCACTCGTTCTCATCTTTACCACACTCTCTCTTTTACAGTCCAATCCCGGAAGCTTCAGTGATGAACTTGGCTTTACCGGTGACAATGATGTTGTGACCATTGAAGGGGGTGCTCCGCAAAAAACTCCGCTCGTTATGCGGGAAGAGGTCAGAGCTGGCCAGTCACTTTACACTATTCTTCTAACCAAAGGGCTCTCTCCCACAGATATTGACGGTATAACAAAACAGCTCAAGGGCAAGTTTTCAATTCGCGCTCTCCGGGCTGGCAACTTTTACGAAACGGCCAAAAAGAGTGATGGAACTCTCCAGCGGCTCTCTTTTGCTGTTGACCGGACAACAACCATACATATTGAAAAAGAAAACGGAAACTTCCATGTTCGCCGGGAAGTAGAGGGGTATGAGACAAAAGTTGCTTCTCTTGAGGGCAGCGTTACCAAAAGCCTTTCTCATACGCTTCAGTCCAGTAAACGATCTGCCCTTCTCAACCAGATTAAACCTCTCTTTTCGGAGAAGATTGATTTCAGGCACGATATAAGGCCTGGAACAAAATACAGGATTCTTTTTGAAGAAAAATGGCTGAAGAATGAATTTATCACAACAGGCAAAGTTCTTGCTGTTGAACTTTCTCTGCCAAACCGCATCTGCAGGGCTTACCTCTATACTGACAAGAATGGAAAGTCGGGTTATTTTGATGAAAATGGGAGCGGCCTCGAACGCACTGCTCTCTTTTCCTCGCCTTGCAACTATTCACATATTTCAAGTGGCTTCGGATACCGGATTCATCCACTGACGAGAACAATGCATTTTCACGGCGGGGTCGATATGGTGGCAACCACTGGTACCCCAGTTCGCGCTGTTGCCAGCGGGAATATCATTTTCAGGGGCAGAAAAGGTGAGGCGGGCAATATGATAACGCTGACCCATTCGGGTGGTTATTACAGCCAGTACCTGCATTTGAGCCGTTATGCCCCGAACATTGCCTCCAGCGCCAGAGTCCAGCAGGGTGAGATCATCGGTTATGTTGGTTCGACCGGCAGCTCGACTGGATCGCATCTCGATTTTCGCATCATCCATAACGGCAAACCTCTTAACCCGATTGGCGCACTCGCTTCTTCGACTTCAGGCTCCATTTCACGTTCAGAGATGGGCAATTTTATGGCGAGCATCAGCGCCATGAAAGCCCGGCTCGACAATAACCGGGTGCTTGTGGCTGGAAGAGATAAGAGATCGGGTGAAGCGATACTGTAAGACATGATGTTGAAACTCTCAACCTGAAAAAACCTGGCAACTGGCACACTCCTTGCTCTGGTCATTACAGGTCAACAGGCCCTCTGAGTGCCTTGACGGCTGAACGTTTTTCCTTGCTTTCAAGACGTCTCAGCCTTGAAGCACCGGTTGGTCTGGTTTTTCTGCGTTTTTCGGGCACAATGGCCGCCCTGTCAATAATCGTCTGAAGCCTCTCAAGTGCATCCTCACGGTTTTTCTCCTGCGTCCGGTAACGTTGCGCTTTGATGACAAGAATCCCCTCTTTTGTAATGCGCTGATCTTTCTGGTTGAGCAGACGTTCCTTGATCTCTTCTGGTAGTGAGGATGCCCTGATGTCAAAGCGGAGATGAACAGCGGTTTCAACCTTGTTGACATTCTGGCCGCCAGCTCCCTGGGAGCGCATCGGGTGAAGCTCGATCTGGTTTTCCGGAACGGTTATCTGCGGAATGTTCTTCTGGTCGTCACTCATTGCAGTCCTCCCCGATCATTTTGGGGTGCTGTGAGCGGGCAATGCCACAAACCGCTTCGACGATTCCTGGCCAGGAGTCAAAGAGAATGCTTTTTATACCGACTTCGGCTGCCGAAGTGCAGTTTTCGGGCTTGTCGTCGATCAAGAGAAACTCATGCGCCGGATATCCCGATGCGGAAAGAAGATGCAAAAAGGCTTCGGGAGAACTTTTCAGCAACCCGCTTTCACAGGAGAGAATGTAACGCTCCCTGTTTCTGAGAACAGGATAGTGCTCAAGGAGAAAGGTGAAGTGCATGGGATCTGTATCGCTCATGATCCAGAGCCTATGCTCACGACTGACAAGCTTCACCCCCTCTTCTGCCCCTTTCAGCGGAGTGAAGATATTCTGCCACAACTCAATGAGATCGGAGTCGGGCATTGTTCTGGTCATCGGATCACTGGCAATCATGGCGAGATAATCGTGCGGAGTGATCATGCCACAGTCAAGGCTCTTTTTCAGCTCTCCTTCACAATATTTCCGGTATAGCTCCTGCGACTCTGCCACGCCACCCTCCGCAACACCCTCACAAAAACGCATAAAATCAAACGAAACAACCACGTTGCCTATATCGAGTAAAATAATGCTCATAGTGCTGCTGAAAGATTTCTGTCACCCACCATAACCGGCCAAATGCTCTTCATTGTCATATCCCGAAGGAACTTTTCCAGGGTTCAGAGTGGCCTGCAAGATGTTTTTTTATGCTGTTTGCCCCGCAAAGATCAATATCATTGCCCTTCGCAGCAGAAATTACAAAATGCGAATGGTTAAAAGCGATTTTTTGCAAAAAAAATAACACTCCGGCTTCTATTGGAAAAGCCGGGTGCTTTCAAGCATGACTACCGCATTATTCAAAACAAGCGGAAAGTGCTTATGACTAACCCGGTGGGTTGCCACACGGATTAAAAATGGAGAGAAGAACCGCCCTGTGGTTTGGAATGAATTCAGATAGGGGTTACATCTTCAGCCTGAAGGCCTTTTGCTCCCTGAGTTACTTCCATCAAGACCTTCTGGCCTTCAACAAGAGTTTTGCGCCCGGTGCCGTTGATTGCACTGTGGTGCACAAACACATCCTTGCCGCCTTTCTGCTCGATGAAGCCGTAACCTTTTTCTTCGTTGAACCATTTGACAGTTCCTTCAACCTGATTACCCATATCTACCTCTTTTTATTTTTGCCAGTGAAACTTGGCGTTACTATGAGCGAACCTCGACATGAAGCGCCCAAAAACGAATTTATTTTTCGTAAAATTAATTTACTCACTTTAAGCTAATTCAAAAAGGAAGTTGTGCAGTTTACTTCTCTTTTTTATCATTGGCATAAAAAACCCGGAAACTCTCCAGAAGAGTTCCCGAGTATCGTAACTCCAATGGAATAAAGCTTCTACCTGATTGCCCAGAGCTTGATCTTGCGATCATCGCTTCCGCTGGCAATTATTTTTCCATCAGGAGAAATATCTACTGACTGCACTTCGAGCACGTGACCCCGATAACTGTGCAACTGTGTGCCGCTTTTTACATCCCAAAGTCTGACCGATTCGTCGTTGGCTGCACTTGCAACCTTGGTGCCATCGGGGCTGAAACAGACACTGCGAACGGCATCTTCATGACCTTCGAGTACCTTGAGGATCTCTCCCGTTGCAGCATCAAGAATCTTGACCTTCCGGTCACGCCCGCAAAGCGCAATGAGCTTGTCGTCGGGACTGAAGAGCACTGCATGTGAAAGATTATCACCGGTCTTTAAGTTAGCAATATTTTTACCGGTTTCCGCATCCCATATTTTTATGACGGGTTCTTCACCACAACTGACAATCTTTTTGCCATCATGACTATAGGCAAGACTTTCAATGTAGGATTTATGGCCAAGAATTCTTGACCTTTCTTTTCCGGTTTCAGCATCCCATAACCGGATAGTGGTATCGCGTGAACAACTTGCCACTGTTTTGCTGTCCGGACTGAACGCAACCATACGAACCGCAGTGTCATGTCCTTTGCAGACATGCAAACACTTGCCTGTCTCGGCATCCCATATTCTCACAGTGCTGTCGGTGCTCCCACTTGCAAGTTTCTTGCCATCACGACTGTAATCAATGCACTCTACCCATGTTTCGTGCCCTTTCATGGTCAGCAGGGCTTTGCCTGATTCAACATCCCACAGCATTACCTGTTCATCAAAACTGCCACTGACAAGTTTTTTGCCGTCCGCGCTGAATTTCACACCCAGTACCCTGTCAAGATGACCTTCCATCGTCTTGATCAGGTTGACGTCTTCAATAATCTTCGGAAGTTTCAGTTCAACTTCTTTTTTCCCGAATATTTTCGATAAGAAACCCATGGCAATTGTCTTGTTTGAATTGATACTCTTTTGCCCGCCCAACTCACTGGAACGGAAAAAACCTATGTTAAGTGCTGCAATTTAAAAAAATTTATCACCTTCCACGAATTCTTGTGCCATCATGAAAAATTGTACCGTCTCCCTTTCCATATTGCCCCTTTGCCAAATTTTATAATGAAGAAAGAGTTGAAGGCTATGGCAATCAACATAATCTGGGAAAAGAGGTTCAAAAGAGCAAAAAGAAGTGGCTGACGGAAAACCTTTGCAATAATGAGCCTGCTGAGAAGAGCGACCGAGATCTGCGAAAGCGGCAGCCAGAAAAGTGGGAGGCTGAACGTTCCGCTAAACATTGAACTGCAGAGAAAGCCGTATGGAGCAATGTAAAAGGCTGTGGATAAGAGTATAAACAGAAAAAAACCAGGGGAGCTGTAGCCAAGTCCTGCAAAAAGGTTTTTTGAAAACCCGTTCCATATATCCCTGAGGTTGCGGTACATCCGGCAACTGACCACATCGGTGCCGTTGAAAGCAACAACGCGTCCACCAGCTTTTTTCACAGCCTTGCAGAGCGAGACATCTTCAACAATGGCATCTTTGACCGCAGCATGACCTTCGATACGATCATAAAACTCACGCCGGAAAAGAATGAACTGGCCTATGGCAAAACAAAAAGCGGCCATCCTCGTTGTACGAACCAGGCGGATCGGCAAATAAGACATGAGGATAACATAAACCATCGGTATCACAAGCTTTTCCCAGAACGAGCGTAGCTCCTGACCCGGCGTCAGGGAGAGCATGTCAGCTCCTGAGGCAAGCATGGCCCCTACCGAGCGGCGAAGGGCATCAGGCTCATGCATGGTATCAGCATCGGTAAACAGTATCAACTCTCCCCTGGCCTGGCGCCCGAGCTGAAAACAGGCCCAGGCTTTGCCATGCCATCCGTCGGGCAACTGCTCTCCCTGAATGATCCTGATGCGCGGGACTGACTCGCTGGCAAGAGCACGCAAAATCTCCGGAGTTGCATCGGTCGAGCCGTCATCGAGAACAAGAATCTCGAATGCTCCGTAATCCTGCCGCAGGAGCGAACGCACACAGCGTTCAATGTTCTCTGCTTCATTGCGGGCCGGCACAAGAACTGAAACAAGTGGTTGAGCGTGAATGGAACGCCACGGCATAGCGGGAAGATCGATCAGATTTCTCAGCAAAATCCCTAAAAACACCAAGAGTGAGAAGAGTACCAGTATCTGATAGAAAAAGAGCATGGCGGCTATAAAAAAAGGCCGACGTCGCGGTCGGCCTGCAGTTTGATGAACAAGGCAGAAGCCTTTCAGTCAATAAGTTTGTTGATATTGTACTCGAAAATACCTTCAGCCCCTGCTCTTTTAAGCTCGGGAATGAGGTTGCGCACAATCTTCTCGGTAACGATCACTTCAAGCGCCACCCACTCCTCTTCTACAAGGTGAGATATGGTCGGCTGACGCAAGGCTGGAATAATGGCAATAATCTTTTCAAGGGAGGATTTCGGGGCGTTCATTTTAAGCCCGACTTTGCCATGGGCATTGATTGCCCCCTGCAGGAGCATTGCCATGTTTTCGATCTTCTCGCGTTTCCAGGGATCGTCCCATGAATTTTTGTTGGCGATCAACTTGGTGTTGGATTCCAGAATGGTATCGACAATCCTCAGCTTGTTGGCCCTCAACGAAGAACCGGTTTCGGTTACCTCAACAATGGCGTCGGCAAGATCAGGAGGCTTGACCTCTGTAGCTCCCCAACTGAACTCAACGGAGGCGTTGACCCCGTTCAGTGCAAGATATTTTTTTGTAATATTGACCACTTCGGTCGCAATATGCTTGCCTTCAAGATCCTTGACCGATTGAACCGGTGAGTTTTCGGGAACAGCCAGCACCCAGCGAACCGGCCTCATGGAGGCTTTAGAGTAGACCAGATCGGCAACTTCGACCACATCTGAATCGGTTTCGATAATCCAGTCTTTTCCGGTCAACCCAACATCAAAGGCACCCAGCTCGACATAATGGGCCATTTCCTGGGCCCTGATGAGTATGGCTTCCAGTTCATCGTCTTCTATAGAGGGAAAATAGGAACGGCTTTGTACAGAAAAACGAAATCCTGCATTTGCAAAAAGCTCGATGGTGGAATCCTGCAAACTTCCTTTCGGCAAACCAAGTTTCAGCACCCTGTTTACATTACTCATAGCAACAACTGTCTATAAAATTAATTAACGTTATAAATCCTTTAGTCGAAATACCCCATTGTTGAACTCCCCATAGGCAAGAGAGCCATCAATCCAGGTACCAAGATTGATGTAGTGAGCTGAACCTCCGGCAAGCTCCTTTATGCCCCTGACATGGTTATGACCACATAAAAAATAGTCAAACTCCTTTTCCAAAGCCAGCGATTCAGCAAATTCGAGCAAGCGGTCTATTTCAAAAATGCGGTCGGCGGGTTTATGGGCACGGCTGAGCTGTGAAAACCGTTTTATGAGCCAGACTGCAAAATCCTGGTGAAAGCCTGAAAGAAGGGCAAGATTGAAGCGGTTCCGTATATATCGAACAAAAAACTTGTACCCGATATCTCCTTTGCCAAGACCGTCGCCGTGTGCCATCACAAATTTCCGGCCTTCAAAAAGCAGTTCATGCATTCCATAGATCGTTTTCACTCCAAGCTCATCATCAAAATAGCGACCAAGATTAAAATCATGGTTTCCGGCAATATAAACGACCTCGATGTTGTGACGCACAAGGTCGGACAATAAACAAAAAAATCCGGAAAATCCCTTTGGAATGACATATCGGAACTCCATCCAGTAATCGAGAATATCACCAAGCATATAGAGCGAACGGCCTTCTGCCTTGATAATGGCAAAAAGCCGTTCGAGATTTTCAAGCTTCAACTGCTCGCTTTTTTTGTCCTGCAGTCCGAGATGAATGTCGCTGATAAAGTAAATGGCTGGCATCTCCCCCCTCATCATGCATTCATATCACAAAACCGAGGACGCGACAATGACCGCAAGAGGAATTGTAATATTATCAACCTCTTTGGGGCTTACCCCTTCAACGATAGTGGCAATGAGTGCTATGGCTATAATTTTTCCGGCTCCGAACGATCCTGGAACAATAAAATGAATAAAGAAAAGTCCGGCTCCTACAGCGCCCAGAAGAAAGGCAAGACTGCCTTCAACACTCTTGTCACTGAGGATATGGTACTTGATTCTGCCGAATCGGGTACCGATAATCGGAGCAAGTCCATCTCCCCATCCAAGCATGGCCATGGCAAGCACACCGGCAGGCTGCTTGTAATAAACAGTACCACAGATCATGGCGACAATGACAAAATAAAGAGTGCCCTTCAGCAGTTCACGTTTGTCACCGGTACGAGTCATGGTTTTGACCGCCTGGTCGTCATCGGCAGCAAATAGCCCTTTCTGGATCAGAAGCACGGTCCAGACAGCAAAAACGGTGATGTTGAGGTAGTGCGACCAGTCGCCAGCCACATCGACAAAAAGGGGAAGAAAAATAATGGCTGATCCGGCACAAATGTGGGTGATCTTTCGGCTTATATCTCTTGGCAGACCATGATTGGTCACCAGATAGTCCATGAGAGGTGGAACACTGAACACATAGACAAAGGTCAACAGAGTCACCAGTGCATTATGCCATACCACCGGGAGTGAAAAAAAAGTTGCCTGAAGAGTATCCATAGCATGACAATGATTAAAGGTTACGCAATTCCCGTATACAGGAATTATTCAAAACAGAGAGAACTCCAGAGATCCCAGAACAACTGTAAACCGCATTGCACAATACTTATGCACTTTTCATGATAACAACAATTCACTCAAATTACCAGTATTTCGAGCCAACCATTCCTGCAACAACGAGATTATTGATTAAAAACAGAATATTGTTTGCTACCTGAAAGCGGAGGAATGCATTGTGCTCCTGAACATCACTCTTGCCGATTGCATTACCGAACCCACCCCCAACCGCTCCGCTCATAAATGATATCCCGCCTTTGGGGTCATTCAAAAGCTGAACCTGGAGAACCAGATTAAAGGCGAGGCCAAGCAGGACAAATGCCGCAGGAATGATGAATCCCCATGTAAATGAAAGGTATGCAAGCACGGCAAAAACAATGTCAATAATCAGAAATGAGACCCGAAATGTATTTTTGGCGCCGATCATGACCGTCAGTGACTTGAGCCCGCTTTCCTTGTCTCCTTCCGCAGACTTGAAGTCGTTGAGAATGATCAGGGCAACAGCCATAAAAAAGTTTAATCCTGCAAGCCATAGAGCCTCGGGACGTATATCACCGAAGAGAGCGTTGGCCGATAAAAAGGAGACAAACCCATAGGAAAAACCTACGGCAGGAGCAGAGAAAAAAATATTGGTTTTCAGCTTGAAAGGCGGCGCAGAGTAGAGATAGGCAACAACAAGAGCTGAAAAAATGGAAACGAAAATAACGATGCCACGCATTCCACCAATATGCAGACCAAGAAAGAGTCCAAACCCGAGTGCAAGCAAGAGAACGATAATGCTGTTGCCGAGAGCCTCTTTCTCCGTGAGCCTTCCGGAAGGAATCGGACGGGTAGGTTCATTGACCCTGTCCAGTTCAAGATCGAAATAGTCATTGACCGACTGGCTGAATCCGGTGCCGAGAGGCCCGAACATGAGAAAAATGATGAGCAGCAACAAATAGTCGTGAAGGGTAGGTTGCATGACTCCTGAAGCCATGACACCTCCGGCAAGGCAGGGAAATACACTTATCCAGGTAACAGGATCGAGCAATTCAAGATGTGCTCTGACTTTATCGACAAACCCAACTCTTGCGGCAACTGGCATGCTTTACTTCTCTCCGGTACCCGGATTACGGGCTTGTTAAATAATGATAAGGACTCCTGAACAATAATTTACAAATACGACTCAAGATAAAAAAACATCGACGAGATAAAAGGTTTGTTCCTCGAAAACACCGCTGTAATCAGCTCTCTTCCGGCCTGCCAACCAGTGTGGCTGATGTGGCTGATGTGATGAGCACCTGAACCAGATCACCCGGCTGAAAGCCTTTACGATCAAACACAACAACACGATTGCCAGGCGTGCGACCCATCAGTTGCTCTGAAGAGCGACGGCTGTCGGATTCGGCAAGAACCTCTACCGATGAACCGATCGCCTGCTGATAGAGTTCAGCGGAAACGCTGTTCTGCAGGTCAATAATCTCCTGCAACCTTCGTTTTTTGACCACTTCCGGCACGTCATCCTCAAAAGTACGGGCAGCAAGCGTTCCTGGTCGGGTTGAATAAAAAAACATGAATGCGGAATCAAACCGGACATCGGCCAGCAGCTCAAGCGTCATCTTGTGATCCTCCTCCCGCTCACCGCAGAATCCGGCAATGATATCGGTTGAAAGTGCCACGCCGGAAATAACCGAGCGGATGAGCGCGATTTTTTCACGATACTCTTCGATAGTATGGCCCCGGTTCATCAGAGCGAGCATTCGTGAAGAGCCGGACTGTACCGGCAGATGAATATGATTGCAGATGTTCGGGCGGGCGGCAATGGCTTGCACAAGCGCTTCGGAGATATCTTTCGGATGAGATGTGGTAAAACGCACTCTGGCCTGGGGAGCTTCACGACTGACCGCATCAAGCAGGGCCGCAAAATCCCGTCCCTCTTCAGCGTCTCTGTAAGAGTTGACATTCTGGCCGAGCAGGGTAATCTCCCTGTAACCGGATGCGACCAGCTTGCGAACTTCACCGATAACCGAACTGAAGGGATGGCTTCGTTCGCGTCCACGGGTAAAGGGCACGACGCAAAAGGCGCACATGTTGTTGCACCCACGCATGACTGGCACAAAGGCGCTTATTGATCCCTCTCTCAATGGATCGATACCTTCATAGGTTTCCGCAGCGTTAAACTCCAGCGAGGCTTGCTTTGCTCCAGAGCGTACCTGTTCTATCAGCGATGGAAGGGAGCGGTAGGTATCGGGGCCGGCAAGAAAATCAATTGCCGGAGAGATCGAAAACATCTCTTCTTTCTGAAACTGTGGCACACAGCCGGCCACGCCGACAATGAGATCCTTGTTTCTTTTTTTCAGTCCCTGAAGATGCTGCAGATAATGCTCTATACGATCAACGGCATTTTCCCGGACCGCACAGGTGTTGAGCAGAATAATGCCAGCCGTCTCATCGCTTTCAGCGGGGCGGTAACCTTCCTGCTGCAGCAGCGCTGATATGATCCCTGAGTCTGCCTGGTTCATCTGGCAACCAAAGGTGTAAATAAAAAAACTGTCACTCCCGCCTGTTCTCATAATGAATATTCTCTCTGTCCTGTATTTTTTCTGAACGTTAAAAACTAACAACCAGCATCAAACCACTACCATCAGGCCGAAATTCTCCGGGCAACAAAAAGCGAAAAAAGAGCTGTTAACGAAAGCTGGAAAAGCGGAAAAAGCCCTATGCCGAACAGCGTCGGCATAGAGCTCCGGTATTGCCAGAGGTGCAACTCAAAAAGAGTGATATACTCAACAGCATAAGCCGCAACAAGGCCGGAAAGAAAAAAAAACAAACTGTTGCGCAACCCGCTCCAAAACCATCTGCGTGCCACAAGAGCCGTAAAACAGTATAGAGCAGTTATGCCCAAAGCATCCATAAGCGCCATGAAGAGCATCATCGGCACGTAGTCCGAGGCAGCCATTGCCGGATGAGCTTCATAGAGCAACCCGTGAATCGATTCCCAGCAGAAATTGAGAAAAAAAGCGGTCACTGCAAGAGCAATAAAAAACGATGCTTTTTTTCTGATCTCTGTGATCATGCACCGAAATGGATATGCTTGAATTTTTCAAGCAGCAGTTCAGCCTCATCCTTGCATTGACCACATACTGTGCCGAGCTTGGTTCTCTCCTGCAATTCAAAATAGGTTCGGGCTCCTTCAAGCACAGCATCCTCGATATCATGGTCGGTAATGTTCATGCACTGGCAGATAATCTTGACCTGCTCCTGCTTTACCTTGTCCTCCTGACCATTGCGGGTGTAATAGTTGTTGATGGCCGCCCTGAGTGCCTTGTCGCCAAGCACCGAGCAATGAATCTTGTGATCCGGCAGTCCTCCGAGCTCCATGGCAACCTCTTTGGGAGAGATATGAAACGCCTGGTCGAGTGTACGGCCCTTGACCATTTCGGAAAGAATGGAGGTACTGGCAATCGCGCTGGCACAGCCATAGGTTTTCCACTGACAATCGATGATTACCTCTTTTTCCTTGTCCACCTTTATGACAACCATCATCTGGTCACCGCACTGCAGGTTTCCTTCCATTCCAACACCGTCGAAATCATCTGTATTTTCTCCCTGCAGAATATTTTTCGGGTTCATGAAATGTTCTTTCAGTTTTTCGCTATATGCCCATTCACCTGCTTGCAGCATGTAATCCTCCTTTTATGTACGCCGTTGACATGTTTCTGATTTTTTGAATTGTTCGTGGTAAAACATCGAGCAGGTAGTCCACCTCCTGCATTGAACTTTCACGCCCCATACTGAAGCGGATCGAGCCATGAGCACGCTCGGCATCCACACCGGTTGCAAGAAGCACATGAGAAGGATCAAGAGAGCCTGAGGCACAGGCTGATCCGGTTGAAACAGCAATGCCTTCAAGATCGAGGTAGAGCAGAATCGCCTCACCTTCAACTCCGTCAAAAGAGACGTTAAGGGTGCTGGCAAGTGAATCGGTCGGATGTCCATTGAAAGAGATATCATCGATACGTTCCGCAATACCATCTTTAAGGGCCTGCTTGAGGGCAAGCATCCGCTCCTCCTCCTGGGGCATTTCGAGCGCTCTCATCTCAACCGCTCTTCCAAGACCGAGAATTCCGAGAGTGTTCTCCGTTCCTGCACGCCTTCCCCGCTCCTGGTGACCACCCCTGATGAGGGGGCAGTAGGGAATACCTTTCTTTACAAAAAGAGCGCCGACTCCTTTTGGCCCGTATATCTTGTGGCCGGAAATTGTAAGGAAATCAACACCAAGCGTCCGGACATCTACCGGAACCTTGCCAACAGCCTGAACAGCATCGGTATGCATCAATGCACCGCTTTCATGCACCATTCGGCTGATTGTTTCAATATCCTGCAGTGTGCCAATCTCATTGTTGGCCATCATGACCGAAACAAGACCAACATCATTGCCAAGCATACCGGCAAGCTGATCAAGATCGATTTTGCCATACTGGTCTACATCGAGATATTTTACTCCCACACCACGATGTGCAAGACATTCAGAAGTTTCAAGCACACAGGGATGTTCGATCTTGGTTGTAATGATGGTGCTGCGCATCCTGCTGCCGGGTATACACTGACTCGAAGCACAGACAAAAAGTGAGAGCACGGTATTATTGGCTTCAGAGCCACTGCCAACAAAAATAATCTCGTGTTCGTGTGCACCGATAAAATCAGCTACCTTGCGGCGGGCATCCTCCACATTTGCCCTGGCTTCACGCCCGTAAGCGTGCATGCTGGAAGGATTGCCAAACACCTCCATCGCCGCTATCATCTCTTTCTTTACCTCGGGGTGCAGCGGCGTTGTGGCATTGTGATCAAAATAAACCTTCATGTCTGCCATAATACTTCAATATTCGTGGTTTCGGCTTAAGCCATTAATGTTTGATTTTTTTGCTTTACTGTTCGTCAAAAAGCCATGTGGAAAGATACCGTTCGCCACTGTCAGGCAGAAGCACAACAACTGTCTTTCCTTCCATCCCCTCCCGTTTTGCAACATCGAGCGCAACTTTGAGTGCCGCGCCGGAAGATATGCCACAAAGAATGCCCTCCCTGGCTGCAAGAGTCCGGGCCATGGCACCAGCATCTTCATGAGTGACCGCAATGACCTCGTCAATAATATCGCGGTTGAGAATATCCGGAACAAAACCAGCTCCTATACCCTGAATCTTGTGGGGACCAGGTTGAGCACCCGAAAGCACCGCAGAACCCTTCGGCTCAACGGCAATAACCCTGATATCGGGACGGTGCGCCTTGAGTACCTCTCCAACACCGGTTACAGTTCCACCGGTACCAACACCTGCAACGAAAACATCCACCACTCCGTCAGTATCATTCCAGATCTCCAGGGCGGTTGTTGACCTGTGAGCAGCCGGATTTGAAGGATTCTGAAACTGTTGCAGAATCAGGCTGTCGGGAATCGATGCTGCAAGCCGCTCCGCTTCAGCAATCGCGAGCTTCATCCCTCCGGAACCATCGGTCAGAACAAGTTCAGCCCCGAGAATCTGCATCAGCCTGCGGCGTTCCACACTCATGGTATCGGGCATCACAATCTTGAGCCGATACCCCTTGGCCGCACAGGCAAATGCAAGTGCAACACCGGTATTGCCGCTGGTTGGCTCAATAAGGGTTGTATTGGGGGTGATCCGACCCGCTTTTTCGGCATCTTCAATCATGGCAACCCCTATCCTGTCCTTGACACTCGACAGCGGGTTAAACGATTCAAGTTTGACAAGAACGGTCGCCCTGCACCCTTCTGCAAGACGCTGAAGTCTGACAAGAGGGGTATTGCCTACTGTCCGGGTAATTGAATCATAAATTTTCATACGAGAGTCTTGCCCATACTGTTAGAAAAAACAAATAATAGCCAATTAACTTTCTTTATCACAATAACTGCTCCACCAACTTCCGGGAACTCCCTGAAAGGGATCAATTAAAAGATACTCTCCTGAAATGAAGCTTTTTTCAGCAAAAGCCGAAAAGGACTATTACTGAAAAAGCGCTCTAAAGCTTTCAACTCCTCCACTGCCAATCTTTTCCTGCATTATAATTTCATGTTTAACCATGAATATGCATTAAGAAATGATTAAACAACACTATTAATTCCAACAACAGGACTTTTTTTATCCTGTTTTTATAAAATGCACAACATCACTCATAATAATTAGGTATGGCGCATGGAAAAAGGTTGATGGTAAACAAAAAGCAATCAGCCAGAAGTGATGTATTTTACCGATACTGACCCGGAATCATTCATAAATGCAATCCGGGTAGTGGAAGAAAAGAGTGCCGGGATCAGGCCACATGAAAAGCCAACATCGGTTAAAGAGTTGCGCTTCAAGAGTCTCGTGATGTTTTTTGGTCAGGAATTGCTTTTGAGGCGGGATATTTCATCCCTGAGTCTGGCTGCTTCTTCATAGTTCTCATTGCTTATCGCGCTGTTGAGTGCAGAGGTCAGTTCATCGAGCCGTGCATCGGGACTGAGAATAACTGCAGGTGGCTCTTCAGGTTCTATTGGCCTCTCCTCATCGCCCTCTTCATTCTGCTCTTCCTTGATACCAGCCTCATTCATGATCTCTTCGGTAACGAACAATGGAGCGTTGAAACGCACGGCAATGGCAATGGCATCACTGGGACGTGCATCGATTTCATGCACTTCACCGTTGACCTCACAGACAACCTTGGCATAAAAGGTCTCGTTGTGCAGTTCATCAATAATGATCTCATTGACATGCAGATGAAAGGCATCAGCAATATTTTTGAACAGATCGTGGGTAAAGGGCCGCGGCGGTTTGATATTTTCAAGCTTCAGGGCGATTGCCTGTGCTTCAAATCCACCGATAATGATCGGAAGTTTGCGTTTCCCCTCCAGTTCATACAGAATGAGGGCATAGGCTCCGTTGGTATGGGGGCTTGTCGAAAGCCCGAGAATATCTACCTGAAGTTTACGCATTGTCTAAAAAAAATTAACGTTACACCGGGTTATAACAAGTTGAATATCGTAACACTAAAGTACAGTTATTCATTTCCTCTTCAAAAATTCCTCTGCCTCAACAATCAGCTTCGGCAGAATATCATGCAGATCACCGACAATTCCGAAATCAGCAACATCAAAAATCGGAGCATACCGGTCACTGTTAATGGCAACCACCGTTCGGGCTGAACCAATGCCGGCAAGATGCTGAACTGCACCTGATATGCCACATGCAATATAAAGAAGCGGTGCCACGGTTTTTCCGGTCTGCCCGATCTGTTCGGCATGGGGACGCCATCCTTCGTCAACAACCGGACGACTCGCGCCAACAGCTCCACCAAGAAGAAGGGCAAGCTTTTCGATGAGCGCAAAACCTTCAGCACCTCCCACCCCTCTGCCCCCTGCAACAACTATGCCTGCCTCGGCAACATCCAGCCTCTCGTCACACATCACCATTCGACGAACCACTGCCGAAAGCTCCTCACTCTCAAGGTGGCGCAGTTCAAGAGCAATGAAGGTGATGTGACCTCCCAAAGAGATCACTGAATCCGCTTTACGTGCTGGCAACGTATAGATCCTCAGAGGACGCTGCGCCACAAACGATGCAATGGCTGAAGCGGAATAAACCGGACGAGTGCAAGCCCCATCTTCACCGCCTGTTGCACTCAAATGGAGAGAGCCCGACAACAGTGAGGCCTGAAGGCGCAGAGAAAGTCTGGGAGCCAAGTCCCTGCTGAGTGAGGTATCGGCAAAAAACAGGGTGCTGCACGATTCCTTTTCAAAAATATCTGCAACGAGGCTGGCATAATATTCGGGATTGCAGAAGCTCACTCTCTCTTCCGGAGCATGATAAATAACTCCATCCCCGACCAGAAAGCCAGCCAGAGAGCCAATATCTGCCGATCCCGCAAGAATACCGAACACCGCAGAATCTTCCGATAATGCCGCAAGCTCCTGTACCCTGTTCCAGATGTCAATGGAAGCCTTTTTGACAACGCCTTCCCGCTGTTCAAGAAATACCAGAAAATTGTTCATGTATTGTCTCCTCGCCCGCTAAAAAAGAGCACGTTCATTGCCGAGAATACGAATCAGTTCTTTTTCGTCCTGCACAAAACGGCATATTTTTTTTCGTTCTGCGGCTTTTATTCCGCTCATAAGGACATAGGGAGGTTCATCAATGATCAGAGGCAAAAGATCAATCGGTTTTTTTCTGGCTTCCATGACTGCTTTGACCGATGTTTTACGGGGCACGTTTAAACCTTTTTCGGTGCTGAGCACTGCCGGACAGGTGACCTCAAGATATTCAATACCACCTTCGATTTCCCGTTCAAGCTTCAGGCACTCTCCTGAAAAAGTCAGCGCGGTAATGGCACTGACCGATGCTATACCAAGCAATTCTGCAAGCATTGGTGGAACCTGGCCATTTTGAAAGTCAGTTGACTGTTTGCCGCAAAAAACAAGATCGGGCAAAGCATCCACATAAAAAGAGGAAATCGCCCGCGAGAGAGCCAGTGCGATCTGATACGGATCCCATACCTCTGCCTCAACAAGAACAGCCCGATCTGCACCCATGGCAAGAGCTTTACGAAGCAGCTCTTTGGCTGACGGAGGAGCAACGCTGAAGACCGTTACCTGGCTGCCCTCATGCCGCTCTTTGCAACGCACTGCTTCCTCAAGGGCATATTCATCATAAGGGTTCATCACCTCAGTGACTCTCAAGCGATCTATTGTTCCGTCAACGAATCCTATAACCGAAGAGGTATCGGGTACCTGACAGAGACATACGGCAATGTGCATGAAGGTTTTTCCCATGTTGTTATGAAACAGCCGCTACCTGCATGTAATCTTTGCGGAAGCCACCGGGATTTCAAACCCAAAACTTATCAATAGTGTATGATGGAAGAAGCGATTATCCAATAAAATCTTTTTTGGGGCGAGTTTTTAACCACAGGTAAACACAAAAAAGTGTCATACAACCCTCTCAAAGGCAAAAAAAATTCTAATGGCGGCATTTATTCCTCTCGTGCCTGAAAGCACAAAAAAAAAGCCGCTGGGAAGCGGCTTTCAAAAAAACAAGTGCCCGAGAGGAGATTCGAACTCCTACACCTTTCGGCGCTACCCCCTCAAGATAGTGTGTCTACCAATTTCACCACTCGGGCTTGTCTATGTCCTGAAATAAAAATATTTCAGTGAGAATAGAAGGACTCGAACCTTCGACCCTCTGCTTAAAAGGCAGATGCTCTACCGACTGAGCTATATTCTCGACCCAATAAAGGTACAAAAGTACCGGAACTTACTTGTTCTGGTATCTCTGGCGCTTCTTGTGGCGATTCTTCCTGCGCATTTTTTTGCGCTTGTGGACTGCCATTTTATGGCGTTTTCTCTTTTTTCCGCAGGGCATAAGTAAGTGTCTTTCCTCTTGTTTTAAAGGCAGATAATATATGAATTTTTTTCAAAAACGCAAGCATTAATTCATTGCGATAGTGGAATTCCTTCAGATATCGTCATTTAATGGGTGCAAAAGCGTGCCTCAGGCATTCATGTATTTGAAGAACTCCTTGTTGTCTTTGGTGTCGGCCATTTTCTCTCGCATGAACTCCATGCATTCGATCGGGTTCTTGTCGGCCAGATATTTTCTGAGAAGCCATGTTCTGGAGAGCTCTTCCTGTGAAAAGAGAAGCTCCTCCTTGCGGGTACCGGAACGGAGAATATCGATAGATGGAAAGATCCGTCGTTCTGAAAGCCTTCGATCGAGCAGAAGCTCCATATTACCCGTACCTTTAAACTCTTCGAAGATGACATCATCCATACGTGAACCGGTATCGACAAGTGCGGTGGCAATAATGGTCAGACTTCCTCCCTCCTCGATATTGCGGGCTGCTCCAAAGAAACGTTTCGGCTTGGTAAGTGCATTGGCATCGATACCACCCGACAGAATTTTACCGGAGTGCGGAATGATAGTGTTGTGAGCCCTTGCAAGCCTGGTAATGGAATCAAGCAGGACCACCACATCCCTGCCAACTTCGACAAGCCGCTTGGCCTTTTCCAGTACCATGTCAGCCACAAGCACATGCCGCTCAGGATCTTCATCAAAGGTGGAACTTACAACCTCTGCCGGTACGCTCCTGGCCATGTCGGTCACCTCTTCAGGACGCTCATCAATAAGCAGAACAATGAGGTAGACTTCAGGGTGGTTTTTGATGATCGCATTGGCAATCATCTGCAGAAGCATGGTTTTACCGGTTTTCGGCTGTGCCACAATAAGACCTCTCTGTCCTTTGCCGATCGGAGTGAAAATATCCATGATACGCCCGCACGCTTCAGACTGCTTTGTTTCAAGCTTGAGACGTTCTCGAGGGAAAAGAGGAGTGAGGTTTTCAAAATAAGGTCTTTCACGGGTAATTTCAGGGTCGTTGCCGTCGATAGTGTTAATCTTGAGCAAAGCAAAAAAACGCTCACCCTCCTTTGGTGCCCTGACCTGGCCGGATACCGTATCTCCGGTACGCATGTTGAAGCGTTTGATCTGGGAGGGGGAGACATAAATATCGTCAGGAGAGGAGAGGTAGTTGTAATTGGCGGAACGCAAGAAACCGTAGCCTTCCGGTATGACCTGCAGAACACCGGTATTGACCATGACATTGCCGCTTTCAGAATCGGTATTCTTCTGGGACTGGGCTTCAATAATCTTGAAAATCAGCTCTTCCTTGCGTAAGCCCGCAGCAGTGACACCAATCTCTTTGGCTAAAGCATGCAACTCATACACTTTCTTTTTCTGGAGCATATTGATGTCCAGACCTTTAAAAACCGGATTGTTCGACATTGTAATTTGTATTCAACGCTTGTTAATGTAAAAAAGAACAGGAAAAGGCCGGATAACACGCCGCTGGTGCACGGGATACCCAACATCATGGTCAATGCCACGAATCATTAACGGATATTACCTTTAACGCTTTACCATGTAACATGAAAGCAGGAAACAGAAGATGACAGGGGAAGACTATCTATAATTGATAAAGGGATAAACACAAAAAGGAATCATGGACAGGGATGTTCCCTTAACATAAAAGGAGAATTTTGGTAGCTTGTTTCAAATATAAAATTTTTCCATAAAAAAGCGTACTTCAAAAAGAAGCTTTATCACAAAGCGGCTGCAATAATGTCGCCGGCAAGATAAAAAGAGCCCGTCACAAGTATCAGATCATCCTCACTGGCCTTTTCAAGCAGATATTGAAGCGCCTCTCTCCCGCTGCCCATCACTTTCGCCAGGGCTCCTTCCTGTTGACATAAAACGCCAAGTTCTTCGGCTGTCACACTGCGTTCGGAAGGAATATTGACCGTAACGAACGAACAATCAAGACGAAGAAGTTCACGGATAACCGCACGGGCATCCTTGTCCGACACCAGACCAAGAACAACATGGAGCTGACGATATGCCGACCGGAATGAGAGCAGGCTGTTGACGGTTTGACGCATTCCATCCGGATTGTGAGAAACATCGAGAAACAGTGCAGGATGTGAACTGATTTTTTCAAGTCTTGCCCTGTAGCCTGTCTGCAACAACCTTTCCAGCCCTGAGGATATATGCTCTGCAGCAATGCCTGCATCTTCGGCAACCATAACGGCCAGAGAGAGATTGGTGGCATGAAACAATCCTGTCAGCGGAGCTTTAAGCGCCGGGTAATGTTTTGATTGCGTCGTAACATCTACAACAAGCTCTCCGGCTTCAGCAGAAATGAGCTTGCAGTGAGAATCTCTGCCAGCAACAAAGAGCGGAGCGTCACACGATTCAGCCATTATCCGTATCGGCAGAAAAGATTCTGGTTCGGTGACAGCGGTAAATACCCTGCACCCTTTTTTAATAATGGCAGCTTTTTCAGCGGCAATCAGGGAAAGAGTCCCGCCCAGCCACTCTGTATGATCTTTGCCGATTGTCGGAATCACCGCATAGGCTGAATCGACAACATTGGTTGCATCGAGCCGCCCCCCCATTCCGGTTTCGAGAATGGAAACATCAACGCCTTCATCGCCAAACCAGGCAAATGCCATTGCAGTTGTAACCTCAAAAAAAGTTGCCGGGTGATTGATAACCGAATCCCTGAGAAGTGAGCAGTAGTGAACTACCTTCTGGCGCGAAATCTCTTTACCGTTGATACGCATTCTTTCGGTAAAATTCACCAGATGAGGAGAGGTGTAGAGGGCTGTCTTTTTCCCGCTGGCCTGAAATATGGAGGCCAGTGCAGCCGCAACAGTTCCTTTTCCGTTAGTACCTGCGATATGAACAACCAGTCCCAATCGTTTATGCGGTGAACCCAGAATATCGAGCAAACCATGTACACGCTCAAGACCGGGTTTAATACCAAACCGATGCAGGGGGTAGAGAAAATCGAGCGCGTCCTGGTAAGTCACCACGTTTCAGCTAACTGTTATGAATTGAAACCAGAGCCGACTTGACCACCTCTTCAACAGTTTGGTCGGGATGTTGTTCGATAATGCTGATAACTGCTTTTTGAGCGACAAGTCTTGAAAAACCGAGCGTTACAAGAGCATTGACAGCATCATCACGTAACCGTGAGGAGTGCATAGCAGCCGAAGAAGCCAGACCGACAACAGGGGGAAGTTTCAGGATTTTATCCCTCAGTTCAAGAATAATCCTTGCTGCAGTTTTCTTTCCGACACCGCTTATGCCATAGAGCCGTTCAGGAGCATTGGCGAGAATGGCTTCATGGACATCAGGAACCTGCAGTCCCGAAAGAACCGCCAGGGCGAGTTTTGGCCCTACACCCGAAGTAAGCAGGAGCAGCCGGAACAATTGGCGTTCTTCTTCCTTTGAAAACCCGTAAAGCTGCAGGGCATCCTCCCTGACATAAAGATGAGAAAAGAGAAGCACTTCACTGCCCGGCTCGGGCAACTGACGACAGGTATTTGCGGAAATGAGGAAGCGGTAGGCTATACCAGCCACCTCGACAAGCGCTTCTTCCGGTAAGACGGAAACCAGCTTGCCACGAAAATATGCAAACATGACAGAAAGTATGGAAACCCGGTCTGAAAATGCGCAAAATCATCTCAGCAACTTTTTCAGACCGAATGTCAGACAATTAAGATCAGTCTATTGGTCGGTATCAGCTCTTTTTCCGCTCTTACTCTGCCTTCACGTAACTGCTTAACAGCCGTGTCAACTGAGACTTTTTGCGGGATGCTTTATTGGGATGAATGTAACTCTTGACCCCGAGACGATCGAGCTTCTGTACCGCTGAACGGTAGGCAACTTCCACTTCTGCCTTGTCTGCACGGGTATCAATCAGTTTCTGCATGGTTTTGACAAGAACTTTCAGCTCTTTTTTCCTTGCTCTGTTTCTGGCATTTCTTCTTTCTGACTGCCTCAGTCTCTTTTCAGCCGATTTGTGTAAAGGCATATACGGTCGCTGTTAGGATAAAAAATTGTTCAATAAGCAAAAGGCATTTAATATAGAAGAAACAAGCAACAATTCAAAAGGCATTCGAGAAAAACCGCAAGAGCCTGTCTGATTTGAAGCTAAAGGATGCCAACATGGCAAGACGACCTTTTCTATCAATTACGCAATGGCGGCAGGATTGACATCTCCCCTTTTTGTTATATTGGGCCAACCTGTTCAATAAACTGGAACTCCGTACGTATTATGAGCCTGATGATAAGCGTTTCCGGCATAAGGGGAATTGTCGGTGAAAGCCTGACCCCGAAAAATCTCACTGCATTTGCGATGGCTTTTGCCTCCTGGACTCTTCAGAAAAAAAAGGAACGTCAAAAGGAGCTGCCGGGAGAGAAGCCAAGAATAGTCATTGGCCGCGATACCCGGCCCACCGGCAAGGCGGTCGGAGATCTGGTCAGCAATACCCTGCTGCTTTGCGGATGTGATGTTACCGATCTTGGAATAGCCACAACACCAACTGTTGAAATTGCCGTTGCAGATGAGCATGCCGATGGTGGACTGATCATTACCGCCTCACACAATCCGGTTGCATGGAATGCCCTGAAAATGCTCAACCACCGGGGCGAATTTTTAAGCGCTGCCGACGTTGATGAACTGCTCGACATTGCTGAAAAAGAGCTTTTTTACCCTGCACGCTGGGACGCTATCGGCTCCATCACGCACAATGACCGGTATGACCAGGTTCATATCGACAAGATCCTCAAACTACCCTTTATTGACACCGCAGCGATTGCTGCTGAGCACTTCCGGATTCTGGTTGACTGTGTTGAAGGTGCCGGATCGTCAATTGTCCCGCAGCTTTGCCAGCAGCTCGGCGTCGAAAGCATCGTTGAGGTTGCCTGTGGCGGAAGCGGTCTCTTTCCCCGGAACCCGGAACCAATCGAGGAAAATCTTGCCGACACCATCGCTACCCTCAAGAAGAGCGGATGCGATTTTGCCCTTGTCGTTGACCCTGATGTTGACCGGCTGGCCATTATCTCTGAAGATGGATCACTCTTCGGCGAAGAGTACACGCTTGTCGCCTGTGCAGATTTTTACCTGAAAAAGAATATCGGGCCAGTAGCAAACAACCTCTCCAGCAGCCGTGCCCTGAGAGATATTGCCAATCGCTACGGGGTGAACTGTTACAGCGCAAAGGTGGGAGAAATCAACGTCACAGAAGTGATGAAAGAGCAGGGAGCGGTCATCGGTGGAGAAGGCAACGGCGGAGTTATCCTGCCTGAGCTGCACTACGGACGGGATGCCCTTGTTGGTATAGCACTTTTCCTTCAGGCATTCACCCTCTGGCGCAGCAGCAACAAGGGCGGCACAATGTCTCAGTTCAGACGCCAGTTTCCCGACTATTTCATGTCAAAGCAGAAGATTATCCTCGGCAAAACCGGACGAACAGGACTTGAAACAATATTTACCGATATTGCCTGTGAGTACGATAGTGCCGAAGCAAACCGCCTTGACGGACTGAAACTCGATTTTGCCAATAGCTGGGTACATTTGCGTCCATCAAATACCGAACCTATTGTACGAATCTATTCCGAAGCGCCGTCAAAGATAGAGGCTGAAAGGCTGGCTGACGAGCTGAAACTTCAAATAGAGCAAAGAACCTCCGGGAAGTGACTGACCGGCAGCAAGGCATCTGATCTTTTCTGAAAATCCATGAGCAACAATCCGACCACAAAAAGCTTCCGCACGCAGCAGGATGAAACACTTCAAAAAAAGAGAAAGGGATCGGTTGATCGCTACATTGTCTCCCGCCTTTTAGCTTATATCAAGCCCTATAGCAACCTTGTCGTCGCCGCTGTTGCGCTAACCATAGCCGGTTCCTTTCTTGGCCCTCTGAGACCTTACCTGACGAAAATTGCCATAGACGATCATATCGCCAAAGGTGATCTCAAGGGCCTGGCAATCATCAGCATTTTTCTTGCTGCAGCCATTCTGCTCGACGGCATCAAGCAGTTTATCACTACCTGGATGACACAGGTTATCGGCCAGAAAGCGGTTTTCGATATCCGGATGGATATTTTTTCCCACCTGCAGAAACTCCCCGCAAGGTTTTATGACCGAAACCCCATAGGAAGGCTGATCACACGCACAACCAGTGATGTCGAATCGCTCAACGAGATGCTTTCAAGCGGCATAATCACCATTCTTGGCGACATCCTGCAGCTTTTTTTCATTGTAGTGCTGATGGTATGGATCGACTGGCAACTGACCCTTATTGTGCTCTCCATTCTCCCCCTGATGATCTATGCAACCATAACCTTCAAAAACAGGGTGAGGGTGGCGTTCCAGGATGTTCTCACCCATCTTGCCCGGCTCAATACCTTTTTCCAGGAGCACCTTACCGGCATGACCATAGTGCAGCTCTTTAACCGTGAAAAGCGGGAGTTCGGCAAATATTCCTCCATCAACGCAGACCACCGGGATGCCAATATCCGCACGGTCTTTTACTTCTCTATCTATTATCCCCTTATCGAGGTTCTGAGCTCGGCAGCAGCAGGACTTGTCATCTGGTACAGTGGCGTCCGCCTGCTCAAGGCTGATCTCACCATTGGCGTGGTCATCTCGTTTGTTCAATATATCTGGCTTTTTTTCCGACCGCTGCAGCATCTCTCCGACCGCTTCAACGTCATTCAGAATGCCATTACAAGCTCCGACCGCATTATTAAACTGCTCGACGAGCACGAAGGCATAGAAACCCAGGCAGGATCGCACCATCTTGCAACCTTCAGGGAGAAGATCAAATTCAACAATGTCTGGTTTGCCTACGACGGCGAAAACTGGGTATTGAAAGATATCTCACTTGAAATCCGGCACGGGGAAAAAATTGCCATTGTCGGCGCAACCGGAAGCGGCAAAACCACCATTATCAATATTCTCTCAAGGCTGTACCCTTACACAAAAGGATCGGTAACCATTGACGGTATCAGCCTGAAAGAGATACCGGAACTCTCACTGAGAAAACTTGTCGGCGTTGTCATGCAGGATGTCTTTCTCTTTTCCGGCACCATTCGTGACAACCTTGCCTTTGGAAATCCTGACGCCAGTGAGGAGACCATAAGGGAAGCGGCCAAAATTGTCGGAGCTGACCAGTTCATCGAAAAGCTTCCCGGCGGCTACCAGTACAAGGTGCTTGAAAACGGCACTGGGCTCTCTTCCGGCCAGAAACAGTTGATCGCCTTTGTGCGGGCACTCCTTTACAATCCGGAAATTCTGGTGCTCGATGAAGCCACGAGCTCGGTTGACACTGAAACCGAAACCCTTATCGATGCAGCAACAGCAAAGCTGATGAGCGATCGCACCTCCATCATTATCGCCCACAGGCTCTCAAGTGTGCAGAAAGCTGACAGGATCATTGTCTTACACAAGGGTGTTATCAGGGAGACAGGAAACCACCAGGAGCTGCTTGCAAAAAGAGGACTCTACTACAAGCTCTACCTCCTGCAGCACCCGGAGGCCAACCAATCCAACGAAAACAACTAAAAAAACCTGCGAATCCCTTCTTTTGTCCACTGTGTCCATTTCGTCCACTTCGTCCTTTCCTTTCTTCACAGACTGCTGTCCCTCAGCACTCCGACCGGCTCAAGCCGCGCAGCCCTGGCAGAAGGAAGAATAGCAGCAAGCGTACTGATAAGAACAGTGACACCGATGACCACAAGAAAATAGATGGGGTTATAGGACATGCTGAACCCGGTTTTGGTCAAAGGCCCCTGCGAGCTCTCTATTGGAAGACTGGCAAAAATATTTATCGCGCCAATAGCCAGCACCCCTCCGGCAAGCGCTCCGGCAAGCCCAACCATAAACCCTTCGAGCACAAACATGCTGACCAGTTGGAGAGCAGAAAAGCCAAACGACTTCATGATGGCAATATCCCGGCTCTTTTCAAACACGGTCGTAACGAGAATATTGGCCACCCCAAAACCCGAAACAACTCCGACAAATGCCACCAGTGAAAAAACGATATAGCCAATACGTGTAAAAAGAGAGAGAATACTTGCATTCTCCTCCTGCCAGGTCATGCAGCGGTACCCGGTAATGCGCTCAAGCTCCCTTGCAAGACCGGAATTGTTCAGCGGATCAATCACTTTCAGCGCAATACCCGACACCTTGTTTGAGGGCAACCCTTCAATGATCTGACCAAACTTCAGTGAGACAAAAACACTGTTATCGACCGCATTGATACCCGAAAAGAATATTCCCGCCACCTTGCACTGCCGACTTGCGCCTGAAGAGGGAATGATGATGATATCGTCATTCAGCTTGAGGTTCATATCCCTTGCCACGGTTCGCCCGACAAGGAGTGCGTTGGACGTTTTGGCAAACGAGGCTATATCACCTTCGAGCAGTTTCTTCTGGATACCGCTGATGGCATCCTCCTTCTCGATCTGTACCCCCTTGAGCAGAAGCGGCTGGTTGCGGCTGCCCTTGACCGCCATCACCTGTGAGACCACATAGGGTGAGGCGACAACAACCTGTTTTTGATATTGCCTGGAACTGAAAACTTCAAGAATCTGGCGATAATTGCGCACCTCTTCCCGATCGAGTTTCTGGATATTATCATCAACAAAAGCAACTTCAGAGTTCCCCTCTCTCTCAAAAAGATTGACTGGCATAGGATTCATCTTTTCGCCCTTGAGTGTTATATGGGGCGCCACATTGACAATGGTCTCGACAAAGGAATCCAGCAGTCCACGGGTCAGGGAGTTGGTGGTAATCAGCACCATCGTACTGACCGCTACCCCAAAAATAGTGGTCAGTGTCTGTCGGCGCCGCCCAAGCAGATGCCGCACAGCAATATCAAACAACGTTTTCAGCATGACGAAGCCATAATAAATTTTGGCAAAAAGTTATGGGGAGTCTTGATAAACGAACAATAACGAATTCCCTTAAACCTTTAGCCATCTCAACACTTGAAAAAGTTATCTTGTCAACTGATAATCATGAATCAATAAATCAGCAGAAAGATTCAATTTCGGGGTCAATTTTCTGATCATCTCAACAGTCAATTTACGTTTACGTCCAAGAACTTCCGAAACCCTGCTTTTGCCACCGATTGCATCAACAAGGTCACTTTGAGTTAATTGCATTTCTTCCATTCGAATCTTGATCGCTTCAATCGGATCTGGAGCTTCTACAAAATAATGCTTTTTCTCATATTCATCAATCATTAATCCAAGTATATCAGCTTCATCACTTTCTTCTGTTCCCACTATTGCATCAAAAATAACCTCTAATCTTTTTAATGCCATTTGGTAATCATCTTCTGTTTTTATCGGTTTAATATTCATAGCTCTTGACATTTAAATTATATTTGCATCAATTTCATTATATTCCTGATGAGTTCCAATGAATCGGATAAAAATCCATTGTTTTTCAAAATTAAATTTTGCAACTATTCTATACGAGTTTTCTTTTATGTTAAAAATAATCCGGTTATCTTTCAGGATACTGGCATTAGCATAAGTCTGCTTAACCTCATTAGGAGATTTCCAGTCAGAATTCATTACTGTATCATACCATGTCTTCAAATGCTGCTCAACATCAGGATGCTTCTCCCAATATTTTCTTAATGTACTCTTTGCAAATATCCTGCACATTTAAATCAAAATCAGATTTATTATATATTGCATTGATACTATGACGCATTAATAAAATATTTTCTGACTGATAACCATGACTTTAGAGTCCCGGCAGATATCCAATAAAAACTTTAGATACTCCCTCCAATATTGGCTTATACTTCAGAAGTATAGAACCTGTTTCATCGACCTTAAAATAACAAGATAAAATATCAGCATCGACAAGCACTCTATTCATCAATTCTTCTCCTGTTTCTTTGACGATTGCTTATCAATTTAGTTGTAAATTCATTAAATACAGTATCGTCAATATTTTGCCATGCTCCAGCAAATGATAAGGTTTTAGATTTTTTTATATTTCCTTCTTTCAAGTTTAGATAAAAAGTCATCTAACTCTTTCAATTTATCAGCAGGAATTTGATTAATTTTCCTTACTATTTGGCTTCTTCTCTGTGTATCAGTAATCATCACAGTAGTGATAATTTTTATAGCAATCTATAAAACAGATTGTAACCCTCGTTGGGATAAGGATTATCTCGCATTTATCTTTGGTGATTTTTTCAAAACCACTCTTTTAACCACTTTCTTTTTTTGCAATTTTCTGGCTCGAATAAACTCACTTATCTCTTTCCTTTCCTTGTCATTCAATGGCGGACTTTGTATGATAAGATCAACGCCGTCCTGTTCTTTTATTAAACCCATTATCATTTAATCACTATTTCAGCTTGCGCATCAATTCTGAAACCAGTTCTTTGAAAAAAAGCTTTTTTCTCTGCTGCATCAATAACCGTAAAACCGGGATGCCTTTTGTTGCAAGCACAAGCCTTCTTGTACCTGAACCCTTCAAGATTGTGGTTCGCACGAAGCAGCTTGACTGTATTTTCTAATTGCTTTTTTGCATCAGGGAGCCAACCGCCTGTGCCTTGCTTTTTCAGTTCAACCAAAAAGAGAGTATCAGAAAATGAAAGCAGGCCGTCACAAGTGCTTTCCTTATCCTTTGTGCCATCCTTAAAGACAATTACGCAATAGTCAATCGCTGTGAAGGAAATAGCAACCTGATTACAATTTATAACTTTTGCATTCCACCTGGCACTATCAGTAGCATTGGTATAAGCCTTTGTTCCATTCTCATCATCGCATATTCCAAAAAGCTCGTCACTCCTTGAAGGCTCCCTGCACTCTGTGTCAAAAAAATTCACCCTCATAGCTCTTGCTCAATTTCAAGAAGTGAATCAAAAAGATGATTTCCTTCGGCAAGCATATCATTCAAATAATTTCTGTCAGAAGGTATTCCTTCAACAGAATCCAGTTTTTTAATAGTGCCATCCTTTTCGTTCAATTGAAATACGATGACACTATCATCTGAAAGCAAAACTTTTTCAGGAATAAGCTTATACAACTTCGGCAGCATCAGCAGCTTTCTTTCTGATTTTTTTATCTGGCCTTCCAGATATTTTCCTTGAATTGCTACGCTTAAATAGTTGATAATGTAAGGGCTATGGGTAGTCATTATCAATTTGTTACCTGTATTCATACCATTAAACTTCAGGAGGCTCTGAAGCACCTGCCATTGAGAGTTTGGAAACAAATTCTGTTCTGGTTCTTCAACAATATTGATAAAAGCTGTTTTATTGAATCTGGATGAAAGCACAGTGATAGCAACTCTCTATTGTTCATCTGTTAAACTTTCATTACTCCAGATTTCTTCAAAACCTTTTTTAAAGCGCTGCATCTCTTCACTGCTCATTGGTTCTTTACTGGATTCGCTCTGCTTTTTAACAGAGTTTGCCAAATATCCTGAAACCATATACAATGGAACAAGTGACTGAAATCCACTCGAAACATCAGTTAGCTTTACCTTGTAACCATCTCCTTTTAAATTGAGCGTATCGTTGAGTTTGTCGTATTCAATATCAACGTCGTTGACAGGAAGTTTTTCCAATCCTTTCATTTCATTCTTTGCATTATCAAACTCGGTCAGGAACTCCTTCAATGATGCAGATGAAAGCTTTAACTCTTTTGGTGTTTTAACATAGGCAATAAAGTTTCGTTCCGCAGGCACATACATTATCTGAGGCAGTGGATACGGTTTGCTAGAAACTTCATTAATGATCAACCTGCCATTGTCATACTTGACAGAATAGGCGTCACCTTCATATTCAATGGCGCTGTTATCTTTGCCATTGGTTTTAAGGTAGCTTTCTATACGATGGTAATTAAGGAACTGATTTTTAAGTGTGTTCTTCTTCTCGAACCATTTTTTATTGTAATCACCCCTTACCAAGGCTTTTTCAATCCAGGTAAAGGTTGATATCAACTTTGCTACCGTGCTTTTTCCCGAACCCTGATTACCGATAAAAACGGTAACCTTTTGGACATCAATCCAGCCATCATTCTCCTCATACCCTTTTTTTATAGGGCCGAAATTCTGTATCTTAATTCTGCTCATTTTATATCACACCCAGAAAATTCATCATCATGATACTCACCTCTTGTTGCTTCTAACTTCCGAAACAGTTCGCACAGTTGATGCTGTACCTCCGTGGCCGTCATGAAAAAAAGCCAAAACGTATCACAGCGTTTCTGTTTTTGACAGATACTTTCAGAAAAGCTTTTGATAAGGACACTGTGTCAGTCAAAGAAATGTACGTATTTCACAGGAAAGCAAAAAGCAAGAACTCAAAAGCTGGATGGTTCTTTGCAGCGCCTCTTGTTGACCAGTTCAGCAAGCTTGGTAAAGCTGTCTCCAAATTTTTTCGGGAAATTGAACAACACCTCTCCATAAAAGAGATGACGCCTGGTTTTCTCTGCGGCTGGAAGTGCATTATCTTCATCTTCAAAGAACATGGTCATGTTCAGGATTTGATGAAAACTTCTTCCATCGGAATAGCTTCAAGCAGACCTTCCCTGTAGCTTTTGAGACGTTTCTCTGCCTCTTCAACCCATAGTTCATTAATTTTCGGGTCGGGCTCATCAAGGCTTCGCAGTAATCCATCGATAATAATCAGTCGATAGACCGGCTTGAGGGCCATTGCCTGCTCAAGTATCTCTTTTGTATTCATCATCGCCTCCTCATTTGCAGAGTCATAGTGTTTGATCTTTTACCAATGCGATATACCTTTCAATATACCATGAAATCAGGTGTCACGGAGTTGGGGCAGATAAAATGAAAGCCGATGACAAGGGAAAAGCAGGCACCAGGCTCTTGCGATTCAACAAATAAAGGGGTTGCGGAGCCTCTTCTGTTATTACGGGTTCATGAATATGGGATATTTTTATTAAGTTGTACATTTTACAATTCCTGCAAGGAACTTATCCGGGACGGCATGAGCGACAGAACAGGTAACAGAACAATCGAGCGGAAGCAAAGCCATGTGGATATCTGCCTGCATGGTGAGGTGGCCTTCAGCGGAAAAACCACAGGGTTTGAGAAGCTTGAGTTTGAGCATAATGCCTTGCCGGAAATTGCTTTTTCGGAGGTTGACCTTTCGACGACCTTTCTTGGCAGAAAGATCAATGCACCGCTGATGATCTCTTCCATGACGGGCGGGTACAGCGAAGCGGCAACCCTGAACCAGCGTCTTGCAGAGGCTGCTGAACGGTTTGGTATTCCGCTTGGTGTTGGCAGCATGCGCCAGGCACTTGAAAATTCGTCGTATCGGGAAAGTTTTGCCATAGTAAGAAAATATGCCCCGTCCGTGCAGATTTTTGCCAATATCGGTGCGCCGGAAGTTGCCAAAGGGTTAACCGACAATGAGATCGCGATCATGCTCGATCTTCTGGAAGCTGACGGGCTTATCGTTCATCTCAATGCGGCACAGGAGCTTTTTCAGCCTGAAGGGAATACTGATTTCAGCCATTTTCTTGATCGACTCGCCATCATCACGGCAAAAATTTCCGTTCCGGTGATTGCAAAAGAGGTGGGATGCGGCATTTCGGCTGCTGCTGCCCTCAAGCTTCTTGAGGCTGGCGTTAAAGTGATTGATGTGGCTGGTGCTGGTGGCATCAGTTGGCAGAAGGTTGAGGAGATCCGCTATACAAGAGAGTTTGGACAGGAAAAACGGTTCAGCTTGCCAGCTCTCGATGAGCTGTTGAACTGGGGAGTTCCTACAGCTCAATGCTTGTTTGATATCAGTGAGCTTAAAAATAAGTATCCTGATTTTTCTGAAATTGAAATTATCGCTTCGGGTGGAATCCACAGCGGCATAGATATTGCTAAATCATTGGCGCTTGGTGCGCAACTTGCCGCTTCGGCGAGGTATATTCTCAAGGCCCTTCATGAAGGCGCGCTTGAAGAGACTATTGAAACCTGGCTGAACGATCTCCGGGCAGTGATGTTCCTGACTGGTTCTGCTAAAACAGAAGAACTTCGCTGCAAACGCCTAATCATTAAACCATGACCGACCTCATAATGACGATGCCTATAACACAGGAACTTGTTGACAAAAAGTACCGTCAGTACCACTCAAGGATCAATGATGCTCTCGGAACCTGTTTCGACAAGGAGAGTCCATGCACCCTTTATGCTCCTGCGAGGTATATTCTTGAAGGGAAGGGAAAGAGAATCCGGCCGTTTCTTACACTGCTGGCTTCAGAAGCTGTTTGTGGTTCTTCGGAGCACGCTCTTGAAGTAGCTCTGGCTGTTGAAATCCTGCATAACTTTACCCTGATTCATGACGATATCATGGACCAGGCTGATCTCCGTCACGGCAGACCTACGGTTCACAAGGAGTGGAATGTCAATGCCGCTATCCTGACGGGTGACATGATGATTGCCTACGCTTATGAGCTTGCCCTGCAGGCGAAAAGCGACCGTCACGCTGAACTTATTCATATTCTCAACGATGCCAATATCACAATTTGTGAGGGGCAGGCGCTCGACATGGAACTGGAAGAGAAAAAAGATACCACGATTGAGGACTACCTCGACATGATTGCAAAGAAGACCGGACGCCTTATTTCAGCCGCTCTTGAGGCTGGCGGCGTTGCTGGCAATGCAACGGATGAACAACTCCGGAATCTGGTGCTGTTTGGTGAAAAAATCGGAAGGGCGTTCCAGATACAGGATGATTACCTCGACATCATGGCTGATAATGGCAAGTCAGGCAAAATGGCTGGCGGCGATGTCATCAATGGCAAAAAAACCTACCTTCTGCTCCGCTCTATCGAGTTGAGTTCAGGAAAAGATCGTGATCTCCTTCACTCAATCATCCAGAATAAAGGAATCGGGGCCGAAAGGGTGCCTGAAGTGAAAGCTGTCTTTGAACGATGCGGCGTTTTGAAGGAAACTGCTGCACTGATAAACACACACACCGAAGAGGCTCTTTCGGCAATCGAGCAGCTTCCCCATGCTGAAGGAAGAGAGTACCTGAAAGGGTTTGCAAACATTCTCATGAAAAGGAATTTCTGAGTTTTTCGGTGCATCATGTCAACCACCCCGGTAATGGAAAACAAGGTGCTGCTGCTGGTGCTGACCCTGATTCCGGGTATTGGTCCAGCAAGAATCAAGGCAATCACAGCTCATCTCGATAACCTTTCAGATGTACTCTATCTGGATGTGGATGAGCTTATGAAGGTTCCTGGAATTGGAAAACCTCTGGCACTGGATATCTATAATTTTCTTCACAATAGTTCGACACGCCATGCAGCAGAACAATCGGCGGGAAAGCAGATTGCGCTGCTGCAGCGTTACAAGGCAAGCATTGTAACCATTCTTGACACTGATTACCCTCCCCTGTTAAAGGAAATTTATGATCCACCTCCCTGCCTCTTTGTCCGGGGCACACTTCCTCTTGCCGATACTCCCACTCTTGCGGTTGTTGGTACCAGACAGGCTTCGCAGTATGGCAAGCAATGTGTGGCAAAGCTCTGCCGTGATCTTGTCAGGAGTGGAGTGGTCATCTTCAGCGGACTGGCTTACGGTATCGATAGTGCAGCTCACAGCGCTACATTGGAGAATGGAGGAAGAACTGTTGCCGTTCTTGCAAGCGGCGTTGAAACCATCTATACTGATCCGAAAGGAAAGCTGTGGCCGAAAATCATTGAAGAGGGTGCTCTCGTTTCCGAGGAGTGGATTGGCTCTGAACTTTCACCCGGAAAATTCCCAAAACGTAATCGCATCATATCGGGATTCTCTTCGGGAACCCTCGTCGTGGAATCTGATCTGAAGGGCGGATCGCTGATTACGGCTGCAACCGCCCTTGAGCAGAACCGGGAGGTTTTTGCCGTTCCCGGAAGCATTTTTTCACCTGCCTCTCGTGGAACAAACAAGCTTATCCAGCAGGGAGTGGCAAAGCCAGTCATGAGCGCTGAGGATATCCTGACTGAACTTGGGCCTCAATTTAGAAAGGCTTGTTCCACCAAAGCAGAAATAGCATATAGCGCTCCTCCTGCCAACAGGTTCAGTCCGGAGGAAGAGCATATCCTGCGTTGCATGAGTTCAGAGCCTGTTCATATTGATGTACTTGCCATAGCATCAGGCTTCGATCTCTCATCCCTTCTGGTTCACCTGTTTGAACTTGAATTGAAAGCGGCAGTCTTGCAACAACCAGGACAGTTTTTCCTGAACAATATCAAGCGATAAGAATCCCGCAAAACACCTCTCAATACCAGCAATCATGACCTCCCCAGTCTCGGCGAAAAAAATCTTCATTTCTCCTGTCAATGTCGGTTTAACTCTTTAAACGTAAAGGCTGTTGAGCTTTTCATAGTTTTTTACCTGGGAATTATTACCTTTGAATGTATTAATAGTGGCAACATGGCCATTATGCATTAGCAACTCATTAAAATGATAACCTTAACCATTGATTTGATGAATCATTCAAGAGAATTTATAGCGTTTTCCCGCCGTGTCGTAATGGCTGTTACCGTGAGCCTTTTGCTCGGTTCTCCTCTTTCGTTTGCCGCACAACAGGATAGTGGAAAGGTCGGTGTCGTTGATTTCCCTAAAATCCAGCAAATGTTGCCTGAAACCAAACAGGCTGCCTCCACTCTGCAGGCAACAGTGGCTCCAATACAAAAAGAGCTTGCACGTCTTGAACTGGCTTTCCAGAAAGCCACTGCTGAATACAGGCAACTGCCACCATCTACCAAGCCTGCAGTAAAAGCACAAAAAGAGAATGAGGTAAAGCTTAAAGCCCAGGCTGCCCAGAATTATCAGCAGGAGCAAAACGCTCTTCTTCAGAAAAAAGAACAGGATCTGACGACTCCGATCCGTGATAAAATCGTCGCTGCAATCAAGGTAATTGCTCAACAGGAAGGGTTCTCGGTCGTTGTTGAAAAAAACGCATCCTGGTACACAACTCCTGAGCATGACCTTACTGCCAAGGTGATAAACCAGTTAAATATTCAGCAGTAATTATTCTTCCGCCTTGAAAAAGTTTATCGTTCTTTTTCTGCATCTTATGCTGATAGTTGCCATGGGGTGCGGCAATCCACGGAAGGAGCGCCGCACTCCGGAAACAAGCTTTGTGGGGATCAATCATCCCCTTCAGGAGAGCTGGGCTGTCACACTTGCCATTACAGAATCAGGTATCAAACGTGGAGTCATTGAAGCAGGGCACGGCGCTGAATTCAAAATCAACACCGGTAGTGAACATCATCTTGACAGGGGAATCAAGGTTACCCTCTTTGACGCCAACGGCCATACCTCGACAACCATAACGGCCGAAGAGGCTGTTATTCATGATAATCAGGATATTGAAGCTATTGGTAACGTTGTCATTACTTCCGGAGGCACAACTGTCATAAAAACCGGGTATGCAAAACGGACAGCCAAAGACAACATGATTCGTTCAGACAGGTTTGTTACCATTTCCAAGCCTGCTGAAACCGTGAGGGGTTATGGATTTGAAAGTGACCAGGAGTTGAAAAGGTATCGGATTTTCAGGGGAAGCGGTGAAGCATTTATAAAACAATAATGAAAGTTTGTCAGTTCAATGAAATTACACGTATTGAAATCAAAAATCCACAACGCTATTGTGACAAGTGGTGACCTTGAATATGAAGGCAGCATCACTATCGACAATGAGCTTCTTGAAATGGTCGATATGATTCCCAATGAAAAAGTCCTTGTTGTCAACAACAACAATGGCGAGCGGTTTGAAACCTACATTATCAAAGGCGCTCAGGGATCAAGGGAAATTCAGCTCAATGGTGCTGCCGCACGTTGTGCGCTGGTTGGAGATGAGATTATTATCATGACCTTTGCCGTGATGGAAGAGGCAGAAGCTCGAAACTACAAACCGATGGTGCTGATTGTCGACAGGCATAACAACCCGAAGCGGCGTCACCGTGTAGGCGAGGAAGATGAAGAGTTATCGTAATGTTGTGCTCCTCTCCCGGCTAACACAAAAATTATAAAGAATCCATGGCCCTTGCTGTAATCATCATGGCTGCCGGAAAAGGTACACGAATGCAGTCAGAGCTGCCAAAAGTGCTGCACCCTGCCAACGGACGTCCATTAATCGAATATGTGCTCGATACAGCCTCCCTTCTTGATCCCGAAAAAATAGTTCTCATTATCGGACACCAGGCGGAACTGGTCAAGAAGGCTGTTGCAGCGTACCCTGTAACCACCGCACTGCAGGAACCGCAACTTGGAACCGGTCATGCTATCATGCAAGCAGAAGCTAATCTCGGCAATTTTGAAGGTGAGGTACTCATTCTGTCTGGAGACGCGCCTTTGGTCAAAGCCAGTACACTGCAAAAACTGATTGCATTTCACCGATCTGCCAATGCCACAGCCACAGTCCTGACCGCAGAGCTGGGTGATCCAACCGGGTACGGCAGAGTTATCAGGGAGAAACAGAGTGACAGTGTCCTGAAAATTGTGGAACAAAAGGATGCTTCAGAGGAAGAGCGTGCAGTTCGTGAGATTAATTCCGGTGTTTATGCGTTCAATGCATCCTTGCTTTTCAAGGCTCTGAGGCAGATCGGGACAAACAATGCCCAGAAAGAGTACTATCTGACCGATGTTTTCGGTATCTGTTTCCAGAACGGCCAGAAGGTATGCGCCTTCAGGACTGACAATCCGGATGAAATCATCGGCATCAATACCCCGGAACAACTCATTGAAGCCGAACGGCTGCTCCTGGAGCAATAAAGATATCCAAGCCACGCCGGATTGAAAATCCGGCTGTTGAAAAAGAGATACACTACTGGTTTATTTTCTGGAACGACGGCTTTTTTTGACTTCCGCACTATCGCTCTCTTCTGCTATTTTCGGACGGTTGGGAGCAACGTGAACGTTCGGTGAGGAGATATCGATATCGGCGCTATCGTTATTTATACCTGTATCACGCATGGAGTAGAATTCAACGAGATTACCGTCGGGATCCATGACAAAAAAGGCTCTGCCTTCACGGCGATGAGCTGGACGGGTAACAAGATGCACCCCTCTGTCGTCCAGATAAACTGCGGCGGCATCCACTTCGGCATCTGAAGAGAGCCTGAACCCGAAGTGATCGACCCTGATATCCCTTGCTTCAGGAGAACCGCGTGTTTCAGCCTTCACCAGCACCAGCATGTCCGAATTTATGCGCAGATAAGTAATATTTGCACCAACCCTGTGGTCAAGCTTGAGGCCAAGAATGCCTCCGTAAAATTCTTCGGCCATGCGCAGGTCATTGACACGAAGGGTAATCTGGTTAATCCCCGTCAGTTTCATCATCTTCTTCAACTTGAATGACCTTTTTCTCTACGGTTTTTTCCAGGGTATAATCGTATTTGCGATCAAAGTACTCGGCAACAGCCTTGTGCGATGCCTTTTCACGGATTTCAAATTCAAGGCTGATGGCTATCTGTTCGGGAAACACCTTGTCCGACTCGGATTCGCTGCTCGGATTGCGAATCATCTCCTTGTAGGGCAGAAGCTTCTCTTCAAGTTCAGCCCTCTCTTCATCATGTATTCTTTTTGCTTTTTTGGAAATTGCGACCACTGTCTCGTACAAATTCGAGTGCGCACTTCTCAACTTGTTCAGGTCAACCGGTTTAACCGACATTGCACTTATTTTTACGTGTTATAAAGAAATTTGCTGATTATTGCCGTAACACTCTCAACCGTCCGGTCAAGATTGTCGTTGACTATTACCTCATCAAACTTGTCTGCATATTCCAGCTCCAGCCGGGCACGCTCAAGACGGAGTTTCAGCCCCTCTTCATCTTCACTGCCCCGCCCTTGAAGTCTCTGTTTCAGGATCTCCATACTGGGTGGCTTGAAAAAGAGCAGTAATGAATTTTCGGGAAAGAGACGTTTAAGATTCAGTGCACCCTTGACATCGAGATCAAGCAGAATATGGGCACCAGCATCAATAACTTCCTGTGTTTTATCAAGCAGGGTACCGTAATGGTTGTCAAAAAAGAATTCATGTTCAATGAAGCCTCCATTCCGGATCTTTTGCTCAAACTCTTCCTTGCAAAGAAAATAATAGTTGACGCCCTCTTCCTCGCCTGCTCTTTTCTGTCGGGTCGTGGCCGATACTGAAAACCGGAGATTCTCAATACGATCGAGCACCAGCCGGGCAATTGTTGATTTTCCCGTCCCCGATGGAGCTGAAAAAACAATAAGTTTCCCTCGCTGTTGCCTCTCTTGAACCATATTATTACTCTATATTTTGTAATTGTTCCCTGATTTTCTCCAGATCTTCCTTGATCTGAACAATTTTCTGGGAAATTTCAGCATTCTGGGATTTTGATGCAATGGTGTTTGCTTCACGCAACTGCTCCTGTAGCAGAAAATTCAGTTTTCTGCCGGTTCCGCTCTCATCGTTGCGCAACTCTTCAAGAAAAAACTTGTTATGACTGGCAAACCGTATTAACTCCTCTGTAATATCGAGTTTATCGGCAGCAAGCACCAGTTCCATTTCAAGACGATCCCGGCTGTAGACCAGATCTTTTCCGGCAACAGCCTCTACTTTTGCAGCAAGTCGTTTTCTTACCGCTTCAAGATTATCGGCAGCAAGGGTCGCAATAAGCTGAAGGGTTTTTTCGATTTCAGTAATTCTTTCACTGAAATCCACCGAAAGCTCCTCACCTTCCCTGCGTCTCATAGCCTTGAGACGAGCAATCGCGTCCTGTAAAAGATTTTTGACGATTGGCCAAAGCTTGTCTGCGTTGTCCACCGAGGAAGAACCGTTATCCAATATTTCCGGAAACCGGAGCAAATGCTCAAGGAGGACGGGAGCATCAAGAGCTGCTTCTCTCTTGATCGTGTCAAGTAACTCTTTATAGGCTTTTACTTTCGAAACATTGACACTGACAGAGAGAGGATGTTCCTCATCAAGCTGAATTTGAATAAAAGCTGCAATTTTCCCGCGCTGAAAATGCGCCCGGATCATTTCCCTTACTTCAAGTTCAAAAGAAAGCAACTGACGAGGAAGCTTCACACTGATCTCAGCGAACCGGTTATTTACCGAACGCAACTCTACAAGAGTCCGAACACCGCTTTCAACTGACTCCGCACTGCCATATCCGGTCATACTTTCCAACATAGTTTCCCCTGTTGCGTTCTTTGTTAAAAAGACAACCTGCAGGGTGTGAGCCTGCAGAGATCGGGCAAAAAGAGTTCAAATAGTCGGGTTACTTGCGAAGATCAAGTTCGGCAATCACCTTGCGGTAACGGTCGATATCGACATTTTTCAGATAATTCAGGATTTTCTTGCGCTTGGCTACCAGCATCAAGAGTCCACGACGGGAATGCTTGTCCTTGAGGTGCAACTGCAAATGACCGGTAAGATCTGTGATTCTGCGGGTGTATAACGCCACCTGAACCTCGGATTTTCCGGTATTCAGGTCTGAACCACCGAACTGCTTGATAACTTCCGCTTTATGTTCTTTTGTCAGGCTCATATCTCTTCTTATGTTATGTTAAATCGGTTGACCTTTAATATAATATTATTAACAATACAACTCTACCGCTTTTTTATCTTTTTCAAGCTGGATTTTCAGCTCTTCAAATGAGGAAAATTTTTTCTCCTCCCGGATGAAGCTGAGCAGATTGAAGCAGAGAAAGCTTCCGTACAAGTTTCCGCTATAGCGCAAAATATGGGCTTCAACTGTTTTAATGCCGTCAGACGAAACTGTCGGACGTACACCGACATTCATCATGGCCATAAAAGAGCTCCCGTTTACCTCCGTACGGGCCAGGTAAACACCTGCACGCGGGAGCAACTTGTCTGGATCGGAGAGTTGAAGATTCACTGTCGGAAATCCGATTTCCCGTCCACGCTGCTCTCCCTCAATGACAGTACCACTGATCATGTAGGGAGAACCAAGAAATTCATTGGCTTCCGCGATCATACCGTTTTCAAGCAGTTTTCTTATCCTTGTACTTGAAAAATGTTCATGGCCGATCAGTACCTCATCAATCACCTCAACGTCAAAACCAAGTTCGCCCCCCAAAGACTCGAGTGTCTTGCCGCTCCCGCTCCGGTTACGACCGAAGCCATGATCATATCCTACAATGATGCTTTTTGCTCCAAGCAACCTGACAAGAACATTTCTGATAAAATCTTCCGAGCTGCGTGAGGCAAATTCCTCGGTAAAACGCACAACAAACAGAAGATCAACCCTTTCTCCTCTTAGAAGATCAATTTTTTCATCAAGGGTGGTCAACAGTCCGGGAGAAGCTGAGAGTGAAGCATTGAGAACTCTTCTTGGATGTGGCTCAAAGGTCACCACAACACTTCTCAGACTGCGGCTTTCTGCGCGGGCAACCATACGAGCAATAATCATGCGATGCCCTTTATGCACACCATCAAAGGAACCTATCGTTACCACTGAAGCGACAGAAGCAAAATCGACCGGTGTAAGGGAGCCATAGCTATAGACATTGTGATTGTCATACTCAACAATACGCATAGTTCCTTTTCTCTCCCTTCATGGATCAATGGTTGACGAGTGCTGGAGAATATCTTCAATGACCTCGGATACCGTTCTGGCAGAACTCAAAAGATAGCTGCCGATAGCAACTCTCCTGAGGACAGTCAGGTAGCCTCCAACACCAAGGGCCTGGCCGAAATCATGCGCAATAACCCTGATATAGGCACCTTTGGAAACATGAAGGGTAAAATAAATCATCGGAAGCTCAATACGATCAATCGTAAATCGATGGATAACGATTTCCTTTGCTTTTCTCTCCTTGATCACCTCTCCCTTTCTGGCATGTTCATAGAGGCGCTTTCCGTTGTGCCATGAAGCCGAATGCATGGGTGGCTGCTGCTGGTGAACGCCAACCAGGGCTGAAGCTGCCGCCCTGATCTCTGTATCCGTCAAATGTTCCACGCTGCACTGAGCGTACTCGGCAGTTTCAGTATCATGACTTTCCGTCATGACACCGAGCTTTATAACGCCATCATACACCTTGTCAAGCGTTTCAAGAGTGGCAATTTCTTTGGTTTTCCTGCCTGAAGCAAGAATCAAAAGGCCTGTGGCTTTGGGATCAAGAGTTCCGCAATGGCCAACCTTGCACTTCTGTCCGCTCCGCTTGAAGGTATTCCTGATTTTGGCAACAACATCAAACGATGTCCAGTCCAAAGGCTTGTCAATCAGGAGAAAATCATCTCCACAACGAAGATGCTCTCTGTTAGGCTGTTCATCCATGGACGCTGACAAAAAACTCTCTGTTAACCGTTTTCAACGGAACCTTTTCTCACCTCGTTCAAAAGCTGCTCGATCCTGTTTGCCCGCTCATAGAGGCGATCCTCATGGAATTCAAGTTCCGGAATACGCCGGAAATGATGCCGAATCCTTGCTGAAAGGATTTTTCTGATACTCTTTGTCTCTTCCTTCAGTAATGCAATGGCTTCGGCCTGCTCTTTCGGCGTACCGATAATGGAAACATAAATCCGTGCGATACCCAGGTCAGCCGTTACCTTCACTTCGACAACAGTAATGATCGGTCCACTTCGGGGCAGCTCCTTTTGAAGGATTGCCCCGAGTTCCTGCTGAAGCAGTGATGCAACTTTCTCCGTACGTATCGACATAGATCAACAATAATATGTTCACAGTTTCCGTTTTTTCTCGACAATCTTGTAAGCCTCAACAATGTCGCCAACCTTTATATCATCATAATTCTTGAGACTCAGACCGCATTCATAACCTGCATCGACCTCTTTGACATCATCCTTGAACCGCCTGAGCGCTTCAAGCTGTCCTTCGTATATCTGAACTCCGTCCCGGAGCAGACGTACCTTGGAGTCACGGAAAATCTTGCCTTCAAGCATATAACATCCTGCGACGTTGCCAACCTTGGGCACTTTAAAGACCTGGCGGATTTCAAGAGAACCAAGACTCTCTTCATGGAGTTCAGGAGAGAGCATGCCCTCAAGCGCCTTCTCGACATCTTCAAGCACATGATAAATGACACTGTAGAAGCGAACATCGAGATCTTCCTTTTCTGCAAGCTTTTTGGCGTTGACATTTGGTCGAACCCTGAAACCGATAATAATGGCATCGGAAGCTGCAGCAAGAAGCACGTCAGTTTCCGTAATCTGACCAACTCCCTGATGAATAATCTGTACCTTGACCTCTTCGTTCTGGATTTTCATGAGACCGTCTGCCAGAGCCTGAATGGAGCCGTCAGTATCAGCCTTGATAATGACGCTCAGCTCTTTCATCAGCCCCTCCTTGATCTGGCGAGCAATACTGTCAAGCTTGACTCGCGTACTGCGACGGAAGTCATGCTCGCGGCGAATAACCTGCCGTTTCTGGGCAAGGTCACGTGCCTCCCTGTCGGTTATCATAACCGTCAGGGCGTCGCCTGATTGCGGAAGATCTTCAAATCCAAGCACCCTGACCGGCTGTGAAGGGCTGGCAAAAGGAATTCTCTTTCCGCGTTCATCCATAAGGGCACGAACCTTGCCCATGGTATTGCCGGCAACAAAGGGATCGCCAACCTTGAGTAATCCTCTCTGGACAAGAACCGTTGAAATAACGCCTTTGCCTTTGTCAAGCTCTGACTCGACAATAATTCCACTGGCCATGACATCGGGAGAATAATTACCCCTGAGCTCACGCATTTCAGCTTCTGTCAAAACTTTTTCCATCAGTTCGGCAATACCGATACCTTTTTTGGCAGAAATTTCCTGGCACTGGTACTCTCCGCCCCACTCTTCAACAAGCACACCGGCTTCAGAAAGCTGGGTTTTGATTTTCTCGGGATTGGCCTCGACCTTGTCAATTTTATTGAGCGCGACAACAATCGGTACTCCAGCAGCCTTTGCATGATTGATTGCCTCGATGGTCTGGGGCATCACACTGTCATCAGCCGCAACGACAAGGATGACGATATCGGTTACCTGCGCACCCCTGGCTCGCATGGCCGTAAAGGCTTCATGACCCGGAGTGTCGAGAAAGGTTATTTTCCTGTTGCCTTCAACCGTCACTTCGTAAGCGCCAATATGCTGGGTAATACCACCCGACTCACCAGCAACGACCTTGCTGCTTCGGATATAATCAAGTAATGAAGTCTTGCCGTGATCAACATGACCCATGATGGTAACGACCGGAGGACGTGTCTGCAAATCAGCTTCAGCATCATCCTCTACATGAACTGCTGTTGCCTCTACCTCGGATATAAACTCTGCCTCGAAACCAAACTCAAGGGCAATCAGTTCAATCGATTCGCGGTCAAGCCGCTGATTGATGGTAACAAACTTGCCAAGCGAAAAACACTTCTGAATAATGTCCTTTGCCGTAACCCCCATAAGCTCTGCCAGTTCATGCGGCGAAGCATACTCGGTAACCCGGACAATCATGCGCTGGGACTCACGGAAAGCTTCTGCCTCTTCATGCTCGCGCTCACGGTCTATACGGCGCATCCTGCGGAATTTCTGGCGTGAACCTGAACCGGTGCCATCTTCCATACCGCTGATGGTTGTGCGAATGTTGGCCGAAATTACCTTGTCATCAACTTCAGGCTTCTTTTTCTTCTTCCCTTTTTTCTTTTTGACGGCACTATCCTGTACCACTGCTTTCGGCTTTTCGTCACCGGCAGCTTTGAGCGGTTTCTTTGCAACGACCACTTTCTCTTCTGCCCGGACTTCCTCCGTTACCTTCGGCTCAAACTCATCCTTGAGGGCATCTGCCTGCTCCTTGAAATTCTTTTTGCGGTTTTTCTTGTTCCGGTCGGTATACATATCGAGGGTACCAACAACGGTTAAACCACCGATATTCTGGGGAATATCAAAAGAAACCAGTTGCTCGTTTGCCAGAGGCTCCTCTTTATGGGGCACTGGTTCGGGAATTTCGGGAATTTCCGGAATTTCGGGCAGCTCCGGCATTTCGGGAAGTTCAGGGATTTCCGGATTTTCGGGAAGTTCAGCGACTTCAGGCAGTTCAGATACAACAGGAGCTTCAGGAGCTGCTGGAGCTTCAGGAGCTGCCTGAACTTCCTGAACTGGCAGGCTTGCAGGAGGTTCTGGTTGTTCAGGCAGTTCAATGATTTCGGGAACTGGCGGGGTCAGAGGGAGAACGTCAGCAACGGCGACTTCTGCAACCGGAATTTCCTTTTGTAAAACCGGCTCTGGAGCCACGACAATGGCAGCTTCAGGCAGAACCTCTTTTTTGGTTTCAACGACAACGGCCACTGGAGCGGCAGCAGGACTGAGGGTTTCACGAAGATGCTGCTCTTTCTCATAGGTTTTTCGTGACTGCTCCTCAAGTCGCGATAACCGCTTCTGCTTCTCCGACCTTATTTTTTTGGTCTCATCGACCATTTTTTTCTCAACACTGAAATGCCCGAAAATCAGTTCGTGCATCTCTTCATTTACCATAGAGGATGTAGAGGCTACCTTACCCCCTTCCTGCTTGACAAAAAGTAATACTTCCTGCGGACTCACCTGCAGTTCTCTTGCTATATCACTTATCCTGTATCTCTTTTCCATGTCCTCAAGGGCCATTACATCCTCCTCTGGATTTATAAACTCTTTACTCTGTATCCAATGTGTTCATTCTATGACGATGCTCATGATTCATCCACCGTCAGTTCATCCTGTTCAGAATCGGGATCTGTATCGTCATCCAAAATACCATGTAAATCCGCTTCACTGAACTGTTCTTTCACGGTTTTATAGATGTTTTCAGCAATCTTCTTCCAGTAGCGCTTTTCATCATCAGTCATTTTGCGCTCACGTGGCTTGATGTTCATCTTGCGACCACCTCCAAAAACCGGCAACTCTTCTGTTTTTACAGGCCCAAGAAGAGAACGCTCAATCTCATCGACTCCGGCTTTCAAAACTTTTTTGGCCGTATCGAGACCGCCATCAAGAAGCTGATAAATCATATCGTCACCAAACTCTTCACGGAACTCGATGATATCGATATCCGTGGGGTCTTCCATCGATTTGTCGATAACATCTCGATAAACGTCTATCTCATAACCGGTCAGCTTTTCTGCCAGATGAATGTTATTGCCATTTTTTCCGATTGCATATTTGATCTGGTCAGGCTTGAGCATCACCCTTGCCTTGCGGGTTTTCATATCGGCATGCACCGTCAAGGGATCAATTTTCGCTGGCTGCATGGCCCTTGAAATATAGATCTGGGGTTCATCCGCATAGTAGATAACATCAATATTCTCGTTATTGAGCTCTTTGACGATACTCTGAATACGCTTGCCGCGATATCCAACGGTTGCACCGACCGGATCAATTCTTGCACTGGTTGATTCCACCGAAACCTTGGCCCGCTCTCCCGGCACCCTTGCAATAGCCTTGATTACTATCAGACCATCAAGAATTTCAGGAACTTCATGCTCAAAAAGCTTGTACAAAAATCTGTCATCAACTCTCGAAACAATAACCTTCATGCCTCCATCCGGTTTTTCCCGCTCGACCATAGTGCCGTCATCAAGCCTTACTTTGACTTTCTCGCGCTCAATTCGCTTGACATAGAGCTTCATCCTCGGTGTTCGACGAGGATTATCCTTCTTCATCATTTCAGCTTTCGGCAAAACAAGCTCGACACGGTGATCCTTCGATGTGTTATAGGTAAAAATAACCTCATTCGAACGAATCTGGTAGACCTCACCAGCAACAACCTCTCCAACTTTTTCAAGACACTCCTCATACACAACAAGACGCTCAAGATCCCGCACCTTCTTCTGAACAGACTGCTTGATAATCTGTATGGATTTCCTGCTCAAATAATCTTCGAGTTTGATCGGACCTTCTTCATAATAATCGCCGATCTCAAGAGAGTCATCTATTTTTCTTACCTCGTCAAGACTTATCTCAATGCTTTCAATGTCTACTTCCTTGACAATCTTTTTGAGAATATAGACTTCAAAATCTCCCCGTTCGGGATTGATGAAAATGTTGGATTCAACTTCAGGATCGTAATCTTTTCTGAGCTGCTTCTGAATAATATCCTTGAGAAGATCGGCAATATCCATCTTGACAGCCGCACTTTCCGTGCGTTTATCCAGAAAGATCTTCGACTGCTCAATTTCTCCGAAAGCACTGGCAATCTGCAACCTCCTGTCCTGTCCCTCATCTTTTATCTTCTTTCTGACCATCTCTTTCTTGATTGTGCATTTTTTAAAAGAAAATTCCCGCTATCCCGTCAAACTTCTCTATAATTCCGCCTCTGGAACCGCACGAATTACCTGATCGAGGTAAAGTGTGATACCTTCCGTTTTCGGCTTATGCCCAGTCGTTTTATTTTTCTTCGGTAAAATCACTATGTGTGATCTGCTCTCTTCCGAAAGCGATACCCCTTGAAGGTGGCCTTCCAGTTCAGCCTGCTCGCCGCTCTCATCGTTATAGACAACCCTTAAAAGCTTCCCGACATGCCTTGAATACTGCCGGGGCAGTTTGATGGGTTCACCAAGACCGGGAGAAGAAACAAGAAGCTCAAAATCTTCACCAATCAGGGTCAGAAGCTCTTCATCGCTTTCAAGCTGCTCCCTCACCCTTCTGCTGAGCCAGGCACATTGATGAATCTGGATACCAGCATCGGTATCCACCAGTATCTCTATTTTTCTGTTCCTGGCAGGGCCTTTAACCTTAAGGTCAATCAGATAGATTCCTTCACCCCTGGTACCGACAGACTCTGCAATAATACGGGAGACACAATTGTTGATGCGCTCTTGCATGAACACCTCATACGAACTTTAACAGAAAACAAAAAAGTGGGGAACCCCCACTTCAGATAAGATATAGACGTCGTCAAATCAAGTACGATAATGTACTAAAAAAACATCAATAGTCAAGCGCCTTACCGTTCACCCCGTTCTTTATCGTTAAGGTGGCTTTCTATAACCTCATAATCAGCTTCCTCAATATGCTGGCCTGAAGAAAAAGATGATGGAGGAATTCCTGAGCGACGGGAATCTTCTTTACCAGAGGAAAAAAATACCCCCTGCAACATACGAACAACCAAACGGATCACCAGAAACGCAACAATAAGGAGGAGAATGAATTTAAGCATATCACCCTCCGGTCAGCAAGGCCAGAAGCCGGTTTTCATTCACCCGATACTTGAAAACCATGAGGTCGTCAACAAAAACGACCGGAATTTTCAGACCGAACTCTGCCATAAGTTCCGGATCATCGGAAATATCTCTCTTTTCAAGATCGAACGGCACAGAAGCCTGGACTTTCTGCAGAACTTCCATTGCCTGATCGCACAGACAACACTCTTTTTTACCATAAAGCATAACCCGGTGGCGCTTGATCGTCATAATTTAACCACCTCCCTCGAAGCTGGTTCATGCAGAATCTCAAGCACTGCCTCAAGAGAAAGAACTCTCTGTTCCGAAGTACCAAGATTCTTCAATGAATAGAGTCCTGCCGCATACTCTGTCGAGCCTATAAACAAGGCATAGGAAGCTCTCATCCGGTTGGCCTCCCTCATCTGCGCCTTCATACTCCTTGCCGCCAAATCTATTTCCGCGCTGATACCCTCCTTGCGCAACCGATAAGCAATCTGCAAACCATGATCTCCAAGTTCCTGCTGCTGCACTACCACATAGACAAGCGGAGCCGCAGGGATAAGTGAAGCAAAAAGTCCCTGTTTTTCCATAGTCATCAAAAGCCGTTCCATGCCCACGGCAAAACCTGATGCAGGAACATCCGAAGAATTACCAAGCTCACGGGCAAGACTATCATAACGACCGCCGCCTCCTATTGCATCCTGGGCTCCGAGCTCGGAACTGGTCACCTCAAAGGCTGTATGGCAATAATAGTCAAGACCCCGGACAAGACGATGGTCAATCTCAAAGGCGATCCCCCTTTCCGAGAGATAAAAAAGCACTTTCTCAAAATCATCACGTGAGGCGGCTTTGAGATAATCGTACAACCTTGGAGCCCCGACAACAATTTCCTGGACAGCAGGATTTTTTGAATCGAGAATTCTGAGAGGATTTTTTTGGAGCCGTTCTTTCGACGCCTCATCAAGAATGTCGTCAAAGGGAGCAAAATACTCTTTCAAAGCCTCCCGGTAACGAACCCGGTCATCGGTGTCTCCAAGGCTATTGATCCTGAGCTTCAGCCCCTGCAATCCGAGCGACTCAAAAACCTGCATCATCAGCGTAATAACCTCGGCAACTGCTGCAGGAGAAGAAACCCCGAGAAGTTCCGCCCCAAACTGAGAAAACTGTCTCTGCCGTCCTGCCTGTGGCCTCTCCTTGCGAAAGAGTTCACTGATATAATAAAGCTTGTGCACCGGAGCCTGAGAGAGCAGATTTTTCTGAAGCACCGCCCGCATTACGCCAGCAGTCATCTCCGGACGCAACGTAATTGAGCGTCCACTGGGATCAGGCAGAAAAGAAAACATCTCTTTGCCGACAATGTCCGTGGTCGCACCAATCCCTCTCTGAAAAAGCTCGGTATACTCAAAAACAGGAGTGCGTATCTCGCTGAACCCGTAAAGAGAAGCAAGTGTATGAACAATAGCCTCAACATACTTCCATTGGACGGCTTCTTCCGGAAAAATATCCCTTGCCCCCTTGACTGCCTGATACTGCGACATAGCTCTGATAATCCCCTGCTGGTAAAATTTTATATCTGCGGAAAATCCTTTTCCTCTTCCCTGAAAAGTGCAAGAACCTCAGCCGATGATGTTGAATGAATGAGCTTTTGACGCACATCCTCACGACCTGCAATTCTTGTTATTCGGCCAAGAAGCTTCAAATGTTCGGCCAGCATCTCCTCGGGAGTTGCAAGAAGAAAAACAATATTTACCGGTTCATTGTCGATCGAATCGAAATTAATTTCCTTTCTGAGCGTGGCAAAAGCCAGAACCGGCTGGGATACCCCCGCACTCTTGGCATGGGGAAGAGCTATTTTCTTGCCGATACCTGTCGACATATCCTGCTCACGCTTGAAAACATCCTCCTGAAGCTTGCCAATATCATTCACCCCATCATGGTCAGCAACAATAGAAAGCATTTTTTCGATCACCTGACGTTTTGATGCCAGCTCAAGATTCAAAACGATATACTTTTCGGAAAGAAGGCCTTCAATTTTCATTATGATAACCTCTTGCGGTTAATACTCCTGCATGTGAAAGAGCACATTCTCTCTCATGAATTTGAAATTCAATATAAAAAACATTTAGTATTACATATCGCCACCGCTGCCGACTTGCCGTCAGTTTACAGACGAAAGACAATAAAGTAGATAAATGGCGAAACAAACATGATCGTATCAAACCGGTCAAGTACTCCGCCATGACCGGGAATCAAACCTGAAGAGTCTTTTACTCCTGCATCTCTTTTGAACATTGATTCGATAAGATCACCGGCAGGACTTGCCAGACCAATGAGCAAGCCTGTCAACAAGGCCGATCGGAACGAAAGCTGTGGTACAAAATTACTATAGATCATGGATGCAGAGAGGCTTCCTGCCAGACCAAACAAAAAACCCTCCCATGTCTTGTGCGGACTGAGACGCTCAAACAATTTGCGGTGAATAAATCTTCCTCCAAGTGTACTCCCACCGAAATAAGCACAAATATCAGCAGACCAGACACAAAGAAAGAGAAGAAACACCATAGTCTCTCCTGAACCATCGGGAGCATAGAGGCGAAGTCTCACGAGAGAACCAAAAGCGAGGTTGACATAGAGCATGCCCGGAAAGAGTGCTCCAAGATTGAGCAGAGGAGAGCCCTCTTTCAAAAAAAGCTCGATCACCAGCAGACCAAGAACGACGACAAGCATCAGTTCCCATACTTCGGCCAACTGCAGGTAGAAATTGACCTGGAAACAGAAGGTTATCACCAGAATAAGCCAGAGTGGCGGCGGGTTGGCCTTATGGCGTGCAAGACGGTGGAACTCAAAAACAGCGAGCAGTGCAAGCAGTAAAAAAAAACTAAAAAACCACACTCCTCCAAGCTTTATCAGCCACAGCAGAAAAGGAATCCCGGCAAAAGCCACGATTACCCTCTGTAATAAATTGACACTCAATAGTTTACCCATACATCACTTTTATTGAACAACTCATCAGCCTGCATTATCCAAACTTCTCTGTTTTTTGGCCAGGAAAAGAATCAGAGGAAAAACGCCTGATAACCACCATAAACAGAAATAAACTCCCCCCAACAACCATCCACCATAATGGCAAATCAAGCAAGCTCCAATGCCCGGACGCCTTGACAGATGCCTCTCCTTCTCCAAAAAGCAGAAAAAGCAGTGCCGCAAGATTATTTGCAAGATGAACAAAAAAAGGAACAGCCAGATTACCTGTCTTACTATAAATATAGCCAATATACCACCCCAGCAAAGCAAGGGGAAGAAGATTCGCCGCACTCAGGTGAAAGAATGCGAAAACAAATCCGGTCAAAAAAACCGCCTTGCCGCTCGACATTGAACGGGTATAATTCTGCTGGATATAACCCCTGAACAGTACTTCCTCACTAAAAGCAGGAGTGATGGCAAAGACAAAAGCAACAGCAAGAAACTCGGGAGCGGAACGCACAAGCCCAAGTTCTCTGATAAAGGAGTCCATCAGGTCACGTTGCCGTACCACTTCCGTTCCGGCACTGCCAAGAGCAGGCCATAGATAAAGATTCTGAAGTTCTGTGAGTGTTTGCAAAAGAGGCTGAAGAAGAAAGAGGCCGACAACAGCCAGCAGGATGGCACCAAAATCAACATCTTTCTTTATCCCCAAAAAAGCAAGGCTCTGAAGTGAAAACGGTTTTTTATTCCTGGTATGCCAGGCAGTCAGAATGATGACGGGCAGAGCCAGCACAAGAATCTGTCCGGCAGCCTGGATAAATCGCAGCGAGGAAAGCATGGAAGCAACCATTTCCGGACGCGAAAACAATAACGTCTCTTTACCTCCACCGCTGACAAGAGAAAAAAGCAGAATCCCGACAAGCGGATAGAGAGCCATAATGGCGACTAAAAAAAGAGTATTTGCAAACAGGGAAGGCCGCGCACCGGCAAAAGGATCGGAAGAAGAAAACGTCTGCATGGATTATGCTTTACAATGAATCATCGCGAATTTGATACTTTATCCTGAATTCCTCCAAAACATAAGGCTATATAAACAGATAGGTATTGAACAGGGAAAAAACAAGAGGAAAGCTAACAAATGGCCGGATAGAGCTGACTATCCAGCTCCAATGACCGGGTCACTTGCTCAAGAGTTGGGGCCTGTAAATTAAAGCACTGACAAATGAATATCCTGATATGTGATGCAACACCGCACTGGTCAGGTGGAGCTAACAGAATACTTTTATACAGTAAAGAGCTGACGAAACGTGGTCATACAGTAACCGTCTGCTGTTTGCCTGGCAGTGGACTGTCAAACCGTCTGCCCAAAGAAAATATCCAAACCAGCACTATCGACCCAAAATCTGACTTCAACCTCTTTATCATCCCTGAACTTATTCGGCTTATAAGAGATAACAAGATTGATGCCGTAGACATCTGTTCTCCAAAATTTTATTGGGTTGCCTCATTGGCCGCCAGGCTAACCCGAAGAAAAGTTATCCTGACACGTAACGTGCCTTACCGAAAAAAAGGATTGAAAAAATATATTAACAGAATCCTTTATTATAAGCTTGTTGACAGGATCGTTGCGATTTCAGATAAAATAAAGCGAGAACTGATCGAGGATTTCAGAATAGCCGAAAAAAAAATCAGCGTTATTTATGATGGAATAGAGATAGAGCGTTTCACCGGGACTAATGCGGAACCATGCAGCATAAAAAATGAAAAATATGTTGCGGCAGTCGTGAGCCGACTGGATCCAAATAAAGGACTTGAATGTTTTATAACGGCAATCCCTGAGATAGTCAAAACAATATCCACTGTCCATTTTATTCTTGTTGGAACTGGCAGTATTGAACCGCAGCTCAAAGAGCTGGCGAAAAAGCTCAAGGTGGATAACAGGATAACATTCACAGGATTCAGGCAGGATATCCCTGAAATACTTTGCGGAGTTGATGTTACGATAATGCCCTCACCGGAAGAAGGCATGTCAATGAGCGCACTGGAATCCATGGCATCAAGCAAACCGGTAGTCGCGACTTCTGGCTGCGGGTTGGTTGATATTATCGTCAATAACATATCAGGCATTATTGTCAAACCAGATAACAGCCATGAACTGGCTGCTGGCGTAATAAGCTTGTTACAAAGCGATTATAAAAAAATCGGGATGGAAGCGCGAAAAATTGTCGAAGAAAAGTTTGCACTTCAAAAGGTCGTCAACCACTACGAATCGATGGTTAATGAGTTGACATGATAATCTAACTCTCAGAGCCAGGGGCATGAAACTGAAAAAAAAAGATCACAAAGTCTTCAGAGCACGCGTTGCAAACACCCTCCAGTTTATCGCGAAACGGCGAAAAACAGAAAGCCGGCTCAAGGGAACTCCTGAAAGTATCGTTATTCTGGCAAGGGAATGCTACGGTGACTCCATTATGCTCACCCCCCTTATCGGCAGTCTGAGAAAAGAGTACCCTGATGCATCAATATACATCATCGCCTTCAGCCAGATCATTTTCAACTTTTTCAGTGCCGATCCAAACGTCACGGCGGTCTATCATGCAAAAAGAAACATGAAACGATACCGCAAAGAGATCCTTTCAAAAGAATTTGATCTTCTGTTCAATCCCAAGGATCATCCCTCTACCCATTTTCTCATCCAGTCAGTACTTATCCGCGCCCGCCACAAGGTGAGCCATTTTAACCCTGATCACGAAGGCCTCTTCGATCACCTGATATCGCTCGAACCCCATACGCACGAATCGGTCAAAAACCTCTCACTCATGAGCGCTATCGGTTCAAAAGTAACACCACAATCCTGCAAGCCATACCTGCCTCCAATGCCTGTTTCCGCTGATATAGCTTCACTCCTGCAGAAGCTTCAGCCAGGCAAATACATAGGCATCAACATCAGTGCAGGCCACAGTGGAGGACACCGCACAATCCAGCAATGGTCTGAACTTATAAGAGAGTTTCCCGACGAAATGTTTATTATTCTTTCAGCTCCCCAGGACCTTGCAAAAAAAAGAGAGCTTGAACTCCCGCACTCTAACGTTCTGCCATCCCCATCAACAGGCAACATCTTTGAGGTTGGGGAAATTGTCAAGCAACTCAAGCTTCTCATTACTCCCGACACTGCACTGGTTCATATTGCAGCTTGCTCTGACACCCCACTGATAGCTCTCTATCGCAACTATCTTGCCGATCGCACCCAATTCGGTCCATTGAGCACCATTCAGGAAATTATCGTTTCGCCAACTCCAGACATTATCAATATCGAGAGCCCGGCAGTAACAGCCTCACTCCGACAAATGCTTAAAATTCTGCCATAGCCACCTCTATCTCTTTCTCTTTTGCCAGGGAAAAACAACTGAAGGAGCCATTGACTCCCGAGATCATAACTCAGGACAACTTATAGAGATGGCAATTTGCAGCACGGAAACTCAGCAAAAGACAGCACAAATCTCTGTACAGCGTACTTAAACCTCAATCAAACAGGGATTCCTGCCAAGCCATCTCTGCTCCATCACCCGGAAATACGGAACAAGCGACAAGAGTTATTATTCTGATTATTGCGTTATATTAAAAGCCATGATAAAATGAAACACGACAAGTCTGTCTATGAAATCAGGTATTTTATTGCGAGTCCTGCGATACATGGCCCCCTCAAAAGGCAAGATCATTCTGGTGGTGATGGTCAGCATGTTGACCTCTTTATTTAGTGTCGTATCGATCTACTCCATTCTGCCACTTCTGAATGCGGTTTTTTCACCTGAAAATATTGCACAATCAACCACAACAGCACCACCGCTGCAAGTACGCGACCAAACTTCCCTGCTGAACAGTGCCAGCAAACCGGCACCTCCTGCAAAAGAACTTATTCTACCCTCTTCAAATAACATATCCCGTGCTACTGAGTTAAAAAACTGGGCACTGGATACCTTTCAGCGACTCTTCAGTGCTCCGACAAAACAGTTGACACTTCTGAAAATATGTCTGTTTCTGATTTTTGCGTTCGCCCTAAAAAACCTCTTTATTTACATCAACGGACAGATTATTTTTCGGATTCAGACAAAAACAGCAAAAAAACTGAGGGATGATGTGTTCAGCAGCATCATCGAGATGCATCTTGATTATTTCAACAAGAATCGGGTCGGCAATCTCATGAACTTCGTCTATAACGATGTAGAAAACGTCAATAACAGCATCAGTTCAACATTTGTCAACTTCCTTCAGAACCCCTTTTCAATCTTTGTCTATATCACAGTCCTTCTCGCCCTGAGCTGGAAACTGACCATCTTTGCCATCCTCACTTCGGTTCTGATTTTTTTCCTTATCCGCTTTATGGGAAGAAACATCAAGGGACTTGCCCTGAATTTCCAGAACAGAATGGGAGACATGAACTCCGTACTGCAGGAAAAATTCAATGGCATCAAGGTTATCAAGTCAACGGCTTTTGAGGGTGTTGAACTGGCAAGATTCATGTCGTTTACCACTGAATTCCGAAAACTTGGCATCAAGATTGCAAGGCTGCGCAATATCATCAGCCCCATGAATGAAACGCTTCTGATCGCAGCAATTGCCATGGTGCTCTGGTTTGGAGGCCTCCAGGTTTTTGAGGGTGTTATGACTGCCAATGAGCTGCTTGTCTTTGCCTTTACACTTTACTCAACAATGGGGCCACTCAAGATGCTCGGAGATGCCAACATGGCAATCCAGACAGGAATGATCTCTGTTGAACGGCTGTTCGAAGTGCTCGACACAAAGCCTGCTATTATCAATGGAAGCCGTTCAATCAGCAGCTTTTCCAGCAGCATCACGTTTGAAGATGTCTGTTTCAAATACAACAAAGAACCTGAAGCGGCCAATGTTCTCAATCATGTCTCTTTCGAGATAAAAAAAGGGGAAATGGTAGCCCTTATCGGTCAATCAGGTTCCGGAAAATCTACGGTAGCCGATCTCCTGCTGCGTTTTTATGATGTCGATTCAGGCCGCATCACCGTTGACGGAACAGATATCCGGGAATACGACTATAAACAACTGCGTCGAATGATCGGAATTGTCAGCCAGGAAGTGATCCTGTTCAACGATACCATTGAGCAGAATATTGCCTATGGCGTTCATGACGACATCAACCATGCCAGAATTGAACAGGCAGCAGTACTTGCAAATGCACACCAGTTTATTGAAGAAAAACCGCAGCAGTACCAGACCCTTATCGGTGACAGAGGCATTCAGCTTTCAGGAGGCCAGAGACAGCGTATAGCCATTGCACGTGCCATGGTAAAAAACCCTGAACTGCTTATCTTTGACGAAGCGACCAGTGCGCTGGACAATGAATCAGAAAAAGTGGTACAGCAGGCTATCGATCATGCAATGGCAAACAGAACCGCCCTTGTGGTTGCTCACAGACTCTCCACCATCAAAAACGCTGACAAGATCATTGTGATGGAACGGGGTAACGTTATTGAGTCAGGCAACCATCAGCAGCTTGTTGAAAAGAATGGTGTCTACAAAAAGCTCTATGACATTCAGTTTGTTGTAAAGCCAATGGCAGCGGAAACAGCCCTGACATCCTGACCTGACACTGGAAACCTGACGCAAGCCTCGGAAAGAGACAATGATTGAACCACGCACTTCAATGGCGCCAATACCGGAACTGAGCAACAGCAAACCATGCCTTGACAGTTTATGCTTCTGAATATCCTTTGGCTGATAGTGCTGAGTGTGGCTGTTGCGCTCTTTACTGCCCGCTACAACAAGCATCGCAAGAAAAAGTTAGTAAGAAGAAGCCGCGAAACCTGGGCAATTGGTATCTATGCCGGCAGCTCTCCCATGCAGCTTTACCCTCCGCCAGGAATCAACAATCCGGTACTTACCGCAAAAGATATTACCGATATCAAGGCCCGCTTCGTTGCAGATCCTTTCATGATCCGGCACAACGGCCATTACTATCTTTTCTTTGAAGTGCTTAATGACAAAAGAAACCGTGGTGAAATCGGCTATGCGTTCAGTAACGACGGGCGACAATGGTCATACCGGAAAATCATTCTCAAAGAGCTATTTCATCTCTCCTATCCTTATGTATTCTTCCATGATGGAAACTATTACATGATCCCTGAATGCATGGGATCGGGCGGCATACAGCTTTATCAGGCCACGGAGTTTCCGGAACGGTGGCAACGCATCGCCACACTTATCAAAGGAAATGGAAGCGCTGCTGCTCTGGTTGACCCCTCGATAATCCACTACCAAAACCGATGGTATCTGTTCAGCTACAGCGGGAAAAGCAAAAGCCTCCACCTGTTCACCGCTGGACATCTTGCCGGGCCATGGAAAGAGCACCCGAAAAGCCCATTAGTCTCAGGAAGCCCGCATTTTTCAAGACCAGGAGGAAGGGTTGTCGCAGATGAAGGCGCTCTCTACCGGTATGCACAGGATGAGATACCAAACTACGGAAGCAGGGTTTGGGGATTCAGAATCACGGAACTTACAAAGGAAACCTACTCTGAAGAGGCTTTTTCAGAAGAACCGGTCGTGCAGCCTGGAAATGAATGGTGGAACAGGGACGGCATGCACACGATAGACCCTCTCCAGCTTGAAGATGGCAAATGGATAGCCTGTGTCGATGGTTTTACCATCAAGCACATTCAACTACCTGAACCACTTGCCGTTGAACAACAAGAGTCTCAATGATGACTCCTGTGGCGAAACCATTATACAAACAGCTTCCGTACCAGATATTTGAGATAGCGCCAGCGGAATCTTTTCGTGTGCCGGGTAAACCCTGTATTGATCAACCCCGGATTTATGAAAATGCGAAAACCCTTCTCTTTTATCTGCTTATGCAGGCTCAAATGTTCGCATATCTCCTCTCCGGACTCCTTGAGCCCGATATAGCGAGCATCTGACAACACCTCCCGGCGATAAACCGCAAGTCCCCCGAAAGCGGAGTCAACCTCTATCCAGTCACTATCTTCATCGATTTCAACCATTCTTGCATGGACAGCCACAAATTTGGCCGTTCTTTTACTGGTATGATGTTTTACAAGAAATTCAAATTGTGACCAGCAATCATTTGGAGACCAACTCTGTTGACGCAGAGCCCAGATATCATAATATGGCCCGCGCTGATTGGCAGTACAAACATCCCACTCATCATTTTTCCAGCAAGAGAGAAACGACTCTTTTGTCAGCAATCCATTCATTCCATCTAAATCAGCAGTAACAACATAATCAATATCCTTGTAGAGAGAATTACTTTTTAATTCATCCAGACACCTGTTCCTGCAGTAAGCAATCCGCTCCGTTCGCAAGGGAAATTTGTTATGTAATACACCAAGCGAGATGTAAGAAAAATTTTTCACCTCGCCTTCAAGTTCTTTCAATTTTTGAATTGTGTTATCCTCGCTATCTGATTCAACAACAAACCAATGGACATCTGAAAACGATTGCAAAGCTGAAGAGATCTGCGCAATATCTTTTTTGATAGTATAAGCCGAGTCTCTTGTCACTCCAACAATCAAAAAACTCGCAGATAGAGAAAAGAAAGAAGAATTCATTGAATATTCATGATAAACTGCAACCAGATGGATCGTCGGGTTGTAATAATTACTTTATGATACAGCTATTAAAACCTCCAAAGCAATTGATATTCGTGCATTAATTCTTCACCTCTTCCGGTTGACTTAAGCAACTCCTTAACGAGAGTACCCTTGCCCGGATAAAAACCATTATGGTTATAATAATCCTCAACGGCTTTCAACTCATTATCTCGATCTTCTCCCAAAACCTTTTTAAAATAGACCAAATCGTGTGGCGTATCATCGATTAAGAGTAATGAACCTGATTGAAGATTATTAGAGACAGCCAAAAACTCTGCCAAACCATGCAAAGCGCTTGGAACAGAATTATACAAGTCTAAATCCCATGAGTCCAGATACAATAGATCAATTTTCACATTAACATTGACTGCCGACCATTTTTTTAAAAAAGAAACGGAATCGTCGCATGACAAAAAAGTCCTGTTGCAACAGTGGCGATAAAGATTTAATGACGGATCGACTCTTATATCTACAGTTTCAAATTTTCCACCAAAACTGTTGACATAAGAATCAAACAATAAACTACTATTTGTTCCCCATGCTGAAGAACCAGTTTCAACAATAATTGACGACTTTTCACCCAAACCGTTTAATGCAGCCATTAAAGTTGACTTGCATACATGATTGACGTCCGAATATTTCGTAAAATGCGAATTCACAAGTTGATCACAGGAATCAAATTTACCCGCATTCTTATTTAAACCATTCAGTGTCAAGCGCCCTCTAAAAAAAGGTGAAAATGCAGAAATATTTTTTGATAAAAAATGCAGACTTTTATTTATAACTTTTTCTTTTAACATATCAGATATCGGCCATTATTTAATAAATACAGTACCGTTAAATGTACTTTCGCAAAATACTGGAGAAGTATCTTTAACGTCACTTCACCTCAAGATAATATATTTTTGTGCTTTTAATAGTTGCAGGAAACCATACTTTACTCTTAAATCCTGCCCAAAATTCAGGAGCTATTATCAATTTCCCATTATAATAAGATGACAATACACTGCAGTATGCAAATGAACTCGGTGATATAATAGCATGCTCACATAATGAAAGAGCAATTAAATCTTCAATAGCATCACAACCTTTGAAAAATTTAAGCGGTAGTTGAAACCCATAATTTTTCAAACCAGCTTCATCATCAGAAAAAAATATAAAATCAGGATTATCAAGTCTTTCTCGGGCATAATCCATCGCTTTTTCATACCATTCGTAACTGATTGAAGCATCCTTTTTTCCAAGCACAACCCATTCTTTATAATCTGTCAACCGAACATGAACAGCAACTTTACATCTGCTTTTCGATAATTTTTCAAGACGACCTTTTGCAATATCAACCTTACCAAGGTTATAACGTAAAAAATCTATAATCCATTTATCATGCTGAAAATATCCTTTAACTATTACAATATTTTTAAGCAACCCATCAGTTCTTACAATATCGACACTTTCATCTTCAAAAGTATTATCATAAAAAAATTTATCCGGCTGAATACTTGATATTAAATGTTTATTGGCCAAATAGTTAAGTAACTTATTGAAATAATGGTTGAAGTTTGGAATGAAATATTTAAGTTGAGGAATTTTAAAATATTTTCTAACTGGAGTCAATGCATCAAATAACTCCGTATTAAAACAAATAACAGTATCGTCGTCATTTGTCAAATGCTCAAGAGCAGCAAATTGCAGCAATAAATTGCCCAATCTTCCTTTATTATACCAGTAATACAAAGTCATTTAAAAGCAAAGAATAAAAAGTAATGATCAGATATAAATCAAGCTAAAAATAACTACAAACTATTTTATGCCTCATGAAAGTTATTGCTAATTATTCCAGCTATGAAAAGACAATGATTTAAATTTCTTCTGGTAGATGTTTGATAATTTGTATGCATCGGAAATAAATTGACGACGAATACTCCTGTTGTACCAATACTCCAGATAAACGCTATCTTTCATACTCCCCAAAAAATAATGCCCATAAGTATCATAGTCAGAATGACTTGAAGGTTCAGACCTGTCAATCGCATGTAAAATAGCATTGTACCAGACCAAACCATTTTTTGATTCAAGATCAGATTTTAATTGAGACAACTTATTCATATTGATTAAAATATGATGGCTGGTCAAAGAAACTGGCGCTGAAACAGGATATCCAAGAAGTCGCTCATAAACATCAAAATAGGGCTTATGATATTCATCAGAAAAGTTGAATATATATTTCCCGTCCCGCTCAAAAACTTGTGGCTTAATAAGCAAGGTATCTGAATCAAGTACCAGATAATTTTCTTCTGTACAAAAATGATTCCCGCTAAGTTTTAAAAATTGCTGATACATCCAGCCTGAACGGTCAAGAGTACCCACACGATAATCTATATCGGACTTTTTAATTGGAAGAAGGTTCTCTTCAAAGATGTAAATGCAATTTTTATCTGAGCATACTTTCTTTATTTTTTCAGAATCAGGACTTACGACATAGACATTTGTAACAGGATGTAATACATTTTTTCTTGCAAAATCAATTACATAAGGAAGGGTATCAAGATCTTTTTCAATTGCAGGAATAACAATATCTATTTTCAGATAGCTTGGATTTACAACAGTTTGATTTTTGCCGAGATGAAATCCTGAATGCCTGAGTTTTCTCATGCGAAGAAAACGATTGATAAAAATACGTGTAGAGATTTTTATATCAGAAATGATTTGGTTTGGTTTTCCCATTCTTTTCATCTGAAATCTAAATATTATTAATAGTGGCAATTCCTGCCATTGCAGTGAAATTTTAAAGGTACTGTAAAAAAAAAACAAGGTCTTGATAAAATCAACCATCAAAAATAACAATCACTCGGCACTTAATCGTGCATAATTATTACACGGAACACATTCGGTCAATAACAAGATCAACATCAATTGAATGACGCCAGAGCAATATTTTGTTAGCCTTGGCTGGCGAGATGTGACCAGTTTTGATGTCCGAGGGACGTAACAACGATCGGTCAATGACAACATGGTCTTCAAAAGACAATCCGAAATTAGAAAATACCCTGGAAATAAAGTACTCTAAAGAGACACTGCGACCAGTTGCAATGACAAAATCATCCGGCTTTTCGATGTTCAGCATTCTGTGCATAGCTTCAACGTAGTCAGGTGCCCAACCCCAATCACGCACAATGTCAATATTACCAAGCCTGAGCATTTCATCGCTTCCGGCGCTTATCCTTCTTGCGGCACTAATGATCTTCTGGGTAACAAAACGTTCAGGTCTGAGAGGAGACTCATGGTTGGAAAGAATACCTGTGCAGGCAAATAGCCCATAGGATTCACGATAGTTCCTCACCAGCCAGTAAGCGGCTGACTTCGCCACAGCATAAGGACTCCTTGGTGAAAATGCACTCTCTTCATTGGCTGCATGCTCCCCGGTATCACCAAAACACTCGGTTGATCCCGCGTTATAAAAACGTATCTCTCTCTGGGAAAAGCGGATAGCTTCCAGAAGATTAAGCGTGCCACCCACAATACTGTCCATTGTTTCAACTGGTTGTTCAAACGAAAGACCAACTGATGATTGACCTGCTAAATTGTAAATCTCATCTGGCTTAAACCTGATAATAGCCCCCAGAATGCTACGAAAATCATTAATCGCCATTGAAATCCTGATGATTCGGTCTTTTATACCAAGACAATCAAGATTAACGAATGAAGTCGCCATGGCATCACGAGAAGAACCAATAACTTCATACCCCTTATTCAAAAGGTGTTGCGCAAGATAAGCACCATCCTGCCCACCAATACCACATACCAAAGCCTTCATAAGAGTAGTTCCTTTCGACTTGACCTCTGCATAATGAATATCATGAAGTAACGCTTTAAATAATCAAACAATAAACTTTACAAGTTAGTGACGGTTACCTGTTAATTTATTCAAAAAGCGAACAAAACGGTTTGGCCTGTGATTTACACTCATCAATGTTTTATCTCCCTTATCAAGAGTGAAAAGAATGGATTTTAAATGATCCGAATCTATAAGTTGATGAAACAGCTTGCTGTGCACATGAATATTATAAAGATTTTTACTTTCAGAAGTATCTTTATTTGTAATTGACGCAATACCTTTCTCAATATCAATTGAATACTTCAACCGCCAAAGGTCATATCCTTTATTTTCATTTTCAAAACCATTATACAATGGCCCTTTAATATTTTTCGGATCAATCCCAAAAAGAAACTGGCCAATTGCTGCTGAATCAAAAATGCCAGATGAAATATCAGGCTTAACGTAATTTAAATATGCTGAAGATTCCGTATTAAATGCTGCTTCAGTAGGCAAACTAAAGTAATATTTTGAGTTCTGCAATAATTGACCAAGCAGCTCCATATCATTCAATCCAGCATTGGAACTATTCACCGCTTCTTGAGAAAGTTCAACCAGGGCATCAATATTGTTAACATATATCAGCGAAGCGATGCCTCTGGCTATAGAATCTCGGGGACAGAATAACCCGGAACCAACTAAATCAAGATTTGCCCCTAACAAGGAAATATTAAAGAGAAGATTATCAAGTTCCGCATGAAAAATGCTTTCATACGAAAACTTTCTCATAAATTGTTCAAGAACAAAAAATCGCTCAGTGGTTTTGATCCAGAAAGCATCCCTAAAAGAGGCTTTTTTAGTTGAATATTTTGACTTTATAAAATCTGGCTGACAATAAAAATCTTCAAGAAAAACTTGCTTTCCAACTTCAGGAACGGCTCCAACCTTGCGATTTGAAAGAAGAAGTGTAGATAATCCAGAATTTTTCTGCGACAAAAGAAGGGAAATTCTTGCCCATGACGGAAGATGATCTCCAAGCCAAACATATACCAATAAACTCATTACAATATCTCTATTTATTAAATCCTATATCGTGCATTGATAGTAACAAATATCGATAATTAGCATACCAAATTTTCACCCATCAATTCAATCCAAAAGTTATATTTTCTTAAGTAATATCCAGCAATCTGTAATTATTTCTTTGGAATTAAATAAGGCTTTTGAAAGTAAATCATTTTGATTTCTGCCATCAACCAGCATAAGATGTGGCAAACAAAGATCTGCTGTTTTATGGTATCCTCTTCCAAGAGTGTTATACGTTGGCCAGTATCCCAAAACAGTATGCAACATATACTTTACTGAACCCCATTGACCAGCGTCAACTATCCGGAATAAATCTGGATTGGCAAGTCTTGTTAAAAATCGTGGATGATATCCGCTTGAATAAAAATATGGCTCACCATGAACACAATTTATAGATGGAATACTAATAAATATATAGCCATCCGACTTTGTTATCCTCGCAAGATTTTCAAATGCCTGCTCCGGATTAAAAACATGTTCAAACACTTGATTACAAATTGTTAAATCGTATAAACTATTTACTGCATCCCACTCTATATCAAGATCATACTTTTTATCATCAGAATAATTAAGTACATCGAGATTGTTATATGTAAAAAGCTTCAATTCCGGCTCGTTATTTGAACCAGAAACAACTGCAACGTTATCAAAGAGAGTAAGCTTATGTTTAACTAAACATTGATAAAGCCAAGCCAATTGGACTACTCGAGAATAATTATAATATTTTTTTAACTTTCCAGAATATATCCCGTTGAATAATGCAACAAATTCTGCCACATCTTTAGCCGCCAATAATCCAGAGTCCATAAACAATTACTTTATCTGATTTTATTACTTATCTCTATTATCATTTCTACACTCCTGTTGACATACCTTAAGAAGTGTTTCCCAATAACTCATCCAAAGATATTGAGTATTATTAATTTGAGACAGCAATGTATTATAATCTTTTTCAAGCTCCTGAACACTTATTGATTCAAGCTCTTTCCATTCATTAATACAAAAAACCGGCAGGTTTAAAAAACCATCATAAAACTTTGATCTTCTGACAATTGGAATGGTTTTGAAATAGAGTGCTTCCCATGTACGGTGGCAATCAAGTCCATTCCCAGCCGGAGATGCGACAAATGCATATTCAGCCAATACCTTTCTATACTCACTGCTATGCAGGTTAACCTGGTCTGCAACTGGGCAAAGCTCCAGAGATTTTAATGCCAGCCTTCTTTCTGCCTCATTATTATTTATATTAAATCCGTATAAAATTCGATTTATTTTTCTTGGCAATGCAGATGAAATCTTATCGAAATCTTTAACAATTCCATTGTTATGCCACCACCTGTTTTCAAGGCCGATTGGTATTGATGTTATTTTCGTATCAGATAATAACGAATTTTGTGCAAACCAGTGATAAATCTTTTGACTACGAAGCAAAAGGTCAAAACGATCATCAACAGTATGATCACTGTTGTGGGAAACAAGAATAAATGATTCATGAATATTGTCGAGATATTCATTGGCAAACTGATCAAGATAATCAGTCTGCACAAACACTATATCACCGCATTGTACCGAGGCAGGATCAATTCTCAATAAATTATCAAAAATGTGATCAGCCAATACACGAAAAGAATCTCCTGAAACATACGGGGCGCTGGAGCGCCTTATACTGTAAAATCGATTGTACTTGCGAATAATACTCGACTTTAGTTTCACTATTTCTTTTCGGAGTAGTCGAAGCACCTTTCTTTGGTTAAAAAATATTATTGGATACCTGTTCAGTAAAAAAAAATAATTGCTTATATAAAAACGTTGTATATCCCTTCTTATCACATCATAATTTCTTCTGGATAGAATTATAAACGTCAATATCTTTTTTACAACTCTCCAAAAGCAAGACAAAAGAGCAACGTTTTTTATAAAAAAGAAATATTGCTCAACAATAAATTACTGTGAAGCTATGGATATTTTCTGCAAAAACAAAAAGAGCAGAGATTGTAGAGTAGTGTCGCAATAATCTCTCTCTTCGAAGTGTCATGCATGGTCAGTGTCACCGACCCGGCTCTCAGCAAAGGCACAAGAATCTCAGTCAGTATATCTCTCCTGACCTCCTCTCTGATTCCGGCCATTGAACAGGCCTGGAGGCATCATCGTGTGCCCTTTATCAAACGTGCACTCTTCCATGACAGTGAGGTTAAACAACCTTGCGTCATTTGTGGCCTGCTTGAACGAATAGTCACCCCCTCAACTGCAATTGTTTCAACAAGATGGCATAACCCATGGACATGAGGCCAATGTTGCGAACTGCGCTGCCAGAAATCTGGAAAATATCAGGGGTCGGAAGAAGAGCAAGGAGGAAATTCAAGGTCAGGCCGAAAATAAAAAGCAACAATGACGCTCTGGGAAGCCAACCTGCACGCAATGCGGAAAAACCGAACATCGAGCCCCCGCAGACCATGAGCGCACCGTGAAGGGTGTAGATGCTTCCGAGGCCAGCCCAGAGTACCTCGTAGCTAACTACATGCTGTTCCAGGGCCACGAGGGTTGTGTGACTGAAGTAGGTGAATGCTGCGCCGTAAAGGAGAGCACCTGTAAGAGCAACCCATCCCGGCTTTGGATCATGGAGCACACAGACACCAAGCAACAGCCAGGGCATGGGAAGAAATGCAATGTAGTTAAGCCAGAGCTGACCTGTCGAAAAGCCTCCCTGGAACCACTCTATCAGATCCGAGAGTAAATGCAGAAACGGAGCAATCACTGCGGATATTCCAACAAGCACCCGAAAATTCATGCTGTATTTCGGTCTGGGTTCGCAAATTCTCACCTAAAAGAGCAGTAACCTGAGTGTTGAGTTCAGCTCCCTCCTATCTTATTATTCGAAGGATGATGAACAGCATGAGGGAAACTAAACCACTCAGATAAATCCAGCGAATATAAACCCGCCGATTTGCTCGTTTTGAATCAAGCAACCTCAATGATGAGTATAAAATAACTCCGTCAGAGAGTAAAACAGGAAAGAGGTAAATCCACGTAAACCAACCCATAAAAAACGGAATAGCACTTGCTGCAACCACACAGAGAAAAATTGCCCCGCTGATTTTCAATGCGTTTTGCTGCCCATAAACCAAAGCCAGTGAACGGGAGCCTGCCCTGCGATCACCCTCCATATCCATAGCATCTGCCGCGATTTCCTCTCCCAAATCGATCATCATCACCCAGAGGGCAAAAAACCATACCCCTGTGTCAAATGGTTTGTTTACTGCAATACCCCCAAGGATAAACGTCATCCCAACCGAAACGCAAACAATCAGGTTTCCGATAAACCCGCTCTTTTTGAACCTCCAATTATAAAGGAATCCCAACATCCAAACCAGAACAACGACGATAAAAGCCTCGGCGCTTATCATCCAGGCAGTGACAAATCCAAAGATGGTCACCACAACAGAGAGCAGAACAACATCCCGTTCACTGACAAGAGCTGCCGGGAGAGGCCTTTTCGGTGCGTTTATTTTATCAATTTCTATGTCAAAATAGTCGTTGAGGATGAGAGCTGCAGCAGAAATACAAAAAACACTCAAAAACCCCAATACAATTCCTCTTGTTGCAGGGAGTTTGCCTGCAGCCAGCATTTCGCCAAATATAACGCACACTCCAGCAGTAAAGGGTAGTTCAAAACGGAACAGGTTGAACACTCCTTGTATCTTTGTTCGACGCATAACTTCGGTGTCCGTTCAACATGCACACAACTTCAGCCATCACGCCTGCCCCACCGCCAGCGCGGTGGTTCTCCGGTACGGTAGCAGATGAGAAGAAAAAAAACTGATAACACAGCCGTGTAGAGAAGAAAAGCCGCAACGTTGTCCCTGAGGTCGATGAATGGAATTGCGGCAAAAAAAGCACATAGCCAACGAGTACAACCCAACCTTGCCACGCTGAGGGAAGTCCCCAACCCCAACCATAACGCTTGTCTGAAAACCAGTATTTTTGGATGTTGCTCATATTTCAGAAACCTTCGACAAGGCAGGCTACTTCATGACGACAATTTGCGAAGCTTCCTTTGAAAAGCCACTCGTCACTCTTAACTGAACCAGAAAAACTAAGGCATGCAATAAGGATGATTCGAGACTTCAGCATATCCTTATCGCTCCGCTCCTGATAATTCAGATACGAAAAAAAACTCGAAAGGGCAAGATAACCGCGTATTATCACAGTACCAACCATTACCAAAATGCAATGGTTTTGGGTAACAATTTCTTTTAACTCTTTTATGAAATAACAATCATCGGATACAAAAAAAGATGCAAGCCTATTCTGCAACATCAGCCATTCGATGCAAGAGTAGCCCAAACGACCGAAGCCACTGAGTCGCGGGTAATACCGTGACCATTGCAATATTTTGAATCAAGCCATTCGGCAAGAGTTTTGGCACCCTTGCTGGCATTACATCCGAGGCAGCATCTGGCAATATTTTCTCGCGTGATGATGCGTGCATCGTTGATTATATGCTCCCAGGACGGCCTGTCTCGAAGTCTTGTGCTAGCTCCGAAAACTCGACCCCACAATAGATGCAGCATCGGTCACGTTCAATAATCTCATGCTCAAGCCAATCAGGAATATTCCATCGATTCATGACACCTCATCTTGTTGTTATGGCAACGGCAGGCACCGAACATTGATCAGACTTACAAGCCTCTTCTTTGCACAACTCCCTCACCATCTCATGATGAAAAATCCGGCTGAAACTCAGGGCTGGTACCGGAGAGAAAACTTCTCTTGCAATAACGCCGGAATCTCTTGCTGCCTGACCCTATACTCCTCACTTTTGCCTTCAAAAACGGACTTGAACCTGTCACCGAGGAGCACATCTTTTCCTGTCGGACTCTGCCGGACAACCATCAGTGAACGAACAAAAATTGAATCCGGATGGGTCGAGTTCAGATAGTTGGCCGGTTCGAAATCCACCCACTCCTGCGGGCTGAGATTGAACTCGTAAAGATTTTTCCAGGCACCATCAACCAACGACTGCAGGAGATAGTCCCCTTCAGGGCTTTTGTTCAGTTTGAATGTTTCAAAATCCTGCCTGATTTCCTCTTCTATCCAGTTCAGATTGACTGGCTCCCGTATGCTGTAACTGCCAAAACCAAGGTCGCAGAGCCATTGTTCCCCCTCTATAGTTGCCACAATCACCATGTGCGTCTTCGGACGGCGTACAGGATAGGTCATTGGACGAGCGGCAACAAATTGATGCTTAACTCCCAACTCCTCAAGAGCCATGGCAAAGAGACCATTCACCTCATAGCAGTACCCCCCTCTGTTCCGTTCAACGATTTTACAGTAAATCTCATCCGGTACGACAGATACGATTTTCCCTGCCTGTACATCGAGATTTTCAAACGGCACCGAAAAGAGCTGAGAGCGCATCATCCGTTTCAGAGTCTCAAAATCAGCAGAAGCAGCACCTTCAAAGCCAATTCTGGAAAAATATGCCGGGAGGCTGAAGTTCGAGGCTTTCATAGGGAAATCGTGGTGTATAAATGATTGTTCTTGCGTCTGAATGAACCCATCGCATCATAAACTGCATCCCAGAAATCAATCAGCTTTATGGCAAAAGACCTCAGATGGAGGAGCATACTGAAAGCAATTCCAGATTCAAGCAGAATATAAAAGTTATGCCCTTCTCAATTCATCATTGAATAACCCCACTATGTTTTGGAGCAAGGCGCATCTTCGGTATCACAATTACTGACCCTCACATATTTGCTTCATCTATAATGATACCAATTCTCAGGAATAGCAATGGTCGGTATGTCGATCATTGTTAAGAGTGATCTGCCTGATTCGAAAAAATAAAATTACTTGCAGTATAAGACAACTTCCAAATGATCTCGACAAACCAGCAACACGGAGATCAAAAAGGCTTTTTTCTTCAACTATTTTACAATAAATTAAACAATAAATTTATGAAGAGTTCGCGCATTAACAAAAGTGTAAAGCAAAGGATATTGCCAGATGGCACATACCCACTCACATTTCCCTGCTCCTTCACCACCACGTATTTCTCCTATCCATAACGTTTGAACTCACCGGGTTGCGCAGCCCTCGCGCAGATCAGTTAAAATGATGGGTTCGGGTCTCATGGCCTCATGGCTGCTTTGAATGCCAGCTCAAGATATTCACGGACATGCCTGGATACGATCTCTTCCTGAGACAAGAGCTTGATGTGACGGCGGAATTTTCCTTCACCTTCAAAAACCTTGTGCTTGTCAGGAAGTAAAGCGCCTTCCCCAAACTCAAGCGAAACGTGCTTCGAGTAGGAAAAAATACCACAGAAGGGTTTCTTGGCAGTGAACAAAATACCCCCGTATTTAACCTCCTCGGAAATCGAGTCGTTCAGGCCAAGCACTTCTTCCCGCAAAGATTGAACGAGGTTGTAGCGCTCTTCTCCGAAAATACAGAGAGCTTCAAGAAAATTGGAGATCCGATCAGAGGTCATGATGATTCAGGATTTGAAGTTGTGCTTGAACTCTGGAGTGGGTTCCCGATCAGCGTCGATGCAGATGAGAACGACATTCAGGGGAAGCTGCTCATTGAATTCAATGCAGTAGTCTTCGCCTTTTGCCAATACTACGAGAAGCTCATGCTCTGTCATACCCCGGCTTTGTCTTGAGTTTCGCAAACAGGTCATTGCTCTTGCAAAAGAAATCATGGCGCATGGCCAGAAGAAGAAAATTACAGTAAAGAAATGGATATTTCCGGCAAAAGTAAAAAGGCTGAATATTGACGAAAAGTATGATAATGTCACTCATACACCGGTTCCTTCTTTACCACCCAATGGCCAGCTTTTCTTGATCCTTCATGCTGTATCAAGCCCACTCTTCTCAGCTTGTCCAAATGTCGGAACTTAACTCAAGCATTTGTGCCAACTCGTCACGCGTGATGCTTGGCCTCTCGCGCATCATTGCCAAGATTTTTTCTTGGGTAGTTTCTTGGGTAGTTTCTTGGGTAACTTGCTCGGTAGCTGAAGTGCGATAGAACACAGCCCGCACAAAGCCGGAAAACTCATACTTCAGAGGCTCAAGACCTGCCTCTGCCAACAGTTTTGCATCCGCTGCCCATCTTTTCGATGTACTCTATCCGTTGCATCAGGTTGGCGATGTTGGGGTTGCGCAGCAGGCTCACCTTGCCGAAATCTTCAACTTTCAACCCCTTGGGTAGTCCCCCTGAACTGGTTATCTCCACTCTGTCATCAAAAATTTCGATCATGACGTTGACACCTTTTTCAAAATAGTCCCGGTGAATCACTGCATTGATGACTGCTTCACGAAGAGCCTCATAGGGAATTTCCGGAATTTCCTTGCGCGCGGGCGATCCGTCAAATTCGTACCGGACTTTAAGGTGCTGCTTGAGATAGGGCACAGGTTACACAGGTATGAAAGTAGTGATCTGCCAGGTTCCTCGAAAAGAAGAGTACCGCCGTATTGTAATAAAAGCATTGACCCTGCTGTATGTCTGCTGCGTGCAGGTTTCTCAACATGGCAGTTGTTTCCATGACCCTCGATATTCCTGCCATGCGCAAAAATTGATTGAATTTTGTTTCATCAAAATCCTCGGCCCTGAAATCACGTTTGATCAACTCATCAAAGCGGACTTTGCCTTCGGATTTGACAAATTCCAGAATCTCGCCCGGTTCATTTTTTGGGCATTGGGCCCAGTCCGGTTGTAGAAACCAAACGAGCAGCGATATGGCTTGTCCGTTCCTTCACGAACCTCGACGATCAGAATGTTCTGAAATTCCTCAAAAAGGATTTGAACCGGAGGATCACAGTTGCGGGCTATATCCTGGATCTGCGACTTGACTTTATTGGTTGTCTCAAAACCTTTGAGTCTTTTGTCGTCGGCAATTCCCAGGAAAATGAAACCGCCGGAAGCATTGGCGAATCCAACAAACTCCTTGTCCAGACTGGCAAGCTGTTCCTTGAATTCAATGCGATAACCTTCGCCTTCGGCCAATACCATGAGAAGTTCCTGTTCTGTCATGCTCCCGGTTTTTTCTTGAGTTTTGCAAACTGGCAAGCGCTACGGCATAAGAGATCATTGCGTGTAGCCAGCAGAGATAAATTATGGTAAAGGTATGGATATTCCTGTCAACAATGAAAAGCGCTATAGTCCGATACCACCCGCGAGGCAAGATGCAAGCGGGTTTCATTAATCCGACAAGTTTTTGTATCTTCGCACAAACTTTTTTTTCCGCAAACCGCAAATGCATACTAAAACAATGGAAAGAACGCTTACCATCCTGAAACCTGACTGCGTACGCAAGCAGCTTATCGGTGCCGTCATCGACAAATTCGAACGCGCCGGGTTTCGTGTTGTAGCCATGAAAAAAATCAGGCTTACCCAGGAAACTGCCGGAGAATTTTATGCTGTTCACCGTGAGCGTCCGTTTTATGGCGAACTGGTTGAGTTTATGTCTTCAGGCCCTTGCGTTCCGATTATCCTTGAGAAAGATAATGCTGTTGCTGATTTCCGCACCCTGATCGGCGCAACCGACCCTGCACAGGCTGATGAAGGTACCGTGCGCAAGCTCTATGCTGACAGCAAGGGCGAGAACATCGTACACGGTTCTGACTCTGCTGAAAATGCCGCAATCGAAGCTGCCTTTTTCTTTTCATCCGAAGAGGCTGTCAGAAGCAACTGAGATTCTCGGTACTGAAAATGCAAATAATAAAAAAGCGGCTTCGAGGCCGCTTTTTTGTTGCCGTCATGGTTCATCCGGTTTTTCTCCCTTGACCTCCAGCAGGTACTCCCTGAAGGTTTCGCCATACATCTCCCAGACGGTCATGAAAAGGGCTGAGACAATGGGGCCAAGAATGAAGCCAAATACCCCGAACAGACCTATACCTCCAAGCGTTCCAAAAAAAATAAGCAGTTCGTGCATTTGTGTGTCCCGGCCAACCAGTGCAGGACGAATGATATTGTCAATCTGGCCAACCACAAGTGTGCAGAAGAGCAGAACCCCGATGGCCTGGGGATACTGACCGGTTGCTGCGAGGTAGATGACCGCCGGAAGCCAGACAATCGCGGAACCAAGAACCGGCAAAATCGAAAGTACCGACATGATGGTGCCCCAGAAAATGGCACTGTCGATTCCGGCAAAGTGCAGGGCAAGTCCTGCAAGAGAGCCCTGCACAATACCCACCACCATTGTGCCTTTCAGGGTTGCCCGAGTCACTGAATGAAACTTCTCAAGCAGTCTGTGCTGATCGGTTGCAGTCAGGGGAAGAGAGGAAAGTATCTTTTCAAGCAGCTCTTTTCCATCCCTTAAAAAAAAGAACATGGTGTAGAGAAAGATAAAAAGCAGAAAAATGTCGTTAAGCGCCGTATAGGTAAAAGAGGAAATAGAGCTGAAAAGCATGGAGCCTGCCTGACTTGCAAGCTCTCCTGCTTTCTGAAGGATATCTTCACGATAGAGTTCAAGTTCAGAATAAAAGGGAAGGGAACGAAGCTGCTGGTTGAATGCGGCTGGTTCCTGAAACTGCTGCTGTACCCAGGGAACGGCAATGCGGCTTATCCTTACGGCCTGCGAGGCAACAACACCGAGCAAGGCTAAAAGGGGAAGAAAGACGATGAGCAGCAGGGTGAACATGGTCATTGCCGCACTCAGGCTTTTATGTCCCCTTAACCAGCGTTCGAAGCGGTTGAAGAGCGGCATGGCCAGAGCTGAAAAAATAGCCGCCAGAACAATAGCCATGAGAAAATATCGGATCATGGCAAAAAACATGGCGGAAATGCAGAGAACAATAAGAAGAAGAATAATCTGGTTTGCTTTCATGCGGCTCATGATGTTTCTCGTTTATTTTCTTCATTCCTTCAATAATCTTTCTCTATAATTTTAAAACCACGCCCGGCTCTCACCACCAAGAAGCTGGGTACGAACAAAAGCAACTGCAAAAATACCGGCGGTTTCTGCCCTGAGAATTGTTGCTCCCAATGAGATGTCGCTAAATCCGGCGGCTTTGGCCTCTTCTACCTCTGCGTCAGTAAATCCTCCTTCGCCGCCTATAAGAAAGAGTATCTTTTTACCTCTGCATTCTACATCCGGAGCTTTTTCAGATAGCTCATAAGGAATGAGTTTGAGATCGTAGCCCTGCAGGGCAGTAACCTTTCTGAAAGAGAGCGGCTCACTGAGCTCTGGCAGGTAAAATCGTTTTGACTGCCGCGCCGCAGAGAGTATGATGGTTTTCCAGCGATTGAGCTTGCCCTCTATCTTTTCCTTCGATGGCTGGGAGAGGGTTCGTGCCGTTATCATCGGAATGATGGCCGATACACCGAGTTCTGTAGCTTTTTCAAGAAAAAGATCAAACCGCTGGGGAGTCTTGAGGAGCGAAAGCGCAACCGTCACAGAGGTTTCTGGGCGTTCAACCATTGTGTGAGCAAGTATCTCTCCATCAAGCGACCTCTTGGCGATATCTGAAATCCTCACCTCGCAGCGCAACCCGTTGCCATCGGTCACCAGAATCTTCTCTCCTGTTGTTTTTCTGAGTACCCGGGCAAGATGATGAAACTCATCACCCTCGATGACAAGTGTCTGAGTCTTGAGATCGATATTTTCGACCGGAGTATAAAAGAGTTCCATAGGCTCTTCACTCCTTTGCTGCCAGTGCAACAGCCGCCAGAGAGACAGCGGCTGCCCCTCCTTGACGCAGGGCGGAAGCTGCAGCCGCCATTGTCGCGCCGGTTGTTATAACATCATCGACAAGCAGCACTCTTCGACCTGCAACGCTTTTGGCGGCAAGAAATGCACCTTCGGGATTCTTTTTGCGGGCAGCAAGCGAAAGTCCGGTCTGCGAAACAGTATAGCGTTTTCTCTGAAGAAGTTCTGGCTGGAGCGGTTTGTCAATCGCCCTTGCAATACCTTCGGCAATTTTTTCCGACTGGTTATAGGAACGTTCAATTTTTTTCAGGCGGTGAAGGGGAACAGGCACAATGCACTCTATAGCTTCAGTATCACCCCCGGAAAGCATCCACTCGCCCAACTGACGTCCGAAAGTGGTCGCAAGATTGAACAAGCCTTCATACTTCATGGCGTGAAGTGCTTGCTGCAAAGAGCTCTCTTTATGAAAGAGATAACGACACCATCCCCGTTCAAAGAGAAATTTTTCGCCGTAACGGGTCGCAATGGAATGACGAAGCATCTGTTCTGCGGCAAGAGGTGTTTTGAACTGGTCGAACTCCTCAACACAGGAGCTGCAGCACTGCTCTTCGCCGGAACAAAGGAGGTGCCGGCAGAGAACGCAGACATTGGGAAAAAGCAGATGAAGCAACTGTTCACGCATGGCAAAGCCTCTCTTTATGGTTAGCCGAAGCAAAGGGCCGCAGCGCCGTGTATTCCCGCCTTGTTGCCAAGAAGCGCAGGTACCAGTTCAAGCCCTTCATGCATCGAGGGAAGCGTTGACATTTTAAGCTGTGCAAGTGCTGGTTCAAAAATAAGAGAGCCTGCAGCAGAAATGCCCCCACCAATGACAAATTTTCTTATGTCCATGAGGGCTGCGACGTTGGCAAGTCCCACACCAAGAATTGAGCCTACCCGCTGCCAGACAGCAAGGGAAACTTCGTCACCCTCAAGAGCTGCACGTTCAAGGTGACGTGGCGAAAGCCTTGTATAGTCGTGGCCACACAAGATACCAACAGAAGAATCTGAAGGACTCGCCTCAATCATCCGTCGTGCAAGTTCGACCATTTGCTTTTTGCCGACAAGACTCTCAAGAGTACCCCGTATTCCAGCATGAACAGAGGAACCTTCAAAGTCAATAATCATGAATCCCACCTCACCTGCCGTACCGTTAGCTCCACGATAAATCTTGCGGTTCAAAACAATACCTCCTCCCACACCGGTACCGAGAGTAACCATGAGAAAATCACGAAACTGTCTGCCAGCACCGTATACCGCTTCACCAAACGCTGCAGCGTTAGCATCATTATCAAGAAAAGCGGTCATCGAAAGCGCTTCCTGTTCCTTCAGACAGAGCTGCAATTCGTCCCGCAAGGGAAAAATCGTCCATCCGGGAAGATTTGGCGGATAACTGAGCGTTCCCTGTTCCGCATTGACCGCACCAGGAACTCCAAGTCCAACACCGGCAAAATCACCGGGTTCATTGGTAAGGGATGCACTGCGGTACAAGTCGGCAATTATGGCCGCAAGCTGACGGACAATCCCCGCAGGGCCTGAAGCCGTATCGGTAAGATTGCTGCTGGAGATCACTATTCCCCGTTCCTCTCCAACTGCTGCTGCCTTGATAGCTGTTCCTCCGAGATCAATGCCAATGGCCCATCGTGACATACATTCGTATCGTTAAAATCAGTTATTGAAGGGGCGTATAAATTTCCTGCCGTGAGAGCCCGATGCAAAAAAGTCAAGAATCTCGATAATTTCCGCTTCCTGTGGAAGCTCCGATTTCACCTTTTCCAGGGCATTTCCAAGCAGAAGGCCCGACTGAAAAATAATGCGGTAGGCATCCTTAATGAGAGTTATCTTTTCAGAGGTGAACCCACGCCGTTTCAGACCGATGGAATTAAGCCCCTCAAAGCGGAACGACTCATGACCCCCTGCCATGACAAAGGGAGGAACGTCAAGCGATGCTCTCGCAATTCCACCAACCATTGCGAATCGACCAATCCGCACAAACTGGTGCACACCGGTCAGTCCGCCAATAACGGCATAATCGCCAACCTCACAATGACCGCCGAACTGGACAGAATTAGCGATAATAACATGATTGCCGATGACACAATCATGCCCGGCATGAACATAGGCCATAATCAGGTTATCGGAGCCAACAACGGTTTTCCCGCTCGCAATAGTCCCCCGGTTAAGGGTAACACACTCCCTTATCACCGTCCTGTCGCCGACATAAAGAAACGTTTTTTCACCGGCAAACTTGAGATCCTGGGGCTCAGTGGCAAGCACTGCACCAGAATGAATCCTGCAATCACTTCCAATCCGCGCACCTGAGGCAATATGGACATGAGAAGCGACTGTGGTACCAGCTCCGATTTCGACATCGTCCTCGATAACCGTGTAAGGACCAACACAAACTCCCTCTGCGAGAACGGCACCGGGGCCGATCACTGCTGTTGCATGAATGCTGCTCTGCATAAGATTTTATTCCTTCATTGTTTCAAACTTCTCTATGAGCTCTGGCTGCCTGAGTTCCCGTGACAGGGATTCGATAATGCGTTTGGCTTCGTCCTGCCGGCCAACCGCACGGTATCCCCTTGCAAGAACATAAAAAAGACGCGGATCGGATGCCGTCGAAGAGTGGCTGGCCAGTTTTTCAAGGTAATTAATATACAAAGAGGCTTTCGGCTTTTCGCCAAGTCGCACATAAAGAGCAATCACCGAACTGGCAAGTTCCGGATTGAGGGGGTACTGAGACAACGGAAGAAGTCTGGCCGAAGTATCAAGAACCTGCAGTGCAAGGGTTCCCCTCCTGACTTTCCTCTCTTTTCCCGAATGATCCCGAACAAGAATAACCCCGTCAGGATTGTCAGAAAGATCAAGGGCAAGACGGACAAAGAGAGGTGTGTAGTTTCCACAAAGCCTTCTTGATGTCTCTTCAAGAAAGACCTCGGTATTGTTGAGATTTCTGTAGCGGTAACGCTCCAAAAGGTTGCCATAGAGCAAAGCCGGATCAACATAGCTCATTGGATCTGCACTTTTGAGTGGTACCACCTTGTAGGCAAGACCATCGAGACGCAGATAGTTTTCAAGCCCGATCATGCTTTCAGGATCAACCGTCAGGGCAAAGTATACCGGACGGGTGGCAAAGTTGTTCATCAGAATCTCATAGACGGCAATATCCTGCGGTCGGAGATATCCCTGGCCATTGTAGGTCAATCCGGGCTTCAGCAACCATTTGATGGTATCGGCAGGTGCGGAAGGCAAAGCAGTCCCGTGAAGAGTGGACTCACGCAACAATTGCCTACGAGCCTCGATGGCAGGAAGAACAGCATCCACTGAATCGATGGGCACGTAGGTAATTCCGGCAATCTCGCCGTCACTCATGCTGAATGCAACCGGTTTCGCCCCCCTGGGACGGCTGTTTTTCAACTGCTCAAGATACCACCCTGTATTGGCAAGGCTCAGGTTAACGACGCGCACATCCGTTCTGATACGTTCGACCTCCTGAAGATACCACAAGGGAAAGGTGTCGTTATCACCATTGGTAAACAATATGGCGTCTTTTTCACAACTCTGCAGCATATTCCAGGCCCAGTCCCAAGGCACATAATTGCCGGATCGGTCGTGTACCCGGTAGTTGGCCCAGAGCATCCTGCCGTCAATGAAAAAAAAGCTGCATCCAACCGTCAGCAAGGCAAGAAGAAACTGCTTCCGACGGCTGTTATCCTTAAGCCGTTCGGCAAGCCACAGCCAGATACTTTCAACACCGATCCCTATCCAGAGAGCATAGGCAAAAAAGCTGCCCACGTAACTGTAGTCCCGCTCTCTCGGCTGAGGTTCAGTCTGGTTGAGATAGATAACAAGCGCGGCTCCGGTCAGCACAAAAAGCGAACCGACGACCAATCCCATCTTCAAGTCGCGCCGGAAATGGGTTACAGCCCCTGCAAGCCCTACCAGAAAAGGAATTCCCCAAAGCACCGACCAGTCAACATCAGCCCCCTCCATATCGTGCTCGCGTCCGATAAACTGCCAGCCAAAATAGCGGACATACATCTTCTGCATCTGATAGGTGAGAAAATAGTCGAGCTCACCCGAATATTTCTGGTAGTAATACTGATGCGCAGGTTCTGGCGACCAGCGTCGCGGCCAGAGAGGCATATCCCCATACTGGTCACGGTTGAGATAGGAAAAAAAGTTCTCTGCTGTTGAAGGATTGTTTTCGTTGATGGGCGGCCCAGCCTGCGCCCGCACATAGATCAGACCATAAGAGGTATAGCCGATAATAATGAGAAACAGCGACACAAAGAGGGTGTTCAGAAGCGCATGGCGATGCGTGTGTGTGTACCACGTTGCAAAACCGAGAAGCCCGAGAAAGAGAAGAAATCCCCACCAGGAGGCAAGCTGCAAAAGAATCGGAAGCCCCTTGATGATGCCGATATAGATGAGAAAAAACAGTCCTGAAGAAGCAAGAACAAGTAGACCAAATGATTTGAGGCTGAACTCGTACTTTTTAAAGTAGTAAGCTATCGCTACAGCAAAAACCGCAAGCAGGCTGAGCAGGTGAACGCCAATCGAAAGCCCTATCATGTACATGACAACCAGCAGCCACCGTTCATGACCGGGAGCGGGATCCTCTTCATACCAGCGCAGAATAAGCCAGAGAACCATAGCGGTAAAAAACGATGAGGCAGCATAGACCTCGGCCTCCACAGCGTTGAACCAGAAACTGTCGGAAAAAGCAAGGGCAAGGGCTCCAATACACGCTCCACCGTAAGCAGCAACCTTTTCAGCCGTACTCCATTGGTCCGGATCGCTCTTGCGATAGAGTATCATCAGGCGCACCGTAATAAGGTAGGTCAGCATGATGGTTGCCGCGCTTGCAAGAGTACTTATCAGATTAACCCGTGCACCGATATCTCCAAAAAAAGGAATCATCAAAAAAAGACGACCAAGCAAAAGGAAGAGTGGTGAACCGGGAGGATGAGGAATTCCGAGGGTAAAGGCCGTGGCAATAAACTCCCCGCAATCCCAGAAGGAAAAGGTAGGCGCCATGGTTTTCAGATAAAGAATTTCTGAAACGGCAAAAAGAAGAGCGGCAAAAAGGCGGTTAATCGTCCGATGTGTCATAGGTAAAACGTGCTCTGGTGTAGTGGGTTACCCGAAAATAAAATCCCCGGCAATGAGATCGGCAAACAAATAACCTTTCCCTGTCAGGTAAAGACGACTTTCCTGCTGCTCTATCCATCCTCTCTCTTTGAATTGTTCAATGATCTGTGAAAGTCGGTGACCTAATTTATTTCCTTTTCGCAAAAACTCAACATCCAGACCGCTGTTTATTCGAAGTGTGAGAAAAACCTGCTCGGTAAAACGCTCCTCTGCCGACAACTCTTCACGAAATGCCACAGCCTCTCCCGGAGAGTCGATATAACGTTTCAGGCTTGAAACATTTGCCGTACGGATTTCTTTCTCTTCCGAAACAAGAAAACTGTGTGCCGCAGGGCCAAACCCAAGATAAGGCTCACGCTTCCAGCTTGCCAGATTATACCGGGAATGATGATCAGGCATACAAAAATTGGAAACCTCGTAATGATTGTACCCCTGAGCCTCCAGTGCACAAAGTGCCTCTTCATACATGGAAGCCTGAACGCCGTCATCCGGCACGGTCAGCAGACCTTTGGAAACATGGCGGAAAAGCTGAGTCCTGGGCTCCAGCGACAGCATATAAACCGAGATATGCTGGGGACGCAGTGCAAGAGCAGCTTGCAAATCAGCTTTCCAAAGCGACAAGTCCTCTCCGGGAACACCACATATCAGATCAACACTTACCGATTCAAAGAGCTGGAGCGCACTGGCTGTTACCTCTTGCGACTCAGGAGCACTATGTGCCCGACCAAGCACTCGAAGCTTGTCGGGCATAAAAGACTGAACGCCAAGACTGAGCCTCGTTATCCCGGCAGCACGAAGATCATCCATTGCACTGCAACAGAGATCTTCAGGGTTAGCCTCAAGAGCTATTTCGATATCGGGAGCAAAATTACACATCGCGGCAAGCTCGTCGAGCCATTCCGCAATATAATGCACAGGCACAAGCGAAGGAGTGCCCCCACCGAAATGAATAGCGCCAATGGTCTTGCCTTTCAAATCGGGTGAGCGAAGCCGGGTTTCAAGAGAAAGAGCGCTGAAAAAAGCACCAATATGCACTTTGCTCGTCACAAGATAGAAATCACAATAAGAACAACGCGCCTTACAGAAAGGAATGTGCAGGTAAAGAGTCAGCATAAGCTGAAAACGCTGCGGTTCAGATCTGCAAAAGGATCAGGAAACGACAAGGATATACTCCGTAACAGCCTTATAAAGATCATCAGCCACAAATTCCGGGATGATGTTTCTTCTCTGGCAAAGCTCCTCCTCATTATGGCCTGTTCGAACAAGCACCGGCCTCAGACCGGCACGCAGGCCACATTCAACATCAACAGTTTTATCCCCGACAAAAAACGATGCGCTTCGATCGACAACAAACCCTTCAGCAAGAAAATCCCCTATGGCCCGTTCAACCATGCCTGGTGCCGGTTTCCGGCAATCCATAAACCGATCATACTCGGGATGAGGATACTCGGGATGAGAGGGGCAGTAATAGCAGCGGTCGAAACCCGCCTGTTGGGCTGAAAGCAGTTCATTGAGATAACGGTTAACCTCTTCAACCTGCTCCACGGTCGCGATACCCCTGGCTATACCCGCCTGATTACTTATAATAACAATCCGGAACCCGGCACACCTTGCCAGAGCAATAGCCTCATCAGCCCGGTCAATCAGCTCGATCTGTTCTTTTGTGGCAATGTAAGAACCCGTATCACGATTGATCGTACCATCCCTGTCGAGAAAAAGAACCTTTATTGTCTCGGCCATACTTCTCCTATTTTTCCAGAAGTTGGCGATACAACTGGCCATACTCTTCAGCCGACTCTTTCCACGTAAAGTCACGAGTCATTCCCACGTTGACCATCTGCAGCCAGCACTCCTCGTCATGGAAACACTGAAGTGCCTCCTTGAGCTTTTCGACAAGCGATTCAGGGGTATATTCATGAAAAATAAATCCCGAACCTCTCTCTTCATCAAGATCGTCTATGGTTTCAACAATCCCGCCCCCCGCATAAGCGACCGGTATCGTACCGTAGTTCATGGCAAACATCTGGATCATGCCGCATGACTCTATCATCCCCGGCATCAGCAGAATATCCATCCCTGCAATGGCAAGATGAAAGAACGAATCGGAATATTCAGCCTGAAGGCTCACCTGTTCAGGATGCTCCGCAACAAAATCCTGAAAAAGCTTTTCATATTTTTTGTCACCAGAGCCACAAATAATCAGTTGAATGTCCAGGGAAACAAGCTCCTGAAGGCTCTGCTGCAACAGCACAGCCCCCTGATACTCATCAAAATTGGCGATTACTCCCACTACAGGCACACCTTCACGATAGGGCAGACCTGCCTCCTCAAGCATGGCTTTTTTGTTATCAAGCTTTCCCTCCATATGCTCGATACTGTACCTCTTCTTGATGAGCTTGTCCGTCGAGGGGTTCCACTGGCGATTATCGATACCATTGAGAATACCATAAAATTTCCCCTGATGCTCCTCAAGAACCCGACCAAGCCCGAAAGTCTGAAGACCATCCTGCACAATCTCCTCGGCATAACGTTTTGACGTCGTGGTAAGAAGATCGACATGCTCAACTCCTGTATAGAGCATATTGACCTCATCATTGCTGCGATGCAACGCAGAGCAGACCTCATCAGGAAGCAGTTTCTGGAAAGCCTTGTAAGGCAGAACACCCTGACGATAAATATTGTGAATGGTTAGAACCGTTTTTACCTCACTGAAAAACTCATGGTTTGCATAAACCGTTTTCAGAAGAAGGGGAATAAGACTTGCATACCAGTCATGGCAATGGATTATATCAGGTTTCCACCCAAGCCGCAAAAGGGTTTCGAGCACGCCAACATTGAAAAAAACAACCTTGTCCGTGCTTCCTTTCAGGTCGTTGCCACTGTGTATATCGGTAAAAAGGCCATTACGCTTGAAATATTTCTCGTTGTAGAGAAAATAAGTCTGGATCTTGCTGGAAGGCAACGCAGTCACCTTGACATGAAGCAAGTCAGTTTTTTCCTTGAGATGAACCTCAATGTCGGACAGACGCAACACATGATGAAGTCGAAACTTCCGGTCATTGATGGTACCATACTTCGGCATCATGATTCTGGCCTCGAATCCCTCTTCCTCAATAGCCTGGGGAAATGATGCCATAAAATCAGCAAGTGCGCTGATTCTTACAAAAGGAGAAACTTCACCAGAGACGTAAAGAACTTTAAAATTTCGTCTGGACATCTATATGACAATCAATCTATAATTTTTCTTCAAAAACTTTCATAGTACTACTTAAGTTTTTAATTTACGAATTTTCACCGACACATACAATCAAGCCTCATTCACACAGGCCGCGACAGAAATTTCATGCCGAATACCTTCCGCATTATTACAGTGTTTATTGCGCTTCTGCTATGGCTTACCGGAGGCTGCGCCTCCGATCGTCCACCTTCAGGAGGCCCGCTCGACAGAACTTCATTACAGGTTGTATTTTCCGATCCAGCACCCTCAGCCCTCAATGTCTCCACTGACAGGATCCTCCTGACTTTCAACTACGCTCTTACCGGACGGCAATTGCTCAATGCACTCCGATTCTCCCCGGACGTTGGCGGCTACGATATTGCCGTTTCCGGAAAAAATGCCGAAATAAAATTCGTCGAACCTTTTGAGAAAGGGCGCACCTATACGCTCACCCTCGACAAAAACCTCCGGGACTACCAGGGACGTACCTTTGCAGCACCCTATAGCCTCGCATTTTCCACTGGAGCGATTATCGACAGTGGAACAATCGGAGGAAAAATCCTTAACAGAGATAATTCAACGGCCAAAAATGCCATTGTACTGATTTATGCCGATAATCCCGCAAAGCCTCACGGAAATAACCTTTTGAACGAAAAACCTGATTACCTTTTGCAGGCAAGCAGCTCCGGAGTATTTGCGTTCAACCATATAAGGGCCGGATCGTACAGAGTAATTGCCGTTAACGACCGAAATCATGACCTGCGATATAACTCAAAAACCGAAGAAATCGCTCTCTGCAGTGCTGAGCTTGTTCCCACAGGCTCTTCCTCTCTTCTGTTCAGATTTCCTGAACCAGAGAGCAACAGCGGCAAACCGCTGCCCATACCTTTAAACAAGCTGCCACGTAGTGCTGAAAGAGGAACCATATCGGGAAAATGCTTTGCAAAAGGTGCTGAGGTTGTTGTGGAGGCAAAAAGCAGCGATTCAAACTCATCCTGCAGCACGATGGCCCTACGTGACAAAAACGGAACATTTCATTACACCCTCCCCGATCTTCCACCCGGCAGCTATACGCTCAGCGCATTTATACCCTCCGTCAAACACAAAACCGAAGCATACCCACAGTGGAATCCAGGATCAATCGAGCCTTATCAACCCGCCGAACCATTTGGATTCTTTCCTGAAAAAGTAATGGTTCGAGCACAATGGACCATAGAGAATATCGATATCCGGATCATGAGCGTCCCCTTGAATTAAATTCTTTCGAACCAACATCAAGAGACGTTATCTTGCAATGTAAACGACCAATAAAAACCATTTTTTGCCGCAATGAGTACACCATCAAAAATAGGACCAAACTCCATTATCCAGACCGTGGCCGCTCTTGAAGCCAAATACGGCAAGACAAAGGCAGAAACCATGCTTCGCAAGATAGGCCAGGGATACATTATCGGTAACCTGCCGAAAGAGATGGTTGAAGAGTCAAAATTTCACTCGCTCGTCACAGCGCTGCTCAAAGAGATCGGTGACGCACCAACTGCCGCCATCCTGAAAGAGTCAGGAGAACGCACCGCCCGCTACCTGCTGAAAGTCCGTATCCCAGGCATTTTCCAGAAATTCCTGAAACTCCTGCCCGCCCGACCGGCATTCAAGCTTTTCCTCTTTGCAATCAGCAAAAATGCATGGACCTTTGCCGGAAGCGGAGAGTTCAGCTACACCATGAACCGCCCACCGGAAATAACCGTGAGGGTAACCTACCCGACAAACCCGGTTGTTGGCAACTTCTACCTTGGCACCTTCACCGCCCTCCTGCAGGAGCTTGTCAACCCGAAAACGAAAATCAAGGCAGATATACGAAAAGAAAGCGGCTGTATACGATGTTATTACCTGTGCGAGATCTGAGAAGATCGAGAGTTATAGGTCGTATGGGTCGTATATGACTTATATGACCCATAAAAAAAATTTCAGGATCTTCTTTGTCAGGGTTTTCCTTGGTGGTTTCTTTGTTGCTCCCTTGCCTGCAGGCGTGCACGAGCCATGCGTTCCTTGATGCCTCCCTCTGCAAGAAAGTCCTGCTGCAACCTTCGGATTTGCTGATCGAGGAGATAGTTTGTCTGATGAATCAGGCAGATGGCAATATTGGCCACCACTTCGGCAGGACGGGTTTCAACAAATTCGCGGTAGTCATCGAAGGTCACCTGGGGTTTGCTTCCGAGTTTTCTGACGTATAGGGCTTCCCTGGAATCCTTTTGCCAGATTGCAAAATCCCTCACCCGCAGAAAATCACGATAATCTTCCAGAAGCTCCTCAAGGCTGGCCCGAGCCACATTGGTCAGCTTTATCTCCATCTCTTTTGATGTAACTGACGCCTTGCTCCCTTCCACAATGTTCTGCTTACCGGAACGTGCAGCCTATACCATCTGGTCAATGGTACGATTTGGATGAGTGAGAAAGCGCTGGCAAAAACGGCAGGTGAGGTCATATACTACCACTGCCTTTTGATAAGAGAGCAATTCGCGGTAGTTGCCGTGATGAGGAAGAAAGGTTTGGTCTGGGTTGTTCAGGGTTCTTATGGCTTTTATAAGTCCAATAAGTCTTATGAGCCCTATAGGACTCATAAGACTTATAAAATACAACAAAAAAACCCACCTAACGAGCCGCTTTACTGCCAGCCGCCGACCATGGCAAAAATTTCACGGTCACCGATCGGAACAGGCACTGCGGCAATCGGGTTTTCGCCGGCAAGAAACTCGGCAATTTCATTGTAGGGCTTAAGACACTCTTCCTTGTCGGGTGTTTCATCCATGGCAAACATGGTTTTACCGGCAAAGCGGCTCTTGCGGATAAGTTCGTGGTAGGGCACTTTGGCGAGCAGTCTGGTGCCGACTTTTTCGGCAAACTGGTCAAGCATGTTGGTGCCTCCACCGGTTGTGTAGTCTACGCGGTTGGCTACGATACCGGCAAGCTTGACCTTGTAACGCACGCTTTTCTGCTGGATGGCCATGCAGAGGCGGTTGGCGGCAAAGATGCTGTCGAAGTCGTTGGTGGCAATGATGATGGCATAATCAGCATAGTTGAGCGGAGCGCTGAAACCGCCGCATACAACGTCACCAAGCACGTCGAAAAGAATGACGTCATATTTGTCATAAAGGCCGAGTTCCTGGAGAAGGGTGACAGAT
>SERZ01000010.1_pt1 | contig 95785 bp, 80 predicted proteins | sample 3171461 | NCBI WGS metagenome assembly SERZ01 (sample SAMN06051861, study PRJNA518727) | freshwater metagenome | biome: subpolar coniferous forest; feature: holomictic lake; material: water; isolation source: holomictic Lake 227, 6 m depth | place: Canada: near Kenora, Ontario | collected... | reverse complement strand
ACGCGGCGCGGGTGGTGGTGGCGGATAGTAGGGCGTTGCCCCACCCGGCGCGGGTGGTGGTGGCGGTGCCTGCCGGTATAGCGTGCCCAGAAACTGGTTGCCCTTGGCCAGCATACAGCGCTCGTACACCACGTCGTACTGTCTGCGTTCGGCCTGGTTTGCTGCGGCGCTGCGGCTCAAACCTGCGGCCGTGCCCAGCACCAACCCGGCCACGGCACCGCTCTGAGCATGGTCCTGGCGGTGACGGGGTCCGGAAAATACCGATCCCAGCGCCGCACCGAGCACCGTGCCAACCACCGCCGAGCCGACCACCGTGCGCGTGCTGTCTTCTTCGTCCACCGATGCTTGCGCCTCCTCGCGGCAGGCTTCGTCTTCGGCGGCAAACAGGTCTGGGGGCTTGCCCGGCGCGTGAACCATGTTCACGCTCGGCGCGGGGGCCGCCGTTGCGCACCCGGCCAGATACAGCAGCACCCAAGCCGCAGCGCCTGCGCGCATCAGCAGCGGGCTCATTGCGGCGGAGCCGGCGGAGTGGCTGGCACCACCTTCCAGCCGCCGGGGCATGTGGGCACATAGGGGTAATAGCTACTGGAAGCCTCACAGTAGTACCAGACTTGGGGCGCAGCCACACTCGGCGCGGGTGCAGGCGCAGGAGCGGGAGCAACGGGCGCACTTTGCTGAATCACCACCACCGGGGGTTGGTAGGGATCAGGATAGGGGTACACCGGCTGCGGATAGAAATACCACAGCCCGCCGATCACCCACCACCAGCCCAGGCGGCCTTCGTGGTGCCCATGGTGCCAGTACCCCTGGCGCCAGCGCACTGCGTCGTGCGACTCAAAATGCCGGATATCACCACCCCAGCCGCGGCCTCGACCACGGTCATGGTCGCGCTCATGCTCGCGTTCACGCGGTTGCGCCAGCGCTGACAGCGAGACCGCACCCAGCAGCAGGGAAGTCGCCGCCAGCCAAACCATTGAACGACTCATAAAGTGTCACCTCAATCAATCGATGGCTTGCCATCAGCCATCACCGTCAACCCCTAACGCGCCAGATTCCATTTTGTTGACTAGCCCCTGGGTGGCGTGCGCCTGGCAATCAGGCAGCGACCACCGCCGGCCTTTTTGGCCCGGTACAGAGCGCGATCTGCCGCGTCGCTGACCTCCTTGTAGCTGTCCTCGCCCTGGCGGTGAAACGCCACCCCCACACAGGCACCGACCTGCACCGTTCGCCCAGCGACCACCATCGGCTCGGAAATACTGGCGATGACCTTGTTGGCCAGGGCCCGGGCATCGCCGCTGGTTTTGGCACCGTTTTGCAGCACCACGAATTCGTCACCCCCGACCCGCGCCACCACATCGTCCTTGCGTACGATGCGGGTCAGGCGCGTGGCCACCTGGCGCAACACCTCGTCGCCCGCTGCATGGCCCAAGGAGTCATTGACTGCCTTGAACCTGTCGAGGTCGATGTAGTGAAATGCAAAGCTCTCCTTGCTCGCACGCCGATCACCCTGGGTGCTATCAAACAGGACCTGCACATGGCGGCGGTTGAACAGACCCGTCAGTGCATCGGTGACGGCACGGCGGCGCAAGTCTTCCACCACCATTTGCTCCGAGACATCCTGCAAAATGCCGACCCCGATCAAACCTTGGCCGATCGCACGCGCGCGGAATTCAAATTTCAATTCGGCTGGAAACTCCGCCCCGCCGGAGCGCAGGCAGCTAATGCGCAATACACCGCGCGAGGCCGCAACATCGGACGAAAACGCCTGAAGCACGCGCTCACGGTCGCTCGGAGCAACAAATTTCAGGAGTTGCTGCAAATCGGACGGTGCCTGCACCCCCGCAGTGCCACCAAAGATGACCGAAAACATGTCGTCAAAGCGAAATTGATCATCGTCCAGGTCATATTCCCAGCCGCACACGGACGCGATTTCCTGCACGTGGCGAAAGCGCTGCCCCATGTCAAGGTAGCGCTCCAGCACACGGCGCTGCCGGACGACCGCCCAGATGCGCTCGCCCACCAGGGTCAGGACCGCCACATCGGCAGGAACGTAATCGCTGTCCTTGTTGCCCACGCCCAGCAACAAGCGCACCCTCCCATCCTCCAGCACCGGAACGCCCAGGTGGCGCAGCAGCGGCGAGTGCCCTTCGGGCAGGCCACGCCGGTGCGGCGTCTGGTCGTACAAATTGTGGACGCAGGGCTGCAGCGTACGTGCCGAGTCAGCCCAGATGCCCGCCGAGTCAATCGGATAGTGCCGGTCGTAAGAAGCGGTGCAGTAGTTGCGCGTGTCGCGCGACCACACACCCAACTCAATCGTGTTCTGGTCTTCATTGAGAAAATGCAGGTAGGCAATCCGGCTGCGCGTGGCCATCTGCCCGATGTCGACGCCTTCTTGGATGATGTCGCGCTCGGACAATTCCGGGGTGAGACGTTCAAGCTCCCGGTACACCTGCAGCGACAGGCTGGTGAGTGACATTGCCCTCCTCCCTTTTTATCTGATTCTCGCGCACTATCCAACAGGTCCATCATAGCGCCCGACAGCAATGCGTGCGCGTGCTATTCTTTACCCATGTTCAGCCCATCACAAGCCGATGTCCGGCGTTTTTTCTGCTCTGCGTACAGCAAGGCACGCGCCGGACAGGCGCTCGAAGCGATTGAAATCATTGCCAGCCAATGGATGAATGAGCACCCGGAGTACGCCGCCGACTTCGCCGACCTGGACGCCGCCCTGCGCGCCCTGACCGACGCTCCCAGCGCAGGCACCAATGCCTTCTTGCATTTATCCATGCACCTGTCCATCAGCGAGCAATGCAGCATTGATCAGCCGCGCGGCATCCGCCAAGCGGTGGAGTTGCTCACCCACCGGCGCAACTCGCTGCACCTGGCGCACCACGAAGTGATGGAATGCCTGGGCCGGATGCTGCAAGACAGCCAGACCAGCGGCCGCCCACCCGATGGGCCCAGCTACATTGCCTGCGTGCAGCGTCATGCAACGCGGGATTGACGAGAGAGGCGAAGTACAACACCAGGAGGGGAGTCTATGAGACCCAACGGAGGCAGCACTATGGGAATCGGGATAAATGGGGTATTGGCACTCGCAGTCACGCTGTTGGCAGGTTGCGGCGGTGGCAGTTCATCCCCCATTACGCCACCTGACGCACCGGTCAGTTGCTCAGTAGCAGACCAGCGCAGCTGGCTGCAAAGCTATATGGCCGACCAGTATTACTGGTTTGACCGTCTTGGCAGCCCCAACATCGATGCTGCCGACATGGGAGCATATTTCAATTCGCTGCTCTACGCCGACATGGACCGCTACAGCTACGCCCAAAGCACCGCCGACTTCAACCAGTTCTTTAATGAAGGCAGCTTTGTGGGCTATGGCTATTCGCTGGTCTGGGCCGATACGGCGCGCACCAGCATGAAAGTGCGCGAGGTGGAAGCCAACAGCCCGGTAGCCCAGGCTGGGCTCAAGCGCGGCGACACCATAGTGACGATTGATGGCTACGTCCCGGCGCAAATTGCCGCAGGCACACCTGGGAAGGTCAGCAGCGCCGGAATTCCCAGAACCTTTGTGGTGCGCAATGCTGGCAATGTGACGCGCACCTTCACCGCCAGTTCGGCGGTGTTTGCCTTGACCTCGGTGCCAGCGACGGCGGTCATCCCTCAAACCATCGCGGGCGCATCCGTGCCGGTGGGTTACCTGCTGTACCAGCAGTTCATCTGGGGCAGCGCGAGCGAACTGGCCGCTGCGTTTAACCAGTTTGCCGCTGCGGGCGTAAAGGAACTGGTGCTCGACCTGCGCTACAACGGTGGCGGCAGCGTGTCGGTGGCGCGCGACCTGGCCAGCATGGTGGGTGGCAGCAGCCTGGCAGGCAAGACCTTTGTCCAGGAACGCTTTAACCAGCGCCACCAGGACTACAACTACACCATGGCGTTCACATCCAGTGCATTGCCTGCTCTGCCGCTTGAGGGCTTGAAACGCGTGTTCATCATTACCGCCGAAGACACCGCCTCAGCCAGCGAGTTGGTCATCAACGGACTCAAACCTTTTACCGAGGTAGTACAGATTGGCGCCACCACCTATGGCAAACCCTACGGCTTCTATCCGGTGGACGCCTGTGGCATCACCTACAGCGCCGTCAATTTTGAATCGTTCAACGCGGACGGTGTGGGCGGCTACAACGACGGCATTACGCCTACCTGCGAGGTCGACGACGATCTGGACCACCAGCTAGGCGACCCGGCGGAAGCGCGCCTCGCCGCTGCGCTGACCTACCTCAAAACCGGTGCCTGTCCGGCACGCGCCACTCAGGCCACCGCCGTGCGTGCCACAGCAGGCTTGCCGCGCAGCACGCAGCGCAATGTCTTTGGTGAAGTGCGCCCGATTGGAATGCGGGTGGACTAATGATCGGTTCGCAATTCACGACCCACGCGGTCATCGCGAGGCCACACTCCCTCGTCAGCGCGAGGCCGAAGGCCGTGGCGATCCATGACTTTATGCCCGCATGGATTGCCACGCAACGCTTGCAATGACAGCCAAAGGACATGGATTGCCGCGTCGCTTCGCTCCTCGCAGTGACGAATCACTGGTTCGTGGTACTTATGCAGTTTCAGTCGCCCGAAACAGGGGGCTCGCAAAGACGATCTGAATTGCCATGATTGATGGAAGCGTCGATAGCGGCTCGGCGTCGAATCCTAGCGCAAGCGGCTTTGCTTGCGAACAGGTGCCTCGCTTCTAGCGGAAGCGGCTTTGCTGTACGGTCTTGAGTTCGCCTGGCAGGCTGCCTACGTAGTCGGCCAGGATGCGCAACTCGTCGTTGCTGAACTGCTTGGCAATGCCGCCCATGATGGGTTGGTTGCGGCCGATGAGTTCCTTGTCGGTAGTCTTGTACGCCTTGAGCGCCACATACAGGTAATCCGGGTGCTGGCCGGCAATGCGCGGGTACGACGGGTCCAGCGGCTTGCTGAAACTCTCGCCATGGCAGGACGTGCAGCCAGCGCGCGCCACCAGTTCCATCGCCTTGGCCGAACCGGCGGGTGCCTTGCCTAGCACTGGCGCGTTGAAGTCCACCCCGTTGGAGCCATAAAACTCGGCCAGGTCGGCAATGTCCTGCTCGGTCAGCGAGTCAGCAATGCCGCGCATGGTGGGGTGCTTGCGGTCGCCTTTTTTGTAGGCCGCCAACGCCGAGGCGATGTACTTGGCACCCTGGCCCGAAATCTTGGGCACGCGGTGCACCTCCGGAAAACTGGCGTGGTAGCCCAGGATGCCGTGGCAGCCCATGCACATGGAAATCTTCTTGGCACCGGCCAGCGCGTCGCCCTTGACTTCCTGGGCCAGCGCGGTGTGGGTGGTCACGCAAGCGACAAGCAAGGTGGCGAGGGATAGCAGCAGTTTATTCATTTTGCGATGACAATCAGGCGGTGACCGGTAAAAATGGGCTGGGCCATTATATCGATCAGTTTTACCGCCAAATAGCCCTTTTGTTACTGGGTTTTACCCTCATTGAACACGCTGATTTCATGAAATTCCACGGAACCAAAAACTACGTCGCAACCCAGGATCTGATGCTCTCGGTCAATGCCAGCATCACGCTGCAGCGCCCGCTGCTGGTCAAGGGCGAGCCTGGCACCGGCAAGACCATGCTGGCCGAAGAAGTGGCGCAGGCGCTCAACCTGCCGCTGCTGCAGTGGCACATCAAATCCACCACCAAGGCGCAGCAGGGTTTGTACGAATACGACGCCGTGAGCCGCCTGCGCGACTCGCAGTTGTCGGACCTCGACGGCGGCGAGCGCGTCAAGAACATCCACAACTACATCGTGCGCGGCGTGCTGTGGCAGGCCTTTACCTCCGACCAGCCGGTGGCGCTCCTGATCGACGAAATCGACAAGGCCGACATCGAGTTCCCCAACGACTTGCTGCGCGAAATCGACCGCATGGAGTTTTACTGCTACGAAACGCGCGAACTGATCCGCGCCAAGCACCGCCCGCTGGTGTTTATTACCTCCAACAACGAAAAGGAATTGCCCGACGCGTTTCTGCGCCGCTGCTTTTTCCACTACATCAAGTTCCCCGACGCCGCCACCATGCAAAGCATTGTGGACGTGCACTTTCCGGGGCTCAAGAAGGAGTTGCTCAACGCAGCCATGAAGACCTTCTTTGACGTGCGCAATCTGCCGGGCCTGAAGAAGAAACCCTCTACCAGCGAACTGCTCGATTGGCTCAAGTTGCTGCTGGCCGAAGACATTCCGCTGGAAGCGCTGCAAACCAAAGACGACAAGATGGCCATCCCGCCGCTGGTGGGCGCGCTGCTCAAGAACGAGCAGGACGTCACCCTGTTTGAGAAGCTGATGTTCATGCAGCGCCACAACCGCTAAGCACCCTGATGCAGACGAGGAGCAATGGCTATGGCTTTTGTTGAACCGGTCGTTCTTGCGGGCCACGGCATCGAGCTGGTGCCGCTGGAGTTGGCACACGAAGCGGGCTTGCGCGCCGCCGCCGCCGATGGCGAGCTGTGGAACATCCGCGTAACCTCGGTGCCCGAGCCCGAGCAAACCCGCAAATACATTGAAGACGCTCTGGCCATGCGCGAAGCGGGCAACCGTTTTGCCTTTGCCGTGCGCGAATCGGCCAGCGGCGCGGTGATTGGCTGCTCCAGCTACCACGACATCGTTCCCGCCCTGCGGCGCGTGGAAATTGGCTGGACCTGGTACGCCAAGCGCGCGCAACGCAGCCACGTCAACACCGCCGCCAAGTTGTTGCTGCTGACCCATGCGTTTGAAACCCTGAACTGCCATGTGGTGGGCTGGCGCACCGACAACTTCAACTTTGCCTCGCAAGCCGCCATCGAACGGCTCGGTGCCAAGAAGGACGGCGTGATCCGTGGCCACGCGCTGCGCCGCGACGGCACCATCCGCGACACCGTGATGTACAGCATGCGCGCCGGTGAATGGCCCGAGGCCAAGGCGCAACTGCAGTACCTGCTGCGCAAACCCCGTTAAACGGCCCCGCCATGCTGCTCGACTTCTTCTACACACTGCGATCGGCCAAGCTGCCCGTTTCGGTCAAGGAGTACCTGACCCTGCTGGAGGCGCTCAAGAAAGGCGTGGTCGGCCCCAACACCGCGCCCGGCGACGACGCTGCCGACCCGGCCGGCTACAACATTGACGACTTCTACTACCTCAGCCGCACCGCGCTGGTGAAGGACGAGAAGCACTACGACAAGTTTGACCGCGCCTTTGCCGCCTACTTCAAGGGCATTGAAATGGTGGCCGACTTCACCAAAGAGATTCCGCTGGAGTGGTTGCGCAAGAACCTGGAGCTCAACCTCAGCCCCGAAGAACTTGCCAAGATCCAGAAGATGGGCTGGGACGAGCTGATGGAAACCATCAAGAAGCGGCTCGAAGAACAGAAGGAACGGCACGAAGGCGGCAGCAAGTGGATTGGCACCGACGGCACCTCGCCCTTTGGTGCCTATGGCCAAAACCCGCAAGGCATCCGCATCGGCCAGGACAAGGGTCGCAACCGCAGCGCCGTCAAGGTTTGGGACCAGCGCGCCTACCGCGACTACGACGACACCCAGGAACTGGGCACACGCAACATCAAGGTGGCGCTGCGCCGCCTGCGCAAGTTTGCGCGCGAAGGCCACGAGCTGGAGCTGGACCTGGACGACACCATCAAGTCCACCGCCGCCAATGCCGGCTACCTGGACATCAAGATGATTCCCGAGCGCCACAACAACGTCAAGGTGCTGCTGTTGATGGACGTGGGCGGCACCATGGACGAGCACATCGCCCGCGTGGAAGAACTGTTCAGCGCCACCAAGACCGAGTTCAAGCACCTGGAGTTTTATTACTTCCACAACTGCGTGTACGACTTCATGTGGAAAAACAACCGGCGCCGCTTTGCCGAAAAGTTTGCGACCTGGGACATCATCCGCAAGTACAACAAGGACTACAAGCTGATCTTTGTGGGCGACGCCACCATGAGCCCCTACGAAATCCTGCAACCCGGTGGCAGTGTCGAATACAACAACGAAGAGCCCGGTGCCGAATGGATTCAGCGCCTGACCAACGCCTTTCCCAAATTTGCCTGGGTCAACCCCGAGCCGCAAGGCGTGTGGCAATACCGCCAGAGCATCAGCGTCATCCAGCAATTGGTACAGCAGCGCATGTACCCCCTGACCATCAAGGGCCTGGAAGAGGCCATGCGCCAGCTCACCAAGTAGCCCGCCAACCAGAGGCCGCGCCGTAGAATACGGCCCTGCCCCACCCGCCGCCGTAGTTCAATGGATAGAACGAGCGCCTCCTAAGCGCTAGATATGGGTTCGATTCCCGTCGGGGGCGCCAACGTGCCTTCTTCAATGACGCGCTTGCTACTCACTTCCCCGCAGTGCATGGGGCAGGGGGGTGCGGCGATATTCTGGGCACTTGACAGGTGAGCCGCACTCCCCTGCCCCATGCACTTGCCCCACGCCCATCCGTATGCAGCGCCCCTTGACCTGCCACCGCGTCAGCAGCGCGAAAGTTGGTGCAATCAAACAGCGTCACAATATCACCCGTTGCACAAATGAACTTGCGCGACACTGTCAGAATGGATGGCGTATGCAGCAGTCTTTGGTCGAACGGTTCAGTGCGCGGGTGCGCGGCAGCGGCGCCCCTACGGTGGTGCTGGGCAACGGCTTTGTCATGACCAAGGTCCCTGTCCCCCACATCAGCGACCCGGCGCTGGTTGCTGCGGCCATGCTGGCGTTTCTGGAGCGCCATCACCATGCTTGATATTGCCCAACAAGCCCAGGCATTGCGCGCGCTACTCGGTGCGGACGTGGTCGTGTATTGGCGCAACGCAGGTGAACGGTTGGCGCTTCCGGCGGGAGTTGCGCCCGCAAATTTCAGCATCAGCGGCTTTCTTGCCCCGCAGTGTCCGCAAGGCGTTGATATGCTGCAAGGCGACGATGCAATCAGCTTGCTGCCGCTGGAGTTGCGTGCCCGTTTGCAGCCGTCCATTGGTACAGCCATGATGGCGTTTTGCGAGGATCGCGGTGGCATTGCGGCGGTCTGGTTGAACGCCTCCACGCCACCCACAGCAGCGGCGCATGGGCAAATGCATTTGGCCGCAATCGCCCTGGACGCACAAATCCGACTCGCGGGCGCACAGGTAGAAGTGCGTCAGATATTGCGCCAATTGATTGAAGTCACGCAGACCCTGCCCTTGGGCATTGTGGTGGTACCCGGTGATGCAGGTCCGGGCCACGTCAACCAGTATGCGGCACGCTTTTTGGATGTAGCCGCAGGCGATGTGGGCGCAACCACCCTGGCAGCAAAACTAACCGCATTGGCAGCGCGCGCCACCAACGCGCAAGCCCTGCGCGCGCAGCTTGACCCGATCATGGACGGCAGCAACCGGCAAGGGCTGATGGGGTTGGTCTGGCGCTTCGATACCGCGCCCACCGCCTTGCGTGTAACGCTCGCCCCGATCAATCCCGAGCAACCCGGCGACTGGCTCTGGCTGCTCGAAGACGTGAGCGCGGCCGAGTCGCAGGACAGCGAGCGCAAGCGCCGCGAACACGAGATCCGTCAGCTCTCCGAAGCGGTGCAACAAACCACCGAGAGCATCGTCATCACCAATCTGAAAGGCGACATCGAGTACGTCAACCCGGCCTACCTGTACAACACCGGCTACAGCCGCGACGAGTTGCTGGGCAAAAATTCGCGTCTGCTGCAGTCGGGCCGCACGCCGCGCTCCACCTACGAGTCGCTGTGGAAAGCGCTGGGCCAGGGCCTGTCGTGGAAAGGCGAGTTTTACAACCGCCGCAAGGACGGGAGCGAGTTCATCGAAGCGGTCAGCATTTCGCCCATCCGCCAGACCGACGGCAGCATCATCAACTACGTGGCGGCCAAGCGCGACATCACGCAAACCCGGCGGATGGAAAAGGAACTGCTGCGCGCCAAGGACTCCGCCGAAGCGGCCAATGTGGCCAAGAGCCAATTCCTGACCACCATGAGCCACGAGGTGCGCACACCCATGAACAGCATTCTGGGCATGGCGCAGTTGCTGATGCTCGAAGGCGGCTCCGACAGCGACCGCATCAGTTACGCCCGCACCATCCTCAATTCGGGCCAGACGCTGCTGCGCTTGCTCAACGACGTTTTGGACCTGGCCAAAATCGAGTCCGGCAAGGTCGAGCTGGAATCGATTGAGATCTCGCCGGTGCAGATCATGGCGCGCGCACAGGAACTGTTTTCGCAAAGCGCGCAGGCCAAGGGCTTGCAGATCGTGACCGGTTGGCGTGGCCCGGTGGCAAGCTACCTGGGCGACCCGCACCGCCTCACCCAAATGCTCTCCAACCTGGTGGGCAACGCGCTCAAGTTCACGCACCAGGGCAGCATCCGCATCGATGCCTGCGAGGTTTCCAGTCACGCCAAGATTGCCACGCTGGAGTTTTCGGTCACGGATACGGGCATTGGCATTGCCAACGAAAAAATCGACACCTTGTTCCAGAATTTCACGCAGGTGGACGCCTCCACCACGCGCCAGTACGGCGGCACCGGCCTGGGGCTGTCGATTGTGCGCACGCTGGCGCAACTCATGGGTGGCGAGGTCGGCTTGACAAGCGACGCGGGCAAGGGCTCACGCTTTTGGTTCCGCGTTCCAGCCGAGCGCCTGGCGGTCTATACCCCGTCGCCCGAGAAGCCACTCACCACCCAAAGCCTGGCGCACGTGGTACGCACGCCGCATTCGGCCCGCGTGTTGCTGGTGGAAGACAACCTGGACCACCAGCGCCTAAGCGAAGTGGTGCTGGGGCGGCTGGGCCTGAACGTGGCTACGGCCGAAAACGGCCAGCAAGCGCTCGACGCCATTGCGCAGGGCGAGACGGCGCAAATCGTGCTCATGGACTTGCACATGCCGCTGCTCGACGGCTACGCCGCTGCCCGGCAGATTCGGCAATGGGAGCAGGACCACGGCCAGGCACGGCGCACCATCGTTGCGCTTACCGCCAACGCCTTTGAGAACGACCGCCTGCGCTGCCTGGACGCGGGCATGGACGACGTGATCACCAAGCCGGCGTCGTTTGACAAGCTCCAGGCCACGCTGGCGCGCTGGTTGCCCGAGTTCGTCGAGCCGCAAGGCAACGTCAAGCTGCTTGATACGGCGCATGTGCGCGCGCTGCTACAGGAGCTTTACCCCTTGCTGGAAAACAACCAGGTCGATGCCCTGGCCCGCTTCAAGGACTTGCAGGACGCCGTGGCCGACACGCCGCTGGCGCTGCCCATTGCCCAGGCTGGTGCGGCGCTGCAGGGTTTTCAGTTCGACGTGGCGCTGGCGCAATTGCAAGGGCTTGTGCTGCCGCCCTGACCATGAACCAGGCAACCACCCCGCCACCCATCACCCCCCCCGGACGCGTCTATCTGGTAGGCGCGGGCCCCGGCGACCCCGAGTTGCTGACCCTGCGCGCGCTGCGCCTATTGCAGCAGTGCGACGCGGTGGTGTACGACCACCTGGTGTCCAACGCGGTACTGGAGTTTGTGGCAAGCGCTGCCAAGCGCATCTATGCGGGCAAGCGCCGCAATGAGCACACGCTGCGCCAGGAAGAAATCAACGCGCTGCTGGTTCAACTGGCGCAGCAAGGCAAGCGTGTGGTGCGGCTCAAGGGCGGCGACCCGTTCATCTTCGGGCGCGGTGGCGAAGAAATGCTGGCCCTGGCCGCGCACGGCATCGCGTTTGAGGTGGTGCCCGGCGTCACCGCTGCCAGCGGTGTGGCCGCCTACGCCGGTATTCCGCTCACCAGCCGTGACGCGGCGCAAACCTGTTTGTTTGTCACCGGCCACCTCAAGGACGGCACAGCCGACCTGGCCTGGCCTGCCCTGGTGCGACCCCACCAGACCGTGGTGATCTACATGGGTCTGGGTGCACTCGCGCAAATATGCCAGCAGATGATCGCTCACGGCAGCGCGCCTGATGCAGCCATCGCAGTGGTGCAAGACGGCACCATTGCCACGCAAAAGGTGGTGGTGGGCACACTCTCCGACATAGCCGCGCGCGTGGCCAGCGCGGGCCTGAAGTCGCCATGCCTGACCATCATCGGCGACGTAGTGCACATGCACGCAGCGCTGGCGTGGTTCAAGCAAGCCAGTTGACCGCCAATTGCATCGCGAGGACCAGGGGCTGTCACTGCGAGGAGCGAAGCGACGCGGCAGTCCATGCACCCCCAAAGACATGGATTGCTTCACTGCGTTCGCAATGACGAGGATGTGGTTCGCAATGACGAGGACGATTCCTGGAGAGGCACGCCTTTATCGCCCCAACGCACTTTCAGCTTTGGTAGGCCAGGTGCCCGCCCACCAGGGTGGCGCGCACGCGGCCCAGCAGTTCGTAGCCGCCAAACGGTGTGTGCTTGCCCTGGCTTTGCAAGGCTTGCGGCGTGACCGTCCAGATGGCGTTGGGGTCGAACACGCACACGTCTGCCGCCGCGCCCACCTGCAGCCGCCCGGCGCTGGCAGCCGTAGCGCCCAGTGAGGCACCCGCCACGCCCGCAGCGCGGCTGGTCACGGTGGAGAGCGCAGTGGCGAGACCGACGCCGCTTTCCTGGGCCCACTTGAGCGTCAGACACAGCAGCAACTCCAGCCCGGTGGCACCGGGCTCGGCTTCGGCAAAGGGCAGCGCCTTGGCGTCTTCGTCCACCGGCGTATGGTCGGACACCAGTGCGTCGATGCAACCGTCGGCCAGCGCCGCGCGCAGCGCATCGCGGTCGCGCTGTTGGCGCAGTGGCGGGTTCAATCGCATGCGGCTGTCAAAGTAGCCAATGTCCACGTCGGTAAAGAACAGCGAGTTGATGCTCACGTCGCACGTCACCGGCAACCCCTCGGCCTTGGCCTGGCGCACCAGCGCCACTCCGGCGGCGCTGCTCAGACGGCACAGGTGCACGCGCGCTCCGGTGGAGCGCACCAGCTCAAAAATGGTGTGCAGGGCGATGGTCTCTGCCGCCACCGGCACACCGGAGAGCCCCATGCGTGTGGCGAGCGCACCGCTGGCGGCCACACCCTTGCCCAGATACAACTCCTGTGGCCGCAGCCACACGGTAAAGCCGTAGGTACTGGCGTACTGCAAGGCGCGCTGCAATACCTGGGTGCTGACCAGCGGCACCTCGGCCTGGCTAAAGCCAATGCAGCCGGCCTGGGTGAGTTGCAGCATCTCGGTGAGCACTTCACCCTCCAGGTTGCGCGTGAGCGCTCCCAGCGGAAACACCCGCGCCTGGTGCAGACACTCGGCGCGGTGGCGCAGCATTTCCACCAGACCGGGTTCGTCCAGCACCGGCTCGGTGTCGGGCGGGCAAACCACGCTGGTCACGCCCCCGGCCACCGCTGCGGCCATCTCGGAGGCGAGCATGCCTTCGTGCTCGTGGCCGGGCTCGCGCAGGCGCACCGCCAGGTCCACCAAGCCCGGCAGCACGATGCAGCCGCTGGCGTCAATCACACGCTCGGGCACAAAGTCTTTGGGCAGGGACTTGATCGCCACCACCACGCCGTCGGCAATCGCCACATCGGCTTGTTCATCCAACCCGCTGGCGGGGTCCATCACGCGGCCAGCTTGAATCAGCGTCTTCATAGTGCGTCCTTTATGTGGCGTCATTGCCGGCCACGATGCTCATCACCGCCATGCGCACGGCGATGCCGAATGTCACTTGCGGCAGGATCACGCTCTGCCCCCCATCGACCACAGCCGAGTCGATTTCCACGCCCCGGTTGATCGGCCCGGGGTGCATCACGATGGCATCGGGCTGGGCCAGTTGCAGCTTCTCGGGCGTGAGGCCAAAGCTCTTGAAATACTCGTGCGTCGAGGGCAGCAGCGCGCCGCTCATGCGCTCGTTTTGCAGGCGCAGCGTGATGATCACGTCGCAGCCGCGAATGCCTTCTTCCAGGTTGTTGCAAACGCGCACCCCCATCGGTGCCATGTCGGCAGGCACCAGCGTCTTGGGGCCGACCACGCGCACTTCGGCGCAGCCCAGCGTGGTCAGGGCGTGGATGTCGGAGCGCGCCACGCGCGAGTGCAGCACGTCGCCCACAATGGCCACGGTCAGGTTGGAAAAATCCTTCTTGTAGTGGCGGATGGTGAACATGTCGAGCAGACCCTGTGTCGGGTGCGCGTGGCGTCCGTCGCCGGCGTTGACCACATGCACGTGCGGTGCCACATGCTGGGCAATCAGGTAGGGCGCGCCCGACTCGCTGTGGCGCACCACAAACATGTCAGCCGCCATGGCGCTGAGGTTGGCGATGGTGTCGAGCAGCGTCTCGCCCTTGGCAGTGCTGGAGCGCGCGATGTCGAGGTTGATCACGTCGGCCGAGAGCCGCGTGGCGGCAATCTCAAACGTGGTGCGCGTGCGCGTGGAGTTCTCGAAGAACAGGTTGAACACACTTTTGCCGCGCAGCAGCGGAACCTTCTTCACCTCGCGGTCGTTGACCGAAACGAAGTTGGTGGCGGTGTCCAGAATGTGCAGCAAGGTGGCCCGGGGCAGGCCTTCGAGCGAGAGCAGATGAACCAGCTCACCGTGCTTGTTGAGCTGGGGATTGCGTTTGTAGAGCATGCCTACACCTCTTTCACAACAAAACTGAAAACTCCGGCCTCGCTGCACGCCAGCGACAGCGATTGATTGGGCGCAAGGGTCACACGCGCGGCGGCAAAGTCGGGCTGGATCGGCAGCTCGCGCCCACCGCGGTCCACCAGCACGGCGAGCTTGACGCTGGCCGGGCGGCCATAGTCAAACAGCTCGTTGATCACGGCGCGCAGGGTGCGCCCGGTGTAGAGCACGTCGTCGAGGATCAGGATGTCGGCCCCATTGACGTCAAACGGCAGCAGCGTCTGCCCGCCCGAGGACAGGCCGCGCTGCGCAAAATCGTCGCGGTGCATGGCCGACGACAGGGTGCCGGGTTTCCCCGGCAAACCCAGGTCCGTCTGCAGGCGTTGCGCCAGCCAGGCCCCGCCCGAGGGGATGCCGACCAGGCGCATATCCGCCTGTCGCATCTGTTGTACGCCGCGCAGCAGTTCGCGGTACAGCGCCTGCGCATCCAGTGTCAAGTTACTCACGGCAAACTCCTCAAAAATTGCTCCAGAATGATGCAGGCCGCTGCGGCGTCGGCGTCGCGCGCACCCGACTGCAGCGCCTCGGTGGTGCTGTAGCGCTCGTCCACCTCAAACACCGGCAGGCCAAAGCGGCCATGCAGCTGACGCCCGAACTTTTTGGCGCGCACGGTGTTCTCGTGGGACGCGCCATCGGGGTGGTAGGGCACGCCAATCACCAGCGCATCGGGCTGCCATTCGCGCAGGCGCAGCGCAATCTGCGCAAAGCGCGCGTCGCCCTGGGCCTGGATCGACGCCAGCGGCTGCGCCGTGCGCAGCAGGCGGTTGCCCACGGCCACGCCGGTGCGCTTCTGCCCAAAGTCAATTGCCAAAAAAGTATTCAACGCCGCACCGACCGTGGCCACTGGTGGAGTGAACACCGCTTGCGTCACGCGTGGCCCGCCTGTGTGGAAAGCATCCAGGCCTGCAGGCCCAGCAGTTGCAGGGCCTTGTCGTAGCGCTGTGCAACCGGGGTGTCAAAGATGATGGACTGATCCGCATCCACCGTGAGCCAGGCGTTTTCGCCCAGTTCCGACTCCAGTTGCCCCTCGGCCCAGGCCGAATAGCCAAGCGAGACCAGCACCTTGCGCGGACCCGATCCGCCCGAGAGCGCCTCCAGCACGTCCCTGGAGGTGGTCATCTCCAGCCCACCGGGAATGGTCAGGGTAGAGGCGTAGAGCGACTGCTCGGGCTTGTCGCTCTGCGAAAAAATCGGTTCGTGCAGCACAAAGCCGCGGTCGCGCTGCACCGGTCCGCCGTGGAAAACCATGCCGCCGGCCAGATCGGGGCGGGATAGGGGAAGCTCCACCTTGTCAAACAGCGCAATCAGCCCGATGTCCGCAGGCTTGTTGATCACCAGGCCCATTGCGCCGCGCGGGCCGTGCTCGCAGACGTAGACCACGCTTTTGGAAAATATGTCGTCTTCCAGTCCGGGCATTGCAATCAGAAAGTGATTCGTCAGATTGATGGGAGCAGAATCGCCGGACATGCGGGGATTTTAACGGCTGTCATGCAAGCAACTTTCAATACCGGTCTGGTGTGGTTCCGCCGCGACCTGCGCGCAGACGACAACGCCGCCCTGCGCGAGGCGCTGCAGCGCTGCGCACAGGTGCACTGCGTCTTTGTATTGGACCGCGACATTCTCGACCCCCTGCCCCGCAGCGACGCACGCGTGGCCTTTATCCACGCCTCGCTGCAAGAGCTTGACGCCAGGCTGCGTGCCTGGAGCGGCCAGAGCCAGGGCGGCCTGATCGTGCTGCACGCACGCGCCACTCGGGCGCTGCCCGCGCTGGCACAACAACTCCAGGTGCAATGCGTGTTTGCCGCAGAAGATTACGAGCCGCAAGCAATTGCGCGCGACGCCACCGTGCAAGCCGCCTTGCAGGCGCAGGGCATTGCGTTTGAAACGGTCAAAGACCATGTGCTGCTGCAGCGGCGCGAACTGCTCACCCAGGGCGGCACGCCCTACACCGTGTTTACGCCCTACCAGCGCGCCTGGCTGGCACGCATGGAGACCCCCCCGCCCCAGGCGGGCGCACCCAGCGCGGCACAGCGGCGCAAACTCGCGCCGCGCCCGAATCCGCATGACACCGAGCTGCCCACCCTCGCCGCCCTGGGCTTTGCCCACGCCAGGGTACCGGCAGGCAACGTGCCTGGCAGCAGCGGCGCGCAGCAACTGCTCAAGGACTTCTGGCAGCGCATCGACCGTTACGACCAGACGCGCAACTACCCCGCCATCAAGGGCCCGAGCTACCTGGGCGTGCATCTGCGCTTTGGCACCGTGTCGGTCCGCCAGTTGGTGGCGCTGGCGATGCAGCGTCGCCTGGAGGGCAGTGCCGGTGCCGCCGTGTGGCTGGGCGAACTGGTGTGGCGCGATTTTTACTTCCAGATTCTGGCCAATTTCCCGCATGTGGCATCGAGCGCGTTCAAACCCGCCTACGACCGCATCGTCTGGCTCCAGGGTGCGCAGGCGCAGGAACACTTTGCCGCCTGGTGCGAAGGCCGCACCGGCTACCCGCTGGTGGACGCGGCCATGGCGCAGCTCAACCAAAGCGGCTACATGCACAACCGCTTGCGCATGGTGGCGGGCAGTTTTCTGGTCAAGCATCTGGGTATTGACTGGCGCTGGGGCGAGCGCTACTTTGCCGAGAAGCTCAACGACTTTGACCTCGCCTCCAACAACGGCGGCTGGCAGTGGGTGGCCTCCAGCGGGTGCGATGCGCAGCCCTACTTCCGCATCTTCAACCCCATACGCCAAAGCGAAACCTTCGACGCCCAGGGCAAGTTCATCCAGCGCTACCTGGCCCCATTGCGCGGTCTGAGCGCCAAGCACATCCACGCCCCCTGGCTGGCCCGCCCCATCGACCTGGCCGGTGCCGGCCTCGTGCTCGGCAAGGACTACCCGCTGCCCATCGTCGACCACGCCCAAGCCCGCCAGCAAACCCTGGAGCGCTACGCCGTGGTGCGCGCCTGAGGACTGGCCCTAAACCTCGGACCCGGCGTTGCAGTAGTTGCGCACCAGGGCCAGCAGTTCTTCTTCGGCGTAGGGCTTGCCCAAGTAGTGGTCGACGCCAATTTCCTGGGCGTAGTCGCGGTGCTTTTCGGCGATACGCGAGGTGATCATGATGATCGGCAGGTCGCGCAGGCGAGCGTCGTTGCGGATGTTGCGCGCCAGGTCAAAGCCGTCCATGCGCGGCATCTCGATGTCCGAGAGCACCACCGAGGGCTTTTCTTCCTGCAGCTTCTCCAACGCCTGCAGCCCGTCTGCGGCAAGCGTGACGCGGTAGCCCTCGCGCTTGAGCAGGCGCTGCGTGACGCGGCGCACGGTGATCGAGTCGTCCACCACCAGCACCAGCGGCACTTCGTTGGCGGCACCGTCGTCGGCAAAAGCGGCCACGCCGCTGGCAGCAGCGGTTGTGGGCGCTGGCGCGTTCTGGCGCAACTGGCGCGCCTGCTCGCCATAGACCGTGGCCAGGGCCACCGGGTTGTAGATCAGCGCCACCGCGCCCGAAGCCAGCACCGAGATGCCCGCCAGACCCGGCATGCGGCCCAACTGTGGCCCGAGGTTCTTGACCACCACTTCGCGGTTGCCCAGCACTTCGTCGATGTGCAACGCCAAGCGTTGCCCGGCGCTGCGGAAAACGGCAATCGGTGCGCTGCGACTGGGCGCTTCCTGGCTGCGCGCCGACACCTGCAACAGCGCCCCCGCCCAGAAGAAAGCGATTTGCTGCCCGGCCCATTCCAGGTGGTTGTTCTGGTAGGCGCTGTGCAGCGCTGCCACCGGCACGCGCAACACGGTTTCCACCAGGTTGGACGGCACGCCCACGGTGAACTCGCCCATGCGCAGCATCACCACTTGCGTAACCGCTGTGGTGAGCGGCAGCACCAGCGTGAAGTGCGTGCCCTGGCCGGGCTGCGAGGCGGTTTCGATGCGTCCGCCGAGCGCATGGACCTCGGATCGCACCACGTCCATGCCGATGCCCCGGCCTGCGACCTCGGTCACCTGCTCGGCCGTGGAGAACCCGGGCATAAAGACCAGGTTGGCAACCTCGGCTGCCGACAAGACAACGCCTTCGGCCACCAGCCCCTTGGCTACGGCCTTGCTGCGGATTCTTTCCACATCCAGGCCAGCCCCGTCGTCGCTGAAGGTCACGGCGATGTCGTTGCTCTCCTGCTTGAGCGCGATCGTGATGCTGCCCTCTTCGGGCTTGCCCGCAGCGCGGCGCGCGTCGGCGCCCTCGATGCCGTGCGCCACCGCGTTGCGCAGCAGGTGTTCAAAGGCGGGGGCCATGCGTTCGAGCACGCCCCGATCGATTTCGATATTGCCGCCCACGATCTCGAGCTTGACCTGCTTGCCGGTGTCCTTGGCGGCCTGGCGCACCACGCCGTAGAGCCGCTCGGCGATGAACTCAAACTCGACCATGCGCGTGCGCAGCAAGTCGCGCTGCAGTTCACGCGCCTGACGCCCCTGGGCAATCAGATCGTCCTCGGTGCCTTCGACCGAGCGCTGCAGGTTGCGCTGCACCGTGGCCACGTCGTTGACCGACTCGGCCATCATGCGCGTGAGCTCCTGCAAGCGCGTGAAGCGGTCAAACTCCAGCGGGTCAAACGCCTGCGATGTGTCCTTGGTTTGCGCCAGGCGCGACTGCATTTGCGACTCGGCCTGCACTTCCACGTCGCGCAACTGCTGGCGTAGCCGCTCCAGGTTGCCGCCAAGTTCGTCCAGCGAGCCACGGAACTGCGACAGGCGCGCCTCCATGCGCGAGCGCGAGATCATCACCTCGCCCGCCTGGTTGACCAGCCGGTCGAGCAGTTGGGCACGCACCCGCACGGTCTGGGTGGCGCTGGAGCGCAGCGGCTGCAGCGTCGCCGTGGGCAATACCGGCGCAGACGGCAGCGGCGGCGGCAAGGTGTCGCTCTCCTCCTCTACGCGCGGCTGCGCCACATCGACCGAGGCTGGTGCCGCAAGCAACTCCGTAAAGTTGGCCTGCAAGGCGTCAAAGCGTGTCTGCAGCGGTTCGACCTGTTGCGTCTGCAGTGACTCGGTGCCCAAGCGCACGACGCTGGACTCCAGGCGGTGCGCCATTTCGCCCAGGCGCATGGCACCGGCCAGCCGCGCACTGCCCTTGAGCGTGTGCAGCACGCGCAACACCTCGCTGCGGGCACTCAGGTTGTCGGGGCGCGCGACCCACTGGCGCAGCGCGCCACCGAGTTGCGGCAACAGCTCTGCCGCTTCTTCTTCAAATATCGGGAACAGATCGACATCGAGCCGGTCCACGGCGTCGATGGCGTCATCGTGCGCATCGGGCGTGACTTCGGGCACGGCTTGCGGCTGTGGCGTGTGTTCGACCTGCGGCTGCACCTGACCGTGCACGAAGTCCACTTCAATCACCTGGCCGTCTTGCGCCTCTTCGACCGCAGGGAACTCGGTGTCGAGGATCGCTTGCAGGGCGTCGAGCAAGGCGGCGTCGGGCTCTTTCAAGAAGCCCGCAGCAAACTGGTGCAGCAGACGTCGGATGTCCTGCGCCGCGCTGACAAACACCTGCGCGTACTCGGGCCGCCCCTGGCGGTGCAACTGCACGTGGCCCAAGGTATGTTCGAGCGCGCGTGCCAGGGCCGACAGCGCAGAAAACCCGACCGTGGCCGAGCTGCCCGCAAGCGAGTGCGCCAGGGTGATGGCCACATCGGGCACGTTCTTGTGCAACTCCAACGCCCACTCGCCGAGTTCGACCTGCAGCCGACGCGACCACTCATCGGCCTCGTTGAGATAGACGTTGTAGAGCGGGATGTTCAGGCGCAACGACCCAATCACCTTGGTGTGCTCGTCGCTCTCAAACTCGGGTTCTGGTTCAGTCAACGGCGTTGCTTCTGCTTCTGCTTCTGCTTCTGCTTCTGCTTCTGCTTCTGCTTCTGCTTCTGGCTCTGGCTCCGGCTCCGGCAGATGGTCCGTCTGGACTTCGGCCACCGGCTCAGGCACGGGCTCAGGCTCAGGCTCAGGCTCGGGCTCGACTTCGGGCGCAGCTTCAATAACAGGCTCAGACACCAGCTCTGGCGCGACCGGCGTTGGCTCCTCTGCGTCCGTGCCAAACGACGGAAACTCCAGATGATCGAGCGAAACCTCAGGCTCTTGCGCCAGCTGCTCGGCAATCGGCTCGGGGGCGGCGGGCGCTGCGTGCGTCGGCTCGGGTCCAAAATCAAGGTCGTCGAGCGCGATCTCGTCCAGCGGCGCCTCATCACGCGCGAGCTCTTGCTGGAGCGTCTCAGGCTCTTGCTCGGATACTTCGTCCAACAGGTCGAACGTCTGCGTTGGCATAAAGTCAACCTGCGGCTCCGCGGGTTCGGTCACGGCGTCGATCGGCACCACATCGGACACTTGGGTCGCAACAAAATCGACGTGCACGTACGGTGCTTCCTCGGCTTGCGCTACTTCCTCGGCAGGCACCTGCTCGCCGGTCCACTGGGTCGAAGCAAACTCAGCAGTCGATGGCGTGGGAAGCGCAGCGAGCATATCCAAGGGTGCGACCTCGGGCACGGGCACGTCGCCCGGGGTGCGCAGCGGCAGCAACTCGCCACCCAGGCGCAAGCCGTCGGACGCCTTGCGGAAGTCTGCCGCGTTCCACTCCTGGGCGACTCCATTGGCAATGTCTTCTTCCCAGCGGCCAAAGGCCAGCATGGCTCGCCCCGAGAGGGTGATTAGCTCGTCGCTGGCGGGACGCTGTTCGGCCAGCGAGGCATTGAGCAACTGCTCAAACGACCAGGCTGCTTCGCCAAAGTCGTTCAGCCCCACCATGCGCGAACTTCCCTTGAGGGTATGGAAAGCGCGTCGCAGCGTGGTCTGCTCACTCAGATCGGTGGGCTCGGAAGCCAGCGCCTTGGTTGCCGCCAGCCCGGCCTGCACCACTTCGCGGGCTTCTTCCAAAAAGATGGCCAGCAACTCGGCGTCGTCTTCGTCGTGTTCTTCGGCTGCAGGCGGCACCGGCGCAACTTCTGGCGCAGGTGCAGCATCCTGCGGCTCGACAGCGGCTGGGCTTGGGGGCGCGGCTTCGGTCACAGGCGCGGCCTCGGGGGGCACTGCGGCGGGCAGCGGCACCACCACGCGCTCGCGCCCCATCAAGGGCTTGAATTCGCCCAGGTCTTCGTCGTAGACAAACAGCGTCTTGGCCAGCGCGCGCTGGTAGCCCAGCATATCAACCAGAAAGCCCATGGCACCCAGGCTGTTGCCTAGCTTTTCGACCACGCTGGCGCAACTGCTCAAAACGTCGGGGCCAGCCGCCATCAACTGCTCGACGCTGGAGCGCATGCGCAGCGACGCCAGCGACGGCTGCTCCAGCCCCAGCACCGAAAACACGCCACGCATCTGCGACAGGCGGTTGGGCACTTCGCGCAGCACCGCACGCTCGCGCGGCTCGCGGAAAAACTGGTCCAGCGACTTTTCGATTTCTCCCAGCGCCAGGCGCAATTCTTCCACCACGCTGCCCATGGTCTGGCGGTCGCTCACCCGGCGGTAGAGATCCTCCATCCAGCTTTCCATGGGCTCCTGCGCGCCCCCGGCGGTCACGCCTTGGAGGCGCTGCGCCAGACGCGCGCCGCGCTCGGCCAGATCATTGGCGGTAGGGTCAAGGTCTTCGTACGCCGCTTCCAGGTACAGCACCGACGTCGCTAGTTCCATGGCCACGGCGGCAAGCGGCGAGGCGCCCGAGCGCACGGTGGCGTCGATCGCGCGCAGCAGCGCCTGCGCCAACTCGGCGTTCTCCGGGTGCAGCTTGACCATGGTCTCGGCAAGCGCGGCAAACTGCTCGGATGCCAGCTTGAGCCGGTGCGTGTCGCCACCGGCCAGGGCCGACCAGGTCTCGGCAGCCGAGGCAATGCGCTTGCGCACCAGCACCAGCATGGCCGGGTCGTAACGACCGAACTGCTCGCTCTCGTAGTTGGTGGCCTGGGTCTGCGTCAAGCCATAGGTCTGGCGCACTGCGGCCAGCAGCGGCGCGGCCTGTTCGGGCGACGCCACGCTTTGCGCGCAGTAAAAGAGCAGGTCTTGCGCCAGCCGGTCCGAGATGTCGGTCTCACCGCGCGCCAACGCCGCGTATTGTTGCAGGATGCGCGAGGCAGCACGCTTGGTGAACGCGTCGCTCGGGCACAGCCCCAGCGACATGGCCTCGAAGTAGGCCGCAGCAATCATCCAGAAGGTGCACGGCTCAAGCCGGTCTTGTGCTGCGGCCAGACCGACGCAGACCTGCGCCAGACGCCCGGCGGCGGCGGCGTCGCCGGTCTTGACCAGTTTGAGCACCGCCAGGTCCATCTGGCTGCGCACTGCAGGGGCGTAGGCCTGCGCGGCAACCTCAGGCACCGGCACGGCCAGCCAGCGCCACTCCAGCGGCCACAGATCGGCCGGATGGATGCGCTCGGCACCCACCAACTCCTGCACCGCGCGGTACTGCGCAAACAGCGCCACGCACGACGTGGTACGGCCCTTGAGCACGCCCTCCAGGAATTCGGTCAGCGCAAAGCTGGCGCGCTCGACCTTGCGTGCGGCGTCCTCGCTGCACAACTCGGGGTGCTGCACAAACTTTTGTGCCAGGGCTTCGGTTGCGCGCAGCACTTTGGCGGGAGCTTCCATGCCCACCATCTCCAGCGCGCCCACCGCCTGGTGCAATTGCTGGCGCGCAATGCGCAACTGGCTGGCATCCACCTCGGCCAGATCGGAGCCGCGTGCCTGCTCGGCGTCGCGCACAAAACGGCGCAGCGCCTTGGTGGCGCTGTCGAGCGACTTGCGCAACTCGTCGAGCACCCAGGCCAGCGGGCCCAGGTCGTTGCCCGGCACATCGTTGCCCCCTGGCGCTGCGGTATTCAGTGACATGACTATGGACTCTCCTGGGGTCATACGATCTTGAATCGGGACACCGATTGGCGCAACTCTTCGGCCATGCGCGAGAGCTCGCGCACCTGGTTGGCGGTGCTGCGGGTGCCGTCACCGGTTTGCTCGGTCACGGCAAAAATGTGCTGGATGTTGCCCGCCAGATCGTTGGCCAGACCGGCCTCGCGCGAGGCCGATAGCGAAATCTGCTCAATCAGCTCGGCCACCCGGCGCGACACGCGGTCAATCTCGGTGAGCGCCGTGCCGGCGTTGTCGGACAACTTGGCTCCTTCGACCACACCCTGGGTGGAGCGCTCCATGGCGCCAATGGCGTCCTGGGTGTCGGTCTGAATCGCCTTGACCAGCGCCGCAATCTGGCGCGTGGCGTCTGCCGAGCGCTCGGCCAGGCGCTGCACTTCTTCGGCCACCACCGAGAAGCCGCGCCCGGCTTCGCCGGCCGAGGCGGCCTGGATGGCAGCGTTGAGCGCGAGCACATTGGTCTGCTCGGTAATGTCGGAAATCAGCTCGGTGATTTCGCCGATCTCCTGCGACGATTCGCCCAGACGCTTGATGCGCTTGGCGGTGTCCTGAATCTGGTCGCGGATTGAGTTCATGCCGCCGATGGCGTTTTGCACCGCGCGCAGCCCCGACTCCGCCGCCTGCAGCGACTGGCGCGCCACGGTAGCCGATTCCTGCGCCTGGGCCGACACATCATTGATGCGCCCGGCCATGTCCACCACCGATTTGCCGGTGTCGCGAATTTCGTGCAACTGCTCGTTGGACGCGGCCAGTAGCTCGGTCGAGGTGGCGTCCACTTCGGCCGTGGTCAGCGCCACCCGGTCGGCCGTGGTCTGCACGTTGGCCACCAGTGAGCGCAATTCTTCGACCGTGTAGTTTACCGAGTCGGCAATCGCGCCGGTGATGTCTTCGGTCACGGTGGCTTCCTGGGTCAGGTCGCCCTCGGCCACGGTCTGCAGCTCGTTCATCAGCCGCAGAATGGCCGCCTGGTTGGCATCGTTGACGCGCTTGGCCTCCTGCTCCAGGCGTTGCGCCTGCAGGCGTTGCTCGTCGGCGAGTTGCTCGCGCCGCTTGCCGTCTTGCGACTGCACGTAAAACATGGCACCGGCGCACACCAGCGCCACCAGAGCGGCCAACGCCAGAACCACTTGCGAGAGCATCCCGATGCCGACCTGCTCGGTCAACTCCGACTGCAGTTCTTCCAGGTTGCGGCGCAGCGCCTCGCTGTCGGCCACGATGGCGGTGGTGGCTTCGCGCGCCGCCGCCAGCCCCGGCAAGTTGCCCAGAATCACGTCGGCCTGGGCGCGGGTTTGCTCAAAGAGCTGGAGCAGCGCCACGATCTGCTCGCGCGTGGCAGAGTCTTTGGTGGCCGCAAGGTGCAGTTCGGCGCTGCCGTGGACCAGCGCCTGGGCGATGTCCTTGAAGCTTGCCAAGTCCTTGCCCAGCAACACTGTGGCTTTGGAGCTTTCGGCCTGGGGCGAGAGGATTTCGCTGGAGGCCTTGCCAATGCGCTGCGTCAGCATCACCAGTTGCGCGGTGGCGGCCATGTCGGCGGCAGAAGCGTTTTGCTGCACCTTGGCGGAGATGATGGCCTCGGCCATTTCCAGCAAATCGGCCGACTGGCGATTGATGCTCTGCGTGGCCGCTGCAATCTGGACCAGCACCTTTTGCTGGCCCGAGACTGCCTTGGCGCTCTTTTCGGCGCGCTCGACCAGGGGCATGATTTTTTCCAGCTCGTGCGCGTAGCGGGTGGCATCAACCGGTGCCAGATGCAACTCATCGCTGCCGCTGGCCAGGCCACGCACGTTTTTGGACAACACCTCGGCGCTTTGGGCCAGGTCGGCAAAGGCCGGCGCGTTGCCCGCGAGCGCGAGCGAAACCGATTTAGCCAACCGCTGCGACTGCACCAGCGCCTGCCCGGTGGCACCGAGTTGCTGCGCGGACTTGTCGGACTGGTTGAGCGAGAGCATCGTCACCACGGCCAGCACCAGCAGTGCGCCACCCAGAACCAGCGCCAGCCTGCGCTGCTGCACGCCGCTGCCTGCGGCCGACGCCATAGTGTCGCTGCCTGGCTTGACAGGAGCGTCTTGCGTGGCGCTGGTGCGTGCCGGGCTGATCACGGTGCGCGGCGATACCACCGTGTCGCTGCCCGGCCCCAGCCCTGCGACCTGGGTCGAGCTGGCCCCCTGGCGCGAGTCGGCGTCAGGCGCAGCCCCCCCCCGGGAGAACACGCTTTTGAATTGATCAACAACAGACATGGTGGAGCCTTATCAATGAACTATTGATCTTTGCGGAATTCAAGACGCTGCTTTCGTAAGCGTGAGGCCTTGCCACTTCGTCATCGCGAGGCCGAAGGCCGTGGCGATCCATGACTTCATGCCCGCATGGATTGCCGCGCTGCGCTCGCAATGACAGCCAATGGACATGGATTGCCGCGCTGCGCTCGCAATGACGGGGGAATACTCCCAATGACCGTGGGGAACAACTCGCGAGAACAAATCGGACTGTCATGGTTTATGGATTTCTGGCTAGGCACAAATGTTGAGGAACTGCGGGGTTTGCGCCAGAGCGCGCAGGTTGATCTCCTGCCAGAACTCTGCGGACGCGTCCATCAGACGGTTGCCGAAATAGGCTGGTGCGCCCATCTGCGCGCCTTGCGACGAAGTGAAGGCATCGGCGCCGCGCAAACCCACCAGACTATCGACCTGCAAGGCACAGTTGACTTCCATGGCGCTGTTGAGCGTGACCACGCTGGCTTGCGGCGCGCTCGGCGGCAATGCGCCTGCAGCTTGCCCCGCCACCACAAAGGTGGCCAGATCGACCACGCCAAACAAGCCGCCCCGGATATTGATGACGCCGCGAAACCAGGGCTGCGCGTAGGGTACGTGCTGCAGGTTGGCCAGCGCAAAAATCTCGCCCGCCTGGGCCAGTGGAAACAGAAAACCCATGCCGCGCGTGCGCACCGCCAGCCAGGCCACGGACACCCCCTCGGTACGGGCCGCCTGGAGTCGGCTGGCCAGTCGAGTTTGCAGTTCCCTGAGTGCTTCGCGGTTGGCCATGGGTAGGTGTGCAATCAGCCCAGGGCGCTGATCTTGCTGAGCAGTTCGCCCGCGTTGACCGGCTTGGTGATGTAGTCACGCGCGCCCTGGCGCATGCCCCAGACGCGATCGGTCTCCAGGCTCTTGCTGCTGCAAATGATGATCGGGATCTCGGCGTACGCAGGCGTGCGGTTGATCGAGCGTGTGAGTTGAAAGCCGTTTTGCCCGGGCATGACCACATCCATCAGGATCAGTTCGGGCAACTCTTCGGCCAGACGCTTGAAGGCTTCTTCGGCGTTTTCAGCGGTGCGCACCTGGTAGCCGTGCTTGTGCAGCAACTCGGTCATGAACATCAACTCGGTCTTGGAGTCGTCCACTACCAGCACTTTCTTGATCGCCATCAGGCCACTCCCTGCAGACTGGCACCGTACTGCTGCACGGCCTGCAGCAACTGGTCTTTGGTAAAGGGCTTGGTGAGGTATTCCTCGGCACCCACCATGCGGCCGCGCGCCTTGTCAAAAACACCGTCCTTGGACGAGAGCATCACCACCGGCAGCCCGGCAAACTTGGCGTTGCGCTTGATGATGGCGCAGGTCTGGTAGCCGTCCAGGCGCGGCATCAGGATGTCGCAAAACACCAGTTGCGGCTGGTAGTCGTTGACTTTGGCCAGAGCGTCAAAACCGTCCTCGGCCAGCATCACGTCATGACCGGCTTGTTTGAGGAAGATCTCGGCACTACGCCGGATGGTGTTGCTGTCATCGATGACCAGCACTTTGAAAGTGGGGTTTTCGTTGCTCACAAGGCCTCTCTCTTGATCATTCACGCAGCCAGTCGGCACGCCGATTGGCGCGCCGCACTGGCACTCTCAAATTTGAACCATCTCAAAGTCTTCCTTGCGCGCGCCGCATTCTGGACAGGTCCAGTTCATGGGCACCTCGGCCCAGCGCGTGCCCGGCGCGATTCCGTGTTCGGCGTCGCCCGCAGACTCGTCATATATCCAACCGCAAATAAGACACATCCAGGTCATGGGTTCACTCACAGCTTATAGGGCCTTCGAATAGAATGCAAACATTGTAGGCAGTAACGACAACCTGCGTGGCGCATGCCGGAATATGGCATTGTGCCCGACGGCCAACCCAAAAAAGACACACCGATGTCGGCATCCCCCGCCCCCAGCACCGAAGAAGAAGACCTCGACGACAGCCCCAGCGCTTGCGTCATGGTCTTCAATGCCAACGACCCCAGCGGCGCAGCCGGCATCACTGCCGACGTGACCGCCATTGCCTCGGTGGGCGCGCACGCGCTGCCCATCCTGACAGGGGCCTACGCCCGTGACACGGCCGAGGTGGTGGACCACTATTGCATGGACGACGAAGCGGTGACCGAGCAGGCCCGCACCATCCTGGAAGACGTGCCGGTGCAGGTGTTCAAGGTGGGCTTTGTCGGCTCGGCAGAAAACCTCAGCGCCATCGCCGAATTGGCCTCGGATTACGCCGATGTACCCCTGCTGGCCTACATGCCCGACCTGTCATGGTGGGAGGACGATCAGATCGATCAATACCAGGATGCCTGTAACGAACTGTTACTCCCTCAGACCACCGTGTTGGTTGGCAACCACAACACTTTGGCGCGCTGGCTGCTGCCGGACTGGAGTTCGCAGCGCAGCCCGTCGCCGCGCGACATCGCCCGCGCGGCCAACGAGTTTGGCGTGCCCTACACCCTGGTGACCGGCATCGCCCTGCCCGACCAGTTTATTGAGAACGTACTCTGCACCCCCGCTGCCGTGCTGTGCAGCAACAAGTTTGAGCGCTTTGAGGCGGTGTTCACCGGTGCGGGTGACACGCTGACTGCCGCCCTGGCCGCGCTGATTGCCAGCGGGGTCGAGTTATCCGAAGCCACCACCGAGGCACTGAGCTACCTGGACCGCTGCCTGGCCAGCGGTTTTCGCCCCGGCATGGGCAACGTGGTGCCGGACCGCCTGTTCTGGGCCAAACCGGACGGCGATGACGACGACGACGAGCAAGCATCCGAATCCAACTTTGAAATCTCTCCCAATGACACACGACACTGACCGCAATCTGCAACTGTTTCAACGCGCCCAAAAGGTCATCCCCGGCGGCGTCAATTCCCCGGTGCGCGCCTTCAAGGCAGTGGGCGGCACACCGCGCTTTGTGGCGCGTGCGCAAGGTGCCTATTTCTGGGACGCCAACAACCAGCGCTACATCGACTACATCGGCTCGTGGGGCCCGATGATTTTGGGCCATGGCCACCCTGCGGTGGTGGAGGCGGTGCAAAAGGCAGTACTTGAAGGTTTTTCGTTTGGCGCACCGACCGAGCGCGAAGTCGAACTGGCCGAAGAAATCCTGAGCCTGGTGCCCTCCATGGACATGGTGCGGCTGGTGAGCTCGGGCACCGAAGCGGGCATGAGCGCCATCCGGCTGGCACGCGGCGCCACCGGGCGCAGCAAGCTGATCAAGTTTGAAGGCTGCTACCACGGCCATGCCGACGCGCTCCTGGTCAAGGCTGGCTCGGGCCTTGCCACCTTTGGCAACCCCACCAGCGCCGGTGTGCCGCCCGAAGTGGTGCAGCACACGCTGGTGCTGGAGTACAACAACGTGGCCCAGCTCGACGAAGCCTTTGCCCTGCACGGCAAGGAACTGGCGTGCCTGATCATCGAGCCGATTGCGGGCAACATGAACTTTGTGCGCGCCTCGCTGCCCTTCATGCAGCGCTGCCGCGAGCTGTGCACGCAGTACGGCGCGCTGTTCATTTTTGACGAGGTGATGACGGGCTTCCGCGTGGCGCTGGGCAGCGCCCAAAGCGTCTATGCCAAGGCCATCCCCGGCTTCTCACCCGACCTCACCGTCATGGGCAAGGTCATCGGCGGCGGCATGCCGCTGGCCGCCTTTGGCGGCAAGCGCGCCGTGATGGAGCACCTGGCCCCGCTGGGCCCGGTGTACCAGGCCGGCACGCTCTCGGGGAACCCGGTGGCCACCGCCTGCGGCCTGGCCACGCTGCGCGAGATCAAAAAGCCCGGCTTTTACGAGGCACTCTCGGCCAAGACGCAAAAGCTCATGGGCGGCCTCAAGGCCGCGGCCACGCAGGCCGGTGTGCCCTTTAGCACCGACAGCGAAGGCGGTATGTTTGGCTTCTTCCTGTTTGACGAACTGCCGCAAAACTACGCCAAGGTCATGACCACCGACAACGCACGCTTTAACAAGCTGTTCCACGGCATGCTCGATCGCGGCGTGTACTTTGCCCCAGCCCTGTACGAAGCCGGCTTCATGAGCGCCGCCCACACCGACGCCGACATTGATGCCACCGTGGCGGCAGCGACTGAGATTTTTAAGACGTTGTAACTGCGCCCGCCTCGGTACTTCGGGGTGCCGGAATTTCGGGGTGCAGCTACTTCTGGACGCAGGGTGGCGTGGCGCTCCATTCCCTTTGGCCGTCATTGCGAGCGAAGCGCGGCAATCCATGCAGGCATATGCAATCAGGACTCGCCAATAGAGGATGGACGGCGCACCTCGGGTGCTGTGGATAATGGTCCACATGCCTGCACCAACCATCCTGCACAAAGAGAACCTCACTGGCATCTTCTGGATGATTGCGGCGATGGCGGTGTTTGCAGTGGAGGATGCTTTCATCAAGACCGCCACCAGGCAGATGCCCATCGGGCAGGTTCTGGTGTTGTTTGGTGCTGGCGGGGCGGTGCTGTTTGCCTACCTGGCGCGCCGCAACGGCTCCAACGCGTTTACGGCACAGGCGCTGTCTAGGATCATGCTCATCCGCGCGTGCTTCGAGTTGGTGGGTCGGCTGTTCTACGGGCTGGCGATCGCGCTCACACCACTGTCTTCGGCCACCGCGCTGCTTCAGGCCACGCCCATCATTGTGGTTCTTGGTGCCACGGCGTTTTTTGGTGAGGCCGTCAATTGGCGGCGCTGGTGCGCAATCATTGCTGGCCTGATCGGCGTCTTGATCATCCTGCGTCCGGCAGCGCAAGACTTCTCGGCCCTGTCCATCCTGGCCGTTGTGGGCACACTCGGGTTCGCGGGCAGGGACTTGGCAAGCCGTGCCGCGCCCGCCGTCCTGACCACCTGGATTCTGGGCTTGTACGGATTCTTGACCGTGATTGGCGCCGGGGCGCTCTATTCGTGGTTTGACGGCAAGACCTACGTCTGGCCCACCAGCGCTAATGCCATGGGCATGGTTGGTGCCGTGCTGGCCGGTGTTTTCGCCTACTCGGCGCTGATGAAGGCGATGCGCACCGGCTCGGTCTCGGTGGTCACGCCGTTCCGGTACACGCGGCTCCTGTTTGGCATCACCCTGGGCGTTGCGGTCTTCGGCGAGCGCGTCGATGCGCCCATGATTCTGGGATGTCTCGTGGTGATCGGTTCGGGCTTGGTGGTTTGGTGGCAGGGCAAGGCCGTGCAGCGCAGCGTGCATGGCTCGACTAACGACAAGGGATCACGTGCCGCTTGAGACTGTGCCCAGGGATTCTGCACGCGCGTCGATCACCTGGAGGCGCTGACACTGAGGCATGTGATTCAGGGAGAAGTCAAAGGAACGTCTACATAGAACGGGATATTTACGTGCGCTGCCGCACCTTTGCCGTCGAAAGCATAGGCAAACAATCGGTAGGCGCCCGGCGTTGACGGTGCTGTGAAGGTGATCTCCGATTGCTGAGGATTCACAATCAGCCCCACCAACGCATGTGGTCTGGATTCAGCGTCTCCCCCGTCCTTCAAGTCGCGGCTTTCTTCCAGTATTTCCCATTGATAGGTCAACTCATCCTGATCTGGATCGATGGCCTTGATCTTCGCTTTTACGATCTGGCTTGTTTGTACGTGAATGTTTTGTCGTGCCAATTTTCCCGCTAGCCAGGCCCCTTCTATACGGGGACTTTGGTTGGCGGGCACCGCCCCTTTCCACAAAGTGTGCATGACATCTACCGCCGCAGTCTTTTCTCCGGACTCCAAGTACAGGCCATACCAGGTTGGCGTGCGCTCTTGCTTTTGCCCCCAGAGGAAGACGAAAGAGCCGAGGCATTGCTTTGAGTCCGGACGGATAGACGCTTCAAAGCGATTGCGGTAGTAATCCGCCTTGGTGGTGCTGTCATTTTCTATGGGGGCACCCCATTCGGTGACAGGCACTTCCCAATGTCCCGTAGCCCCCCATTCGGTAACCAGGTAGGGGCGACTCCACCCCGATTCTTTAATGTAGCGTGGCAGGTTGACGATGTCAGCGTACATCTGAATGCCGATCAAGTCCAGATCCGGGGCACGCACACGGATTTGTTCCGCAACCTCCTTGCCGATTCCCGCCAATGCAGTCATGGTGACATGGTTCTTGTCCACATCGTGAATCAATTTGGAGATGCCATTCACCGCATCCCATACCTTCGGATTGGTGCTGCGCAGATTGAGCTCGTTGCCGATGATCCAGATGATCAGGGCCGGGTGGTCCTTGTACTTGAGGATCTCGGCTTTGACTTCTTCCAGTTGACGCTGGACCGCCATTGGATCGTTGTAATTGAAGCCGTGTCTTTCACTGCCGACTTCCAGGCCCATCGCCACATACAAACCATTGGCCCATGCCCGGTCGAGCACCTCTCGCCCGGAAACCTGCCCATTTTCCGTGCGCCAGGTACGCATGGCATTGGCTCCGCTGGCCGCCAGTGATTCAGGACTGCCGAACTCGAGTCCGGCGCCCTGGATGTAAAAGGGCCTGCCATTAACCAAAAGCGTAGAGCCCAATTCACTCACCGCCAGCGAGACCTTGGTCGCCGACTCCTGTGGCGTATGCATGTTCGGCCCTCTTGTGGCGCAGGACGATATCCCCGTCAATGCCAAAAGCAACACCAGACACAGTGGGAGCCGCAAGGACTTGATTGGCAGAAACATTTGCAGGATTCCTTCATCTGTGAGCGCCGTGGCAGAACAAATCACCAATCAAGGGTTTGTCCCAATAACGGTGCATTTTCGTAAGTGCTAAATTCGCTCCGTCAATTGGGAACGTTTCCACTATTCTATGTGGAATCGTTCCCATTGTGACCTGCTAACGATCTTTGATACGCGGGGACTGGAGTGAAGAACAGCCGCCCGACAGAATATGTTTGCCCCAACACCAGGAGAAATTGAATGACCAAATCTGCTGCCAAGCGCAGTCACCGCCTGACGCGGCACGCAAGCGCCCTGCGCCTCAGCCCCATAGCTGTCGCATGTGCCTCCGTGCTGATTACTAGTGGCTCTGTTTATGCACAGACCGCTAGCCTGAATGCCGTTACTGTCACCGGCATTCGTCAGGGTATTGAGAGCGCCATTGCTGTCAAACGGGATTCTGACTCCATCGTTGAAGTGATTTCTGCCGAAGATATCGGTAAGCTGCCCGACGCGAGTATTGCTGATTCCATCGCTCGTCTGCCTGGTGTGACTGCACAGCGCGGCGAGAGTGGGCGTGCAACCTCAATCTCCGTGCGTGGCTTGGGCCCTGACTACGCCGGTGCCGTTCTGAACGGCCGCGAGGTGGTGAGCTCCGGGGATGGACGGGCGGCTGAATATGATCAGTTTCCGTCTGAGCTGGTGGGCAAGGTTCTGGTTTACAAATCCCCCGATGCCGCGCTGATGGGACAGGGGCTCTCAGGCACCATTGACATTCGTCCCGTCATGCCTCTGGATTTCAAGGGCAGGCAAATGTCGGTTAGTGTTCGCGGCGAGCAAAATAACAATGGCGGACTCACTGCCAATGGAGCTGGTGCCCGCGGTGGACGCATGAGCGCTTCATACATCGACCAATTTGGCGAAGGCACCGTAGGCATCGCACTCGGTTTTGCCCACCTCGATTCGCCCGGCCAGGACAAGACCATAGAAATGTGGAAATACGGTGACTACGGCCAGTGGGGTCAAGCTTCAGTCAGTCCCGCCGGGACAATATATTCGCAAGGTTTTGAAGCGAGAGTCACCTCCAGTAAGCAGACACGGGACGGCTTGATGGCAGTGGTCGAACTCAAGCCTAGCAAAGAATTTCACAGTACCCTGGATCTCTATTACTCTCAGTTCAAGCAGGACCGTGCGATCAACCAATGGACTGGAAATTTCGGTCTGTGGGGCGGCAACGGTGATGCCGTCTTTACCAACCAGGGAACCACCCTATCGAATGGGAACAGCGTCCTTTCCAGTGCCACCGCAGCAGGCGGGGCATACAACATGATTGATCAAAAGACCTTCTCTCGCGACGACAAGATCACTTCATTGGGCTGGCGCAATGAACTGAAACTTGACAGCAAATGGACGGCAATGGCTGATCTTGGTATCTCAAAAGCGACACGGGATGAGCGGGCGATTGAGTCTATCGCGCGTGCCACCAGCAATGGCACTTTCAGCTTCAGCGGTCTGACTTCCAATGGTGGTCAGGCCATCTCCACCAACCAGAACTTGACAAGTTCAACACTCATGCAGTTGACCAACAACCCGGACTGGGCCAATCTGCAAACACCTACTTACTCCGATGACATCAAGACACTGCGCTTCGCGGCCAAGCGCGATTTGGATGGAGTTTTCAGCGCTGCAGAGGGTGGGCTGAACTACTCCCAGCGCGACAAAACTGTGTTCCGGGGCGAATACGCACTGAAATTGACCAGTCCTGACGCAAACGGCTATGTCCCGATCCCATCAAGTGCTTTGCGTGGTACAACAAATATCAACATGGCCGGCATCAATACCGACATCCTTTCTTGGAGTGTGCCTGACGTGATGGGTTTGTACACCGCTTCGTCCAAGAATCCTTGGGACGCGAAGGACAACAACTACGGAGTGCACGAGAAGGTCACCACCGCATATGGAAAACTGAACATTGAGTCAGAATGGGGCGCTATTCCGGTGCGCGGTAACGTAGGAGTCCAAGTGGTGAGAGCTGATCAGAGATCGGATGGCTTTGCATGGAATGATGCGGGAGGCACGCCGGGTGCCGTCGCGCCTTCCGTGGTCGCAGTCTCCGGCGCTGCTACGTATACTGACGTTTTGCCTAGCCTGAACTTGAATTTCAATCTCCAACCGGACCTTATTGCACGTTTTGGCCTATCTAAGGCCATGGCGCGTCCCCGCATGGATGACATGCGTGCCGGTGCAGACCAGCCTAAGTTGACCGCCATTGCGCCGGGATCGAGTATTGGCACTTGGTCGGCCGGCAATGGGGGCAAGCCTGATCTTGAACCGTGGCGCGCCAAGGCTGTTGACTTCTCGTTGGAGAAGTACTTTGGCAAAGCCAGTTACTTGGCCGGCGCTGCGTTCTTCAAGGCTCTGGACAGCTTTATCTACTCTCAAAGTACGCTTCGCGATTTTTCCGGTTTTCCTAACTACTCGAATCTGACTCCCGGATGTTCCATTGCAAACCCGACTTGCAACCCCAATCAGGGAACCATTACGACCCAAGCAAATGGTCAAGGTGGGAAGGTGTGGGGGTTTGAATTGAGCGGTGCGATCGAAGGGTCCAAGATTACGCCCGCGCTTTCAGGTTTTGGCGTGATCGCTAGCGAGGCGTGGACCCGAAATGACTTGCCAAAGGACAACAATGGCAATGAAATTCACCTGGATGGGTTCTCCGCTATTGTTAGCAACCTGACCTTGTATTATGAGCGTGATGGATTTTCGACTCGCATCAGCCGCCGCTACCGTGCGCCCTTTAGTTCATCGTCACGCAGTGTGCAGATGAATACCGAGACAAACGTTCAGTATAGTGAAGAAAGCCAGGTTGATTTCCAGATGGGCTACGCATTTGACACGGGAGCCTACAAAGGATTGTCCATTCTGTTTCAAATCAATAATTTGACTGATCCACCCACAGCAACAAGTCAATCACCAGAAGTTGGAGGTTCCGGCGGATTGACCCCATGGCGCTACAGCAACTATGGGCGCTCATATATGCTGGGAGCTACCTACAAGTTCTGATAGCCACCAGAACGAAGCCCCTTGCCAGCGCACATGGCGGGGGCTTTTCTTTTTAGACTTGCGCGGGGAACTCTCCATGGCAGAGCAGATGGTTAGAAATATAGTGATCGTTGGAGGAGGCACTGCCGGTTGGATGACGGCGGCGGCACTGACACGTGTTACCAAAGGACGCCTGCATATCCGGCTCGTCGAATCGGATGAAATTGGCATCATAGGTGTAGGGGAGGCAACTATTCCCCACATTGCTACATTTAATGCCATCCTTGGCATCAACGAAGATGAATTTTTGCGGGCAACACAGGGCACATTCAAGCTTGGTATTGAATTTGTCAACTGGGGAGCCATAGGTGACCGCTACATTCATGGCTTTGGCAAAATGGGGCCCGATTTGGACGGTTTGCCTTTTCACCATTTCTGGCTGCGAATGTTGCAGGCGGGAAAGGCTGGTGATCTTGGTTCATACTCCATCAACACTGCTGCACCGCTGCAGTCAAAGTTCATGCGAGCCCGTCCTGATATGGCAGGATCTCCCCTTAGTGAGGTGGCCAACGCCTTTCATTTTGATGCCAGTTTATATGCCCGGTACTTGCGCGCCATGGCAGAAAAAGCCGGGGTAGTTCGCACAGAGGGCAAAATCGTGCAGGTTCTGCAACGTCCGTCCGATGGATTTATCGATGCGGTAGTCCTGGAAAGCGGCGAGCAAGTTCACGGTGACCTATTCATTGATTGTTCCGGCATACGCGGTCTTCTGATCGAACAGACACTCAAAGTAGGTTATGAAGATTGGTCGCACTGGTTGCCCTGTGACAGAGCCATCGCTGTGCCTTGTGAATCGGTGGTGCCGCTGATTCCCATAACCCGTTCTACAGCACACTCCGCTGGTTGGCAATGGCGAATCCCTTTGCAGCATCGTATCGGCAATGGACATGTCTACTCCAGTAAATTCATGGAGGCTAGCGAGGCAACGGAGATACTGCTGAACAATCTTGATGGCAAACAACTTGCCGAACCACGACACATTCAATACGTCCCTGGGCGTCGCAAAAGGATCTGGGAAAAGAATTGTGTAGCAATCGGCCTTTCCGCAGGATTCTTTGAGCCTATCGAGTCGACCAATATCCACCTGATTCAGACAGCAATTCAACGGCTGCTGAACATGTTTCCGGGACAAGGATTTGGCGCAGCTGACGTTGCCGAAACCAATGCGCAGGCCAGGATCGAATACGAGCGTGTACGCGACTTCATCATCCTCCACTACAAAGCCACGGAGCGAAATGACTCCCCGTTCTGGAACTATTGCCGAACGATGGAAATTCCGGAGACTTTGCAGCACAAGATCGATTTGTTCCGCAGCAACGGTCGTCTTGTGCACTCGGAGCGGGATCTGTTCGGTGATGTCAGTTGGCTTCAGGTATTGAACGGGCAGCGGATCCGTGCCAAGGGTTACCATCCATTTGCTGATCAGCGCCCAGAAACAGAGGTCATGGAATTCCTTGCGGATGTGCAAAACGTAGTCAGGAAATGCGTTGACTTCATGCCCACGCACGCGGATTTTATTGAGAAGAATTGCGCAGCGCACTAATCTATTGGTCAGTGTTCACAGCGACGCTGGTGACCAGTTGCTCCAGTCTGGGGCCTGGGAGCAACACGTCGGAATTGATGGATTGGCCCACCCTTGCCAGCCCATTTGCGAAGGATGAAAGTCTGGAGGCTGAGGTGCGACGCGTCGTATCTGGCATGACTCTGGCGCAAAAGGTAGGACAAATGACCCAAGCTGAAATCGGGAGCATCACGCCAGCCGAGGTCACTGACTTCTACATCGGTGCGGTTCTCAACGGTGGGGGTTCATGGCCGAATGGCAACAAACTTGCCACCTTTACAGAATGGCTCTCGATGTCCGACGCGCTCTACCAGGCATCCATGGCAACGGACATGGCAACGCCTGTGCCTCTGATTTGGGGAACGGATGCAGTGCATGGGCATGGGAACGTGTATGGCGCGACTCTCTTTCCGCACAATATCGGCTTGGGTGCCGCAAATGACATGGACCTTGTGCGTGCCATTGGCGAGTCTGTCGGACGTCAAGTTCGAGCCACCGGTATTCACTGGGTTTTTGGGCCCAATGTGTCAGTGGCTCGTGACAGCAGATGGGGTCGGACATACGAGAGTTTTGCAGCGGACCCCTCTGCCGTGCGCGCGTATGCTGCCTCTTATGTTGCAGGTTTGCAAGGGGCACTTAAGGAAGACGGGAATGTGGTGGCTACTGTCAAGCATTTCGTTGGTGACGGTGCCACCGAGAACGGCACAGAAAAAGGAACCGCCACCATCGGCCTGGCAGAAATGATCAGTGTGCACGCCCAAGGCTATTTTGGCGGTCTCGCCGCTGGGGCACAAACGGTCATGGTTTCCTTCAACAGTTGGAATGATGTGGGTGCAGGCATAGACTACGGCGCTCTGCATGGGAGCAAGGCTCTGCTGACCGGCGTTCTCAAAGGAAAGATAGGGTTCGATGGCGTAGTGGTATCCGACTGGAACGGCATTGAAAAGGTAGTTGGCTGCACACAGGCAAGTTGTGCCCAGGCCATCAACGCTGGCCTTGACATGGTGATGGTTCCGCAACGATGGAAGGAATTTGTCGCTAATACCATTGCGCAAGTTGAAGGTGGCGAAATTGCGATGTCGCGCATAGACGACGCTGCGTCACGAATTGTTCGTGTCAAGCTGCGATCGGGTCTGTTCAGCAAGAAAAAGCCTTCGGATAATGTGTACGCTGGAAGTCCTGACGCACTCCAGGCGCGCGACCTCGCAAGGCGTGCGGTTCGCGAATCGCTGGTGCTTCTCAAGAACAACCACTCTCTGTTGCCACTATCTCGTGACAAGAAGATCTTGGTGGTTGGCAAGTCCGCTAATAGCATGCAAAACCAGACTGGCGGTTGGACGCTTAGTTGGCAGGGAACCGGCAATTCCAATGACAACTTTCCGGTGGGCGACACTATCCTGACGGGGATCAGGGAAGCTGCAGGTCCCAAGAATGTGACCTTCGCTGAAAACGCTAAAGAAGTCGACGTTCGCGAATTCGACACGATCATTGCGGTTATCGGTGAGACTCCCTACGCAGAAGGTTACGGCGATATCTCCAATCCAGCCGATTTGGTACACAGTGTGCGCTACCCTGAAGACGCGGCAACTCTTGAATCTGTTGCGCATCACGGCACGCCGGTAGTCACGATCTTTGTGGCTGGAAGGCCTAGCTATACAAGCGAATTACTTGACTTGTCAGACGCATGGGTTGTTGCATGGTTGCCCGGCACGGAAGGTAAAGGCTTGTCAGATGTGTTGTTTCGCACAGCCAGTGGAACCAGTGTCTACGACTTTACCGGACGTCTACCCTTCCCCTGGCCTGCCACTGCCTGTCAAAGCGCACTCGATAGCAGCAACACCGCGCACAAGCCGTTGTTTCGCGCAGGCTACGGAATGCATTACGACACCATCCCTGCCCAAAACCTGGGCAAACTTGCGTCTGATACATTGCGGTGCGAGGAAGTCGCGCGCAAGGCGCCCAGGGAGATGCACTAATAATGGCTACGATCAAAGATGTTGCAAGGCTGGCAAAGGTCGGCGTAGGCACGGCATCACGGGTCATCAGTGGAAATGGTTCCGTGGCCAAGGAAACTGCAGAACGGGTCCGCAAGGCGATCGATCAGTTGGAGTTCCGCCCATCGCACGCAGCACGATCTCTGCTTTCGGGATCGTCCAAAATGATCGGGGTCTACCTGCCGCTGCTTAAAGGCACGTTTTACACACCCATTTTGCAGACCATCGATACCGAATTGCGCTCCAGTGGGCTGCACATGATGGTTGCATTTGGAGTTGGCGAAGGCGATGCTCGACAGCAAGCCCGCGAAGGGATCGAATTTCTCATTGAACGCGGATGTGATGGTCTATTAGTTTTCAGCAACGCGCTGAACGACACCGATTTCGACGAGATGGGCCCCAAGAGAGGTAACCTGATTGTGCTCAACCGTCATTACCCAAGCGTGGCAGACCAGTGCTTTACTGCAAACCACCATCGAGGTGGCGTTTTAGCTGCGCGCAGCCTGCTGAAGTTAGGTCACAAGAGTTTCGCGGTAATCGGGGGACCGAGTTCTTCCCCAGACAATGTGGATCGTCTATCGGGCTTCATGGGAGAACTGCAACGCAACGGCGTTGACACGTCCTGTGTGATATCGATCGAAAGCGACTTCTCGACAAAGGGCGGGTGGGATTCGGCTGAGACGCTCATGGCTTCTGGAAGGAAATTCACAGCGCTTTTTTGCGCCAACGACGAAATGGCCGTCGGCGCACTGTCTTACTTGCAACAAGTCGGAATCAAAGTGCCAGAAACGATTTCAGTCATGGGGTATGACAACACAGACAGCGCTGAGTATTCGGCCCCAAGGCTCACTTCGATCCATGTTCCTTGGCGGGACATCACATTGAACGGTTTGCACTGGCTGATGAACTGCTGTTATGGAAGCCACCATCGTGTGACGCGTGACTTTCGTATCAGTGTGACCTGGCGAGCGTCGGTGGCACCACCCCGGTTGACGGTCCGAAAAAGATAAAAGCAATCCTGCACTGGCCGCGAAGTTTCCACGCAAAAATCCAACTATTGATCAATAATCTGACTGATAATGGAATCCTTTCCATTTATATGGTAGATGACCACCATCCAGAGAAAGACCGAAATCCCGATGCTTCACACCAAACCAAGCACAACACTGAATCGTCAACAATTCGGCGATGACTTCGTCTGGGGTTGCTCCACCTCTTCGTACCAGATTGAAGGCGCTGTCACCGAGGACGGCCGGGGCGAGTCAATCTGGGATCGATTCTGCGCCACGCCTAGCAAAATTCGCGACGGATCCAGTGGTGCCATGGCCTGCGATCACTACCACCTGTGGCCCCAGGATCTCGATCTTGCCCGCAGTCTGGGCGTTAACGCATATCGATTTTCCATCGCATGGCCCCGCATACAGCCCAAAGGTCGTGGCAAAGCCAACGCGTTGGGACTGGATTTCTACTCGCGCCTGGTTGACGGCATGCTCGAGCGCGGCCTTCAACCTTGGGCTACTCTCTATCACTGGGATTTGCCGCAAGTTTTGCAGGATGAGGGAGGTTGGGCAGCGCGCCCCACGGTGGACGCATTTGTTGAGTATGCCGATATCGTGAGTCGCCATTTGGGGGATCGTGTAAAGCACTGGATCACGCACAATGAACCTTGGTGCACCGCCTTCTTGGGCCACCACGAGGGCAACCACGCGCCGGGGGTCAAATCCCAAAAGACTGCAATACAGGTAGTGCACCATTTGCTGCTATCCCATGGGTTGGCCCTCCCTGTGATCCGAAACAACGTCGCGGATGCACAGGTGGGTATCACGCTGAGTCTGCATCCGATCTTCCCAGCGACCACCAGCGAGGCCGATGCCAATGCCGCAGTGCGTCACGATGGATCGCGCAACCGCTGGTTTCTAGACCCCTTGTATCGGGGAGACTATCCATCGGACATCCGGGCATTGCTGGGAGACGACGCACCACAGGTTCAACCAGGAGATATGGAAGCCATTTCGACTCCAACAGACTTCCTGGGCGTCAACTACTACTTTCCCGAAGTGGTTTCCGATGCACCGGGCGCAGGCGGCATTGCCACGCAAGTGGTTACGCGACAAGGAGTACCGCGCACCGCGTTTGGCTGGGAGGTATTTCCCCAAGGGTTGACCATGCTGCTGGAGCGAATCCATCAAGACTACCATCCAGCCAGGATATACCTGACAGAAAACGGGTCAACCTACGACGACGTGGTGCTACCCGATGGAAGCATTCATGATGCTGAGCGGCGCGACTACCTGATTCGCCACCTCGAAGGTTCACTGGACAGCATTCGCCGCGGTGTGCCATTGAAGGGATATTTCGCATGGAGCCTGCTGGATAACTTTGAATGGGCCGAAGGGTACATCCGCCGATTTGGCCTCACGTATGTTGACTTCACCACACAGCGTCGCACATTGAAGTCCAGTGGTCACTGGTTCGCCAATTTGCTTAGAAGCTAGGCAGCTTGCAGCATTACCGCTTTACTGCATGATCGCAGTCGCACAAAGAATTATGAGGAGCGAGACATGTCATTGAGAAAACTATCGGTTATTGCGCTCGCAGCGGCACTACTTGTGTGCCTTCCCGCTATTGCCTGTGCACAGGGTGCCAGGGCCGAAGTCATTCACTGGTGGACATCGGGCGGCGAATCCGCTGCAGTGAAAACGCTGGCAGATGCATACCGCAGTGCGGGCGGCGTCTGGGTAGATACTGCAGTCGCTTTAGGGGAGCAGGCGCGCTCGGTTGCTATCAATCGAATTGTCGGTGGAAATCCCTCGACGGCGGCACAGTTCAACACGTCCAAACAATTTCTGGATCTGGTAGAGCAAGGCATGCTCAACCCAATCGATGAAGTGGCAACACGGGATGGATGGGACAAGTTCCTGCCAGAAACCGTGATTCGCGCCGTCAAGGTCAAAGGACATTACTACGCCGCACCAGTCAGTATTCATATGCCTGCCTGGATTTGGACCTCCAAGGCTGCATTCAAGCAGGCAGGCATCGCGGCTGAACCAAAAAACATGGAGGAACTATTTGCTGCGCTGGACAAGCTAAAAGCAGCAGGACTGGTTCCATTGGCACATGGCGGTCAATCATGGCAGGACAACATTGTGTTCACCGCCATGTTGACCAATGTAGGTGGTCGTGAACTGTACCTCAAGGTGCTGCGGGATCGTGATCCAAGTGCTATTCAATCAGATGCTTTCAAAAGCGTTTTATTGACATTCAAGCGACTCCAAGGCTACGTTGACAAAGGCTCCCCCGGGAGAAACTGGAACGATGCAACGGCCATGCTTATCACAGGCAAGGCGGGTGTTCAATTCATGGGAGATTGGGCCAAAGGTGAGTTTTCGATGGCAAACAAGGAGGCCGGGCGCGACTATGGCTGCATTGCCGGATTTGGCCCCAATGCGCCATACATCATTCAGGGTGACGTTCTGGTGTTTCCCAAGACAAACAATCCTGAACAGGTCAAAGCTCAAAACCTCTTGGCCACGGTGATCACTTCGCCAATGACGCAGGTGGCCTTCAGCGCAAAGAAGGGTTCCATTCCGATTCGGACAGACGTGGATATCTCCAAGCTCGACATCTGTGCACAACAGGGTATTGCGATCATGAAAGACAAGGCACGGCAATTGGGCAATGGCGAAATTTTTCTGACTCCCGATCAAAATGGCGCCCTGTCTGACATTCTCACCAATTACTGGAACCGCAATATTCCGGTAGAGAAAGTGCAGAAAGACATCGCAGCCGCCCTGCGCACTTGACCACCGAGCCACCGTGAGTGCCATCAAGACTATTTCCGCCCGCATACGCTGGGCTCCATGGTCAGCACTGCTGCCCATGGTACTTACCGTTCTCGCGGGCTATCTAGGCACCACTCTTTGGTCATTGCGCGTCTCACTGACCAGTTCACGCACCTTTCCCAACGATGACTTTGTAGGGTTCGCCCAGTACCAACGCCTGTTCGAAAACGAGCGCTGGATTCTCTCGCTGCAAAACTTGGCCGTATATGGCGTACTGTTCGTCATTGCCTGTACGGTGATTGGCTTTCTTCTCGCAGTCTTCATTGACCAAAAGGTGCGGGGCGAAGGTGCACTCAGAACGATTTTCCTGTACCCCTACGCCATGTCGTTTGTGGCCACCGGGCTGGTCTGGCAATGGGTCTTCAATCCGGGGGATGGAATGCAGCGCGCCATGCGGCAGTTGGGTTGGACGGATTTCACGTTTGAATGGATCATCGAACAGGATAGGGTGATTTACACGGTAGTCATCGCGGCCGTCTGGCAAGCGTCTGGCCTGGTGATGGCTCTGATGCTGGCTGGACTTCGGGGCATTGATGAGGATATCTGGAAAGCCGCTCGCATTGATGGCATTCCTACTTGGCGGGTCTATCTTTCGATAGTAATACCCATGCTCAGTTCCACTTTGGGCACTGTGTTTGTACTGCTGGCCACTGGTGTCGTCAAAGTGTTCGACTCCGTGGTGGCAATGACCCAGGGTGGCCCGGGCACTGCCAGCGACGTTCCTGCGAAATTCATCATGGACCACCTCTTCGGTCGAGCCAACATCGCATTGGCGTCAGCCGGCTCCATTGTTTTGTTGCTTATGGTGGTGGTGATCGTAGTTCCGCTGATGATTGCGCGCAGTAAACCCGAAGGTGCAGGTGGACGATCATGAAGGCAGCACGCATCGGTGTGTATGCGTTCTTGATTGGCTCTGCCGTGTTTTTTTTGGCACCGCTATACATCATGGTAGTGACCTCACTCAAGACCATGGATGAAATTCGGCTGGGCAACCTGTTTGCGATGCCACAGCAACTCAACTTTGATGCGTGGCGCTCCGCGTGGAGCGAAGCTTGCACGGGAGTTTCCTGCGAGGGTGTACGCGCAGGATTCTGGAACTCAGTCCTAATTGTCATTCCAAGCACACTACTACCCATACTCATTGGCGCCATCAATGGCTATGCGCTGAGTTTCTGGCGCCCGCGGGGAGCTAACATCTTGTTCGCTTGTTTGATGCTCGGTGCGTTCATCCCGGTGCAAGTCATGGTCTATCCATTGGTCAAGGTACTTGCCGCCGTGGGGTTGTTCAGTTCTCTGCCCGGGATAGTGGCGATTCACATTATTTTCAGCATGCCGGTCATGACCTTGCTGTTTCGCAACTATTACGCTGCGATCCCACTCGAGCTTTTCAATGCGGCTCGCATTGATGGCGGTGGTTTTTGGAGAATTTTTACGCAACTGATGTTGCCCATGTCCACGCCAATTGTGATTGTTGCAGCGATCATGCAAATTACTGGCGTATGGAACGATTACATACTCGGACTGATATTCGCAGGGAGAGATAACCTGCCCATGACGGTTCAACTCAACAACGTCATCAACACCACAACGGGCGAGCGACTCTATAACGTGAACATGGCTGCCACGATCCTGACATCGCTGGTGCCACTGGTGGTGTATTTTGTTTCTGGTCGTTGGTTTGTCCGTGGCATTGCCGCAGGCGCGGTGAAAGGGTAGCAACGTGGCAAGTGTAAATGTCAACAGTCTTTGCGTGCATTTCGGCGGAAACGAGGTCATCTCAAACCTCGACCTCGAGGTGATGGAAGGAGAATTTCTGGTTTTGCTCGGTCCATCCGGGTGTGGCAAATCAACCTTGTTACATAGCATTGCCGGTTTGATCGAAATTGCCGGTGGTTCAATTGAAATCGGCGGCCAAGACATGACGCAGGCCGAACCCAGCGAACGTGGCATCGGCATGGTGTTTCAGTCATACGCGCTCTACCCAAACATGACCGTGGAGCGCAATATGTCGTTTGGTTTGCGCGTCGCCGGCACGCCCAAGGCCGAGATCGAACGACGTGTAGCGCGTACTGCAGACATGCTGCAACTCCAACCGCTGCTTGAACGCAAGCCCTCGCAATTGTCAGGAGGTCAACGCCAGCGCGTGGCGATCGGGCGTGCGCTGGTGCGTCAAGCTGATGTCTTTCTGTTTGACGAACCACTTTCCAATCTGGATGCCAAGCTCCGGGGTGAACTTCGCCGCGAACTCAAACTGCTGCACAAGTCATTGGGGTCTACCATGATTTATGTAACCCATGACCAAGTAGAAGCCATGACGCTGGCAAGCCGCATCGTGATTATGCGTAGCGGCAAGATTCAGCAGATCGGCGCTCCTTCCGAAGTATATGAGAGACCCGGAAACTTGTTCGTAGCGGGATTCATTGGCGCACCGTGTATGAACTTTCTACATGGGGTATTGCGCTCCGACCATATTGGCTACTCGTTGGCCTGCTCAGGGGTCGCATTGGATATCGAATCCTATGGATTTCTGGCACCCCCTGTGAATGAAATGGGCGTCATTTTGGGTATCCGCCCAGAAGACCTGCGCATTCACGAGGGTGGGGCGTTACGCGCAATCGTGTCACTGATTGAACCCATGGGCGCACACTATGTCGTGTGGCTGGATTTCGGAGGAAATCCGTTGTCCTGCATCATTGCAGGCGCTTTGCATTTCAAGGTGGATGCAGAAGTGCAGTTTTCGATCGACGTAGGTCGTATTTCACTGTTTGACCGTGAGTCAGAGCAAAGACTGTAGTTTGCATGAACTGCACATGAAGAACGCCAATATCCCGCGCCATGTACATTCGCTCCTGCTGATTGCAATGCTGGTCCCCGCCTGCAGTACTGGCGGAGAGACACTCGCCGCAGGGACAACTTTGAGCGGTCGAGGGCCCTTGGTCGAGGCTTGGGTGACAACCGGTGACAAGACCCGCTTGCTGGCACATGAGGAGGGATCTTCATTCGGAACCGGCACGGCTCTAGATCTCAACATTGAAGTGGACGACCGTGTGCGTTACCAAACGATGGTGGGTTTTGGGGCATCACTCACCGACGCATCCGCTTGGCTCATTCAGAACCGGATGTCAGAAGGACAGCGCAATGCGCTGATGCAGGAACTGTATGGGCGCAGCGGCAACGGCGTCGGATTCAATTTCGCCCGACTGGCCATCGGATCTTCTGATTTTTCACGGAGCCATTATTCGTTTGACGACCGCCCAAGCGGCGAGTCCGATATGACGCTCACACACTTCTCCCTAGAACCCAACCGCGCTGAGTTGCTCCCCGTCATCAAACACGCATTAGCCGTCAATTCTGATCTGCAGATCATGGCTTCCCCCTGGAGTGCGCCGGCCTGGATGAAATCCAGCGGCAGTCTGATCAAGGGCACGCTCAAGCAGGATATGTATGGAGTATTTTCCGACTACCTTGTGCGCTATGTCGAGGCCTATGCAGCTGAAGGCATACCGATCTTCGCGCTGACAGTTCAGAATGAACCTCACTTTGAGCCCGACGATTACCCAGGCATGCGCCTCGATCCCGCCATGCGCGCCCGCCTCGACGGCCAATTTCTTGGCCCAAGATTGACACAGCGCGGCCTGACCACTCAAATCATCGAATGGGATCACAACTGGGACGAACCTTCTTCGCCAATGGCCGTATTGTCGGATCCAGAGGCCAGCCGCTATGTGTCTGGCGTCGGTTGGCACTGCTACGCCTCTGAAGCGTTGCTTTCAAACCAATCGGTGGTACATCAAGCTTATCCTGGCAAAGATGTCTGGGCCACTGAATGTTCCGGTGGCGAATGGAAACCGAATTGGTCCGAAACTCTTCCATGGATGGTACGCAACATTGTCATCGGAAGCACACGTCACTGGGCGCGTGGGGTTCTGATGTGGAACCTTGCCCTGGATGAAAGTCACGGCCCCCATTTGGGTGGCTGCAGAGACTGTCGTGGCGTGGTAACCATCAACTCGCAGACCGGTGCAGTTACTCGCAATCTCGAGTATTACGCACTTGCGCATGCAAGCAAATTTGTGCGGCCTGGCGCACAACGCATTGACTCATCCACAACCAGCAGTGACCTGCAGACCGTTGCCTTTCGCAACGCAGATGACGGCTCCATAGTACTAATCGTGTGCAATTCGGAAAGCTCGCAACGGGTCTTTACCACGCGCAACGGCGGAAAAGTGTTTGAATATACGCTGCCGCGTGAGAGCGTCGCAACCTTTGTGTGGAAGCCGGACGAAGTGCTGCATTCCGAGCGATAAGCCCTTCGCAAACGATGCTGGATATAGCTATGTCCTTCTGGAATCGGCGTAAATTTCTTCAAACCTTAGGCACCAAGGCGGTACAAGGCTCCGCGCTCTTATCAGCGGTTCCATTGCTCGTCCGCAATGCTGCAGCGGTGCAGCCGTATCGCAACACGGGCTCCATTGAAGATGTGGCTCACATCGTCGTGCTCACGCAAGAAAACCGTTCCTTTGACCACTACTTCGGAGCACTTCGCGGAGTTTGCGGCTTTTCGGACCGGTTTGCGCACCCTGTTGCGGGAATAACAGGTTCAGGCAACCGCACCGTGATGCATCAGCCGCGTATCTCCGGAAGCGGTTCATTGGGAAGAACTGTGCAGCCCTTTCATTTGGACACGCAAAATGACTTCTCCCTCATGCGCGGTGAAGGCACCAAGCATAGCTGGAGCGATGCACAACTTGCCTGGGACCATGGGCGCATGGCTAACTGGTCTCTAATGAAGGGCGAACATGCGATGGGCTACTACACGCGTGCTGATCTGCCGTTTCATTACGCCCTTGCCGATGCCTTTACGGTGTGCGACGCCTACCACTGCTCTTTTCAGGGTGGCACAAACACGAATCGGCTATTCTTGTGGACAGGGACCAACGATCCATTCGGACTGAACAATGGTCCGTCCATCTATAACGATCTTGACTCTTTAGTCGCCAAGCCGGGAGTTCCGTCCTACACTTGGACCACATATGCCGAGCGCCTCCAAGCCGCAGGTGTCACTTGGCAGGTATACCAAGACTTTGCCGACAACTACGAAGACAACCCACTAGTAGGGTTTCAGGTATTTCGAGAAGCACAGCACAGTAATTCGGGGACATCTGGTCAGCTCAGAGAGCGGGGCATGAGCACATGCGACCTAGCACAACTCAAAGCAGATGTAATGGCAGATAAATTGCCGCAAGTGAGCTGGATAGTGGCGGACGCAGTGAGTTCAGAACACCCCGAGGTCTCCAGTCCGGCGCAGGGCGCACACTATGAAGCACGCGTTCTCGATGCACTGACGGCCAACACGGAGGTATGGCGCCGCACCGTGCTGATTATCAACTTTGACGAAAATGATGGCTACTTTGACCACGTTGCACCTCCAGCCCCGCCGTCGGTCTTGTATTGGCACACCGATCCCGCTGCCAGAAGGTACGCGGGTATGTCCACCGTAAGCACCGAGGGGGAATATCACGAAGTGCTTCCCGCCTATCACGACAATGCTGAAGAGCGGCAGAGACTTCACCTCCCCTACGGACTTGGTCCACGCGTTCCCATGTTGGTAATCTCGCCTTGGAGTCGTGGCGGATGGGTAAATTCGCAGGTGTTTGACCATACTTCGGTGATTCGCTTTATTGAACGCCGCTTTGGCGTCGAGGAACCCAATATTTCTCCCTGGCGACGTGCGGTTTGCGGTGATCTGACGAGTGCTTTTGACTTTTCGAACACCGATCACTGTGCAATGCCACCACTACCTCCGACACTTGAGATGTCGCAGCGTGCTGCGGGCCTGCAGCGCCGCGTGCTTGCCATGGCCCCGGCACGGTCGGTGCCACCGATCCAGGAGTCCGGCCGGCGCCCCTCACGCGCACTACCTTACGAACTCCATGTGCATTGTCGATGTCAACATGCTACCAATACGGTTGCGCTCAAATTCGTCAACACCGGATCGGTGGGAGCAGTATTTCATGTTGTTGACAAGCTCCATCTCACGCAAGTTCCGCGGCGATACACCGTCGAAAGTTCCAACGAACTAGTTGACTCCTGGCCGGCAACCTCGCGGGGTGACTACGATCTGTGGGTGCTGGGCCCCAATGGCTTTCACCGTCATTGCACCGGGCGGCTGAATTCTGCGCAGATCGTGCAAGCAGAACCAGAGATTGAAGTCCACTATGACTTGGAGGGTCTCTCACTCGACGTGCGCCTGCACAATACCGGCAACGCACCATGCAGATTCAGGTTTCGCACCAACGCCTACCTGCCAACCAGCACCTGGCATCACCTTGTTGGCGCCGGAAAACAGGTCACTCAAAGGCTTGATCTGCTCCCCACCCAAGGGTGGTACGACTGCTGCATTGGCGTGCAAGCGCAATCAACATTCCTGCGACGTATAGCCGGTAGGATGGAGACAGGCGTGCACTCGATCAGCGCGCCTTACGCAGCCACCACTGGAAAGCATTAAGTGCTTGACCACACTTCTTTTGGTAAACCACCATGAACTTGACACGCTCTGACATTTGCAACTATCGACAAATGTCACACACGGCTTTTCTTGTCCTGCTCCTTATGGTTTCGACATTTTCTGCCTACGCCTTCGACATGCAATCGCACCGGGGAGGTCGGGGTCTGCTGCCGGAAAACACGTTGGCCGCCTTTGAAAATGCGATTCGCATGGGCACCACAACATTGGAATTGGACCTTGCAATAACCGCTGACGGCATTCCCGTCATTTCACACGATGCTGCTCTAAACCCGGCGTTAACCCGCGACGCAACCGGACATTGGTTATCAGAACAAGGGCCGCTGATCAAGACACTGACTCTCGCTGAAGTGCAAAGCTTTGATGTTGGACGTTTGAATCCAGCGCATTGGTACGCCAGGGAATTTCCAATGCAGCGCGCCCGGGACGGCCAACGCATTCCGACGCTTGCGTCACTATTCAAGCTGGCCAATGACCTGGGCGCCAAGGACGTCCATTTCGATATCGAAACCAAGATCAACCCCCACCGTCCAGACGACACCCTCTCACCGCAGGCATTCGTCGAATCGCTGCTGGGGGTGGTTCGCGAAGCAGGGATGTCCAAGCGGGTGATGGTGCAAAGCTTTGATTGGCGCACGCTGGAGTTTCTGCACAAACTGGCTCCTGAAATCCGGACTATGTACCTTACCGTCGAGAGCGTAGACTTCAACACGGTGAAAGACAGTGCCTGGACGGCCGGGCACAAAATCGAGAACTTTCATGGCAGCGTGCCCAATATGATTCGCACCTCCGCGGGCACATCGGAAGGCGTGATCTGGGCACCCCATTACAAGTACCTCACTCCTGATCTGGTCGAGGTCGCGCATACGCTGGGGATGCAGGTGATCCCTTGGACTGTGAACGACAACTTTCGAATGGAGCAACTGATCGACTGGAAGGTCGATGGCATCATCAGCGACTACCCGGATCGTTTGCGTCAAGCCATGGCCAGCAAAGCGATAGCACTGCCAAGTTGGAATCCTGAACTGCAAATGCTGCACGTTGACCAGATGAGATGGGTTAGGGCAGATGGAAAACCTGTCGCACTTAAGGGGGTGAATCTGGGAAATTGGCTTTTGCCCGAGTTCTGGATGATGGGATATCCCGAGAACACCGATGTCAATGACCAGTGCTCGCTTGAGGTAGTTTTGGATCGGAGATTTGGGTTCGCCACACGCGAACGCCTGATCAAGTTGCACCGAGATAACTGGATGACGGATCGGGACTGGGACTTGATACCGCAATTCGGACTCAACTTGGTGCGCGTGCCGTTCATCTGGAGTTTGATTGAAGACGAGAAAAGTCCACGCCACTTTCGCGCTGATGCATGGCATTATTTGGATAGTGCCATCGAGCAGGCTGAGCGGCGTGGTCTCTATGTCGTGCTGGACCTGCATGGTGCCGTAGGGTCTCAGGGCACCGAGCATCACAGCGGATGTGCTGGAAGAAACCAATATTGGTCCAACAGGGACTTTCAGGAGCGCACGCGATGGCTGTGGCGGGAAATTGCTGCTCGCTACAAAAATCGCGCGTCTGTTGCCGCCTATGACCTACTCAATGAGCCCTGGGGAGCCAGCGCAGAAGAATTGGCCTCGGTCATACAAACACTGTATGCAGACATTCGTGCCATTGATTCCAATCACATCATCTTGTTGCCAGACCACCCCAAAGGCATAGCCGCCTACGGAAATCCATCTGATCATGGCATGCAAAACGTCGCGTTCGAAATTCATCCCTACCCTGGTTTTTTTGGCTGGGCGCAACCATCCATGGAAGTCCATCGAGATTGGCTGCGATGCCTGCCAAAAGGCGGTGGCGTGTGTGAATGGCAGGCACGCATTGCCAATTTGAATACTGCACTTTACGTCGGTGAATTCCAGCCATGGGCTGATCTGGAGCCAGGATTGAGCGGGCAAATCACACGGGTGACTTTCGACAGATATGCCGAACTGGGTTGGGCAAGTTCAGCCTGGGCCTACAAGAAGTTAAGTCGTACCGGTGGTCATGCATCTGTGAATTGGGGCCTAGTAACCAATGCAAAAAGCGCTCCGGTTCCCATCCTCAACTTCAAACGCGCAAGTCTGACCGCCATTGAAAACCTCTTTCAGTCTTTCGGGAAAATGCCTTATCAGATTAATGCGCCAGTGATGCAATGGATGAACAGTGCAACACCTCCAACCCCATTTGACATCACCAGCCCAAGAGCTGCCGGCGCGCCCACCCGGCCTTGACGCGCCATGAAGAAACATAGGCTCCGGATAACAGCTGCGCGCCCTCCAACAGACATACGCTGCCGATCTTCGCTTTGGCATTACCGAGCTACCTAGCCAATGACAACCACCGAAATATTTCTCATTGCCATGGTGATCATTTTCACCGTGCCCTACCTGATTTGGCGACTGGGCCGAACCGACCACTTCGCGCCTCTTGTTGTGATTCAGATTCTCACAGGCATCCTGTTGGGGCCGGGCGCACTCGGCGCACTATTTCCTGAGTACTACCTGTTTGTCTTTAACCCGACCGTCATCCAGTCACTTAACGGTGTTGCGTGGTGGGCCGTGATGCTATTTGTCATGATTGCCGGCATTGAACTCGACATAAGCCAGGCTTGGGAGTACCGGCGTGAAAGCGGCATCACTGCGGGCCTGGCGCTGGGTGTCCCCATGGTAACTGGCGGTATGGCAGCGGCTGCAATGGTGTTGTTTGACGGTTGGATCGGTGCTGCTGCTCAGCCTTGGCAATTTATCGTGGGGGTCGGAATGGCATGTGCTGTTACAGCATTGCCCATCCTTATTCTGCTAATGGAAAAGCTCGATATTCTGCGTCAGCCGCTGGGTCAGCGCATTCTGCGCTATGCGAGCGTTGATGACGTAGCCATATGGGGCGTTCTGGCGGTGATACTTCTGGATGCTGCCCGCATGGGGCGCCAGCTGGGGTTCTTGCTGGGATTTGCACTGGTCGCCTTGCTCTATCGCAGACTCATGGTACGACTCAATGAGCGCGATCGATGGTTCGTATGCCTGATTTGGCTGGCAGCATGCGGATTTTTTGCCGATTGGGCAGGACTGCATTTCATGGTCGGCGCGTTTCTCGCTGGTGCCGTAATGGATTCACATTGGTTCAATCAAGAGAAAGTGGACTTGCTGCGCCACCACGTGCTGCTGATCATCATGCCGGTCTTCTTCCTCAGCACAGGTTTGCGAACCAACTGGAACGCTGGTGGTGGTGCCGTGCTTGCCGCGGCAGCAGTGTTGCTTGTTGCGTCGGTGGCGGGCAAGCTCTTGGGTGTTCGGTTGGCAGGTCGGATTCTGAAATGGCCTCCAGGCGAGGCCGGTGTCATCGGTTGGTTGTTGCAGACCAAGGCCCTGATCATGATTATTTTCGTAAGTATTCTCTTAGACAGAGACATCATTACTCGCTCGACCTTTACATCCCTGTTACTGATGGCCGTTGCAAGCACGATGCTGACCGTTCCGATGGTCCACCCCCGGTTGCAAAGGCTAAAAGTCCTTGGGCACGTGACCCTGACCCAAGAGGACTAAACGCTCAAATGTAAGGAGTACATATGGGGACAGAGCCCACTTGCACTCTTGCTACACAAACGCTTGCCCATATCCCAAACGGGTGAATCCCGTCATTGGTTGCAGGCACACCAAACCGGTCGGATCAGTGCCGGAAGTGGCGCACGCCGCTGAACACCATGGCCACGCCGCGTTCGTTGGCGGCGGCAATTACCTCTTCGTCGCGCATTGAGCCGCCGGGCTGGATGATGCAGCTCGCGCCCGCGTCCACCACCACGTCGAGGCCGTCGCGGAACGGGAAGAAGGCGTCGCTGGCCACGGCGGTGTCGGCCAATGACAGGCCGGCGTGCTGTGCCTTGATGCTGGCAATGCGCGCCGAGTCCAGGCGGCTCATCTGACCCGCGCCCACGCCCATGGTCATGCCACCGGCGCAAAACACAATGGCGTTGGACTTGACGTATTTGGCCACCTTCCAGGCAAACAGCAGGTCTTGCAACTGCGCCGGTGTGGGCTGCTTGATGGTCACCACCTTGAGGTCCGCCAGCGTGAGTTCGTGGTTGTCGGCGGTTTGCACCAGCAGGCCCGAGCCCACACGCTTGGTGTCGAGCGCATTGCGCGCCACACCACCTGCGGGCAGGTCGATTTGCAGGATGCGCACATTGACCTTGCTCTTGAATACGGCCAGCGCTTCGGGCGAGTAGCCGGGGGCCATCAGCACTTCGACAAACTGCTTGGAGATCTGCAGCGCGGCGCCCTCGTCGAGCGTGCAGTTCAGGGCGATGATGCCGCCAAAGGCCGAGGTGGGGTCGGTCTTGAATGCCTTGCTGTAGGCCTCCAGCGCGTCGGCGCCCACGGCCACGCCGCAGGGGTTGGCGTGCTTGACGATGACGCAGGCCGCGCCATCGCGCGCCGGCTCGAAGCTCTTGACGCATTCCCACGCGGCGTCGGCGTCGGCAATGTTGTTGTAGCTCAGCTCCTTGCCCTGCAGTTGGCGCGCGGTCACCAGCGAGCCGGGGGCCGGGTACAGGTCGCGGTAGAACGCTGCCAACTGGTGCGGATTTTCACCATAGCGCAGGTCTTGCAGCTTGATGAAGTTGGCGTTTTGCTGCGCCGGAAAGACAGCCTGGGTGCCGTCGTCTTGCACGCACGAGAGGTAGTTGCTGATGGCCGCGTCGTACTGGGCGATGCGGTTGAACGCTGCCACCGACAGGGCGAACTTGGTCTTGGCGCTTACCTGGCCGTTGGCTTTGAGTTCGGCCAGCACACCGGCGTACTGCGCGGCGTCGGTCAGCACGGCAACGTCTTTCCAATTCTTGGCGGCGCTGCGCACCATGGCCGGGCCGCCGATGTCGATGTTCTCGATGGCGTCTTCCAAGGTGCAACCGGGCTTGGCCACGGTGGCTTCAAACGGGTAGAGGTTGACCACCAGCAGGTCGATGGTGTCGATGGCGTGCTCCTTGAGCGCGGCCATGTGCTCGGGCACATCGCGCCGCGCCAGCAGGCCGCCGTGCACGCGCGGGTGCAGGGTCTTGACGCGGCCGTCAAGCATCTCGGGGAACCCCGTCATCTGGGCCACTTCGGTCACGGGCACACCGTTGTCGAGCAGCAGCTTGGCCGTGCCGCCGGTGGAGAGCAGTTTGACGCCCATGGCGTGCAGTGCCTGGGCCAATTCGAGCAGGCCGGTTTTGTCAGAGACAGAAAGTAGTGCGTTCATGGGTAGGTGAGGTAAGTTAAAAAAAGCAGGCTATTGGATGAGCTTGTGTTCGAGCAGCTTCTTGCGCAAGGTGTTGCGGTTGAGCCCGAGCCACTGCGCGGCGCGCGACTGGTTGTTGTCGGCCTGGGCCAGCACCACTTCCAGCAGGGGTTTCTCCACCACCCGCACCATCATGTCGTGCATGCCGGTGGGCTCGGTGCCACGCAGGTCGCGGAAATAGCTCTCCAGGCTATTGCGCACGCATTCTTCGATGAGCTTCTTGCTCATACCACTAACTCCGTCATAGCGTGTCCTTCGTGGGCAGGCGCCACGCTCGCGCACGGCGCGGGCAGGCGGTCCCAACAATCATTCAGGGTGTCAAAAAATTGGTTCACCGCAGCCACTTGGGCTGCGCTTTCCTCCAGCGTATTCATGTGCTTGCGAAACGCTTCGCCGCCGGGTAGGTCGCGCACATACCAGCCAATGTGCTTGCGCGCAGAGCGCACGCCGATGAACTCGCCATACAGGCTGTAGTGGTCGCTCAAGTGCTCGGTCAGCCAGCGCCGCACTTCGCTCACCAGCGGCGGTGCCAGCAGCGTGCCGGTCTCCAGAAAATGTGCGATTTCGCGAAAGATCCAGGGCCGCCCCTGAGCCGCACGCCCGACCATGACGGCGTCTGCACCGGTGGCGCGAAGCACAGCGCGCGCCTTCTGCGGAGAATCAATATCGCCATTGGCCACCACCGGAATGCGCACCGCGGCCTTGACCTGGGCAATGGTGTCGTACTCGGCAGCACCCCTGTAGCCCTGCTCGCGCGTGCGCCCGTGCACTGCCAGCATCTGCACGCCCGCGCCTTCAAACGCGCGCGCCAGCGCAACCGCGTTCTTGTGGCTCTGGCACCAACCGGTGCGCATCTTCAGCGTGACCGGCACATTGCGCGGCGCACAGGCCGCCACCACCGCCTGCGCGATGGCCAGTGCCAGCGGTTCGTTTTGCATCAGCGCCGAGCCGGCCCAGGTGTTGCACACCTTCTTGGCCGGGCAGCCCATGTTGATGTCGATGATCTGCGCGCCACGCTCGATGTTGTACACCGCGGCGGCGGCCATCATCTCGGGCGTGGTGCCGGCAATCTGCACGGCAATCGGGCCGGGCTCGCCCTCGTGGTTGGCGCGGCGCGTACTCTTGGGCGTGTGCCACAGGTCGGCGCGCGCACTGAGCATCTCACTCACCGCGTAACCCGCCCCCAGGCGCTTGCACAACTGGCGAAACGGCCGGTCCGTCACGCCCGCCATGGGTGCAACCAACAAGGAATTCGCCAAAGCAAAGTGGCCGATGTGCATGCGGTTACTGGAGGAGTTGGGGGTGGGGGTGAAGCGCGCTGACGTATGTCGGACTCCATTCTATCTGCCCAAAATTTCAGCAATTGAAATTCAACAGAATTTCAGGAAGAAATTACACTGTGACCATGCCCACCTGGATTCAACAACTGCTTGCCCTGCTCGCGCTGCCCGAGTACAGCCTGACCACGGTATTCGTGGTCTCGTTCATCTCGGCTACGCTGGTGCCGCTGGGCTCCGAGCCGGTGGTATTTGGCCTGATTGAGCTCGACCCCACCATGTTCTGGCCGGTGGTGCTGGTGGCAACGCTGGGCAACACCCTGGGCGGCGCGGTGGACTGGTGGATGGGCTACGGCGCACACCGCGTGGCCGACAAATACGGCAAGTCACCCACCCATGCCCGCGCCCTGGCGTGGCTGGAAAAGCTTGGCCCCAAAGCCTGCCTGCTGGCCTGGCTGCCCGCCGTGGGCGACCCGCTGTGCGCCGTGGCGGGTTGGCTCAAGCTGCCGTTCTGGCCCTGCCTGTTTTACATGACCATCGGCAAGTTCGCCCGCTATACCCTGATGACCGGCGCGCTGATCGGTTTGTTCAAACTTTGGTGAATTTGGTGACGCGCCGTGGCCGCTGCGGCTACGAACTGAACAAGAAGTTCATCACGTCGCCATCCTTGACGACGTAGTCCTTGCCCTCGGCGCGCATCTTGCCCGCGTCCTTGGCACCCTGCTCGCCCTTGTAGGCGATGAAGTCTTCAAAGGCGATGGTCTGGGCGCGGATGTAGCCCTTCTCAAAGTCGGTGTGAATCACGCCAGCGGCCTGCGGGCCGGTGTCGCCCACGTGGATGGTCCAGGCGCGCACTTCCTTCACACCAGCGGTGAAGTAGGTCTGCAGCCCCAGCAGTTTGTAGGCCGAGCGGATCAGGCGGTTCAGGCCGGGCTCGGTTTGGCCAAGTTCTTCCAGAAACATCAAACGGTCTTCGTCGCTCATCTCGGCCATCTCGGCTTCGAGCTTGGCACTGATGGCCACCACCGGCGCGTTTTGCGCCGTGGCATACGCGGTCAGGCGCTCCAGCATGGGGTTGTTGACAAAGCCATCTTCGGCCACGTTGGCCACAAACATGGCAGGTTTGGCCGTGATCAGAAAGAACTGCTGCAACAGCGGCTGCTCCTCCTTGGAAAATTCGATCGAGCGCACCGGCTTGGCTTCATTGAGCGCCGACTGGCACTTCTCCAGTATCGACGTGAGTCGTGCCGCTTCCTTGTCGCCACCCGAGCGCGCCGCCTTCTGGTAGCGCGAAAGCGCCTTGTCCACCGTGCTCAGGTCGGCCAGGCAGAGCTCGGTCTGGATCACCTCGATGTCCGAAATCGGATCCACCTTGCCAGCCACATGCACCACGTTGTCGTCTTCAAAGCAACGCACCACGTTGATCGTGGCGTCGGTCTCGCGGATGTGCGCCAGAAACTTGTTGCCCAGCCCCTCGCCCGTGCTGGCACCAGCCACCAGACCGGCAATGTCCACAAATTCCACCACCGCCGGAACCATGCGCTCGGGCTTGACGATGGCCGCGAGCTGCTCCATGCGCGAATCGGGCACCTCGACGATGCCCACATTGGGCTCAATGGTGCAAAAGGGGTAGTTCTCCGCCGCAATCCCCGCCTTGGTCAGCGCGTTAAACAAAGTGCTCTTACCCACGTTGGGCAAACCAACGATGCCGCATTTCAAACTCATGAAAATTTCCTTATAAATCAAAGCCCCTTTTGCACCATTGAACCCAATGTGGGCATCGTGGAAGTGCCTGAACTGCATTCAGGCGCAGATTTAGCAAGGTCAGCACGAACCGTCCAAAACACCGCATTCCTGCAAAGTTTTGTTGCCGTTTTGTCCTGGGGGTAATGATGGCAATTGTACTAATCAGTGAATCCTTGCTTTGCCGGACCACGGTTTGTGATGGTCGCATCCTGCGGGACAGGGTTTTGAGTGGGTTTGGGGTGCGGCTGAATGCTCGGAAACGGACTTTTTTGATTGCCACCAGCGTATCGGGCAAGCAATTCCGCATGATGCTGGGCTACTGGCCTTTGATGACGGTGGAACAAGCCCGAAACCATGCAATGGACGTTTTGAGACAGTGCCGCAGTGGTGAACGCCCCAGCCGCCACTTAAAAGCCACCCTGCCAACGATTCGCGAAGCCTATCTGGCGTATTGCAAAGCAAAGGGCATCAAGGCATCAAGCCAGAAAAGGTATGAGTCTTTCTTCCGCACCCACTTTGGGGATTGGCTGGAGCAACCTGTCAGTCACATGGGCCACGCTGCGTTTGCAGGTTGTTGTCATGACTTCGCCCAAAGCAAGGGTTCCGCTCTGGTGGAGTTGGGTCGTGGCGTGATTGGTGCGCTGATCAAATACGTAAACGCAGTTCATGGTTTGGAGCTTCGTTCACCGTTTGTGAAACTGGCCGCCGCAGGGTTGATGCCTGCCCATTCACAGCCAAGAGCGCGGCGGTTGCAGATTGAAGAGCTTCCGGCTTGGAAAGCTGCGGTTGATCAGTTGGGCGAAAAGCAGCGGGACTTCTTGTATCTGACACTCTATACGGGCTTAAGGCGCAATGAATGTAGGGAACTACAGCGCCAGCAAATTGACCTCACTGGGTGCGTTTTAAGCATCCCCACGACGAAGAATGGGAAGCCGCACTCCCTGCCCATCACTCCGATGATGCGGGAGATTTTGGAGCGGCGGTGTTTGGGTTTGAAGCCGGATGATCAACTGTTTAAAGGGGTGTCTGCCGAACACGTTCACAGCATGGCTATGCGTTTGGGTTCTCCCCGTTTTATGTTGCATGACTTGCGCAAGCTGGTGGCTATGAGGAGTGGCGGAGTTGGGCCGTCCACCATGCTGACCTAATTGATCCACGGCACATGTCAACAGACCACATTGAACAGTGGATTGCGAAGTTTCACCTCCATCAATAACTGACGGGGCAGATTGCTTCTGCAGAAAAAGTTGCCGACAAAAAAACAAAGGCCATCCTAAGATGGCCCATACCTGTTTGACGCTTCTGTCAGCAGGATTTTTTGTCCTGAATTTGCCGATTGGTGTCTATGAAATCTCGGAAGTCCTTGAGGCCATTGGCCTTTTTAAATCGTCCAGCCTACGGGGTAGTTCTCGGCCGCAATCCCCGCCTTGGTCAGGGCATTAAAAAGCGTGGACTTGCCCACGTTGGGCAGGCCCACAATGCCGCACTTCAAACTCATGATGAATATCCTAATAAGGCCACATGCACCATGTGCGTGCAAATTTGTGTCCTGGTGTTGTCCTGGAAAGTCAGGCGCGATTGTACTAACCAGCCACGCTTGGCTCTGTGGCCGTGCGCTCAGGTGCGCCCGGCATTTCTCCGGGGAGTTCAAGTTTTGCCGCCTGGTGCCGAATCATCTGTCGCCAGTTTGGGCACCATCAAGGGGCTCGGGGCAGACGCACCACAGGGACACCCTCCATGAATCAGCCAGGCAACATTGCGGGCAAGGCCGCCTCCAATCGCAAGGTTCTGATCGTGGACGACAATGCCGATATCCGCATGCTGATGCGCGTCACGCTGGGCAAGAAGTACGAGTTGCTCGAGGCCGATAGCGGCACCTCTGCACTGCAAATGATCGAGCGCCATCAACCCGAACTGGTGCTGCTCGACATCGGGATGTCGGGCGAGCTCGATGGCTTGCAGGTGCTCGACGTGGTCAAGGGCAACGCCAGGCTCAGGGACATCGTGGTTGGCATGGTGACGGCACGCAACCAGTCCGCTGACGACAAGGCTGCCCGCGCGCGCGGTGCCGATGCCTACTTCGTCAAACCCTTCAGCCCACGCCAGATCATCGCCTGGGTCGATGACTGCCTGAGCGCTGCCGCCCCGGCGTAGGCTGGCATTCATGCCTGCATGGATTGCCGCGCTTCGCTCGCAATGACAGCCATGTCGTCATCGCGAGTCGCCCCCTTCGTCATCGCGAGACCGCAGGCCGTGGCGATCCATGGCTTATGCCTGCAGGGACTGCCGCGTCGCTTCGCTCCTTGCAGTGACAGGTCATGGGCTCATGGTCCATTTGAACCTTGGGCACCGGAACAGGAAGCTCGCACTGAACGAACAGGATTGTCATGACTTAGGAACGCTTCAATATCGATCAGATCAGCCCATCGCTGAACATGGTCAACATTTCCAGCGCCAGGCTGGCTTGGCCGTCAACCCGCTTGGGTTGCGTCTCGAAGTTGAACAGGTTGTCGTACTCAGGAAAGGCGGCGAGGTCGGCCGGGCTGAGTCGCTTGTAGCCCATGCTCCACGCTGGAAAGTGCCTTTGTTCCACCTGCGCTTCCGACAAAAATGTCACCGCCTGGTGGCGTGGGTCCAGGCAGATGCGGGCGTAGGTGTGATGAACGGAATCTGGCGGCCCTTCAAGCACCTGGATGAAATTTCCGCGCGTGTACAGGAGCATGCCGGTGATGCCGTTTTTGTCGTTGTACTTCACGGCGTCTTCGAGAATTGCACCGAGCTGCGACTCATCATCCCCCACCATGCTGCTGACGTAAACCAACTGAATCAAAGCCATTTCCCGAACACTGCTCCGTCCCGAGTGAAGGGGAAATTATGCCCGCGCCGCCGCACCCTTGGGAATGCCTTGCGCACGCCGCTCTACGCCCTCAAACGCAATAGCGCCTGGCGTGCGGGACCTGACCTGTGCCTTGGCCGACAAGGCTTCACCGCCTTCAAGCTTGAAGATGGACACGGTTTGCACCAACTCCTGCGCCTGCGTCTTGAGGCTGCTGGCCGCAGCCGCCATCTGCTCGACCAGGGCCGCGTTCTGCTGGGTGACGTGGTCCATCTGCGTGACTGCTTCGCTCACTTGCGCAACCCCCTGGCTTTGCTCGCGGCTTGCGGCGCTGATTTCGCCCATCAGATCGGTCACGCGCCGGATCGAATCCACCACTTCGGTCATGGTGACACCGGCCTGATCGACCAGCGCAGAGCCCTGCTCCACCTTGTCCACGCTGGCGCTAATGAGGGTCTTGATTTCCTTGGCCGCATCGGCCGAGCGCCCGGCTAGCGAGCGCACTTCGGTGGCAACCACCGCAAAGCCGCGCCCCTGCTCACCCGCGCGCGCCGCTTCCACAGCCGCGTTGAGCGCCAGGATATTGGTCTGAAAAGCAATGCCGTCAATCACACCAATGATGTCGGCAATCCGTTTGGACGCCTCATTGATTCCACGCATGGTGTCCACCACCTGCCCCACCACTTCGCCGCCATGGGCCGCCACGGTACTGGCAGTCATGGCAAGTTGGTTGGCTTGGATCGCCTTGTCGGCATTCTGATCCACCGTGCTACGCAGTTCTTCCATCGAGGCCGCCGTCTGCTCCAGGCTGCTGGCCTGGCTTTCGGTGCGTGCGCTCAGGTCGTTGTTGCCCTGGGCGATTTCCGCGCTGGCAATGGCAACACTTTGGGAGCCCTCGCGCACCCGCTCCACGATGCCCGCAAGTTCCTCGCGCATGGACCCAATGGCAAACAGCAAGCTCGATTGATCGCCTGGCTTGAGCGCCACCTGGGTGGTCAGGTCGCCCGCAGCGATGCGGTGCGTCACCTCGGCGGCGTAGATCGGCTCGCCCCCGAGCTGCTGGTGGAAACTGCGCGAAATCAGCAGGCTGATTCCGATCAACATAGCGGCAAGCACCAGGCAGCCCGCCACGATGATCACCAGTCGCTGCGCCATGGCAGCTTCAATGGTGTCCACATACACGCCCGACCCCACCACCCAACCCCAGGGCGCAAAGCCCTTCACATACGAGAGCTTTTGCACCGGATTGGCGCTGCCGGGCTTGGGCCACATATACGGAACGAATCCCCCACCGCTGGCTTTGACAGTGTTGACCGATTCAACAAACAGGTGCTTGCCGGTGGGGTCTTTGTTGTCGCTCAGATCGGTGCCATCGAGCTCGGGCTTGATCGGGTGCATCACCATGGTGGGATGCATGTCGTTGATCCAGAAGTACTCGGCGCCGTTGTAGCGCATGCCCTTGATGGCCTCCAGCGCGCGCTGCTTGGCCTCGGGCTCTGTCAGCACCCCCTTGCCCACCTGCTCGTGAAAGTGAACGAGGAGCGCATGGGCCACCTCGACGTTTTGGCGCACGCCGCTTTGGCGCTCGTCGGTCATGATCTTGCGCTCGGAGTACATCGATACCGACGCCTGGATCAATACCCCCAGCAGCGCAAAGCCGACAATCAGCCACAGCCTTTTTGAAATCGTCAACGCGTCGAGTTTGAACATAAATATCCAACCATGCACAGATGGTTGATCGTACCGGCATACCGGCGTTTGCTCCATGAGGTATACACCTGAAAACCGTCGGGAAAACACCCTACTGTTCACGGCACGACGGTTGCCGACAAGGTACACTTTCTGCGCGCTGCTGTGCGCCAGCGGTGCTGCGGCATTCTTCCATCACGATAGGAATCCCCCATGTTGCCTGCCCTGGTTTCCCGCCTTGCCTGCCTGCTGCTTGCATGGGCAATGCTGGTCATCTGCCCTATGGCCGTTGCGCAGACCCGCCCATCCGTCACCCGACTGGAGTCTGATTCGGCCCGATCGTTTCTGTGGGTCGGCAACAGCTACACCGCCGGACTCGACAGCGAACTCGCCGGGTTCCTTCAAAAAGCAGCCCCATGACAACGGACAGTTCTACCGCCACGTCTGTGCGCCCCGCTTCGCTGGGGTGGTATTGCCTGCGCACCGCCCTGTTTGCCAGCATCCCGACGCTAACCGGCCTATCCGTGCTGCTGGTTACCAGCTATTTCCAGCCGCTGGAGCCGGGCACGGGAAGCGTCAAACTGCCCATGCCTGATGCCTGGGAGTTGTTTGGCAACGTCGTGTTTGCTCCTGTCACAGAAACCGCACTGCTGGTGGCGGTGCTGTTACTTCTGGCGCGCACACCGCTTTCGGCCACCCTCAAGGCGCTGCTGTGCGCGCTGGGGTTCGGCGTGCTGCACGGCGTGCTCCAGGGGTGGTTCAAGTTTCCTATGGCTGCGTGGGGCTTTTACTTCTTTGCCCAGGCTTTTCAGGTGTGGCGGGGCGTGTCCCTGCCCAAGGCGGTGCTGGCGGCGCTGGTGCCCCATGTGATCGTCAATGCGACGGTAATGGCAGCCCTGGCAGCCTATTCCCTCTGAACGGTTTGGCGTATGCCTAGCGCACCGGCGCAATCGGTGTCGTCAGGGGCGCGCCAGTGTCGGCCGGCAAGCTGCTGCTGGTGGACGTGCGCTGCTGCGTGCGCTCTTGCTGAACCTTGTCGGCAATCGTCCGGTTGACTTGCTGCTGCTTGTCCTGCGCCGCATAACCCGCCTGCTCAGTTGCCAGGCGGTTGGCCTGCACCTCATCGGCCAGCGCTTTTACCTTACGGATGCGCGCATCGCTTTCGGCTTTTAGTGCCGCTGCGTCCGCTCGTGCCGGCTTGGTGACCACCGGTGCTGCCTTGGCCGCGCCTTCGCAAGGCCGGTCCGAGAACTGCACCTTGCCCGAGGCGTCCTTGCATTGGAACATCGTCTGCGCCGACGCAGCACCGTCTACCAAGGCAGTGAAAGCCACTGCCACCCACACCATGCGTTTGTGAAACTTTTTCATGCGCGCCAGTGTGACAGAGCGCCCCGCTAGGGTCAATGACTTTCAACGCATCGGGGCCCTGGCTTCTACAATCCCGGCATGGCAACACAATTTGACATCTGTATCCGGGGCGCTGGCATCGTCGGGCGCACCCTGGCCCTGCACCTTGCGGGCAAGCAAATGCGGGTAGCGCTAGTGGGCGCTGACGCTGCACCCAAGGCCGACGTGCGCGCCTATGCCCTTAACCAGACCTCGCGCCAACTGCTCGAAGCCGTGCGCTGCTGGCCCGAACCGACCGACGCGACGCCGGTGCTGGCGATGCAGGTCTATGGCGACGAGGGCGGACAGGTTGCTTTCTCCGCTTCCGAGCAGGGCACCGATGCGCTGAACTGGATTGTCGATGTGCCAGCACTCGAAGCGCGGCTGCAAGAGGCGGTGCGCTTTCAGCCGCTGATCGAGGTGGTGGATGGCCCGGTGCCCGCCGCCCTGACGGTGGTGTGCGAAGGCCGTACCAGCAGCAGCCGCGAAGAATTTGGCGTGGAGTGGGACGTTACGCCCTACGGCCAATCGGCGCTGGCCACGCGAGTGCAGTGTGCACGTGCCCACAACCAGGTGGCGCAACAGTGGTTTGACAACAGCGAGATTCTGGCCTTTCTGCCGCTGGGCGGGCCGCAGGGCAGTGTCTGCGCGGTGGTGTGGTCACTCAGCCCCGAGCGCGCCAGCCAGATGCAGGCAGAGCCTGAGGAGGCGTTCTGCGCAGCGCTGCAAGCCGCCAGCCACGACAGCCTGGGCGCGCTCACGCTCTGTGGGGCGCGTAGCGTCTGGTCGCTGCAACAGGCACTTGCGCGGCGCTGGATCGGCCATAGCGCGCAAGGGGCCTGGGCACTGGCGGGCGACGCCGCCCACAACATGCACCCCTTGGCCGGCCAAGGCTTGAACATGGGCCTGTCCGACGTAGCCGACCTGGTGCGCGTGCTCAGCGAGCGCGCCTACTGGCGCACGCTGGACGACCCGCGCCTGCTGCGCCAGTACGAGCGCTCACGCAAGGCCGAGTTTGCCGTGCTGGGCCAGGCCAACGACGCCTTGCAGCGGATATTTACCCAACCCAACGCGGCGCTACGCAGCTTGCGCAACTGGGGAATGAACCAATTCGAGCGCAGCGGCTCTATCAAGCATTGGGTTGCCCGCCGCGCCATGGGCGACGCAGCCCTACCCCCTCTACCCTGGAAAACCACACCATGAAACTGCGCACCCTGTTATCCCTTCTTGCGGCAGCCCTGATCCTGCCGATTGCCAGCGCGCAGGAAGCGAACATTCGCAAGAACATCGCCGAGCGCATACCGCAACTCAAGAGCGTGGACGAAGTCTCCAAGACCCCGATTACCGGGCTGTTTGAAGTGCGCGTGGGCAACGACATTTATTACACCGACGCACAGGCCAATTACCTGATCCAGGGCAGCCTGATTGACACCAAGGCGCGCAAGAACCTGACCGAGGAGCGCGTGGCCAAACTCACCGCCATCAAGTTTGACGCCCTGCCGTTCAAAGACGCCTTTACCATCGTGCGCGGCAACGGCAGCCGCAAGCTGGCGGTATTTGAAGATCCCAACTGCGGCTACTGCAAACGCTTTGAGCGCGACCTGCAAAAGGTGGACAACATCACCATCTACATGTTCCTCTACCCCATTCTGGGCGCCGACTCGGGCGAGAAGTCCAAGGCGATCTGGTGCGCGCCCGACCGGGCCAAGGCCTGGCAGGACTGGATGGTGCGCGAGCAACCCGTACCGGCACTGGCTGCGGGGAGCACCTGCGACACCACCGCACTGACGCGCAACGTGGACCTGGGCCACAAGAGCAAGATTGACGGAACGCCGACGCTGATTTTCATCAACGGCACGCGCGTTCCCGGTGCCATCGACGCCAAGCAGGTTGAAGCCAACCTCACCGAGGCCAAAGGTTAAGCGGCACCCCACCACGCTTCATGAGTACCACTGGCACGCCCCCCGGGGTTCACTTCCGCGTTGAAGCAGCCGACCTGCACGCCCACCTGTTTGGCGTCACACTCACCATTGACGCGCCTGCCGCCGTGCAGCAATTGGCCCTGCCGGTGTGGATTCCGGGCAGCTACCTGGTGCGCGAATTTTCCAAAAACCTGCAGCAACTCCAGGCGCACCAGGGCAAGCGCCAACTCGCGCTGCGCCAGTTGGACAAGCACCGCTGGGAAGTTGCGGCGCAACCGGGGCAACCCCTGGTGCTGCGCTACCAGGTCTATGCCTTGGACAACTCGGTACGCACCGCCTGGCTCGACGCAGAGCGCGGCTTTTTCAACGGCACCAGCCTGTTCCTGAGTGTGCAGGGCCAGGAGCACTGCGCGCACAGCGTGGAGATTGTCTCCAGCGCAGCCATTGCGCACTGGTCGGTGGCTACGGGTGCGCTCGCGCAGCGCGTGGACAAGCGCGGTTTTGGCAATTACGTCGCCGCCAATTACGACGAACTGGTGGATTGCCCGGTGGAAATGGGCGCGTTCTGGAGCGGCACGTTCCAGGCCGGTGGCGTGGCGCACCGCTTTGTGGTGGCGGGTGCCGCGCCTTCGTTTGACGGTGCGCGCCTGCTGGCCGACACCCAGAAAATCTGCCAGACACAAATCCGCTTCTGGCACGGCAACAAGAAGCCGCCGCAGCGCAACTACGTGTTCATGCTCAATGCGGTTGACGACAGCTACGGCGGTCTGGAACACCGCAACTCCACCGCCCTGATCTGCAAGCGAGCGGATTTGCCGCAGCAAAGCGTCGCGCCCACTGCCACCAACGCCAAACCCAACGAAGGCTATACCCGGCTGCTGGGCCTGATCAGCCACGAATACTTTCACACCTGGAACGTCAAGCGCCTGCGCCCGCTGGAGTTGGCGCAGTACGACTACACGCGCGAGAACTACACCGAGCTGCTGTGGTTTTTTGAAGGCTTTACCAGCTACTACGACGACCTGTTGCTGCGCCGCTGCCAGCGCATTGACGATGCCACCTACCTCACACTGCTGGCAAAAACCATCAACCAGGTGGAGCAGACGCCGGGGCGCAAATTGCAAAGCGTGGCCCAGGCCAGCTTTGACGCCTGGGTGAAGTACTACCGCCAGGACGAAAACACCCCCAACGCCACGGTGAGCTACTACACCAAGGGCGCACTGGTAGCGCTGTGCCTGGACCTGACCCTGCGCCACGAAGGCCACACTACGCTCGACGCCGTGATGGTCGCCCTCTGGCAGCGCTGCCAGGGCGGGCCCATGGCGCAAGACGATCTGGCCCAGGTGCTGCAGCAACTCGGGCACCGCTCCTACACGGGCGAGCTTGCGCGCTGGGTCCACGGCACGGCCGAGTTGCCCACGCTGGCGCTGCTACAGCGCCATGGCATCGAAGTCCACCACGAACCAGGCCCGGTGGCCGAGCGCCTGGGCCTGCGCGTCAAGGAAGGCAGCAGCCTCAAAATTTCGCATGTGCTGCGCGGCGGGGCCGCAGAGCAGGCCGGTTTTTCCAGTGGCGACGAGTGGCTGGGTCTGCACGTCGGGCGCGGGACCGACGCGCAGGCGTGGCGCATGCGCACACTGGACGACCTGGCGCTGTACGCTGGCAAGGCCAAGAAAGTTGTGGCGCTGGTAGCGCGCGACCAACGCCTGCTCAACCTGCCCCTGACCTTACCCGCGTCAACGCACGCGCTGCGCCTCACGCTCAAGAACGCCGAGCGCGCCCGCCCCTGGCTCACCGGCCAGAGCTGACCCCTTTCTTCTTCACCTCAAGGAAACCACACCATGACCTACGAATGCATCCAGACCCGGATCGAAGGCGACCAAGTTGGCGTCATCACCCTGAACCGCCCCAAACAGCTCAACGCCCTTAACGACCAGTTGATGGACGAACTGGGCCAGGCACTCAAAGCCTTTGACGCCAACCCGGCCATCGGCTGCATGGTGCTCACCGGCAGCGAAAAGGCGTTTGCCGCCGGGGCCGACATTGGTGCCATGGCCACCTTCACCTTTGCCGACGCCTACAAGGGCGACTTCATCACCCGCAACTGGGAAGCCATCCGCAGCATCCGCAAGCCGGTGATTGCCGCCGTCAGCGGTTTTGCCCTGGGCGGCGGCTGCGAACTGGCGATGATGTGCGACTTCATCATCGCCGCAGAGAATGCCAAGTTCGGCCAGCCCGAAATCAAGCTCGGCATCATCCCCGGGGCCGGTGGCACACAGCGCCTGCCGCGCGCTGTAGGCAAAGCCAAGGCGATGGACCTGGCGCTGACCGGGCGCATGATGGACGCCGCCGAAGCCGAGCGTGCCGGACTGGTCAGCCGCGTGGTGCCCACCGACAAACTCATGGAAGAGGCGCTGGGCGCAGCGCTGATGATTTGCAGCTTCTCCCAGGTTGCCACCATGGCGGCCAAGGAGTCGGTCAACCGCTCCTTTGAAGGCACACTCAGCGACGGCATCGCCTTTGAGCGGCGCATGTTCCACGCCCTGTTTGCCACCGCCGACCAGAAAGAAGGCATGGACGCCTTCGTCAACAAGCGCAAGCCCCAGTTCACCCACAGCTAGGCCCCCAAGCGGCCACCGAGCGCGCCTGATTTCTCGCTATAATTGCGGCCTTCGGTGATATAGCTCAGTTGGTTAGAGCGCAGCATTCATAATGCTGATGTCGGTGGTTCAAATCCACCTATCACCACCAAATTCAAAGCCCTTGGCCCAGCGACCAGGGGCTTTTGTTTTGCCCCGCCCACACGCGCATTCACCCCTGCCTTTCTGCACTTCGTCGCACCGGGCTGTACGCCTGCAGGTGTGACCTCTATAGTTGCCCCATGCGTCCACCGAGGCGCGTTTTTGGAGCTTGTCATGACCCTTGCCGATGAACTGACCCAACTGGAGCAAATGCGCGAGCGCGGCAGCCTCAGCGCCGAAGAATTTGAGCGCGCCAAGGCGCGGTTGCTGGGCACGCCGCAACCCGCCGACTCTGTGCTGCAGGCCGTCAATGGCCTGCGCCGCTCCCGCAGCGACCGCTGGATTGGCGGCGTCTGCGGCGGGCTGGCGGCCACCACAGGCGTGGGATCATGGCTCTGGCGCATGGTTTTTGCCCTGTTGCTGATCGTGGGCGGCAGCGGCTTGTTCGCCTACCTGGTGCTGTGGTTTTTTGTGCCGCCAGAGGCTTGAACGGGCGCTTTGGCAAGCCTGACAGTGCCATGTCAGGGACCGGGGCGACAATGAAGCCCTTGCAAACTTCCCCCGGAAAAAGCCATTTTTATGTCTACTCGCATTCCTGCCACCCTCATTCCCGGCGACGGTATCGGCCCTGAAATCGTTGACGCCACCCTGGCCGCACTTGATGCGCTGCAAGCGCCCTTTGAATGGGATCGCCAGATTGCCGGGCTTGGCGGCGTCAAGGCCGAGGGAGACCCCCTGCCCAAGGCCACCCTGGACAGCATCCGGCGCACCCGGCTGGCGCTCAAGGGCCCGCTGGAAACACCTTCGGGCGGCGGCTACCGCTCTTCCAACGTGCGCCTGCGCGAAGAATTTCAGCTTTACGCCAATTTGCGTCCGGCCCTGACCATCATCCCCGGCGGGCGCTTTGACAAGATCGATCTGGTGGTGGTGCGCGAAAACCTCGAGGGCCTGTACATCGGCCACGAGCACTACATCCCCATCGACGGCGACCCGCACGCCGTGGCCATGGCCACCGGCGTCAACACCCGCCAGGGCAGCCGCCGCCTGCTGGAATACGCGTTTGAGCATGCAGTCGCCACCGGGCGCAAGAAGGTCTCGATCGTGCACAAGGCCAACATCATGAAGGCGCTCACCGGCCTGTTCCTCGAAACCGGCGTCGACCTGTACGAGCGCCAGTACAAGGGCAAGTTCGAGCTGGAAACGGTCATCGTCGACGCCTGCGCCATGAAACTGGTGCTCAACCCCTGGCAGTTCGACATGCTGGTCACCACCAACCTGTTTGGCGACATCCTGTCTGACCTGGTGGCCGGTCTGGTGGGCGGCCTGGGCATGGCGCCGGGTGCCAACATCGGTACCGACGCGGCCATCTTTGAAGCAGTGCACGGCTCGGCACCCGATATCGCAGGCAAAGGCCTGGCCAACCCGATTGCACTGATGCTCGCTGCTGCCATGATGCTCGACCACGTGAAGTTGCCCGAGCAAGCCACGCGCCTGCGCAAGGCCATCGACGCCACCCTCAACGTGGACAAGGTGCGCACCGGCGACCTGGGCGGCAGCGCATCCACCGGCGCATTCACCAAGGCGCTGGTAAGCCGCATTGCCAACGGTTGAGTAGCTCTGATAGGGGAAACCCTAGGGGTGGAGCGCACCCATCTACTGACTTATATCAGTGTCTACTGCGAATTGTTGCGAATAATGGATTGGGTTCATCCCAGCATTTTCAATTCGGTAGTCACACATGTTCAGCCAACGCGTCAAGAATGTCATGGAACAAAAGCGGGTTCTGACGGCATCGCCGCAGACCACCGTGTTCGATGCCGCCCGGCAGATGGAGAGCATGCGCGTGAGCGCAGTCATGGTGGTGGCGCAAGATCAGTTGGTAGGTATCTTCACCGAGCGCGATGCCGTGTTCCGGGTGATCGCCGCCGGGCGCGACGTGCAAACCACGCTGCTGGGCGACGTGATGACGCCTTCGCCCCAAACGGTGGACCCCGACAAGTCCTTTGGCTACGCCTTGGTAATGATGCACGAAAACGGCTTTCGCCACGTGCCGGTGGTTGACCAAGGAAAGCCGGTGGGCATTGTCAGCTCGCGCAGCGCACTCGACCCCGACATGGAAGAATTCGTCTCGGAAGAGCGACGCCGACGACACATCAAGTAGTCGCGACGGCCGCCTCGGGCGGATATCCACCAGTCAAGACGACACGGGAGTTTAGTCATGGCAACAGACGACGAATCAAGCGCCGGCTTTCGCGCCGGTAAGGGGCAGCGCTTTGTCAGCCAGCTCACACGCAACACCTTTGCCATGGTGCTGGCCGGTGGCCGTGGCAGCCGATTGCACGAGCTCACCGACTGGCGTTCCAAGCCAGCCGTTCCCTTTGGCGGCAAGTTCCGCATCATCGACTTCACACTCTCCAACTGCGTCAACTCGGGCGTGCGCCGCGTCGGCGTGGCCACCCAATACAAGGCGCAAAGCCTGATTCGCCACCTGCAACTGGGCTGGAGCTTTCTGGACGGTCGCCTGGGCGAGTTCATCGAGATCATGCCCGCGCAGCAGCAGGTCGACGAATCCCATTGGTACCAGGGAACTGCCGACGCGGTGTTCCAGAACCTGCGCGAAATCCGCCACGCCAACCCCGAATACGTGCTGATTCTGTCGGGCGACCACATCTACCGCATGGACTATGGCCGCATCCTGGCCGAGCACGTCGAGCGCCACGCCGACCTCACCGTGGCCTGCATCGAGGTACCCCTTGCCGACGCTCGCGGCTTTGGCGTAATGTCTGTGGACGACGACAACCGCATCGTCAGCTTCGAGGAAAAACCCGCCCGACCGCAGCACATGCCGGGTCGCCCTGACACCGCCCTGGCCAGCATGGGCATCTACGTCTTCAATGCGCGCTTCCTGTTTGAACAGTTGCGCCGCGACGCCGACGACCCCCGCTCCAGCCACGACTTTGGCAAGGACATCATTCCCCACTGCGTCAAGCGCTACCGCACCTTTGCCCAGAGCTTTGCGTACAGCCATGTGGGCGACCCCGACAAGCCCGCCTACTGGCGCGACGTGGGCACGCTCGAAGCCTACTGGGCCGCCAATATGGACCTGGTGCAAGTCACGCCGCAGCTCAACCTGTACGACGAAAGCTGGCCCATCTGGACCTGGCAGCCGCAAAGCCCACCCGCCAAATTTGTGTTCGACGACGATGGCCGCCGTGGCTCGGCGGTGGACTCCATGGTCGCGGGCGGCTGCATCATCAGCGGCTCCAGGATTTCGCGCTGCATGCTGTTCTCGGGCGTGCACATCCACAGCTTTTCGCAAATCGAAGACTCCATCGTGCTGCCGGGCGTGCAGATCGGGCGCAACTGCATTCTGAAAAAATGCATCATCGACAAGAGCTGCGTGATTGCCGACGGCACCCAAGTGGGCGTCAACCCGGAAGAAGACCGCAAGCGCTTTCGGGTCACACCCTCGGGCCTGACCCTGATCTCCCGCGCCATGCTCGGCCAGGACGTGCACCCGATCCGCTAGGGCCCCTCTTATTTGCCCGCAGGTGCGGCGTTGGGGAAAAACAGCTGCTCGCCGCCGATCTTGTAGGCTGCAATCACGCCTTGGCCTGCGCTGGAGGTCACCCAGTCGATAAATTTCTGGCCATCGGCCGCCTTCACGTGGGAGTGGCGCGCGGGGTTGACCAGCATCACGCCGTACTGGTTGAACAGGCGCTTGTCACCTTCGACCAGCACCGCCAGATCAGCGCGGTTCTTGAAGTTGAGCCAGGTGGCACGGTCGGCCAGCACGTAGGCGCCGGTGCTGGCAGCCATGTTGAGCGCCGGGCCCATGCCGCAGCCGCAGGACTTGTAGCCGCTGCCCAGTTTCTCGGGCGCGCCGTCCAGGCCCGCCATCTTCCAGTAGCGCAACTCGGCCGCGTGGGTGCCGCTCTTGTCGCCGCGCGAGATGAATGCGCCGTTACCTGCCGCCACCTTTTTGAGCGCCTCAACAATGTCTGCGCCGCGCGTGGCCTGGGGGTCGGCCTTGGGGCCAATCAAGACAAAGTCGTTGTACATCACTTCCAGACGCTTGACGGCAAAGCCCTCGGCCACCACTTTTTCCTCGGCCTCCTTGTCGTGCACAAACAGCACGTCGGCGTCGCCGCGCCGGCCCATGTCGATGGCCTGGCCGGTGCCCAGCGCCACCACCTTCACGTCGATACCGCTGGCGCGCTTGAACTCGGGCAGCAGGTGGCCAAACAGCCCCGACTGCTCGGTCGATGTGGTCGATGCCACCACAATCGACTGCGCCGAAGCGCCCAGACCAAATGCTGCCAGCGCCACTGCCACCAGCGCGGTCGGGGCGCGCTGCAGCAGTTTGTGTGGCGCGAAGTGCTCAAGAAATTTCATACCGATTCTCCTTTGACAAAAGCATGGGCTTGGGGGTGATGCGCAGACAGCACACTGCTGTCGAAAAAATCCTGAACGCTCAAATCGGCCAGCATCCGACCCTGTTCCAGATACAAAACGCGACTGGCCAGGCGTTTGACCTGACCCAGGTTGTGGCTGGCAAATACGAGGGTGGTGTTTGCGCGCGCGCGCGCGTAGTCGCCCACCAATGCTTCCACTTCGCGCTTGGCGTGCGGGTCCAGGCTGGCGGTGGGCTCGTCCAGAAACAATACCCGTGCCTCCAGCGCCCAGGCACGCGCCAGTGCCACGCGCTGCTGCTGCCCCCCCGAGAGCTTGTGCGCCGAGCGTGCCGCCAGTGCTTCCAGCCCCACGCGCTGCAGCGCCTGCGCGGCCAGTGCCTGCGCCTGGCTCCAGCGCTGGCCGCGCAGCCACAGGCCCAGGGCCACATTGCTTTGCACCGACAAGCGCATCAGGTGCGGGCGCTGAAACAGCATTGCCTGGGTGGTGTCAGGGTCACGCAACACGGCACCGGCCGTAGGTGCAAGCAAGCCGTGCAGCAGGCGCAGCAGGGTGCTCTTGCCGCAGCCGTTGGCACCCACCAGCGCCACGCGCTCGCCTGCGTGTACGCGCAGGCTCACGCCATCGAGCGCCTGCACGCCGCGCGCGCGCGTGCCGTAGCGCACGGCCGCATCCAGCGTCTCCAGCACCACGCTCATAGGCTCATCCCCAGCGCAGGCAGAGCCGGTGTGCCGCCCTCTTCGCGCTCGCGCCAGCGCCGTATCAGGCTGGTGAGCGCGTTGAGCGAGAGCACCACCGCCAGCAGCACCAGGCCCAGACCCAGGGCCAGCGGCAAGTCGCCCTTGCTGGTCTCCAGCGCAATCGCCGTGGTCATGACGCGGGTAAAGCCCTCCACGTTGCCACCCACCAGCATCACCGCACCCACTTCCGAGATCGCGCGCCCAAACGCTGCCAGCACCACGGTCAGCAGCGCAAAGCGTTCGTCCCAGGCCAGCAGCAGGCTGCGCAGCAGCGCTCCCGCGCCGAGCGACGCCAGTTGCTCGCCATGCAGGGTTTCGGCGTCTTCCACCACCTGGCGCGTCAGGGCGGCCACCACCGGCAACACCAGCAGTGCCTGCGCCAGCACCATCGCCTTGAAACTGAACAGCCAGCCCAGAAACCCCAGTGGCCCCGAGCGTGACAGCAGCAAATACACCACCAACCCCACGACTACCGAGGGCACGGCCAAAAACGTGTTGAGCAGGGTCAGCACCGCCGCGCGCCCGGCAAAGCGCGCAACACCCAGCCACGCGCCCAGCACCAAGCCCAAACTGCAGGCCAGCGCACAGGCACTGGCGCTGACGGCGAGCGAGCGCCAGACGATGGAGACAAGCGTAGGATCAAGGGCCGCGACGAGCTGCAGCGCGGTGGCTGCGCTCTCAGAAAATGTGGTCATTATTTTTGAGTGTGTTCTTAGGGTATCGTACCCACTGATGCAAAACCCAGCGATATGAAATGCCGTGCATAGGCTCCAGTTCCACTACACCCTCTCGCGTGACAGCTCTCCGGCGCAGGTACGCAACCCGCTGATCGACCTGCTGCAGGCACTCTCCGCGCAAGGCTCGATCTCGGCCGCTGCACGCGGCCTGGGGCTGTCGTACCGCCACGTCTGGGGCGAACTCAAGCGCTGGGAGGCAGAACTCGGCAACGAACTGGTGGTCTGGGAGAAAGGCCAATCGGCACGCCTGACACCGTTTGGCTCCAAACTGATGTGGGCCGAGCGCCAGGCGCAGGCGCGTCTGGCCGGGCAGATTGAAGCCTTGCGCGGCGATCTGGAGCGTGCCTTTGCCGTTGCCTTTGATCCGCAGGCGCATGTGGTCACGCTCTACGCCAGCCACGACGACGCGCTGGCAGCGTTGCGCGAACAGGCGCTCGAACCGCACCGCCTGCACCTGGACATCCGCTTCTGCGGCAGCGTGGATGCGATTCGCGGCCTCAACGAGGGGCGTTGCGTGATGGCCGGTTTTCACACCCTGCAGCACCCGCAGGCGGGCTCGCGCGCCGAGCGCATCTACAAGCCACTGTTGCAGCCGGGCCTGCACAAGATCATCGGCTTTGCCCAGCGCACCCAGGGCTTTATGGTGGCACCGGGCAACCCCTTGGCGCTGTACACCCTGCGCGACCTGCAGCAGCGCCGGGCGCGCTTTGTCAATCGCGCCCTGGGCACGGGCACGCGCGTCGTGCTCGAAGAGTTGCTCTCACAAGATGGCCTGGCACCCAGCGACATCGTGGGCTTTGACCACACCGAGCCCTCGCACACGGCGGCAGCGCTGTGCGTGGCCTCAGGTGCGGCCGACGTGAGCCTGGGCATTGAAGTGGCAGCGCGCGCCCAGGGGCTCGACTTTGTGCCACTGGTGCAGGAAAACTACCACCTGGTCTGCCTCAAGTCTGCGCTGGACGACCCCGCCGTGCGCGCCCTGCGCACGCTGCTGCAAAGCGCCGCGTGGCAACAAACGCTGGCCGACATTGCGGGTTACACCCCGTCGCGCTGCGGCGAGGTGCTTTCGCTGCGTGCGATGCTGCCGTGGTGGAGTTTTGCGCGCAAAAAGAAGGAACACCTCGCGGCCCACACACCTTGAGCGCAGTGCCGCTTAGCCGCCGCCGCGCTGCATGTAGAGGTCAAAGCGCTTCATGAAGGCGTAGCGCTGCGCGTCATCCAGTCCGCCAAAACGGAATTGCACCAACAGTCGCGGCATGCGCGCCAGCGCAATCACACGGTCTTCGCCCACCTGCCACTTCAGGCCGAGCGCACCGTCGCCAATGCGCACCCCGGCCGCGCCGGTGTGCAGCTTCCAATGGTGGTCGCCCACCGCAGCGGGCAGCCAGCGCAGCCACTCGGCTTCGGTGCAGCCCATCTCGCGCTCGAATTGTTCGGGATAAAACGATTGCATCAGGCCATCGGAAACGAAGCCTAGCCCCCGGCAATGGGTGGCCAAATGGCCAGCACGTCGCCTTGGGCCAGCACCTCGCTGGCGCGTTGGTCGGCTGCCACGTAGCGACCATTGACCAGCACCAGATGCACCAGTGCTGACGGCAAGTGGTAGGGTTCGATCACCTGCGTGATGGTGGCCCCATCGGCCACCTCCAGTTCCACGATGTTGGTGTAGCGCGAATCTGCGGGCAAGTAATCGGTGAGCGTGGCAAACAGCTTGAGCGTGATGTTCATTGGGCCAGAGTTTAGCGACGCCGCGTATCCTGCGCACCACTCCAGGCACCTTGTCCCTGGGCGCTGGCCAGGTAGGCTTCCATCAGCTTGGTCGGGTCTTTCATCAGGGTGTCTTTCCACTCGCCGAGCTTGACCTGGCCTTCGACCAGGCCGCGCATCACGCCCACGTGCGCGGTCCAGCCCACAGAGTTGCAGCCCACCAGCACATCGTCCTTGAACTGCAGGCTCAGGTGGCGCCCGGCCTGGGCGTCGGTCCACTCGGCGTGGTCGCCACCGGGTTGGCCTTGCCAGTCACCAAAGCTGGTGGAGATCAGGCCCAGCGTGTCGAGCACATTGATCTGGGTGACGCCCTTGAGCTCGGTCGCAGCGGGCAAACCGCGTGCAAACGCCACCATATTGGCGGCCGCCACGCGCGCCTGCTCGGCTGCGTTGGGCTGGATGGCGCTGACCACCATCTTGCCCGAAACCTTGTCCAGCGCTTCGGCGCAGTCGCCCGCAGCAAACACGCCGGGCACGTTGGTCTGCAAATGCTCGTCGGTCAGCACCCCCAGCAGGCAGGTAATGCCGCTGTCCTTGAGAAAGCCAATGGCCGGGCGCACGCCTGCAGCGCTGATTACCAGATCGGCCTGAACGCTCTGACCGTTGGAGAGCTTGACCTGCAGCGGCTTGCCCGCCGTGATCGACTCCACCTTGGTGGCGGTAAACACCTGCACGCCCTTGGTCTGGCACCAGTCGCGAATCATGCCTCCGGCGGTGGGCCCCATCATGCGCGGCACCATGCGGTCGCCCATTTCGACCACGCTCAGGTTGACACCGCGCGCAGCCAGCGCTTCCATGATGATGCAGCCGATAAAACCGGCTCCGAGTTGCAACACGCGCGCGCCTTGGGTGGCCAGAGTCGAGATGTGGCGTGCGTCTTCCAGTGTCCAGCAGGTGTGCACGCCGGGAGCGTCGATACCCGGGATGGGAGGTGCCACCGGATGCGACCCAGTTGCTACCAGCAAGGTGTCAAAGGAAAGCGTCTGGCCGTTGGCCAGAACAAGCTTTTTGCCTGCAGCCTGAACACTGTTCACACGGGTGTGCAGCAGTTCGATACGCAGGTCGGCAAAGTGCGACGCGCTCTTGCGCAAATAGGTGCCGCTCTCCTGGATGTTGCCCATCAGCAGGTAGGGAATGGCCATGCGCGAATAGGGCGGCTCGGGCTCATCACCAATGATGGTGATGCGGTCAGTGCTCGCAAGTCGACGGATGGTTTCAGCCGCAATGACGCCGGCCGGGCCAGCACCAAGAATGACATGGTGGGTCATGGTTTTCTCCAAAGGGGAAGGGTTGCCAGAGCTTTTGCCAAGCTCCGAACAACCCTCAGATGATTCCGGCGGTTTGGGGTCGGTATTCACGGCCGCCGTGCGGCCCGTGAACCAACCCCAAATAGCCGCGAGCGTCGCGCGCAAGTTACAAACCCAAACGCGCCTTGGTGGCGGCGGTGGGGCGGCCTTCGCTGTCCCAGCCGCGCACTTCGTAGTACTTGGGCAGCATCTTGGCCAACTCGTTGAACTTGCCCTTGGCAGGGCCAGTCTTGCAAGCGCCTTCGACGCTGGTCAGGCGCGCAGGCAGGCTGTCGTCCTTGGAGGTAAAGCCTGCACGGTTGTTGAACTCGCGCTCCATGTTCCAGATGCGCTCGCCAATCTTGGCCAGTTCTTCAATCGTGTAGCGCTCATCGCAGGCACCCTGCATTTGCGGCGACAGGTCTTGCAGACCCCAGGCGAAGGTGGTGAAGATGCACAGGCCGGACGAATCGAACGCAGCCGTGGCGTCCTGGAACGCCTTGACCAGATCGGGTTTGCCTTCGGACTCAAGCGGATCGGTCTTGACCGGAATGCCCAGAACTTCCGACGCAATGGTGTAGCCGCGCAGGTGGCAGCCGCCCCGGTTGGAAGTGGCATAGGCCAGACCGATACCCTGGATGGCGCGCCCGTCGTAGGCCGGGAACTCCTGGCCCTTGGACGACATCGAGAGTTCGGGGTGGCCGTACTTGGCGGTCAGGCGCTTGGAACCCTGGCCGATTTCCTTGCCAAAGCCGCGTCCATAGATGGTTTCTTCGGCCAGGAAGGCCAGCGCCTGGGCGGAGCCAAAATTGGCTTCAATGCCGATTTGCTCCTTGGTGAGCACACCCATGTCGTACAACTCCATCACCGCACCCACGGTAGCACCGAAGCTGATCGGGTCGATCCCTTCTTCGTTGCACAGCAGGTTGGCGTATTGCAGCGCTTCGAGGTCATTGACGCCGTTGGCCGCGCCCAGCGACCAGGCCGCTTCGTACTCCAGGCCACCACTGGCACCACGGTACTGGGGCTTGTTGACGATGGTGAAGTGGCCTTCGTCCATCTTGCTGATGCGGCCACAGGCAATGGTGCAGCCAAAGCAAGCCTGGTTGGTCACCAGATGCTTCTTGCCATCGGTCTTGCGCGGTGTTGCCATCGCTTCGGCACCGATGTCCTTGGCGCCTTCAAACTGGTTGTCGCGGTGGTTGCGCGTGGGCAGGGCACCGACTTCGTTGATCACGCTCATCAGCACCTGGGTGCCCATGGCGGGCAGGCCGGTTCCGGTGACGCCGTTTTCAGCCAACACCTTCTTGCCGGCCTTGACGGCTTCCATGAAGGCCTTGGGGTCGCGGATATTGCCCACGCCCTTGGTGCCGCGCACGGCAATGGCCTTGAGGTTCTTGCTGCCCATCACAGCGCCCACGCCCGAGCGTCCGGCAGCGCGGTGCAAGTCGTTGACCACAGCGGCAAACAGCACCTGATTTTCACCTGCCTTGCCGATGCTGGAAACGCGTGTGAGCGGGTCCTGCAGGCCCTTCTTGATGATCTCTTCGGTCTCCCACACGCTCTTGCCCCACAGGTGGGCGGCGTCGCGCAGTTCGGCCACATCGTCGTTGACATAGAGGTACACCGGTTTGGCGCTCTTGCCTTCAAAGATGACCATATCCCAACCGGCCATCTTGAACTCGGCACCCCAGTAGCCGCCCGAGTTGGAGCAGGCGATGGCACCGGTCAGCGGGCCCTTGGTGATGACGGTGTAGCGTCCACCGGTGGATGCCGGTGTGCCGGTCAGCGGACCGGTGGCCCAGATGATCTTGTTGGCCTCTGACAGCGGATCGACCGTGGCCGCCACTTCTTCGACCAGGTACTTGGTGCCCAGACCGCGCGAACCAAGATAGTCGTGCGCCCAGCCCATGTTGAGAGGTTCTGATTTGACAGTGCCCGCCGTCAGGTTAACGCGGAGGATTTTTCCAGCCCATGACATAGTGTGTGCTCCTTAAACGGCAGAGGGTTGATTGCCAAGCTTGTCGGCCCACTGGGCCATCTTGCCCAGACCCGTCCAATTGGCGTCAATGAAGGTGATAGCACCGGTGGGGCAAGCCTCAGCGCAGGCCGGAGCACCGCCGCACAGGTCGCACTTCTGCACCTTGCCGGTCTCGACTACGTAGTTGATCGTGCCAAACGGGCAGGCGATGGTGCAGACCTTGCAGCCCACGCAGGTAGCTTCGTTGACCACTTTGGCGCCAGTGGCCTTGTCCACCGTGATCGCCTCCACCGGGCAGGCGTGCTGGCACCATGCCTCGTCGCACTGCGTGCAGGTATAGGGAACCTTCTTGCCGGTGTGATGGAATTCAAACACCTTGATTCGGGACTTTGCCGTAGCGAACGTGCCGTAGTTCTCGAACGAACAGGCCATTTCGCACTGCATGCATCCTGTGCACTTGTCCGGGTTGATGTGCAACACCTTTTGCATGTGTCTCTCCTGGGGTAGTGGCGCCTATGCAACGCCGTGCCTATGAAATTAAATACATAGCGATTGTTCAACCTCGCGCATCTTTCGCACCTAGGGGTAACCCTATATTCACCAAGGGTTTCGTGAAAATTCTCAAAATGAAACAGCTTGCGCAAACCCGGAGCTTGTGCAAAATGCGCCAAGCGTGCGCTTTGTGCAGTGCAAAACATGAAATCCATTTCCAACGCCACCACTGCATTCGATCCAGCGGCACGCCTGCGTACCATTGAATCGGCACGCCAGGTCGCCATGCATGAGCGCGCCACCTTGCCTGCAGGCTCGATTGCACCCTGGGTTGTGCGGTCCTGGGAGCGCTGCATGCAGCAAGGCCTGCAACCCCAGCAGAACGCCGTTTTTGACCTGGTTTCACAGCCGCAGACCCGGCGCACCCGGGATGAAAATGAGCAACTGGTGCGCGCCGCGCGGCCGATTCTGGAGAAGCTGGGCAATGCCATCGTCAATACCCGCTACTTTGCAATCCTTACCAACAGCGATGGCGTGGTGGTTGACGCCAGCGGCCCGATCGACCGTTCCGACCCGCGCGCCCACCTGCTGACCCGCATCGGCACTGATCTGTCAGAGGGCAGTGTAGGCACCACCGCCATCAGCACCGCCTTATTTGAAAAGCAGCCCGTGTGGCTGCACCGGGGCGAACACTTCTTTTCCAACACCACCATGTACAGTTGTGCCGGCGCGCCACTGTGGGGCCCCGACGGGGCCTGCGTGGGCATGCTCGACCTCACCGGTATTGATGCAATAGAGCGCCCCGAACTCAAGCACCTGGTGACCCAGACGGCCGGGAAGATCGAAAACGCGCTGCTGCGCACCCGTCCCTACCGCGTGCTGCTGCGGCTCAACTGGCCGGGCAATACCCTGGGGACGGACGCCGACGGAATCCTCTGCCTCGACGCCGATGGCTGGATCACCGGAGCCAACACGGTTGCACGGCAAATGGTGCCCCATCTGAACGCGTCCGGGCAGTCAGGGCAGCCCTGCGCCGTGCATGCCAGCGAAGTCTTTGGCGTCGCGTTTGGCATGTTGTTAGACTGCGCGTCGCGCGACGACCCGATCCTGGAAATCCCGCTGTGGACCGGGCTGGTGCTGCAGGCGCTTGTGCTGTTGCCGGGCGATGAATCCCGTCCGCTGCGCGCTGGCGCGCGTGAGCACAACCCTGCCCTGCCGCTCAAGGACATCGAGACAGCACTGATCCGCAAAGCGGTGGACCAAGCGCGCGGCAACGTCGCACAAGCCGCTTTGGCGCTGGGAATCAGCCGCGCCACGGTGTACCGCAAACTCGGCAGCAAGTCCGGCGGGCCCACTGACACGCCCTGAACTGATGCTGCATTTGTGGTTGTATTTGACCTGCCGCAAAGCCGCGCCAAGCGACTTCAATACCATGACGCAGGTCAACCTTTGAGGAGATCTTCATGAGCGGTCCGCAGGAAACCACCCACTTTGAGGCGCTCGACGCCTGCCATCAGCAGACCCTGGTGCACCTGAACAGTCTGGCCGCGCTGATCAAGCACGTCGAAGCCAACGGGGTAGATGACCATGCGCGCCACGAAGCGGGCACGATCGAGACGTTTTTCAGCAAGACCTCGCGCAACCACCACGCCGAGGAAGAAAGAAGTGTCTTTCCGCCACTGCTGGCGCAAGGCGACGCCCAGACGGTGACCACCATTCGCGGCCTGCAGCAAGACCACGGCTGGATTGAAGAAAACTGGATCGAGCTAGCCCCCCAACTGCGCGCCATGGCGCTGGGCAACACCTGGCTGGATGCGGCCGAGTTCCAGCACTACGCCGAGGTGTTTCTCGACCTGTGCCGCGAACACATCGCAGTGGAAGAGTCGCTGATCTATCCCGAATCCAAGGCCCTGTGGGCCAAGGCACTGGCAGCACGCGCCCAGCGCCTGGCCAGCGCCACACCCTGAACTCTGCCCAGCGGTCAGCGCCGTATTAGCGTGCGCTCAATGCGCTGCTTCTTCAAAGCGCGCGTCGGGCTTGACTTGGCGCAGCAGTGCCAGCATCTCGGTCTGGATGCGCTCCAGCGCCGCGGGCGTGTGCCCTTCAAAGCGCAGCACCAGCACCGGCGTGGTGTTGCTGGAGCGCAGCAGGCCAAAACCATCGGGCCAGTCCACGCGCAAGCCGTCGATGGTGTTGACCACCGCAGGGGGCGCAAATTGGGCCAGCGCCACCACCTTGGCCACCACTACTGGGGGCTCGCCTTCGGCGCAGTGCACGTTCATCTCGGGCGTGGAAAAGCTCGTCGGCAGCGCGTCGAGCACGGCATTGGCGTCGGGCGATTTGCTCACGATTTCCAGCAGGCGGCAGCCCGCATAGGTGCCATCGTCAAAACCGTACCAGCGCTCCTTGAAAAAGATGTGGCCGCTCATCTCGCCACCTAGCGGCGAGTCGATCTCTTTCATCTTGGCCTTGATCAGCGAGTGCCCGGTGCGGTACATCAGCGCCTTGCCGCCTGCGGCCTCAATCGCGGGCGCCAGCCGCTGCGAGCACTTGACGTCAAACACGATGGTTCCGCCGGGCACGCGGCTGAGCACATCGCGCGCAAACAAAATCATCTGGCGGTCCGGGTAAATGGTGTTGCCCTGCTTGGTGACAATGCCCAGGCGGTCGCCATCGCCGTCAAACGCCAGGCCGAGTTCGGCGTCGCTGTTTTGCAGCGCGGCAATCAGGTCGCGCAGATTTTCGGGCTTGCTCGGGTCGGGGTGGTGGTTGGGAAAATTGCCATCCACCTCGCTGAACAACTCGGTCACCTCACAGCCAATGGCGCGAAAGATGTCGGGTGCGGTAGCCCCGGCAATGCCGTTGCCGCAGTCCACTACCACCTTGAGCGGACGCGCCAGCGCGATGCCCGAGACGATGCGCGCGCTGTAGGCACTGGTCACGTCCACCTGGCGCAGCGAGCCGCCACTCTGGAGCTTCCAGGTCTCGTTTTCCATCATGGTGCGAATCGCCTGAATATCGTCGCCGTAGATGGCGCGCCCACCCATCACCATCTTGAAGCCGTTGTAGTCCCTGGGGTTGTGGCTGCCCGTGACCTGGATACCACTGGTGCACAGCGTGGTGGCAGCAAAGTACAACATCGGCGTGGTCACACGCCCCACGTCAATCACCTCCAGCCCCACCGCGACCAGACCGCGCATCAGCGCGCTGCTGAGCATCGGCCCGCTCAGGCGGCCGTCGCGCCCCACCGCCACCGTAGTCTCGCCCTGGGCCCGCGCCAGCGTGCCAAACGCACGCCCAATGCCTTCGGCAATCTCCTCGGTCACGGTACTTGGAACGATGCCGCGAATGTCATACGCCTTGTAGATCGATGGTGTTACCTGCATAGTGATGTCCCTGCAAAAATGAAATGAATAGCGTGCCTACTTGGGTCGACGAATGGCGTCTTCGTACAGCGCGATGTACTGCTCGGCCGCGCTCGACCAGGAGAAGTCCTGCGCCATGCCGCGCAGCATGATGCGCGCCCAAGTGGGCGCGTCACGCAGGCACGCGATGGCGCGACGCAAGGCCCCCACCAGTGCCTGCGGCTCGGCCGCATCAAACAGGAATCCGGTGGCGCTGTCCTGCGCCAGATGGTGGGGATTGGCGTCCACCACCGTGTCGGCCAACCCGCCCACGGCGCGCACCACCGGCACGGTGCCGTAACGCAGGGCGTAGAGCTGGGTCAGGCCACAGGGCTCAAAGCGCGAAGGCACCACCATGGCGTCGGCACCGGCAATTACGCGGTGGGCCAAGGCTTCGTCGTAGCCCAGGCTGACAGCAATCTGCCCGGGGTGCGCTTGCGCGGCGGCGGCAAAGGCGGCCTCCAGCGCGGCATCGCCACTGCCCTGGATTACCAACTGCGCGCCACTTGCCAGCGTGTCCTGCAGCAAGAGCGGCCACGCTGCCAGAAGCAGGTCCAGCCCCTTTTGCTGGGTCAATCGGCTGACCACCGCAAACAGCGGCGCCTTGGTGTCCACCACCAGGCCCAACTCCTTTTGCAGGGCGGCCTTGCACACTGCCTTGCCCGCGAGCGCGCCGCTGGAATAGGGGGCCGCCAGCGCGGCATCGCTGGCCGGGTTCCAGACGCCGGGGTCCACCCCGTTGAGAATGCCCGAAACGTCGGCACCGCGGGCGCGGATCACGCCGTCAAGGCCGCAGCCAAATGCCTCGGTCGCAATTTCGCGCGCGTAGCTCGGGCTCACCGTGGTTACGCGGTGCGCAAATTTAAGGCCGGCCTTCATGAAAGAAAACTGGCCGTGATACTCCAAACCGCTGGGCACCATCAGGCGCGAAGGCAAGTGCATGAGGTGAAAGTCTTCGACCGCAAACACTCCCTGGTAGGCCAGGTTGTGCACCGTAAACACCGTGGCCACCCCGGTCACTGGACGGCACGCCACGTAGGCACAGGCCATGGCGGCATGCCAGTCGTGGGTGTGCAGCACATCGGGCGTCCAGTTCGCGTCAAACTCCCCCGCAGCCAGATGGGCAGCCACCCAACCCAACAGGGCAAAGCGCTGCACGTTGTCCGACCACTCGGTGCCATCGGCGGCCAGGTAGGGGTTGCCGTGGCGCTTGTACAGGTAGGGTGCATCCACCACGTAGGCGGTCACGCCACTGCGTGCAATCGTGCCCCGGCGCAGCGTCACCTGACCGGCACCAAAGATGGCACCGATGGACCACACGCTCTCCTGCATTTCAACGCCGTGCAGGATTGCGGGCAAGCCCGGTAGCAGCAAGCGCACATCGGCGCCGGCTCGCACCAGCGCCTGCGGCAAGGCACCCAGCACATCGGCCAGGCCACCGGTCTTGACCAACGGGAAGATCTCCGCAGCTACATGCAGAACTTTCATGCGGCGACTTTCGCCAGCATCGGTGCCGTTACCAACGTGATGCCGTTGTCGCTGCGGTAAAACCGTGCTGCGTCCTGTGCCGGGTCTTCGCCAATGACCATGCCCTCGGGAATGGTGCAGCCGCTATCGACCACCACTTTGTGCAAGCGCGCACCGCGCCCCACGGTCACGCGCTGCAGCAGCACCGACCAGTCCACCTGGGCATAGGAGTGCACGCGCACGTTGGAAAACAGGATTGAGCGGTTGACGTGCCCCGATATGATGCAGCCGCCTGACACCATCGACTCAATCGCTCTGCCACAGCGCTCGCCCATGTTGTGCACAAACTTGGCCGGGGGCACCTGCGACTGGTAGGTCCAGATCGGCCAGTTCTGGTCGTACAGGTTGAGTTGTGGCTGGGTGGCGGTCAGGTCGATGTTGGCCTCCCAGTAGGCATCAATGGTGCCCACATCGCGCCAGTAAGGCTGCTCCTTGTTGTCGGAGACGCAACTGAGCGCAAACGGATGCGCGGCCGCATCGCCATTGCGCACCGCATTGGGAATGATGTCTTTGCCGAAGTCGTGGCTGGACAGGGGATCGGCGGCATCGCGCGCCAACTCCCGATACAAGTAGGCCGCATTGAAGATGTAAATCCCCATGCTCGCCAGCGACTGGTCCGCCCGGCCCGGCATGGCCGGTGGGTCGGCGGGCTTTTCGATGAAATCGGTAATCAGGCTGTTCTCGTCCACCGCCATTACGCCAAAGGCGCTGGCCTCAGAGCGCGGCACGGCGATGCAGGCCACCGTGCACTCGCGACCCTTGCTCACGTGGTCGGCCAGCATCACGGCGTAGTTCATCTTGTACACGTGGTCACCGGCGAGGACCAGCAGGTATTGCGGGCCGTAGCTCTCCAAAATATCGTGGTTCTGGTGCACCGCGTCGGCGGTGCCTGCGTACCAGCTTTCGTCGTCGCTGCGCTGCTGCGCGGGCAGCAGGTCGACAAACTCGTTCATCTCCGGCTTCATGAACGCCCAGCCGTGCTGCAAGTGGCGCAGCAGGCTGTGCGACTTGTACTGGGTGATGACGCCAATGCGGCGCACACCGGAGTTGAGGCAGTTGGAGAGCGCAAAGTCCACGATGCGGAACTTGCCGCCAAACAGTACGGCGGGTTTGGCGCGCCGGTCGGTCAGGTTCATCAGGCGGCTGCCGCGCCCCCCGGCCAGCACCAAGGCAATGGTTCGTTTGGGGAACTCAAGGCTTTGTGCAATATCCTGCGGGTTCATGGTGTATCCTTTTCCGTAATTTCCCTGAGCACACACCGCGATCTTAATGTTTGTGGCGCTGCCTTCCGGGAAAGTCGCCCATTTGCTATTCGCAGCGAGAATTTGTTGCCGTGGCCGCTGGCCTGATCATTGCTCGTTGCGATGATGCACTAACCGAATCGAAAGATGACCCTGTGAGCTCCAGCCCACCGATTGCAAAACACGCGCTCGCTGCGCTGATTGAAGAGCACCTGCTGTCCACCGTGGGTGTGGCCTCAGACCACGCCAGTCGTACCGACCTGATGCAGGCCGTGGCCGAGGTGGCACGCCAGCAGCTCTCGCAGCGCTGGGTACAGACGCAGGAGCGTGAGCGCGCCGAGAAGTCGCGCCGCGTGGTCTACCTGTCGATGGAATTTCTGATGGGGCGCACGCTATCCAACGCGCTGGCGGCGCTCAACCTCACCGCCGGTGCGCGCCAGGGGCTGGTGCAGCACGCCCAGACGCTCGAAGACGTGGCCGAGCGCGAGCCCGATGCGGCCCTGGGCAACGGCGGCCTGGGGCGGCTGGCGGCGTGCTTTCTGGACTCGATGGCGACGCTGGGCCTGCCCTCGTTTGGCTATGGCATCCGCTACGAATACGGCATGTTTGCGCAGGCCATCGTCAAGGGTTCGCAGGTCGAGTACCCCGACCCCTGGCTGCAGGACGGCACGCCCTGGGAATTTCCGCGCACCCATATTTCCTACCCGGTGCGCTTTGGCGGCTGGGTCGAGCAGGTCAACGGCCAACCGGTGTGGCGACACGCGGGCGAAGTCGCCGCCAAAGCCTACGACATGGTGGTGCCCGGCCACGGCACCGAGCATGTCAGCACCCTGCGCTTGTGGAAGGCGGTGGCACCGGCCCACATTGACCTGAGCGCCTTCAACACCGGCGACTACGCGCGCGCTGCCAGCACCAAGAACGAGTTTGAAAATATTTCGTGGGTGCTCTACCCCAACGACAGCACGCCCGCAGGGCGCGAATTGCGCCTCAAGCAGGAGTATTTCTTTGTTGCCGCGTCGATCCAGGACCTGATCAAGCGCCACCTCGACGAGCACCCCACCCTGGCCAATCTGGCCGACAAGGTGGCCATCCACCTCAACGACACGCACCCGGCGATTGCCGTGGCCGAGTTGATGCGCCTGCTGTGCGACCAGTACGGCATGGAATGGGACGACGCCTGGGCCCTGTGCGGCAAGACCTTCTCCTACACCAACCACACGCTCATGCCCGAGGCGCTGGAGACCTGGCCGCTGGGCCTGATGCAGCACGTGCTGCCGCGCCACATGGAGATCATCTTCCGCATCAACAAGGAGTTTCTGGAAATCGCCGCGCACCACCGTCCCGGCGACAACGGCTACCTGGAGCGGCTCTCGCTGATCGACGAGCACGGCGAACGCCGCGTACGCATGGCGCATCTGTCGGTGGTGGGCAGCCATACCATCAACGGCGTATCCGCCTTGCACTCCAACCTGCTGGTGATGACGGTGTTTGCCGACTTTGCCGACCTGTGGCCCGAGCGCTTTACCAACATGACCAATGGCGTCACGCCCCGGCGCTGGCTGGCGCAGGCCAATCCGGCCTTGTCGGATCTGCTCGACACCACCCTGGGCACGCGCTGGCGGCTCGATCTGGAGCAACTCAAGGGCCTGCGCGCGTACCAGAAAGATGCGGCCTTCCAGTCACAGTTCATGGCGGCCAAGCGCGCCAACAAGGTGCGCCTGGCAAGCTACATCGAGCGTTGCACCGGCACCCGCATCAACCCCGACAGCCTGTTTGACGTACAGGTCAAACGCATCCACGAATACAAGCGCCAGTTGCTCAACCTGCTGCACGTGGTCACGCGCTACCAGGCGATTCTGGCCAACCCCGACGCGCCCTGGGTGCCGCGCACCGTGATTTTTGCGGGCAAGGCGGCGTCGAGTTACTACGCAGCCAAGCAGATCATCCGGCTGATCAGCGACGTGGGCGCAGTGGTCAACAACGACCCGCGCGTGGGCGACAAGCTCAAGGTGGTGTTTGTTCCCAATTACGGCGTTTCGGTGGCCGAGGTCATCATGCCCGGTGCCGATCTGTCCGAACAGATTTCCACCGCCGGTACCGAGGCCTCGGGCACCGGCAACATGAAGCTCGCGCTCAATGGCGCATTGACGATTGGCACCGACGATGGTGCGAATATCGAAATCCGCCAGAACGTGGGCGACGACAACATCTTCATCTTCGGCCTCAAGACGCCTGAGGTGCGCGCCCTGCGCCTGAGCGGCTACCAGCCGATGCGCTACTACGAGTCCTTGCCGGCGCTGCGCGCGGTGCTTGATGCCATCGCCAACGGTGTGTTCTCACCCGATGAACCCGGGCGCTACCGGCCGTTGATTGAGTCGCTCCCCTGGGGTGGCGACCATTACCTGCTGCTGGCCGACTACGAGTCGTATATCGCCACGCAGCACCAGGTGGATGCTGTGTTCCGCCAGCCGCTGCAGTGGTGCGAACGCGCCATTGCCAACGTGGCCGGCATGGGCGTGTTCTCATCGGACCGCACCATCCAGGAATACGCGCGCCGCATCTGGAACGTTGCGCCTGCGCGCACTTGACACCGCACACCTGCTCCATGCTCAACGCCCACGCCATCGAACTGATTTGCAGCGCCTGCCACGGCGACCCGTTTGCGGTGCTGGGCCCGCACCGAGGCGCTGATGGTGCGCTCTCGGTCCGCGCCTTCTTGCCCACGGCGCGCGAGGTCACTGTGCTGCACGCCAGCACGGCGGCACCGCTGGGCGTGCTGACTTGCCGCCACGACGACGGGTTTTTTGAAGGCGCGGTGGATGCCGACCCGACTCTGCCGTACCAGTTGCAGGTGCGCTGGGACAGCGGCCTCACCAGTGTGCTGCACGACCCCTACCGCTTTGGCATGGTGCTCGGTGAAATGGACGTGTGGCTGCTGGCCGAAGGCACGCACCTGCGCCCCTACGAAATTCTGGGAGCACACCTGCGCCGCATGGACGATGTTGAGGGCACCAGTTTTGCAGTCTGGGCACCCAACGCCACGCGCGTGAGCGTGATGGGCGACTTCAACCACTGGGATGGCAGGCGCCACCCGATGCGCCTGCGCCGCGAGTGCGGCGTGTGGGAACTGTTTCTGCCCGACGTGGCCCCGGGCAACGCCTACAAGTTTGAAATCCGCAGCGCCAGCGGCGAGGTGCTTGCGGCCCGCTCCGACCCCTACGCGCGCCAGGCCGAACTGCGCCCGGCCACGGCCAGCGTGGTGGCCTCCATGCCGGCGTGCCTGGCCAGCGACGCACAGCGGCGCACGGCCAACGCGCTCAACGCGCCGGTCAACATCTACGAAGTGCATCTGGGCTCGTGGCGCCGGGTGGTGGACGCCACCAGTGGCGTGGCGCGCTGGCCCACTTGGGACGAAATCGCCGACATGCTCGTGCCCTACTGCCAGGACATGGGCTTCACCCACCTGGAGTTGCTGCCCATCAGCGAGCACCCGTTTGATGGCTCCTGGGGCTACCAGCCAGTGGGCCTGTACGCCCCGACCTCACGCTTTGGCCCGCCTGAAGGCTTTGGCCGCCTGGTGCAGCGTTGCCACGAGGCGGGCATTGGTGTGCTGCTCGACTGGGTGCCCGCGCACTTTCCCAGCGACGCACATGGCCTGGCGCATTTTGATGGCAGCCACCTGTACGAATACGCTGACCCGCGCGAAGGTTTCCACAACGACTGGAACACCCTGATCTACAACCTGGCGCGCACCGAGGTGCGCAACTTCCTGATTGGCAACGCCTTGTACTGGCTGGAACGCTATGGCGTTGACGGCCTGCGCGTGGACGCGGTGGCCTCGATGCTCTACCGCGACTACAGCCGCAAAGCCGGCGAGTGGATTCCCAACAAGGACGGGGGCCGCGAAAACCTCGAAGCCATTGCCTTTCTCAAGCGCATGAACGAAGTGGTGGGCGCCGAGCGGCCCGAGGCCATCACGCTGGCCGAAGAATCGACGGCGTTCCCCTCGGTGTCGCGCCCGACCTACGCCGGTGGTTTGGGCTTTCACTACAAGTGGAACCTGGGCTGGATGCACGACACCCTGGACTACATGCAGCGCGACCCGGTGCACCGCAAGTACCACCACGGCGAAATGACGTTCGGGCTGATGTACGCCTTCAGCGAAAACTTTGTGCTGCCGATTTCGCACGACGAGGTGGTGCACGGCAAGGGCTCGCTGCTGTCCAAGATGCCGGGCGACCGCTGGCAACAGTTTGCCAATCTGCGCGCCTACCTAGGCTTCATGTTCGGCCACCCGGGCAAGAAGCTACTGTTCATGGGCTGCGAGTTTGCCCAGGTGCGCGAGTGGAACCACGACCAGAGCCTGGACTGGCATCTGCTCGACGACCCCGCGCACGCAGGCATCCAGCGCCTGGTGCGTGACCTGAGCCGCCTGTACCGCGCCACCCCGGCGCTGTACCAGCGCGATTTCACCCACAACGGTTTTGAGTGGATCGACCACACCGATGCGGCGCACTCGGTGCTGAGCTTTATCCGCCACGGCGACGACCCCCACAGCTTCATACTGGTGGTGTGCAACTTCACCCCCACGGTGCTGCAGGGCTACCGCATCGGCGTGCCGCAAGCGGGCCAGTACCGCGAGTGTCTCAACACCGACTCCGTCCACTACGGCGGCAGCAATACCGGCACACCGCTGGGCGCAGCCAGTGCCGAGCCGCGCGCCTGGCATGGCAGGGCGCACTCCATCCTCCTGAACCTGCCGCCGCTGGCGACGGTGATGCTCGAATGGAAATCCTGAAGAACACGTATTTGCAGACTGGCCGCCCCTGGCCGCTGGGGGCCACCTGGGACGGCCACGGCGTCAACTTTGCCGTGTTCTCGGCACACGCCCAAGCGATGGATCTGTCCCTGTTTGACGCCAGCGGTGCCGTTGAAGTGGCGCGCCTGAACCTGAGCGCCCACACCAGCGACATATGGCACGGCTACCTGCCCGGCGCCGCGCCGGGTCTGGTGTACGGGCTGCGCGCGCAAGGCCTGTGGCAGCCCGCGCAAGGCCACCGCTTCAACCCGCACAAACTGCTGCTGGACCCCTACGCGCAAGACGTGGTGGGGCGGTTTGTCTGGTGCGACGAGCAGTTTGGCTTTCAGCGCAACCAGCCCGACGTGATGGACACGCGCGACAACGCCGCGCTGGCACTCAAGGCGCGCGTGGTGCACGACGACTTTGACTGGGAGGGCGACACCCACCCCCGCGTACCGCGCGACCAGACCGTGCTGTACGAGTTGCACGTCAAGGGCTTTACCAAGGCCCATCCCGCGCTGCCGCTGGCACTGCGTGGCACCTACGCCGGCCTGACACACCCGGCCACGCTGGCGCATTTGCGCAGCCTGGGGGTGACCAGCCTGAGCCTGCTTCCGGTGCACTACGCGCTGGACGAAGAGCGCCTGGTGCGCCAGGGGTTGTCCAACTACTGGGGCTACAACACGCTGGCCTTTTTTGCCGTCAATCCGGCGCTGGCCTCGGGGCTGAACGGGGGCAACGCGCGCGACGAGTTCCGCACCATGGTCAAGACCTTGCACCGCGAGGGCTTTGAAGTGCTGCTTGACGTGGTGTTCAACCACACAGCCGAGTCCGACGAGGCCGGGCCGCACTTGAGCTTTCGCGGCCTGGACAACGCCAGCTACTACCGCCTGCGCGCCGACAACCACGCGCTCTACGAAAACTACAGCGGCTGCGGCAACACCCTGGACATCCGCCAAACGCGCGTGTTGCAACTGGTGATGGACAGCCTGCGTTACTGGGTGAGCTCGATGCACGTGGACGGTTTCCGCTTTGATTTGGCGCCGGTGCTCGGGCGCGGCGACCACGGCTTTGAGCGCGGCGGCGCGTTCTTTACCGCCATTGCCCAAGACCCGATTCTGTCGCGCGTGAAGATGATTGCCGAACCCTGGGACACGGGCCCGGGCGGCTACCAGGTGGGCGGTTTCCCGCGCGACTGGAAGGAGTGGAACGACCGCTTTCGCGACGACATGCGCAGCTTCTGGCTGCGCAGCGCGGTGCAGCCCTGCACGCGAGGCGCTTTTGCGCTGCGCCTGTGCGGCTCGTCCGACCTGTACCAGCACCACCAGCGCCGCCAGCGCCCGCCGGCCGAGTCGGTCAACTACATCGTCTCGCACGACGGCTTCACGCTGCGCGATCTGGTGAGCTACAACCAGCACCACAACTACGCCAATGGCGAGGACAACCGCGACGGCCACGCCAACAACCTGAGCGACAACTGTGGCGCAGAGGGCCCGAGCACCGACCCCGCCGTCAACGCCCTGCGTGCGCGCTTGCAGCGCGCCCTGCTGGCCACCACCTTGCTCGCGCAGGGCACGCCGATGCTGTGCGCGGGTGATGAAATGGGCCACAGCCAAAGCGGCAACAACAACCCCTATTGCCAGGACAACGCCACCACCTGGATCGATTGGGTGCAGGCCGACCTGGACCTGATTGCCTTTACGCAGCGCGTGCTCTCCGTGCGCCACCACCTGCTGCCGTTTCGCAACCAGTGGTACAGCGGCCAAGCCGACGCGCACGGCGCGCCCGACCTGGCGTGGCTGCAGCGCGACGCAACACCGCTGGTGGGCGACCACTGGAACCAGCCCAACGAACTGGTGCTGGGCTGTTGCATCGGCCACCCCGGGCGCGCCGTGGCACCGGTGCTGCTGCTGATCAATGCCGGCACCACCGACGCCGACTTCACGCTGCCCACAGGGCGCTGGCAAGCGGTGCTCGACAGCGCACAGGCGCAAGGGCGCTCCCATTGGCGCGGGGTTGGCGCTGCTGCGTTTGGCCTGCGCGCGCACAGCATCGCGGTGCTGGTGCCCGAGGACGCGGTGCTCGACGCGTCGCTGGCGGCACCGGACACACTCCTTTACACCACGCTGCCATGAGCCTGCCACGCGACAGCGGCATCCTGCTGCACATCACCTCGCTGCCAGGCCCGCACGGCAGCGGCGACCTGGGCGCGGCGGCCTACCACTTTGTCGACTGGCTGGTGGGCGCGCAACAGGGCTTGTGGCAGATCCTGCCACTGGGCGGCGTGGGGCCGGGCAATTCGCCTTACATGAGCAGTTCTGCCTTTGCCGGCAACGTGCTGCTGATCGACCTGCACGAACTGCTGCAGCGCGGCTGGTTGCGTGAGGCCGACCTGGCAGTGCCGCCCACCTTCAGCGACATGCAACTGCAGTTTGACGCCGTCATCCCCTGGCGCATGGCGCGCCTGCAACTGGCAGCGCTGGCATTTTCCCAGAGCAGCAACGCGGCCGACCAGGCCGACTTTGCCGCGTTCTGCGGCGCCCAGGCGCACTGGCTGCACGACTACGCGCTGTTCATGGCGCTGGTGCAGGACCAGCAGCAACAGGTCTGGAACGACTGGCCGCAAGCGCTGGCGCAGCGCGACAGCGAGGCACTGCGCGCGGCAGAACACCGGCTCGCGCACGAGGTAACGTTCTGGAAGTTTTGCCAATGGTGTTTCGCGCGCCAGTGGAAGCGCCTGCGCGCCTACGCCAATGGGCGCGGCGTACGCATCGTTGGCGACGCGCCGTTGTTTGTGGCCCACCAGAGCGCCGATGTGTGGACGCACCAGAATCTGTTTGAGCTGGAGGCCAACTGCGCGCCGCGCGTGGTGGCGGGCGTGCCGCCCGACTACTTCAGCGCCACCGGGCAACGCTGGGGCAACCCGCTGTACCGCTGGCAGGCGCACGCCGACGAGGGCTACGCCTGGTGGATCGCGCGTGTGCGCCAGATCTTCGAATGGGTGGACGTGGTACGCATCGACCATTTCCGCGGCCTTGCCGCGTACTGGGAAATCCCGGCCAGCGCGCCGACCGCAGAGCACGGGCGCTGGCTGCCCGGCCCGGGCGCAGCGCTGTTTCACGCGCTCCAGAGCGCGCTGGGAACGACCCCCATCATTGCCGAAGACCTGGGCACGATCACGCCCGACGTGGAAGCACTACGCACCACGTTCGCCTTCCCCGGCATGCGCGTGCTGCACTTCGCTTTTGGCGAAGGCCGCCCCGAAGACAACCGCAACGCCTACCTGCCGCACAACTACGACGCCAACACCGTGGTTTACACCGGCACCCACGACAACAACACCACGCTGGGCTGGTGGAACGAGATTGGGCCCGCAATGCGCCAGCACGTGCGCGACTACACGCACGTGGACGAGGACGACGTGCCCTGGAGCCTGATGCGCCTGGCCGCCGCCAGCGTGGCCAATACGGTGATCCACCCGATGCAGGACGTACTCGGCCTGGACGCCAGCCACCGCATGAACACCCCCGGCAACCAGGCCGGTTGCTGGCAATGGCGCTTTGGCTGGAGCCAGGTCACACCGCTGCACGCCCAGCGCCTGGCGCGCATGGGCGATCTCTTTCGACGACCACTATCGCCGCCACGGTGCTAGACTTCACACCCCCCAGCCTCTGGATAGATACCATGAACCGCTGTTTTTCTTCCTATACGCGCTGCGCCCTTGTCGCGCTGGCCCTGGGCGCAACGCTGGCAAGCAGCGCAGCCTGGGCCCAGGTTACAGGCCGCCCCATTCCCGACAAGGCGCAAGCAGCAACGCTGGTCGTCACCAACGCACCTGAGGTGCTGCTCAACGGCCAGCCCGACCGCCTCTCGCCGGGCGCGCGCATCCGTGGCAGCAACAACCTGCTGGTGCTCTCGGCCTCCCTCACCGGCAAGACGCTGCAGGTGCGCTACCTGCGCGAACCCCAAGGCCAGATCCACGAAGTCTGGATCCTCGGCGACATCCCACCCCCCAGCAAGTCGCCGTGAGGCCGCAGCCCGCGTCATCGCGAGGCCGTCAGGCCGTGGCGATCCATGGCTTTGGTACCTGTCATTGCGAGCGAAGTGAAGCAATCCATGACTTCCGAATGCATGGACTGCCGCGCTGCGCTCACAGTGACGCAACTGCGGTTCATGGTCCTTGTGTCATCGCAATCCTCTTTGACGCGGTAGTCGCGGCACCTCCCACAACAACCCTCCCAGCATCCCAATAAACTCCATGGTTAAAAAAGTCTTTATCAAAACCTTTGGTTGCCAGATGAACGAGTACGACTCGGACAAGATAGCTGATGTGCTGGGTGCGGCGCAGGGCTATGAGACTACGCTGGACGTGGAGCAGGCCGACCTGATTCTGTTCAACACCTGCTCGGTGCGCGAGAAGGCGCAGGAGAAAGTTTTCTCCGACCTGGGCCGCATCAAGCACCTCAAGGCCAAGGGCGTGCAGATCGGCGTGGGCGGCTGCGTGGCCAGCCAGGAGGGCGCAGCCATCATTGCGCGTGCGCCCTATGTGGACGTGGTGTTTGGCCCGCAAACGCTGCACCGCCTGCCCGAACTGCTGGCCGCGCGCAAGGCGTTGGACACACCGCAGGTGGACATCAGCTTTCCGGAAATCGAAAAGTTTGACCACCTGCCCGCCTCCAAGGTGGAGGGCGCGTCGGCGTTTGTCAGCATCATGGAGGGCTGCTCCAAGTACTGCAGCTATTGCGTGGTGCCGTACACCCGGGGCGAAGAGGTCAGCCGCCCGTTTGAAGACGTGCTGGTGGAGGTGGCCGGTCTGGCCGACCAGGGCGTGAAGGAAATCACGTTGCTCGGGCAAAACGTCAACGCCTGGCGCGCCCCCATGGTGAGTGACGCCAGCGCCGCCAAGGGCAGCGCCGAGGTGGCCGACTTTGCCACCTTGCTTGAATACGTGGCCGACATTCCAGGCATCGAGCGCCTGCGCTTTACCACCAGCCACCCCAACGAGTTTACGTCCGCACTGATTGCCGTCTACGACAAGATCCCCAAACTGGTGAGCCA
>SERZ01000008.1_pt1 | contig 101970 bp, 93 predicted proteins | sample 3171461 | NCBI WGS metagenome assembly SERZ01 (sample SAMN06051861, study PRJNA518727) | freshwater metagenome | biome: subpolar coniferous forest; feature: holomictic lake; material: water; isolation source: holomictic Lake 227, 6 m depth | place: Canada: near Kenora, Ontario | collected... | reverse complement strand
GCCGAGGGTGACCTCACCAAGCGCATCGAGCGCGACTACGAAGGGCTGTTTGGCAAGGTCAAGGACAACGCCAACTCCACCGCCGAGAACCTGACCCGGGTGATGGGCGAAGTGCGCGCCGCGGCTGATGCACTCACCGGCGCGGCCAACCAGGTCTCGGCCACGGCGCAGTCGCTGTCGCAAGCCGCCAGCGAGCAGGCCGCCAGCGTGGAAGAGACTACCGCGCAGGTTGATGTAATGTCAGCTTCGATCACGCAAAACAGCGACAACGCCAAGGTTACCGACGGCATGGCCACCAAGGCCAGCAAGGAGGCCGTCGAAGGCGGCAGTGCCGTCAACCAGACCGTGGTGGCGATGAAGCAGATCGCCGCCAAGATCGGCATCGTGGACGACATTGCCTACCAGACCAATCTGCTGGCCTTGAACGCTGCGATCGAAGCCGCGCGTGCCGGTGAACACGGCAAGGGCTTTGCCGTGGTGGCAGCCGAGGTGCGCAAACTGGCCGAACGCAGCCAGCAAGCGGCCAAGGAAATTGGTGGCTTGGCGGGCAACAGCGTCTCCACCGCCGAGCGTGCAGGCAAGTTGCTCGACGAAATCGTCCCCAGCATCCAAAAGACCAGCGAGCTGGTGCAGGAGATTGCTGCTGCCAGCGCCGAGCAAAGCGAGTCGGTGGTGCAAATTGGCGGTGCCATGGGGCAGCTCAGCAAAGCCACGCAACAAAACGCGTCAGCCTCGGAACAGCTCGCTGCCACCAGCGAAGAACTCTCGGACCAGGCCGAGCAGTTGCAGCAGTCGGTGGCGTTTTTCAACATCGGGCAGGAAGACGCGCCGGTGCTGCGTGGGCGCCCTGAGGTGCTGCGTGCGCCCGAGCGTCGTGGCGTGCCGCCGCGTCTGGGTTCGGCGTTAACTGCAGCGCCGGTGCGCGCCAGGGCGGACGATGCCAACTTCAGGCCGTATTGAGGGCGCGCGGCATGGGTGAGCAAGCGCAGTACCTTACGTTTGCGCTGGGCGACGAGGTGTTTGCGCTCGATATCCGCGTGGTGCGCGAAATCATCCAGTACGCCAGCGTGACGGTAGTCCCCCTGATGCCCGCGTTTGTGCGCGGCGTGATGAACCTGCGCGGCGCGGTGGTGCCGGTGATTGACCTGCAGGTGCGCCTGGGGCGCAGCCGCTCCCAGGTGGGCAAGAAAACCTGCGTCGTGATTTTTGACGCAACGCTGGAGGGCGAGCGGGTTGAGCTCGGGTTGATGGTCGATGCGGTTAACGAGGTGGTTGACATTGCCGAGAGCCGGATCGAACCCGCGCCCCAATTTGGCACCAGCGTTGCGCGCCAGTTCATCAGCGGCCTGGGCCGGGTGGGTGATCTGCTGGTGACCATTCTCGCGCCCGAGCAGGCGCTCGATATCGAGGCCATGGCGCTGCTCGCCGGTGATCACGAGGGCACGGCATGAAAACGCCGCCGCCAGCAGGCAAAATAGCCCCCCAAGGCATTTCGTTCACCCACCCACTCCACTGAATCGAGCACCGTGTCCGCCCTATCTTTTAGTGATCGCGAGTTCAGGCAAATCGCCGACATCATGTACGAGGCGGTGGGGCTGTCGTACAACGAATCCAAGAAGTCGCTGATCCACTCGCGCCTTGCGCCGCGCATCCAGCGCCTGGGCCTGGGCGGGTTTGCCGAGTACATCGCCATCCTTGACGATGTGTCGCAGGCGGCCGAGTTCCAGATGGCGGTGGACTTGCTCACCACCAACGAAACCTATTTCTTTCGCGAGCCCAAACACTACGAACTGCTGGAGCGCGAGCTGATGCAGCGGCGCAGCAAGACGCCGCTGTCGGTGTGGAGTGCGGCCGCCTCGTTTGGTGACGAGGCCTACAGCACTGCCATGCTGCTGGCCGATATGCAGACCCAGGGCCGGGTCGGGCCGGACTGGTCGATTCTGGCCACCGACATCAGCCAGCGCGTGCTCCTGAGCGCCCAGGAGGCGGTGTACCCCAACGACCGTCTGCGCGCGGTGTCGCCCGAGCGCTTGCGCCGCTACTGTCTGCGCGGCGAAGGGCCGATGGAAGGGCAGTCCAAGCTGCAGGACAAGATTTGCACGCGGGTGGAGTTTGGGCAACTCAATCTGTGCAAGCCGTTTGACGGGCTTGGCCCGTTTGACGTGATCTTCCTGCGCAATGTGCTGATCTACTTTGACCCCCCGACCAAGATCGACGTGGTCGATCGCGTGCTGGCCACGCTGCGCCCGGGCGGCCTGTTTTTTCTGGGGACGGCCGAGGGGCGGGTGCCGTGCAAGACGCCGCTGCAGACGCTGCAGCCCGGCGCATTCCGCAAGGCACCATGACCGCTGGCCCGCTGCCTTGTCACCCATGGTAAAGAGACTCGCCCGCGCCACACCGCTTGCTGGCAGCTATGCCATGGCGGCCGAGCTGATGCCCGGCGACGTGGCGCTGGGCCAGGCCGGTGACCAGCTCAAGACGCTGCTGGGTTCGTGCGTGAGCGTGATCCTGACCGACCCGCGTCGCACCGTGGGCGTGATGTGCCACATCGTGCACGTGGGCAAGCCCAGTGCCGCCAACGTGCGCAACACCGCCTTTGGCGAGGTGGCGATGCGCGAGATGTTTGCCCGGCTGCGCGCGGTCGGGGTCAACCCCGCACACTGCGACGCCTATGTGTTTGGCGGCGGCAACATGTTCCCCAAATTGTTTGCGGCGCGCCACGTGGGCGACGCCAATGTGCAGTGGGTGCTCGACGCCCTGGCGCAGGCGGGGGTGCACGTGGTGGACCATTGCCTGGGCGGCAATGGTTACCGCAAGGTGTCATGGACGGTGGGCGCAGGCGACCCGCTGGTGGAAACAGTATTTGCAGAACAGGGGATCACGCCATGAGTGTGCGGGTTTTTGTGGTGGATGACTCTGCCGTGGTGCGCCAGGCGCTGGCGCACATGCTTTCGGGCCATCCCGAAATCGAACTGGTGGGCAGCGCGCCCAACCCGTTGCTGGCAATGGACATGATCCGCCGGAACAAGCCCGATGTGCTGCTGCTCGACATTGAAATGCCGGGCATGGATGGGCTCACCTTCCTGCGCCAGATCATGGCCGATACGCCGTTGCCGACGGTCATCTGCTCGACTTTGTCCACCGAGGGCAGCAAGGTGGCACTCGAAGCGCTGGCTTGTGGTGCGGTGGCGGTGCTGAGCAAGCCGCGCCTGGGGCTCAAGCAGTACCTGGACGACTCGCGCCGTGAAATGATCCAGACGCTCAAGACTGCAGCGCGCTCGCGCCCGCGCGGGCGACCGGCGGCGCTGGAAGGCATTGCGCCCAAGGCGGCGGTCAAGGCGGGGTCACTGCTGGCATCGGTGCACGCGCTGGCACTCAACAAGCCGGTGGTGATTGGCAGCTCTACCGGCGGCACGCAGGCGCTGGAAATGGTGCTGACCAGCCTGAGCGCCGACGCGCCGGGAATCGCCATCACCCAGCACATGCCGGAAAAATTTACCGCCATGTACGCCAAGCGCCTGGACGGCATCTGCGCGATGAATGTGCGCGAGGCGCGTGACGGCGACCGCCTTGAGCGCGGTGTGGTGCTGATTGCGCCCGGGGGCCTGCACCTGCAATTGCGCAAGGCGGCCGGGCAGTACTTTGCGGTGGTGCGCGACGGCCCGGCGGTCAACCGCCACAAGCCCTCGGTCGACGTGCTGTTTCGTTCGGCAGCCGAGTGCGCCGGGCGTGATGCGCTGGGCATCATCCTCACCGGCATGGGCGACGACGGCGCGCGCGGCATGAAGGCGCTGCACGACTGCGGCGCCAGAACCATTGCCCAGAACGAGGAAACCTGCGTGGTGTTTGGCATGCCCAAAGAGGCGATCAAGCTCAACGCGGTGGATGAGGTGCTGCCGCTGGAACAGATGGCGCGCGCCATCCTGCAGTTCGACTCGCGCGCCTGAGGCGCGGCAAAAGGGTCGACGTTAGAGGACTTTTCCCTGAACGCGACCGCGGCCGCTTTCCTTGGCCAGGTACAACTGGTCATCGGCCAGACCCAGCAGTTTGGGCGCATCGCCTACCGAATCCACCGTGCGTGTGGCCAGGCCGGCGCTGATGGTCACGATGCTGGCTACGGTGGAAGCCTTGTGCGCGATGTACAGGCCGCGCACCCTGCGCTCCATCTCGCTGGCCAGGGCCAGGGCGTCGTCAAACGGGGTGTCGGGCAGTATGCAGGCGAACTCTTCGCCGCCGTAGCGCGCCACCAGGTCGGCCGGGCGCTTGAGGCTGCCCTTGAGGGCTACGGCAATCTGGCGCAAACAGTCGTCGCCCGACTGGTGGCCGTAGCAGTCGTTGAAAAGCTTGAAGCAGTCCACATCGACCATGATCAGCGACAGCGGCGCATTGCTGCGTACCGCGCGTGACCACTCGGTGGGCAACTGCTGGTCAAAGTAACGGCGGTTGAAGACGCCCGAGAGGCCATCCAGAAACACCAGTTTGCGCATCAGGTCCGACTGGAACTTGAGCGTCAGGTGGGTTTTGACGCGTGCGCGCACCACCGAGGGGTTGACCGGCTTGCCGATAAAGTCCACCGCGCCCAGGCTCAGGCCGTGGGTTTCTTGCGCGGGGTCGTTGTGCGCGGTAACAAAGATGACCGGAATATTGCGTGTGGCCTCGTCTCTTTTGAGGCGCTGGCAGACCTCAAAGCCGTCCATGCCGGGCATCACGATGTCGAGCAGGATCAGGTCGGGCGGGTTGTCCTTGCACAGCACCAGGGCTTGCGCTCCGCTGGTGGCCATGAACACCTGGTAGTCCTTGGCAAAGGCCTGGTAGAGCACCTGGATGTTGATGGGCTGGTCGTCCACCACCAGCAGCTTGGGTTTGCCGTGGGAGCTTTCCAGAAGGTCGGCAGCGGGCGCGTCGGTTTCGGGCATGGTGCAGGTGGGCGGCTGAACAGGGAATGGAACAGGCTCCATTGAAACACATTTTTGCGCCCCAGGTTCCGTGTGAAAATGGCGCATACCAACACCAATACCAAGAGGAGAACCACTGCATGCCACGTCGCGCTACCAAGATTGTTGCCACCCTGGGCCCGGCTTCCAGCGACCCGGCCCTGCTCGAGCAGATGATTCGAGCCGGCGTCAACGTCGTGCGCCTGAACTTCAGCCACGGACGCGCGCAGGACCACATCGACCGCGCCGCCCTGGTACGCCAGGCGGCCCAGCGCGCCGGGCGCGAAGTGGCCATCATGGCCGACCTGCAAGGCCCCAAGATCCGGGTCGGCAAGTTTGCCGAAGGCAAGGTGTTTCTGGAGCCGGGGCAAAAGTTTGTGCTCGACGCTGCGCGCCAGGAGCTTGGCGACATCCATGCTGTGGGGCTGGACTACAAGGCATTGCCGCGCGAGGTCAAGGCCGGTGATGTGCTGCTGCTCAACGACGGGCTGATTGTGATTACGGTAGACCACGTCAAGGGCGAGGCGGTGTACACCACGGTCAAGCTCGGTGGCGAACTCTCCAATAACAAGGGCATCAACCGCCAGGGCGGCGGGCTGACGGCACCGGCCCTGACCGGCAAGGACATGGAAGACATCCGCACGGCGATGAGTTTCCAGGCCGACTACGTGGCCGTGAGTTTTCCCAAGAACGCCACCGACATGGAAATGGCGCGCCAGTTGTGCAACGTGGCGGCGGCCGAGTTTGGGCACAGCCCGGGCCTGATTGCCAAGATCGAGCGCGCCGAGGCCATTCCCCGGCTCGAAGAAATCCTGCTCGCCAGCGACGGCATCATGGTGGCGCGCGGTGACTTGGCGGTGGAGGTCGGCAATGCCGCCGTGCCAGCGCTGCAAAAACGCATGATCAAGATGGCACGCGAGCACGACAAGGTGGTGATCACCGCCACGCAGATGATGGAGTCCATGATTACCAACCCGGTGCCCACCCGCGCCGAGGTCAGCGACGTGGCCAACGCCGTGCTTGACGGCACCGACGCCGTGATGCTGTCCGCCGAAACCGCCGCGGGCAAGTACCCGCTGGAAACGGTGATCGAGATGGCCAAGATCTGTCTGGCCGCCGAAGGGGGCGATCCGATCAAGATCGACGCCGACTTCACCGGCAAGACGTTTCTGCGCATCGACCACGCCATCGCCATGGGGGCGCTGTTTACCGCCCACCACCTGGACGCCAAGGCGATTGTGGCCATGACCGACAGCGGCTCCACGCCGCTGTGGATGAGCCGCCACCTGATCCAGGTGCCGATTTACGCGCTCACGCCCAAGGTGGCAACGCAGCGCCGCATGACGTTGTACCGCAACGTGCGCCCGCTGCTGATGGACACCAGCGCCGACCGCGACACCGCGCTGGCCGACGCCGAGGACTACCTCAAGTCCAAAGGCATCGTGCAAGCCGGCGACGTCTACGCCATCACCTGCGGCGAACCCATGGGAGCCCCCGGCGGCACCAACATGCTCAAAATCTGCCGAGTTAGCTAGCGCGGGGTTCGCCCACTCTGGAGACACTTTGTGGGAGTCAGCCTGCTGGCTGATGAACAGCGGCCAAACCTGTCGCGCTCCCGCCAACGAGGGGTCATGGGGTCAGATCCCGATTCAGGACAACGATCTTGTCGGAGACCGGTGGCGCTGAACGAAATCGGGCTCTGACCCCAGGGGCCCGGCGCATCCGGAGACCAACGCCTCAACAAAAAGCGTGCCGTTCTCCATTTGATATCCGCCCGATCCCGCCTGGTCGGTAAAATCAGCGCGTCAGTACAAGTTACCCCCACTTACCAACTTTGCGAAGGACAGAAAATGGCACTCGTTTCCATGCGCGAACTGCTCGACCACGCGGCGGCCAACGGCTACGGCATTCCGGCGTTCAACGTCAACAACCTGGAGCAGGTGCAGGCCGTGATGACCGCCGCCGACGAGGTGGGCGCGCCGGTCATCCTGCAAGCCAGCGCCGGTGCGCGCAAGTACGCGGGTGAGCCCTTCATCAAGCACCTGATACTGGCTGCTGCCGAGCAGTGGCCGCACATCCCGCTGGTGATGCACCAGGACCACGGCACCAGCCCCAAGGTTTGCCAGGGCGCGCTCAACCTGGGCTTTGGCTCAGTGATGATGGACGGCTCGCTGATGGAAGACGGCAAGACTCCGTCGAGCTTTGACTACAACGTCAACGTGACCAAAACCGTGGTCGAGATGGCCCACAAGATCGGTGCCACCGTCGAAGGTGAACTGGGTTGCCTGGGCAACCTGGAAACCGGTGACGCGGGTGAGGAAGACGGCATTGGCGCAGCGGGCAAGCTCGACCACAGCCAGATGCTGACCGACCCGGAAGAAGCCGCCACCTTCGTCAAGGCCACCCAGCTCGATGCGCTGGCGATTGCCATCGGCACCAGCCACGGTGCCTACAAGTTCAGCCGCAAGCCCACCGGGGATATTCTGGCCATCAGCCGCGTGAAGGAAATCAACGCCCGCATTCCCAACACCCATCTGGTGATGCACGGCTCCAGCAGCGTGCCGCAAGACTTGCTGGCCATCATCAACCAGTACGGCGGCAAGATGAAAGAAACCTACGGCGTGCCGGTCGAGGAAATCCAGGAAGCCATCAAGTTTGGCGTGCGCAAGATCAACATCGACACCGACATCCGCCTGTCCATGACCGGCGCGGTGCGCAAGTTCCTGGCCGAGAACCCCGACAAGTTCGACGCCCGAGAATGGCTCAAGCCCGCCCGCGCCGCTGCCCAGGCCCTGTGCAAACAGCGTTATCTGGAATTCGGCTGCGAAGGCCAGGGCCCCAAGATCAAGGGCCAGTCCTTGAGCGTGATGGCCGGCAAGTACCTGGCCGGTGAGCTGGCGCAAGTGGTGCAGTAAAGGCCGCCATGCCCGCAGCACTGCACACTTCCTCGCTGAACTCACTCACCCTGCTGGCGCGCGGCAAGGTGCGCGACAACTACGCTGTGGGCGACGACCGCATCCTGATGGTCGCCAGCGACCGGCTCAGCGCCTTTGACGTGATCATGGGCGAGCCCATTCCGGGCAAGGGCCAACTGCTCACACAGATGGCTCTATTTTGGTTTGACAAGCTCGGCCCCAACGGTGCCAATGTCTGCCCCAACCACCTCACCGGTGAAGCGCCCGAGAGCGTGGTCACTGCTGCCGAAGTGCCGCAGGTGCAGGGTCGCGCGATGCTGGTCAAGCGGCTCAAGCCCTTGCCGGTGGAGGCGGTGGTGCGCGGCTATCTGGCCGGCAGCGGCTGGAAGGAGTACCAAGCCAACGGCGCGGTTTGCGGCGTCAAGCTGGTGCCGGGCCTGAAGAACGCTTCAAAGCTGCCCGAGCCGATTTACACCCCGGCCGCCAAAGCTGCGGCGGGTGACCACGACGAGAACATCACCTTCGAGCGCACGGTCGAGATGGTGGGGCTGGACCTGGCCACACGCATGCGCGACATCAGCATCGCCATCTACAAGTTTGCCAGCGCACTGGCTCTGACCAAGGGCATCATCATTGCCGACACCAAGTTCGAGTTTGGCTTGGACCAGGATGGCGCGCTGACGCTGATGGACGAAGTGCTCACGCCCGACTCGTCGCGCTTCTGGCCGGTGGAGAGCTACCAGGAAGGCATCAACCCGCCGAGCTACGACAAACAGTTTGTGCGCGACTGGCTCGAGCAGGCGCAGGTGGACGGCAAACCCTGGAGCAAGACGCCACCGGCACCGCGCGTGCCCGACGAAGTGATTGCCAAGACCGCTGCCAAGTACCGCGAGGCGCTCACCCGGTTGCTGGGCTGAAGCCGCTTGATACAAATTCTGCCTTGACCTGCTGTGCAGGCAGGCAGATACTGCCAGCCATGTCTCCGACTGGCACCCCATGACAGACGACACCGCTCCCGACGATGCGAGCGCGCCTGGCCCTGAGCCTGCGCCCGAACCACCGCCCGTGGTGCATCTGAGCGAACCCTTCAACGACCTTGCCTCCTGGGTGCGCTATTTCTCCCGCGTCGAGATTCCGGTGTTGGCCCAGACGGCGGCTGCGCTGGAGGAATTGCGCGCGATGGAAGACGAAGTGGATGCGGGCATGCTCGCCGCCGTCATCCAGGCCGACCCGCTGATGACCATCAAAGCCATGGCGCACGCGGCGTCGCTGCGCAAGCCCGGTGATGCCACCGAACCCGAATCGGTGACCAGTTCGCTGGTGATGACTGGCATTGCGCCGTTTTTCCGCCGCTTTGGCACGCAGCCTACGGTGGAGGACCGCCTGCGCGACCACCCCAAGGCGCTGCTGGGCTTGCAGGATCTGCTGCTGCGGGGGCGCCGCGGTGCCCATTTTGCGATGGCCTTTGCCGTGCACCGGGGCGACACCGACGCCAGCGTCATCCACCAAGCGGCCATGCTCTACGACTTTGCCGAAGTGCTGATGTGGTGCCACGCGCCCACCATGCAGCTAGAAATCCGCGCCATGCAGCGCGCCAACCCGACCCTGCGCAGCGTCGCCTTGCAGCAGTTTGTCTACACCATCGAACTCGACGATTTGCGCCAGGCGCTCATGAAGGTGTGGCACCTGCCCGCGCTACTGGTGCGCATCTGCGACGGCAAGCACATGGCGCACCCGAGCGTGCGCAACGTCGTGCTTGCCGTGCGCCTGGCCCGCCACACCACCGAAGGCTGGGAAAACCCAGCCCTGCCCGACGATGTAAACGACATCGCCCAACTCCTCAACGCCCCCCCGCGCGTGGCCCTGGCGTTTTTGCGCAAGGTCAATCTGGCTGATTAGTTGGGGACAGAACTCCGCTACGCTGCGGTCTGTCCCGCAAGGTCTTCTTAATCAGTTGGGGACAGAGCTCCGCTACGCTGCGGTCTGTCCCGCAAGGTCACTCTAATCGGTTGGGGACAGAGCTCCGCTTCGCTCCGGTCTGTCTCGCAAGGTCACTCTAATCGGTTGGGGACAGAGCTCCGCTTCGCTCCGGTCTGTCCCGCAAGGTCGTTAATTTAACGCCATGCTGAGTTTGCGGCGGTAGGTGGCGATGAGTTGGGTTTGGGGGTCCAGGGTGGCGGTGGTTTTGCCGGCGATTTCTATGCCGCCGGCGGTCTTTTGGCCGGCCTGGGGGTCGGTGCGCGGCTTGGGTGGGGTGAGGAGCTCCAGGATGGCGACAAAGGTCTTGCGCGCCACGCCGTCGCTCCAGGCTTTGTCGCGCAGGATGATTTCCAGCAGTTCGTCCATGGCCAGGGTCCACTGGCCCGCCACCATCAGCACGCGCGCCTTGGCAAGTCGGGCGTCAAAGTCGCGCTTGTTGGTGGCAATCAGGGCGTCAAACTGCCCTGGTTCCCAGGTGCCGCGCGGGTCGGACGTGACAAACGTGATTGCGTCCAGAAACTGCTGCAGGGCCTCGAAGCGGATTTGGCGCGGGATGGCGGCCATTGCCGGTGCCAGGGCCGCCTGGGCGTCTTCCAGCATATTGTTTTCGATCAGCAGCTTGACGTAGTCGTAGCGCGCGTCGTCGTTGCCGGGGTTGATGCTCAGGGCCTCGTGCAGCTTGTTTAGCGCCGCTTGCGGGTCGCCTGCGGCCAGCAGGGCTTGCGCGTCCTGGGCGTCTTCCTCGGCAGCGAGTTCGTCCTGCGAGGGCAGGTGCTTGTCCAGAAACTCCTTGATCTGGCTTTCGGGCAGCGCACCCATGAAACCGTCCACCGGTTTGCCGCCCGACATCAGAATGCAGGTCGGGATCGAGCGGATGCCAAACGCCTGGGCCAGTTGCTGCTCCTGGTCGGAGTCGATCTTGACCAGCTTGAAGCGCCCGCCATAGGCGACTTCGAGTTTCTCCAGCAGGGGGCCGATCACTTTGCACGGGCCGCACCAGGGTGCCCAGAAGTCAATCAGGATGGGCGTGCTGGCCGAGGCGGCAATGACTTCGGCGTCGAAGTTTTGGATGGTGACATTGATCATGGCGGGATAGCTTGGGGTGTAAACGTAAAATTCAACTTTGACAATAGGCGGGACCGAAACTTGCGCTCGGGTCCGAACACGAAATGAACATTCAAATCGGGGTCGTCATGGGGTCCAGTTCCGACTGGGACACCATGCAGCACGCAGTGCAGATTCTCCAACACTTTGGCATCAGGCACGAAGCACGCGTGGTTTCGGCGCACCGCATGCCCGACGACATGTTTGCCTACGCCGAGGGTGCCGTGGGGCGCGGGCTGCGCGCCATCATCGCCGGTGCGGGTGGGGCGGCGCATCTGCCGGGCATGCTGGCAGCCAAGACCACGGTGCCGGTGCTGGGCGTGCCGGTGCCCAGCAAGCACCTCTCGGGGGTGGATTCGCTGCACAGCATTGTGCAAATGCCCAAGGGCATTCCGGTGGCCACGTTTGCCATAGGCGCTGCCGGTGCCGCCAACGCCGCGCTGTTTGCCGTGGCCCTGTTGGCGGCTGACCAACCCGACCTGCGCAGTCAACTCGACCGCTACCGCGCCGAGCAGACCGCAGCGGCGCGCGCCATGCACGTGCCGCCCGCGCTATGAGCGAGACGCCGCTTGAGCTGACCCTGGGCGTAATGGGCGGCGGCCAGTTGGGGCGCATGTTTGTCCACGCCGCGCAGAGCATGGGGTACTTCACGGCGGTGCTCGACCCCGACCCCCTGAGTCCGGCTGGGCGCGTCAGCCACCACCACATCCAAACCGCCTATACCGACGCCGCCGGGCTGGAGCAACTCACCCACTGCTGCCGCGCGATAACCACCGAGTTTGAGAACGTTCCGGCACAGGCGCTGGCGCAACTGGCGCGCACGCGGCCGGTGTCGCCCGCTGCTGAGTCTGTGGCCATTGCCCAGGACCGCGCGCTGGAGAAAGCCCATTTTGCAAGCTGCGGCGTGCCCTGCGCACCGCACGCGCTGTTGCAGACGCCGCAGCAACTCGCCCAGGTGAGTGCGGATTTGCTGCCCGGCATCCTCAAGACCGCCCGCATGGGCTACGACGGCAAGGGCCAGGTGCGGGTGCGCAACCGCGCCGAGCTGGAGCAGGCGTGGGACGCACTCAAGCGCGTGCCGTGCGTGCTCGAGCAAATGCTGCCGGTGCAACTGGAGTGCTCGGTGATTGTGGCGCGCGCGGCCGATGGCACCTGTGTGAATCTGCCGCTGCAGCGCAACCTGCACCGCAATGGCATCCTGGCCGTGACCGAGGTCTATGCGGGCAATGTGCCGCCCGAGCTTGCACAGCGCGCGCTGGACGCCGCCAAGTCGATTGCAGCGGAGTTGCAGTACGTGGGCGTGCTGTGCGTCGAGTTCTTTGTGCTTGATCCGGCGGCACCACTGTCTGCCGCGCTGGGGGGGCTGGTGGTCAACGAGATTGCGCCGCGCCCGCACAACAGCGGCCACTACAGCATTGATGCTTGCGACCTGTCGCAGTTCGATCTTCAGGTACGCACCCTGGCGGGCCTGCCGCTGACGCAGCCACGCCAGCACAGCCCGGCCATCATGCTCAATCTGCTGGGCGACATCTGGCCCAACCCCGACTTTGAGCGCGTGCTGGCGCTGCCTGGCGCACACCTGCACCTGTACGGCAAGACCGAAGCCCGCGCGGGGCGCAAGATGGGCCACCTCACGCTCACCGGAGCCAGCGTCGAGCAGGTGCGCGCCACTGCGCTACAGGCGGCGGCAATTCTGGGCATTGCGCCCTTCTGAGGCGCGCGCTCTGGCCATGATCGTCCCCGCCGGTGTGCCCGAATCCATCGCAGCCTGTGCCGACGCCATCCGTGCCGGCGCGCTGGTGGGGCTGCCCACCGAAACCGTGTATGGCCTGGCAGCCGACGCCGACAACGCCACCGCCGTGGCCGCAATTTTTGCCGCCAAGGGGCGTCCGGCCGACCATCCGTTGATCGTGCACGTCTCGGCGCACGATGGTGGTATTTCGGGCGTGGCGCATTACTGTGCCGACGTGCCGCCTTTTGCCCAGCAACTCATCGCCGCTTTCTGGCCCGGGCCGCTGACGCTGATTCTGGCGCGCCGCGCTGCCGTGGCGGCGGCTGCAGCAGGTGGGCAGGACTCGATTGGCGTGCGTTGCCCATCGCACCCGGCGGCGCAGGCGTTGCTGGCAGCACTGCGCCACACCGCGCCTGGGCAACAGCCAGTGTGGGGGCTGGCCGCGCCCAGCGCCAACCGCTTCGGGCGCGTGAGCCCCACCACGGCTGCGCACGTGCAAAGCGAACTTGGCGCGCAATTGCTGGTGCTCGACGGCGGCGCGTGCGACGTGGGCATCGAGTCCACCATCATCGACTGCACCCGGGGCAGCCCGGTGCTGCTGCGCCCCGGTGCCATTACGCGCGAGCAGGTAGAGCAGGTCTGCGCGCGCAAGCTGCTGACCAACGAAGAATTGCAGGCGCAAAGCCTGCAGGCCATGCAGGCACCGCGCGCATCGGGCACGCTGGAGTCGCACTACGCCCCGCAGGCACGCGTGCGGTTGATGGACGCCCAGGCGCTGCAAACCGCGCTGGAGTTGCTGCGCGACGCGGCCCGCCAGCCGACCTCAAACGGCGGTGCAGTCGCGCCCAGCATTGCCGTCTATGCCCGCGTTGGCATCAAGCGCGTACCCGAGCAGGTGTTGCTCAAACGCATGCCCTTGGATGCTGCCAGCACCGCGCAGCAGTTGTTTGCCGCACTGCGCGCCTTTGACGACGCCGGCGTCAAGCTGATCTGGGTGGAAACACCGCCCGACACCCCCGACTGGGAAGCCGTGCTCGACCGCCTGCAGCGTGCTGCGGCTTAAAGCCCGACACCGCGCACATCAAGCCAAAAAAAAGCAGCCCGAAGGCTGCTTGTGGGGTGTGCCGATCCAGCTTAGAACTTGTAGCCGACGGACACGCCGACGAACGTGGGGTCCAGCGCTGCGTTGACGGTCTGGCCGGTCGAGAGTCTGGATTGCGTCGTCAACTTTGCCTTGCTGTAGAACATGTCGACAAACCATTTCTCGTCGATCGCCACCGTGACGCCGATCTCTGGCGTCACAGTGAACTTGGATTCCACCGTGAGCTTGGTCGGGTTGGAGGGTGTGCCACCGGTCAAGCGCGTGAGTGTGCCGCTGCCCTGTTCGTTGAAGAAGTAGGCATAGGTCACGCCCAGTCCGACGTAGGGGCGCACCTTTGCGGCGGCTTCCATAAAGCGGTACTGCAGGAACAACGTGACTGGCAGAGCTTGCACTTCACCGATCTGGCCCACACCCTCGGTGGCACCTGCGCCATAGAGGGCGTGCTTGAAAGGTAGTGCCAGCGGCAGGTCGACCGAAACGTTGTCGGTGACCATGTAGGTAATGCCACCGGCAAGCTGGCTGGCCTCGCCGGTATTAACCTGTGTTCCGGTGTTGGTGCCGACGATATAGAGGCTTGGAGCACTCAGGTTTTCGCTTGGGTTGGCCGGCGTGAGCCTGGCGACACCAGCGCGCGCCATCCAGGTGCCGGCCGTTTGGGCGTAGACGCTGCCTGCAGTCAATGCAGCGGCGAGTGCGAGGAACTTCAGTTGGTTTTTCATGTGGTTTTCTCCTGAAAGTTCTTGGGGTTAGAGCCAGCCGGCCTTGGCCAGATAGGTGGCAATCAGTTGTGCCTGCAGCCTATGCACGAAGGGTGTGGGGTGTACACCGTCGGCAAACATGTAGTGCGAACTGTCGCCCGCGACGGTGGTTGCGGCACTGCAGATCAATGAGGTGGGCAATGGCAGGACAGCTAGGTTACAGGCCGTGGCGGTGACATTGCTCAGGGCATAGCGCTCCGGGTGGTTGACCTGGTCTTGCACGTTGGAGAACGCATCTACCAGAACCACGCCGGGTGTTCCCGCCAAGTTGGCTTGCAACGCACTATTGAAGGCTGTGGTCATGGCCAGAATCAGCGGTTTGGTTTCCGGGGCGGCATTGGCCATAGGCGTCAGGCTGACATCGGGCAGATTGCTCACCACCACGTGGGTGGCACCTTTGCCGACGATGCTGGTTTTGACATAGCCCGCCAGCTTGGTCGCTGCGATGGCCATGCCGGTGACAGCGGCCGCGGCACCGTCACCTGCTGCGTATGCATTGCCGGCCTTTGTTCCGGCGGCGGTCCCGGCGGTCGTTGCAGCTGCCTGGGCCGCTGCAACCATGGGCCCGTAGACCGTTGGCGATGCAACCGCTGCATTGCCCGGTTGCACTTCAGCAGCGCCAACGGCTGCTTGTACCACCGTCAAATCCGTGTGACCCGCGCGGGCCGACTCGGTGAGTAGCGCAGCACCGATCGCCTGTGCCGCAGTGGCCGGGTTGGTGGCACCGGCCGCAAGCGACGCGATCAGGGTACTTGCAAAAGTTTGTGCGCCTGCTGCTGCGCCAGCGGTAGCACCGACCGCGGCGGCATCGGCCTTGAGCTGGTCGGTCAAGCCGAAAATGTCGTTGGCCCCAGCCGCTACTGTTACCAGTTGCGTGTCGGTGAAGTTGGCCGAGCCGTTGTCAATCGCATAGTTCGCAATTTGCGTGACCACCGGGTGTGTCAGCGCACCGGTGATGTCACCCGCGCCGGTGGCGTTGCCTACACCCTTGGGGTTTTCCACCCGGGCTCCACCTTGGGCGTAATTTCTGCACCCCGTCTTGGCGACAGGTGCAACGCCATAGCCGCCTACCCGCGCCGCGCAGGAGGTCAGCCCCATTTCAGCAGCGAGAAACTCGGTCCAGACAGTGGGCGTATTGGGGTTGGTGGCGTCGTTCACCGTGAACTTGCCCCCGCCAGCGGCCGCAATCGAGCCAACGCGGTAGGTGCCCACGTCGCTCAAACTGTCGCCAAACGACACGATCGACGTAAACGCGATGCGTGGCGCCTGATTGCCATCACCGCCGCCGCCGCAGGCTGCGACCAATAGTGCCGCGCCTAACGCAGCCCATGATGACTTGAAAAAATTCATATGTGTTCTCCAGCGAATGAGGTCAATGTGCAGTTCCGGTAGTGTCGGATTGCGGTGGAAGCCACCGCGTGACCAGCGGGCGGCGGCAAATAGAACGTTCATGCTATCTGCTGCTTTCATGATAAATCGCAAACCGGTCGCGGGAGATTAGGGTATTCCCCCGCCGCACTCTGCGTAGGGGTATTCAGCGAAAGCGCAGCTTCATCAGCAGGATGCTTGCCGCCAGCGACACGGTGATGGCGTTGGCGATGACGATCGGCCACGACTGCAGCAGCAGGCCATAGACCAGCCACAGGCCCACGCCCACGGTAAAGACGCTGTACATGCCCAGCGAGATGCCGCTGACATCGCGCGTGCGGAAGGTGTGCAGCGCCTGCGGCACAAAGCTGGCAGTGGTGAGAAGGGCGGCGCAGTAGCCGATGGCATCGATGATTTGCATGGTCAATTGTTTTGGCTGGCCCATTCCACCAGGGCGTCGATGGCGGGACGGGCGGCTTTGGCGTTGGCGTGGTTGACCAGGGCCACCAGCACCAGGCGTCGGCCGCCGCTGGCGTGCACGTAGCCCGCCACCGCGACCACGTCGCCGAGGGACCCGGTCTTGAGGTGCGCGTAACCGGCGGCGCGCGACTTGACCCGGCGCAGCGTGCCGTCCACGCCGCTGATCGGCAGCGACGCCATTAGCTCAGGCATCAGCGGCGAGGCGTAGGCCACCTGCAGCAGGCGCGCGAGGGCCTGGGCGCTGATGCGCTCCTGGCGCGACAGGCCCGAGCCGTTTTCCAGCAACGGCGCGTCGCTGGCGCTGATGCGCTCCTTCCACCAGCGCTGCACCACGGCGCGCGCGGCATCGAAGCTGCCGCTGCGCAGCGGCTCGCCGCCTTCGCCATTGGTGCCGTCGGGCAGGGCACTGGCGCGGCCCAGGGTGAGAAACAGTTGCTGCGCCATCACGTTATTGCTGTACTTGTTGATCTCGCGGATCACCTCAGCCAGTGGCGCGGAACTGAGCTCAAACGCCGGTTTGGCCGCAGCCACGGCGGCAGGCACCGTGCCCAGGCGCACCGCCCCGGCGAGCTTGCCGCCCATCTCCTGCCACAGCCCCTGCACGGCGCGCACAGAAAAACTGGCCGGGTCGGCATAGGCCACGGGCCAAGTCTTTTCGCCGCAACTGGCCGGGTAGCCGCCGCCAAAGCGGATGCGCGACGGGTCGCTGAAATCGGCCTTGAGCGCGCCCCGGTAGTCGCTGCAGTCACCGGCGAGCAGGGGCACGCTGGTTTGCACCTGGACGCCTGCCAGCGGTGGGTCGAACTGGATGCGCGCCAGGTTGCTGCTGCGCTCGGGCGCGAGCGTCATCACGACGGACTTGTAGTTGATCAGCAGCGCGTCGGCGCTGGCGTTGTAGGGGCGCAGCGGTTCGCCATCAAAGCGCGCGGGGTCGGTGGGTGGCAGCGTAAAGGCACTGCGGTCGAGCACGATGTCACCGGCAATCGACATCACCCCCATGCCTTGCAGGCGGCGCAGCAGCAGCCACAGGCGCTCAAGCACCAGGGTCGGGTCGCCCTGGCCTTGCAGGTACACGTTGCCGTACAGGGTGGCGTCGCGCACTGCGCCTTCCAGAAACACCGGCGTGCTCCAGGTGTAGCCCGGCCCGAGCAGGTCGAGCGCGGCGTAGGTGGTCACCAATTTCATCACCGACGCCGGGTTCATGGCCGCGCTGGCGCGGTGGCTCAAGCGTGGCGCGGCGTTGCCCAGGGCATCGACCAGCAACACCGCCAGCGCCTCGCGCGGCACCTTGGCGCGCGCAAGCGCGGCCTCCACTTCGGCGGGCAAACCCTGGGCCTGCGCCAGGGCGGCAAACGCGCAGGCCGCCAGGCTGGCAAGCAGCACTCGGGCAAGGCGCACAAGGGGGCGGGAGGACATGGCCGCATTATCCGGCGTGACAGCGCCTGCACGGCACCATCCCCGATAATCAGGCGATGCCTCACACGTCCAAGCCAGTCGGCGCTTTCCTCTCTCCCAAACTGGTGGGGCTGCTGGCCGCGCTGGTCACAGTGCTGATCTGGACTTCGTTCATCGTCATTGCCCGCGCCTCGGCCGACCCGGCGCGCGGCGGTTTGCTCAACCCCTTTGACATCGTTTACGCCCGCATCTGGGGTGCCAGCCTGGTTCTGCTGCCCTGGGGCTGGTGGATCAACCAGCGCGACCGGCTACGCCGCGACGAGGGCAGCCCGGCCTTCACCATCGCCGCGCGCGACGCCGCCGGGGGCTCGCTGTTGGGCGTCTCGCCGCTGCCGCTGCGCACCACCATCAAGGTGGGTCTGTTTGGTGGTGTGCTGTACGCGGTGTTGGCCTACAACGGCTTTGTGTTTGCGCCTGCAGCGCACGCCTCGGTGCTGATGCCCGGCAGCCTGCCGCTGTGGACGGCGCTGCTGGCCGTGCCGTTTTTGGGCGAGCGCATCACGCCAGCGCGTGCGGCCGGGCTGGTGCTGATTGTGGGCGGCGATTTGCTGGTGGGGGGCGCCAGCCTGCTCAATGCGCTTGACGGCAGTGGCATCTGGCGCGGTGACGTGCTGTTTATCGCGTCTGCCGTGGTCTGGTCCACCTACAGCGTGCTGGTGCGCCGCCTGTCGCTCGACGCGGTGCGTGCCACCATCGCCATTACGGCGTTTGCGTTTGTGGTTTTTGTTCCGGCCTATAGCGTGCTGCTGCTTGCGCACGCGGTGCCGGGCCGGGTTTTTACTGCGCCCTTTCATGACGTGGCGTTCCAGATGTTCTTCCAGGGCGTAGGCTCGGTGGTGATATCGGGCATCAGCTTTACCAAGATGATCCAGCACTTCGGGCCGGTGCGCTCCACCATGATTACGGCGCTGGTGCCGGGCCTCTCGGCCATGGCGGCGGCGATTTTTCTGGGTGAGCCGCTGTCGTGGAACCTGCTGGCCGGGCTGGCGTTGGTCACGCTGGGCATTCTGTTTGGCGTGCGCCAGGTGGCGGCTACCCGCGCTGCGGCTCCCGATGCCGCGCGCGCCTGAGGTTTGTGCATGAAGCTGCTGGCCTTTGATACCGGAACCCAGGCGATGTCGATTGCGGTGGCGCGCACGGTCGATGGGCAGGTGCGCGTCTGGCAGCACAACGCTGCCGGGGGCGCGCAGGCTTCTATCGGACTGATTGCCGCCATGGAGGACTTGCTGGCGCAAGCCGGATTGCGCCTTGATGAACTGGACGCGATCTGTTTTGGTGCCGGGCCGGGGTCGTTTACCGGGCTGCGCACTGCCTGTTCGGTGGCGCAGGGACTGGCGTTTGGCGCGGGCGTGCCGGTGGTGGCGGTGGATTCGTTGTTGGCTGTGGCCGAGGACGCGCGCGCGACCGCGCTGGGGGCGCAACCAAGCGGCAGGGTGACGGCGCTGCTGGACGCGCGCATGGACGAGATGTACGCCGCCACCTACGCCTTTGAGGGCCGCCGCTGGACCTGCCTGCAAGAAGGTGTCCTGGTGCGGCCCGAGGCTCTGGGCACGCTCCTGGCCACGTGCGCGCACAACGCCGCCACTGACGTGCCGTGGGCACTGGCGGGCAATGTGTTTGATGAATACGGCGCACGCTTTGGTGCGCTGCCTGCGGCGTGCGCCAGCGGCGCGCGCATTGCCGCATTGCCCAGCGCGGCTGCCATGCTGCGTTTGGCACCGCTTCTGCTGGAAGACGGGCAGGCGCAAGACGCCGCGCAAGCCTTGCCGCGCTACATCCGCGACAAGGTGGCACAAACCACCGCCGAGCGCATGGCAGGCAAGGCACTGGCGGCAAGCGCAGCGGCAGGGGCAACGCCTGAGAACGCACCCAGCACCCTCGCGCATACAGGTTGAACCCATGCTGCCCGAGTCGCCCCCGCTGGAAGTGCAGTTTGAGCCGCTGCTGGCTGATCGGCTCGACGAAGTGCTGCGCGTGGAGCAGCGCGCCTACCGCCACCCCTGGAACCGCACCAATTTTCTGGACTCGCTGCACGCGGGCTACCAGGCCCAGTTGCTGGTGGCGGGCACGCAGATTCTGGGCTATTTCGTCGCCATGAAGGGCGTGGACGAAGTGCACCTGCTCAACATCACGGTCGATCCACCGTACCAGGGGCAGGGCTGGGCGCGCCTGATGCTTGACGCGTTGGCGGTCTGGGGGCGCGGGCAAGCCGCCCAATGGGTCTGGCTGGAGGTGCGCGCGAGCAACACGCGCGCATTGCGTGCGTACGAGAGCTGCGGCTACCGGCGCATGGGCGAGCGCAAGGATTACTATCCGGTGGGTGACGGCCAGCGCGAAGCAGCGGTGGTCATGAGCCTACGCCTTTAATACCATGCCCCTGGAACTCGACGACCGCCAACGCGCCATGCTGCAACAGATGGGGGTAGCGGTGTGGCTGCCCGCAACGGCGTTTGTGCCTGCAGCCACGCACGCGAGCACGCGCACCGCGGCTACACCTGCAACAGCACCCGCGCACGCGCCCTTGCGTCAGGCCACGCACGTTACGCCCGCGGCTGCCACCGCGTCCGTGGCGTCCGCCACCGAGCCCAACGGCATGGAGTTCGCTGCGCTTGACTGGCAGGCATTGGCCCAGCGCGCCAGCACCTGCCAGGACTGCGCGCTGTGTGCCAGTCGCAAACAGACCACGCTATGCGCTGCGACCGATGTTGGCACGGCGCACTGGATGGTGGTGGGCGACGCACCCGACGAGGACGAAGAGCGCCAGGGCCAACCCTTTGCCGGCCAGGCTGGCGTATTGCTCGACAACATGCTGCGTGCCGTGGGTGCGGTGCGCGGTGCGGGGGGGCGACAAGGTGCCTACCTGAGCACGGTGGTGAAGTGCAGACCGAGCGCCGGGCGTGTGCCCACCGCGCCTGAGTTGGCCCAGTGCGCACGCTACTTGCAGCGCGAGATTGCGCTGGTGCAACCCAAGGTGATTCTGGCGATGGGACGCTTTGCGGTGCAAACCCTGTTGGCGCAACACCCCGAGCAGGCGGCGCTACCGCTGGGCAAGCAGCGCGGCACGCTCTACCACTATGGCAGTGTGCCGGTGGTGGTGACCTACCACCCCAAGGTGCTTCTGCGCGCCAGCGCCGATAAAGCCAAGGCCTGGGCCGACCTGTGCCTGGCGCGCGAAGTGGTGCTGCAGGCAGACACCGCTCTCTGACGCCTGCCTACAATCCGGGCATGAACTTTCTCGACCAATTGCGCGCCGCCGAGCGCCATAACGCTTCCCTCTTGTGCGTCGGGCTCGACCCCGAGCCGTCCCGCTTTGCTGCGGGGATGCGGGGCGACGCCAGCAAGATTTTTGACTTCTGCGCCGCCATCGTGGATGCCACGGCGGATCTGGTGATCGCCTTCAAGCCGCAAATTGCCTACTTTGCCGCGCACCGGGCCGAAGGTCAGCTCGAGCGTTTGATAGCGCACATCCGCGCCACAGCGCCCAACGTGCCGGTCATTCTGGATGCCAAGCGTGGCGATATCGGCAGCACCGCCGAGCAGTACGCCATCGAGGCGTTTGAGCGTTACGGGGCCGACGCGGTCACGCTCTCGCCGTTCATGGGTTTTGATTCGGTGGCACCGTACCTCAAGTACCACGGCAAGGGCGCCTTTTTGCTGTGCCGCACCTCCAACCCCGGCGGCGACGATTTTCAGTCGCAGCGGCTCTCCAGCGTGGAAGGCGCGCCCTTGCTGTACGAGCACATCGCCCGCTTGGCGCAGGGCCCGTGGAACCTCAACGGGCAGCTTGGTCTGGTGGTGGGTGCCACCTATCCGGCCGAGATCGAGCGCGTGCGTGCGCTGGCACCCACCGTGCCGCTGCTGATTCCGGGCGTGGGGGCCCAGGGCGGCGATGCGCTGGCCACCGTGCGTGCGGGCTGGCGCGGTACGGCGGATACCACTGTCGCGCCGATTGTGGTCAACTCGTCGCGTGCCATCCTGTATGCCTCGGCCACTGACGACTTTGCCGCCGCCGCCCGGCGCGAAGCCGTCAAGACCCGCGACCTGCTGCAGGCAGCGCGCGCTGCTGCGATTGAAGGCTGAGTAATGCATTCCGGCATGCATGGATTGCCGCGCTTCGCTCGCAATGACAGCTCCCCCGTCATCGCAATGACAGCCCCCCGTCGTCGCAATGACAGCCTCCCGTCATCGCGCGGCCATCCCCCTCGTCATCGCGATGCCATCCCCCTCGTCATCGCGATGCCATCCCCCTCGTCATCGCGAGGCCGTCAGGCCGTGGCGATCCATGACTTTATGCAGAGCGCCGCTGAAAATCATCACAAAGGGAGAAAACCATGATTGACCTGTATACCGCCGCTACGCCCAACGGGCACAAGGTGTCGATTGCGCTGGAAGAAATGGCGCTGCCGTACACGCTCAAGGTGCTTGATCTGGGCAAGCGCGAGCAAAAGACGCCCGAGTTTCTGGCGATCTGCCCCAACGGGCGCATTCCGGCCATTGTGGACCGTGACGAAGATGACTTTGCGGTGTTCGAGTCCGGTGCCATCCTGATCTATCTGGCCGAAAAGACCGGCCAGTTCCTGCCCCGCGACGCCAAGGGCCGTTCGCGCGTAATCCAGTGGCTGATGTTCCAAATGGGCGGCATTGGCCCCATGATGGGCCAGGCCAACGTGTTCTACCGCTACTTTCCCGAGAAGCTCCCGAGCGTGATCGACCGTTACCAGGGCGAGAGCAAGCGCCTGTTTCGGGTGCTCGATGGCCAGCTCAAGGACCATGAATATCTGGCGGGCGACTACTCGATTGCCGACATTGCCAACTGGGCCTGGGTGCGAACGCACCGCTGGTCGGGGGTGGACATGGACGACCTGCCGCACCTCAAGCGCTGGCGCGACCAGTTGCGTGCGCGCCCGGCGGTGCAGCGCGGCATCCTCAGCCCGCCGTCGAACATGGATTTGCGCGTCGAAGACCCTGACAAGGCGCGCCAGTTTGCCGAAAATGCACGCCTGATGCTCGAAACCGGACAGTCACGCCAAGAAGGAGTCTGATCATGAAGATGTATGTATCGCCGCGCGCGCCCAGCCCCCGGCGCGTGATGATGTTCATGGTGGAGAAAAACATCACCGGCATCGATCTGGTCAACCTCGACCTCAACGCCCATGAGCACAAGAGCAAGGCTTACCGCGCCAAGAGCCCGCTGGCCACGGTGCCCGCGCTGGAGTTGGACGATGGCCGCGTGCTGACCGAAACGCGCGCCATCTGCAGCTACCTCGAAGGCCTGTACCCCGAGCCCAACCTGATGGGCGTGGACTTTGAGGAGCGCGCCTTTATCGAGATGACCGATCGGCGCGTGGAGTGGTATCTGCTGGCGCGCATTGCCAATGGCGTGCGCCACACGCACCCGGGGCTGGCGCCGCTGGAGCAGCCCCAGTTTCCTGATTTTGGGCATTCGCAGGCGAGCAAGGTGCGCGAGGTGGCGCAGTGGTTTGACCAGATGCTCGAGCGCCAGCCCTGGATCGCCGGCCCGCGCTTCACCATTGCCGACATCACCGCGTTTTGCGCCATTGAATTTGCCCGGCTGATCAAGTTCAACCCCGGCAAGGAGGGCCTGTCCGCCCTGCAAGCCTGGCGCGACCGCGTGGCCGAACGACCCAGCGCCCAGGTCCAGTAGGTCCAGTAGCCGCGCACGCGGCCAGCTTTGGCGTGAGCGTTGCCAAGAACCACCCGTTTGTGGACGGCAACAAGCGCGCCGCATTCCTGGCAACGGGCTTGTTTTTGTACCTCAATGGCTACCAACTGCGTGCCACGCAGCTTGATGCCACCACCACCATGCTCGGCGTAGCCGCAGGTGACGTTTCGGAAGAAGCATTTGCCGACTGGTTGCGCGCGCACGCAGTGCCGCGCGCCTGAGGTTTGTGCGATCCGCGTCGGGTTCCCAACGCGGGTTGAAGGGCGGTTGGTGCCCAATGATTTTCAATGCCCATTCGCCGCTGCGGGTTATTTTTGCGCTTAAGCAGCACTTAAGGACTGCTCGCTACATTGACCTTGCGGTGGTGCATAGGGAGTGCATTTGCATGTTCCATCGCAACCCGTAACGCGCATTTGACGCCAACAGGAGTTAGCAGATGAAACATCTACGTCACCATATTCAACTCGGCCTGATGGCCGCTGCCTTTGCCACCTTGACCGCCTGCGGCGGCGGGGGCGCAGACAATCCGGGCTCCAATGCCACCGTGCGTGGCGTGGCCGCTACCGGTGCCGCCATTGCCAACGCTCAGGTTAGCTTGAAGTGCAGCACCGGCACCGCCAGCACTACCACGCAAGCCGATGGCAGCTTCAGTGTGGACGTGAGCAAGGTCACGCTGCCCTGCGTGGCGCGTGTGGAATTTACCGATGCCAGCACCGGCAAGACCGAACAACTGTTCTCGCTGGTGCAGGCAGCAGGCACGGTCAATATCACCCCCGTCACCGACATGGTGGTGGCCAACCTGACTGCCACCGGGGTTGCGGCTGATGCCTTTGACAATTTCAGCGCCACCGAGCTCAAGTCGCTCACCGCAGACCGCGTCAAGACCGCGAGCCTGGCCGTGAGGTCCGAGTTGCAAGCGGCGGGCGTGGACGTTACGCACCTGCCCGACGACGCCATCGGTGCCACGCTGGTTGCGGCCAGCAAGACCACCAAGGGCGACGCGCATGACGCGGTGCTTGACGAACTCAAAGCCAAGTTGCAGGAAAAGGGCAAGACCCTGCACGACCTGGAAACCGAAATGCACTCCGGCCACGAAGACGGTCACTCCAGCACCAGCACCGGAACGGCGGGGGACCCCGTCAAGGGCAAGACCGCATACGACGCCAATTGCGCCGGATGCCACGGTGCGCGCGTGTCCGACGCCGTCAACTCCGCCAAGATTCTGGCGGCCATCAAGGAGAACGAAGGCGGCATGGGCACGCTAGCGGGAACCGTTACCACCACCATGGCCGACGATATCGCCACTTACATGGCCACGGTGATCGGCAACCGCAGCACCCTCAAAACACAAACCATCACCTTCGCCTCACCCGGCAACCAGACCCTGGGCGTGGCGACTCCGGCGCTCGTGGCATCGGCTAGCTCCGGCTTGGCGGTGACCATCGCCTCCAGTACGCCCGCAGTCTGCACGGTTAGCGGCACCAGCCTGACCTTGGTGGCGGCTGGAACCTGCACCTTGAGCGCCAGTCAGGCGGGCAACGCCAGCTTTAGCGCAGCTGCGCCCGTGGTGCGCACCTTTACGGTGGCGGCTTCCAACGGAACCGTGCTGCCAAGCCAGACCATCACCTTTGCCTCGCCCGGCGCGCAAGTGGTGGGTACCACGGTTACCTTGACTGCAAGTGCCAGCTCCGGTCTGGTGGTGACGTTGGCATCCACCACGCCCACCATCTGCACGGTTAGCGGTAGTACCCTGACTCCGATTGCCGTGGGCAACTGCAGCGTGACGGCCAATCAGGCAGGCAATGCGAGCTTTGCCGCCGCAGCCACGGTCACGCGCACCTTTGCCGTCACCAACCCGGCAGCCGTGCCCTCCGCCACCAATGGCAAGGCGCTGTACGCCAGCACCGGCTGCGGTAGCTGCCACGGCACGCCGCCTGCCACCCAGAACGTGCTCAATGGTGCCAACAACCCGACCCTGCTCCAGGGCGCCATCAGCGCCAACCGGGGAGGCATGGGCAAATACTCGACCCTCACCAGCCAGGACCTGATCGACATTGCCGCCTACCTGGCAACGCCGTCGATTTAAGGTGTCTACCGCGCACTACCCTGCAAGCAGCCGCTTGAGGTAGTGCCCGGTGTAGCTGTGCGCCATGGCGGCGATGGTCTCGGGGGTGCCAACGCCCAGCACAACGCCGCCGCCGGAGCCGCCTTCGGGGCCCATGTCGATGATCCAGTCGGCGGTTTTGATGACATCCAGGTTGTGCTCGATCACCACAATCGTGTTACCCGCGTCGCGCAACTGGTGCAGCACCTTGAGCAGCAGGTCGATGTCGGCAAAGTGCAGCCCGGTGGTGGGCTCGTCCAGAATATAGAGCGTGCGCCCGGTGTCGCGCTTGGAGAGTTCCAGCGCCAGCTTGACGCGTTGCGCCTCGCCGCCCGATAGCGTGGTGGCGGCCTGGCCGAGCTTGATGTACGACAGGCCCACGTCGAGCAGGGTCTGGAGCTTGCGGGCAATCGTTGGCACGGCCTGCAAAAAGTCAAACGCCGCCTCCACCGTGAGGTCCAGAATCTGCGCGATGTTCTTGCCCTTGTAGAGCACCTCCAGCGTCTCGCGGTTGTAGCGCTGCCCGGCGCAAACGTCGCAGGGCACGTAGACATCGGGCAGAAAGTGCATCTCCACCTTGACTACGCCGTCGCCCTGGCACGCCTCGCAGCGGCCACCGGCCACGTTGAAGCTGAAGCGCCCCGGCCCGTAGCCGCGCTCGCGCGCCGTGGGTACCTCGGCCATCAGTTCGCGAATGGGCGTAAACAGGCCGGTGTACGTGGCCGGGTTGGAGCGTGGTGTGCGCCCGATGGGCGACTGGTCCACGTTGATCACTTTGTCGAAGTGCTCAATGCCCTCAATCGCCTCGTGCTCTGCGGGTTCCTCATGGGCGCGGTAGATGGTGCGCGCCACCGCTGCGTACAGGGTGTCGTTGACCAGGGTCGACTTGCCCGAGCCCGACACGCCGGTCACGCAGGTCAGCAGCCCCACCGGAAAGTCCACCGTCACCTGGCGCAGGTTGTGTCCGCTGGCACCCACCACGCGCAGCGTTTGCAGTGCACCCAGCGTGGCCTGGTGCTGCGCTTCGCGCTCGGCGCGGCGCAGCGCTGCCGGGCTGGGCGCATGGCGCGAACTCTTGAAGGCGTCTAGCGCGCGCTGCGTCTGCACCGTGGGTAGCCAGGGCGTGCGCCGCTTGGGTACCGCAATTTGCAGGCTGCCCGCCAGGTACTGCCCGGTGAGTGAGCCCGCGTTGGCCTTCACCGCAGCAAAGTCGCCCTGCGCCATGACGCGCCCGCCGTGCACGCCCGCGCCCGGCCCCAGGTCGATGATGTGGTCGGCCGCGCGCATCATGTCCTCGTCATGCTCCACCACCAGCACGCTGTTGCCAATGTCGCGCAGGTGCTTGAGGGTGTCGATCAGGCGTTCGTTGTCGCGCTGGTGCAGCCCGATGCTGGGCTCGTCAAGCACATACATCACCCCCGTCAGCCCCGAGCCAATCTGGCTGGCCAAGCGGATGCGCTGCGACTCGCCGCCGCTCAAGGTTTCGGCGCTGCGGTTGAGGCTCAGGTAATTGAGGCCCACGTCGTTGAGAAACTTCAGGCGCAGGCCGATTTCGCGCACCACCTTGGCGGCAATGTCGCCCTTGGCGCCGTGCATGGTCAGGCCCTGGAAATAGGCGTAGCTCTCGCGCAGCGTGGACTTGCTGATTTCGTGGATGGTGCGCGCCTGCTCGCCCTCGCCCACCTTCACATGGCGCGCTTCGGCGCGCAATCGGGCACCATCGCACACCGGGCAATGCTGGGTACTGCGCAGGCGCGCCAGGTCTTCGCGCACCAGTGCCGAGTCGGTCTCGCGGTAGCGCCGCTGCATGTTGGGGATGATGCCTTCAAACGGGTGCTTCTTGGTGAGCTTCTTGCCCTGCGACGCGCCCGAGTCCATCACGTAGCTGAACTTGATTTCTTCTTCGCCCGAGCCAAACAGAACCGCGTGGCGCACGGCTTCGGGCAGGCTTTCAAACGGTTTTTCCACGTCAAACTTGTAGTGCCGCGCCAGGCTCTCGAGCATCGCGAAGTAGTAGCCGTTGCGCCGATCCCAGCCCTTGACGGCACCGCTGGCCAGGCTCAGGCTGGGGAAGGCAACCACGCGCGCCGGGTCAAAAAACTCCTGCACGCCCAGGCCGTCGCAGCTTGGGCACGCGCCCACCGGCGAGTTGAACGAAAACAAGCGCGGCTCCAGCTCCGAGATCGAGTGGTTGCACACCGGGCAGGCAAACTTGGCGTTGAACAAATGCTCCTTTGCGCCTTCGCGCAAATGCTCTTTCGTGCCGCCGTGCGCGGGTGCGTCGTCGGCATCCATTTCCACCGCAATGGCGCGGCCATGGGCCAGGCGCAGCGCGGCTTCAAAACTCTCGGCCAGACGCTGCTGCACGGTGCTGGCCTGGGCGTCGCCCGGGGCGCGCACCTTGATGCGGTCCACCACCACGTCGATGTCGTGCTTCTCGGTCTTTTTGAGCGCGGGCAGATCTTCGTAGGCGTAGGTCTGGCCGTTGATGCGAAAGCGCACATAGCCCTGCGCCTGCATCTCGGCAAACAGGTCGTGGAACTCGCCCTTCTTCTCGCGCGCCACCGGGGCCACGATCATCAGCCGCGTGTCGGCGGGCAGCGCCAGCACGGCGTCAACCATCTGGCTCACGGTTTGCGACTGCAGCGCCACGCCGTGCTCGGGGCAGTAGGGCGTGCCCGCGCGGGCAAACAGCAGGCGCAGGTAGTCGTGGATTTCGGTCACCGTGCCCACCGTGGAGCGCGGGTTGTGGCTGGTGGACTTTTGCTCGATCGAGATCGCAGGCGACAGGCCCTCGATCACGTCCACATCGGGCTTGTCCATCAGTTGCAGAAACTGGCGCGCGTAGGTCGAGAGGCTTTCCACGTAGCGGCGCTGGCCCTCGGCGTAAAGCGTGTCAAACGCCAGGCTGGATTTGCCCGAGCCCGACAGACCGGTAATCACCACCAACTGGTTGCGCGGAATGTCCAGGTCGATGTTCTTCAGGTTGTGGGTGCGCGCACCCCGGATGCTGATGGTTTGCTGTTGCAGTACGCGGGCCAGGTAGCTGCCCTGGGGATCGGCGGGGCCGCTGGCGGCGTCGGTGGAAGTAGTCAAGGTCATATACCCAGGTTGGGAGCGGTGTGCAGTGCAGGGAAACCCACCATGATAGTGAAAGACGCAAGCGGGTGCAGCCGCGCCCTGCGCCCGCCCAGCATGCACCCGGCGCGAATCGGAGACAATAAGCGTCCTTTTGCGCTCGGTCAGAGCGCCCCCTTGCTTGCGAGTTGTTGCCTTGTCCACTGTGCCCCCTACCGCGCCCGGCGCTGCCGACGTGCCTGAATCCACCGCGCTGCTGGCGCAGGAGCGGCGCTCGGCGGTGTCGCTGGCGCTGATTTTTGCCCTGCGCATGCTCGGGCTTTTTCTGGTGCTGCCGGTGTTTTCGCTCGAAGCGCGCAAATACCCCGGTGGCGACGATCCGGCCCTGATCGGGCTGGCCATGGGCATTTATGGCCTGACCCAGGGCGTGCTGCAAATCCCGTTTGGCGTGGCGTCCGACCGCTTTGGGCGCAAGCGCGTGATGGTCATCGGGCTGGTGATTTTTGCCGCTGGCAGCGCCATGGCCGCCCTGGCACCCACGCTGGCGTGGCTGGTGAGCGGGCGCGCACTGCAGGGGGCCGGGGCCATTTCGGCCGCGGTAACGGCCCTGCTGGCCGACCAGACGCGCGACATCGTGCGCACCAAGGCCATGGCCATGGTGGGCGCGAGCATCGGGCTGATGTTTGCCATCTCGCTGGTGCTCTCGCCCTTGCTCAATTCCCTGGTCGGGCTCAACGGCTTGTTTGCGCTGACCGGCGTGCTGGCGCTGGCGGGCATTGCGGTAGTGCTGTGGTGGGTGCCGCCCGAGCCGCGCGCGCATGCAGAGCTGGCGCAGGTGAGCGTGGGCCAGGGGCTGGCTGCGGTGCTGCGCCACCCGGCGCTGCTGCGGCTGTATTTTGGCGTCTTCATGCTGCACGCGGTGCAGCTTGCCATGTGGGTGGCCCTGCCCACCATGCTGGTGCAGGCCGGTCTGGCCAAGGACCACCACTGGTGGGTGTACCTGCCCGCTGTGCTGGGATCGTTTTTTGTGATGGGCGGCACGCTGTTCCCGATGGAGCGCCGGGGCTACCTGCGCGCCGTGTTTCTGGGCGCGGTGGCGCTTATCGGACTGGTGCAACTCGGCCTGTTGGGCGTCGCTACTGGCGCGCCTACGGTGACCGAACTCTCGGTGCTGCTGTTCCTGTTTTTCTGCGGCTTCAATATTCTGGAGGCCAGCCAGCCCAGCATGGCCTCGCGCGTGGCCCCGCCCAGTGCGCGCGGCTCGGCCCTGGGGGTGTACAACAGCCTGCAGTCGCTGGGATTTTTCTGTGGTGGCCTGCTCGGCGGCTGGCTGGTCAAAAACACCGGGCCGCAAGGCCTGTTTATCGCCTGCGCCGTGGCCATGCTGCTGTGGCTGGCGGTAGCCTGGCCGATGGCGGCGACACCTGGGCGCAGTTCCAAACCGGCGGCAAAGTCGGCGGCATAATGCAGCAAACCAACGAGGCAAACTTATGGCATCCGTAAACAAAGTCATTCTGGTCGGCAACTGTGGGCGCGACCCCGAAATCCGTTACCTGCCCTCGGGCCAGGCTGTCGCCAACGTGAGCGTGGCCACCAGCACCCGGCGCAAGGACAAAAACACCGGTGAGAGCATCGAAACCACCGAGTGGCACCGCGTCACCTTCTATGACCGGCTGGCCGAAATCGCTGGTGAATACGTCAAGAAGGGCCGCCCGATCTACGTCGAAGGCCGCCTCAAGTACGGCAAGTACACCGACCAGGCCGGCGTGGAGCGCAACACGGTGGACATCGTCGCCACCGAACTTCAGTTGCTCGGCGCACGCGAAGGCATGGGTGCCCCCAGCGACGAAGACGGCGGCGCCCCCCGCCGCGCCCCGGCCGCTGCTGCCCCCCGCGCCAGCGCACCCGCAGCCCCCGCCCGCCAAGCCGCCGCCCCGCGTCCGGCTACCGGGTTTGACGATATGGATGACGATATTCCGTTTTAGAGCCCCCCCTGTTTTGGGGCCGAAACTGCGAATCGACCATGAACCGCAGTTCCGTCACTGCGAGGAGCGAAGCGACGCGGCAGTCCATGCCTCTGGCCGTCATTGCGAGGCACAGTCAACATGAAACAAGTGTCGCGAATTCTGCAAAGCTTCACAGCCAGATGACTGGCGTGTGAGCACCCTGCGGTGACTGCTTACCCCGTATTCCTCAACCCCGCCGAAATGCCGTTGATCGAGATGTGGATGCCGCGTTGCACGCGCTCGTCGGCTTTGCCTTCGCGGTAGCGGCGGATCAGTTCCACCTGCAGGTGGTGCAGCGGGTCGATGTAGGGGAAGCGGTGGCGCATGGAGCGTTGTAGCGCGGCGTTGTTGGCCAGGCGCTGCTTGTCGCCGGTGATTTTTGCCAGCGCGTCGGCGGTGCGCAGCCATTCGGTTTCGATGGTTTTGAAAATCTCTTTGCGCAGGCGCGCGTTGCCCACCAGTTCGGCGTAGCGCGAGGCCAGCGCCAGGTCGCTTTTGGCCATCACCATGTCAATGTTGGAAAGCAGCGTGGTAAAGAACGGCCACTGCTTGTACATCTGTTGCAGCAAGGCCAGCTTGCCCTTGGCGGCTTTGGCGTCGCCCTGGTTGAGCAAGGCTTCCACCGCAGCGCCAAAGCCGTACCAGCCCGGCAGAGTGAGGCGGCACTGGCCCCAACTGAAGCCCCACGGAATGGCGCGCAGGTCTTCAATCTTTTGCGATGCCTTGCGCGAGGCTGGGCGCGAGCCGATGTTGAGTTCGGCAATCTCGCGGATCGGGGTGGAGCCAAAAAAGTATTCGGTAAAGCCCGGCGTCTGGTACACCAGCTTGCGGTACGCCGCCATGCTGTGCTGCGACAGTTCGGCAGCGGTGTCCAGAAACGGTTGCGTGGCCGACTTGGTGGGTTGCAGCAGCGTGGCCTCCAGCGTGGCCGCCACCAGGGTTTCGAGGTTGCGCCGGCCAATCTCCGGGTTGGCGTATTTGGAGCCAATCACTTCGCCCTGCTCGGTCAGGCGGATTTGCCCGCGCACGGTGCCCGGCGGCTGCGCCAGGATGGCCTGGTAGCTTGGGCCACCGCCCCGGCCCACGGTGCCGCCGCGGCCATGGAACATGCGCAACTGGATGGCGTGTCCGTTGTCGTGCGCCAATTGGTCAAACAGCTCCACCAGCGCGATCTCTGCGCGGTACAGCTCCCAGTTGCTGGTGAAGATGCCGCCGTCCTTGTTGCTGTCCGAATACCCCAGCATGATGTCCTGCTGGTGGTACTGGTCGGCGCGGCCACGCTTGATCATGGCGGGGACGCCGGGCAGGGCATAGAACTCGCGCATGATGGGCGCGGCGTTGCGCAGGTCTTCAATCGTTTCAAACAGCGGCACCACGATCAGGTCGCAACTGGCCTGGTCATCCAGCATGCCGTGCAGCAAACCGGTTTCCTTTTGCAGCAGCATCACTTCGAGCAAGTCGCTCACGGTTTCGGTGTGGCTGATGATGTAGTGGCGAATGGCCTGCGCACCAAACAGCGCGCGCATGCGCTTGGCGGTTTCAAAAACCGCGATTTCGCTTTGCGCGTGGGCCGAGTAGGTGGCTCCCATCACGCGTAACGGGCGCGCGTCGTTGAGCAGGCGCAGCAGTAGCGCGCGCTTGGCCATCTCATCAAGGTCCGTGTAGGCGGGCTCGATGCGCGCCACCGCCAGCAACTCGGCCACCACGGCTTCGTGCTGGTCCGAGCTTTGGCGCAAATCGACGCTGGCCAAGTGAAAGCCAAACACCTCCACCGCGCGCATCAGCGGGTGCAGGCGCTGCGCCACCAGCGCGGCACCGTGGTGCGCCAGCAGCGAGGCTTCGATGGTGCGCAGGTCGGCCAGAAACTCTGCCGGGTCCAGGTAGGGGTTTTGCGGCGCGACGGCGTGGCGTGCTGCCTCGCCCCCGGTCAACTCCTTGAGCGTGGCGGCCAGCCGTGCGTACATGCCGGTCAGGGCGCGCCGGTAGGGCTCATCCAAGCGGTGCGCATTGGTGTCGGGCGAGCGCTCGGCCAGCGCCTGCATGGCGGGCAGGCATTGCACCAGCAGCGCCGAGAGCGACAACTCACCGCCCAGGTAATGCACTTCGGTCAGGTAGTGGCGCAGCACCACATCGGCTTGGCGGCGCATGGCATGCGTGAGCGTTTGCGCGTTGACGTTGGGGTTGCCATCGCGGTCGCCACCAATCCACTGGCCCATGCGCAAAAAGCTGTGCACCGGGTGGTCGCCCAACTCGCGCTCCAGGTCGGCATAGATCTTGGGGATTTCGCGCAGGAAGGTGGACTCGTAATAGCTCAGCGCGTTTTCCACCTCGTCAGCCACCGTGAGCTTGGTAAAGCGCAGCAGCCGGGTGTGCCAGAGTTGCAGCACGCGCGCACGCATGTGCGACTCGTTGGCAGCCAGCTCGCGGGGGGTGAGTGCGTCCTTGCTGGCCTTCACCAAGCCCGCCCGGGTACGGATGTCGTCGCGCGCTGCCAGCAGTTGGGCCAGGTCGCGCTCGGCGTCCAGAATGCTCTTGCGCTGCACTTCGGTGGGGTGGGCGGTGAGCACGGGCGAGACAAAGCTCTGGGCCAGAGTCTGGGCAATGGCCTTGGGCGTAATGCCCGCGCGGCGCAGGCGTGCCAGTGCCACTTCGATGCTGCCTTGCTGCGTTTCGCCCGCGCGCTCGTGCTGGGCGCGGCGGCGGATGTGGTGGCGGTCTTCGGCCAGATTGACGAGGTGGCTGAAATAGGTAAAGGCCCGGATCACGCTCACCGTCTGGTCGCCGCTCAAGCCCTTGAGCAGGCGCTTGAGCGCCTTGTCGGCGTCGTGGTCGGCGTCGCGCCGAAACGCGACCGAGAGCTTGCGGATTTGCTCGATCAGCGCGTAGGCCGCCTCACCCTCCTGCTCGCGAATCACATCGCCCAGGATGCGCCCCAGCAGCCGGATGTCTTCCACCAAAGGGCGCTCGCTGTCCTTGGCGGTTTTGGAGGGCGAGGCTTTGGGTGCGGGCAGGTTGGTGGGCATAAGGACTCTGCAAAAGGATCAGGTCAGTTTAGCAGCGCACAAGCTGCGCGACGGCTTGCAGAGCAGCGGCAAGGCGCAGGTCGCCGGCACCCTCAATCAGCGCAAAGGGCAGCGCCTGCGCGGTGAGTTCGTCGTGGATGCGCTGGTGCACCGGCGCGCGAACGTGGGCCCCATCGCGCTGCAGGCCATCGGCAACCCAGTCGATGTCGGGCGCGAGCAGCAGCGTCAGGGCGTAATGCGTGTGCAGCGCACGTGCGGCAGGCAGCAGCGACGCATCGGCAAAGATGAACTCGCTGTAAATGGCGGTCATCAAGGGGGCCGTGTCGCAGAACACAAAGGAGCGCTGCGTCTGCCCGGCCTGCGCGGCGGCGCTGTCTTCGCCGTGGGCTTGCATCTGCATGATCTGCGCCTGCTCGTCGCGCTGCGGCGTGCGGCCTTGGTTCTGGCAAAACTCGCGCAGGTACTCGGGCACCCAGGGGCAAGCAAAATGGCTGGAGAGCGCCTGCGCCAGCGTGGTCTTGCCGGTGCTCTCGGCGCCCAGGATGCAGATGCGCTGCACCGCGTGGCTCACGGCTGCAGTTCCCCGGTCTGCTCGGCCATGCGTTTTTTCCAGCCGCGCCAGCCCCAGATCGCCAGCACAAAGAAGATGACATACAGCAGCGTGGTCAGCTGCAGCCCCTTGTAGGCAAACAGCGCCACGCTGGCGGCATTGACCAGCAGCCACACCGGCCAGTTCTCCACATACTTGCGCCCCAGTAGCAGCGTGCCAATCAAGCTGCCCGCCGTCACCAGGCCATCGGCCCAGGGTACGTCGGAATCAGTAACGCCGCGCAACAGCAGGGCCAGCGCCAGCCACGACACCGCAAACCCTGCCAGGCACCACGCAATGCCCCTGCGGTCCAGTTGCGCGATGTGCAAGCCGTCAGTCGAGTCCGTGCGGTGGCCGCGCAGCCACTGCCACCAGCCCCAGAATCCGGTGGCGGCAAAGAACAGGTTGATGCCCGCCTCGCCGTAGAGCTTGCTGGCATAGAACAGCCACGCGTACAGCAGGCTGGCGACCACGGTCAATGGCCAGCCCCAGTGAATCTCGGCCACGTTGCACGCAATGTTGGCCAGCGCCAGCACAAAGGCCAGCACTTCGAGCCAGGTGACGGCTGTTTCCAGCAGGGTAAAGGCGGTATCCAGCATGGCTCAGAAAGTCAGGGTGGCACTCACGCGCAGCGTGCGCGGGGTGGACGGGAACAGATAGATGCCGCCCCAGTCGGTGGTGGGGGCTTCGCGCCAGTAGATGCGGTCGGTCACGTTTTCCAGATTGGCGCGCCACACCACCGATTGCCCGGCCAGGCGGTGCAAGTAGCTTATGCCGGCATCGAGCTGCCAGGACGCGGGCAACTCCACACTGCCATCGGCGCTTGCCGTCTTGCTGCTCTCAAACACCGCCAGTGCATTGACCGACAGGCCCGGCAAAGCGGCGACCTTGTAGTCGGCAAACACCGAGCCCTTCAGGTTGGGCACATTGGTCACGCGCTGGCCCACCAGGGCGGGATCAATCGCCTGCGTATAGCGCGCGTCCAGCGCCATCAGGCTGGCCTGCAGTGAGAGCGTGTCGCCCAGGCGGCCAGCGGCTGCGAGTTCGAGCCCCCGGTGGCGCGCGCTCTTGCCGCCCGCCACGCGTGTGGGCAAGGCGTCTGGCGTAGCGCCCGGCAGATTGTCGGCGTAGGGCTTGTCGATGTTGAATACGGCGGCTGTCACGAGCAGGCGCGCGTGCGGCTGCCACTTGATGCCGATCTCGGTTTGTTCGCTCTTGAGAGCGGGCAACACCTGGCCGGGATTGGCAAAATCCGTTGGTCGGTTGGGCACGGATTCAAGCTCCACCCCTTGGCCCCAGGACGCATACAGCAGGGTGCTGGCGTTGGCCGACCAGGCCAGCGCGGCCCACGGGGTGCTCACCGTTTGTTCCAGCGATACGGCTTGCGAGCCATCGCTTAACGCACTGCTGCGGCTCAAGCGCGAGGCGCGCACGCCGACAAACGATTGCAGGGCCGGATTCCACTGCGAAGCCAGCGACGCGTAGCCGTCCACGGCGCGCTCGCGGCTGTTGGTGTTCAGCACGGTCAGCGTGGGGTCGGCCGGCAGGGGTTGCGGCTGCGGCGCAAAAATGTTGACGCTGCCGACGTAGTTGTAGGCCTGCATCGGTTGCAGATCATTGCGGCCCTCGTGCCCTGCCAGTCCGAGGCGCGCGTTATGCGTCAGGCCCAGCGCGGCAAAGGTGCCGTCCAGATGCGCGTCCCAACTCTGCACGCTGCGCTTCTCGTCTTCGCTGCGGTAGTCGTACACGTCCACGTCGCCGTTGGCACACAGGCCGGGATAAACATAGTTGGCTGAGTTGCTGCAGCCATCGGGAAAAGTGAGTCGGTCATTGACCCGAATGGTTTGCGTACCGGCTGCCAGCGACGCTTGCCAATCGGCGTTGAAGCGGTGCTTGAGCGCGATCTGCGCCGTCGTGCTCTCGGACTGGAACGGCTGGGACCAGCTTTGGTTGTTGAGGTTCAGGCGCGGATTGATCGGGCCGGGCAGGCGCTCGCCCACGCCGTCGCCATTGGTGTCAAGCAGCCCCAGCCCCGGTACCGAGGGCTGGCTCCTGCGCGCGTATTCCAGATCGACATTCAACGCCGTGTCGGCACCGAGCGCCGTGGCCAGCGCCAGGCCGAGCAACTGGCGCGAACCGTCGGCGTGGTCAAAGTGCGAGTGCAACTGCTCGTCTACCAGATTGAGGCGCACGCCGACTTCGCCCAGCACCAAACTGCTGTCCAGGTGCACCCTGCTGCCGCCGTTGCCGTCGAGCGCGAGCGTGGCGCTGCTGAGCGTTTCCTTGAGCGGCACCTTGCTCACAAAATTGACCAGCCCGCCAGGCGCCGACACCCCGGATTGCAGGCCCGAGATGCCCTTGAGCACCTCGATGCGCTCCTTGGTTTCCAGGGCTGCGGGGCTGTAGTTGGAGATCGCCAGGCCGTTGCGGGTGAGGTTGCCGCTCTGGCCGAGCACAAAGCCACGGACCGAGAGGTTTTCGATGTAGCCCGTGGTGTTGTAGTTGTCGTCCAGCGAGGCGTCGAGCTTGAGCACGCTGGAGAGCGACTGCGCCGCAGCACTTGCCAGCAAGTCGGTTGTCAGCACCGTGATGCTTTGCGGCGTCTTGGCCAGCGGCGTGCCAAAGCCGCCCACACTGGCGTGGTCCACGTCGAGCACCGGCGCGGTCTTGCCGGTGACGGTGATCGTCTCCAGGCGTTGGGCGTCGGATTGTGCGAACGCAGAAACGGCAGCGCCTGCAACCAGCGCCGCCACGAGCTTTGAAAGTTTGAGATTGAATGCCATCGAAGATTCCTTAAATCGACGGCAGGGGGGGTGCCAAACGGATCGGGCCAAAAGCCCGCCAGAGTTCACATCGCTTCCCTGCGCAAGAATTACCTTGATCAAGTTCCAGGGTTTCTTCTCAGCCGATGGTCTTGCGACCCCCAGCACCCCTAGCGTTTGCCAGCAAGCTCTCACTTGCCAGTGGCGCATTGTATAGCCCGGCGCTTGAACGGGGGTGTTTGGTGGGGCGACTCGCTGGTGGTTAGGTGGGTCGCTGCATAAAATTAATCGTCAAGGCGAGAGTTCTTCGAAGGAGTGAGTGATGGAAAAGATCGATTTCAAGAAGGAGTTGAAACACCTCTACCAGGCATCAAGCAAAGCCGTGGTGGAGGTGGATGTGCCGCGCATCAACTACCTGATGGTGGACGGGCAGGGTGACCCCAACACCTCGCAGGAGTATGCGGATGCAATTGAGGCGTTGTTTGCGGTGGCCTACACACTCAAATTCATGGTCAAGAAAGGGCCGCTGGCGCGCGACTATGGCGTGATGCCGCTGGAGGGGTTGTGGTGGGCCGATGACATGGCGAGCTTTGGCAGCGGCGACAAGTCGCACTGGAAATGGACTGCGATGATCATGCAGCCGCCTTTCATCACCCAGGACATGGTCGATAACGCCGTGGCCGATGTGCGCAAAAAGAAAAACCCGGTTGCGCTGGACAAGCTGCGCATGCAAGCGCTGGCGGAGGGGCGCTGCGCGCAGATTCTGCACATCGGTCCGTTTTCCGAAGAGGGCCCGACCATCGCCAAAGTGCATCAGTTCATCGCCGCGCGCGGCGCGCTCAAGGACAAGCACCACGAGATTTACCTCAGCGACATACGCAGGTGCGCGCCAGAAAAGTGGAAGACCATCATCCGCCAGCCGATGCAGTGAGGGTGACACGTGTGGCAATCCATGCAGCCAGAAGTCATGGACCACCACGGCCTGGCGGCCACGCGATGACGGGCGGTAGTCCCTGCAGTCCGAAAGACATGGATCGCCACGGCCTGGCGGCCTCGCGATGACGGGGTGGCGGGACGTCGCGATGACCAGAAGCCGTCATTGCGAGGAGCGCAGCGACGTGGCAATCCATGCATTCGGAAGTCATGGATTGCCGCGCTTCGCTCGCAATGACAATCTTTCGTCATCGCGAGACCTTCAGGCCGTGGCGATCCATGCAGGAGTACCAACAGACATGGACTGCCGCGTCGCTTCGTTCCTCGCAGTGACGAAACCACGGTTCATGGTCCGTATGCAGTTTCGACCACCCGAAACAGGACACTCGCAATGACGGGACAGAGGTTTTTCGGGGGAGTTCGTCAGTGCGCCACCCGAAAGCGCGTGCCGCGAAAGCGGAGCACGGCGCTGTGGGGCTGGATTTCTTCCAGCGTCAGGTCGGGGGCGAGCACGCTGCCTTGGGGCAGCACCTGCGAGTTGATCAGCAGCAGGCGTTGCCCCGGGTTGTCGGAATAGACCGCTCCCGAGATTGACAGTGCGGGCAACTGGCGGCGCAGGTCTTCGGGCAGTTCTGCCAGCCAGGGCGGTGGTGCAGCTACTTCGGCCTTGGTGGGGGCGGCCACAGGCGCAGGCGTTGCGGCGGTCGCGGCGGGGCGCGCCGCTACGGGCGCAGGGGCTACTGATTGAGCACTCGCGGCAGGCGCAGCCACCGCGCGCTCTGCGGGAATGCGGGGTGCGGGTGGTTGCGTCGGCGGCGGTGGCACTGCCTGAGCGGGTTCGACTGTTGGCGTGGTGGCGGTCTGGGCTACAGGGGGCTGGGCAGCAGGCGCGGTTGCGCTACTCACCTGGGCTGGTGCGGGCCTGGGCGCTTCGGTGCTGGTGCGCCAAAGCCAAAAGCCCACGGCGGCAACTACCAGCGCCACGGCCAGCGCCAGCCACAGTGGGGCGCGCGAAGGGGTGGCGTTCTTGGGCGTGGCCGTCCAGGGCTGGGCGTTGAGGCCGGGCACGGCGGCGCGTTCGCGTTCGCGCTCGGCATCGGCGCGCTTGAGGGCATCCAGAATGTAGGACATGGTGTTATCGCGGTTCGGTTTGCAGGCGCGGTTGCTCGGTGGCGGCGGCGCTTTCCAACTGCATGAAGGTCAGCGGCCCCGGTTGCCCGTCGGCCTTGAGTCCCTGGGCGCGCTGGAACGCGCGCACGCGCTGGCGCAGCGTGGCGTCCAACGTGGGCGCGGCGTGCACCGGGTCGGAGCTGGGGGCGATGCCGTCCATATCGTCCAGTGCGCGCGCCAGCCATTCGATGGCCGGCCCTGAACTGCCATCGTGCAGATTGGCACTGTAGCCCGGGGGTGGCCGCCAGAAGGTGGCAAAGTCGCCGCGCCACAGGCGCGCAAACTGCGCCAGCGACACGGTGCCGTGCAGCGTGCCCATCTGCAAGGTGGCGCTGTGCTCGCCCAGGCCGGTCAGCACCGCGACCACCGCGCGCTCGTCGCCCGATTGCAGCGACACGATGCCCGGGCGTCCCAGGCGGCGCAACTGCGGCAGGCTCAGGTCGCTGGCACGGTAACACTGCAGCGGCAACGCATCGTGCACCTGGCATGGCTCGCCGGGGGGCAGGGTGATGTTCCAGCGCGTGGCCAGATCGCGCCAGGCGTTGCCCATGTCGCTCGGCAGTTGGGCCAGTAGCGCAACGCCATCGTCTTGCACCACTGCTGCGGGTGGCGGCACCGGGGCAGCGGCGGACGCTGCGGGCACAGGCGGTACGAGCGGCGCAGCAACATCGGGTTGGGCGCGTGCAGGTGTTGGTGCCGGTGCGCCGTCGCGCGCATCCTGCCACATCAGATACGCAGCCAGGCCCAGCGCCAGCAGCGCAGCAGCGCCAGCGAGCCAGCCCAGGTACACGCCGCTGCGGCCACTGGCGCGCACGCTCTCGGGCCCAAACACCTCTTGCGCAGCCTTGTCCACCACGGCACGGTCCACGCGGCTTTGGCCGTGCGCCCAGGCACCCAGCAGGGCGCGCCCGCACAGCAGGTTGATGCGCCGGGGCACGCCGCCGGTCAGCTGGTGGATGCGCTGCACGGCGCGCGGGTCAAACGGCAGCGCGCCGGTGTAGCCGGCAATGGCCAGACGGTGCTCGATGTACTGGAGGCTCTCGGCCGGGTTGAGCGCGTCGAGGTGGAAGCGTGCAATCACGCGCTGGGCGAGTTGCTCCAGCTCGGGGCGTGCCAGCATGGTGCGCAGCTCGGGCTGGCCGATCAGCACAATCTGCAGCAGCTTGCGCTCGTTGGTTTCGAGGTTGGTGAGCAGGCGCAATTGCTCCAGCACTTCGCTGTGCAGGTTTTGCGCCTCGTCGATGATGAGCACGCTGCTGTGCCCGGCTGCGTGGCTTTGCAGCAGGAAGGCGTTGAGCGCGTCGATGTAATCCTTGGCGCTGGCGCTCTGCGCGTTTGCCTTGGGCACGTTGATGTGAAACTCTTCGCAGATCGACTGCAGCAGTTCGATTGCCGTGAGCTTGGGGTTGAAGATGTATGCCACGTGGCACAGCGGCGGAATCTGCTCCAGAAAGCAGCGGCAGATGGTGGTCTTGCCGGTGCCAATGTCGCCGGTCAGCAGTACAAAGCCGCCACCGGCCGCGTGCTCACCCACGCCCACTCCGTACAGCAGGTGCGCCAGCGCCTCGCGGTGGCGCTCGCTCATGAAGAGGTAGCGCGGATCGGGCGCAATCGAAAACGGGTCGGCCGAGAGGCCGAAGTGCTCTGAGTACATAGGCCGCAAGCATAGCCCGATGGCGTGGCCAGGTCAGCACGTATGATGAAACTTTTCTACACGCAAACTCCAAGCGGGGCGGGAACGGATGAATTCTGCGGGTTTACTCACAGTGCGCGCGACCCTGCGCCAGGGTCGGCTGACCGATCTGGCGGTGGACTTGCGCCGCCCGGCAGTCACGCAGTTGTTTGTCGGCCAGTCGCCCCAGGCCGTGCTGCAGCGCGTGCCCCACCTCTATACGCTGTGCGCCCACGCGCAGCGCGCCGCAGCGCAGGTGGCGCTGGATGCGGCCCAGGCAGCACCGGCGCACAGCGTCAACCCCACCGAGCTGTGGACCGAGAGCCTGCACGAAAACCTGTGGCGCCTGTTGCTGGACTGGCCACCCGCTCTGGGTCTGGCACCGGCCAAGGAAGCCTTTGTGACCTGGCGCGCCAGCCGCAGTCGATCCGACCTGGCGGCGCAGACGCAACTCCTGCTCGATGGCGTGCTGCATGACTTGAGCGCCCAGTGCCTGGAACATCTGGCGCGTAAGCCGCAATCTGATACTTATGCTGAGCTAAGCCTGGACCCGGCACCCTTGCTGGCCCTGTGCCAGCAGGACGCCGCTGCGACGCCGCTGCTGCGCGCGCCTTCGAGCGTGCGCGCGGCCTACCTGGCGCGCATCGCCCAGGTGCGTGCGGCGGCACTGGCGCTGGCAGAGCACACGCCTTATCCGCTGGCAGCCACGGGTGGCAAAGGCTGGGGCGTGGCCCAGACCCTGACGGCGCGCGGCGTGCTCACCCACGCGGCGCTGGTTGAGCAGTCTTGCGTGTTGGCGTACCGGGTGTGGGCACCCACCGATGCGTTCTTTGCAAACCCGCTGGCGCTGCAGGCCTTGCTGGAGCCGGGGCCGTTTGCGTCTGCGCAGCAGGCGCGCCGTGCCGTGGAACTGGGCGTGCTGGCGCTGGACCCCTGCGTTCCTTTTGTGGTGGAATTGCCCGATGCATGAAATGTCCCTGGCCGAAGGTATCCTGCAACTGGTGGAAGAAACCGCCTCGCGTGAGCGCGCGCAACGCGTCAAGCTGGTGGTGCTGGAGATTGGCCGCCTCTCGACGGTGGAGCCCGAAGCACTGCGCTTTTGTTTTGACGCGGTAACGCGCGGTAGTATTGCGCAGGACGCGGCGTTGGAGATTGTCAGCATCGATGGCCAGGGCTGGTGCATGCAGTGCGGGCAGACGCAGCCGATGGTGGAAGTGCATGGTGCTTGCCCGACTTGTGGCAGCTACCAGATGCAAGCCACGGCGGGCACCGAGATGCGGGTCAAGGAAATAGAGATCGATTAATTACAACAGGAGACAAAACGATGTGCACGGTTTGCGGATGCGGCGCGGGTGAAACCCGCCTGGAAGGCGATGAACACGGGCACAGCCATGTGCATGCCGACGGCACCGTGCACACCCATGGGCACCACCATCATGGCGATCACGATCACGATCACGACCATGACCATGACCACGGTCATACCCATGATCACCCGCACGATCACGACCATACACATGGACATGTACGCGCCCATGGCGGCGACATTGACTTTGGTGCCGGCCCGGCGCACGCCCATGTTCCGGGCATGAGCCAGTCGCGCATGGTGCAGATCGAGCAGGACATTCTTAGCAAGAACAACGGCTACGCGGCCACCAACCGCCAGTGGTTTGACGCACATGGCGTGTTTGCGCTCAACCTGGTATCGAGCCCCGGCTCGGGCAAGACGACGCTCTTGGTCAAGACCATTGCGCGCCTGAAGGACCAGATCGCCATCAACGTGGTTGAGGGCGACCAGCAAACCTCCAACGACGCCGAGCGCATCCGCGCCACCGGCGTGGCGGCGCTGCAAATCAACACCGGCAAGGGCTGCCATCTTGACGGCCACATGGTGGGCATGGCGCTGCAGCGGTTGCAGCCAGCGGACGACTCGCTGTTTTTGATCGAGAACGTGGGCAACCTGGTGTGCCCGGCGGCGTTTGACCTGGGCGAACACCACAAGGTGGCCATCCTCTCGGTGACCGAGGGCGAGGACAAGCCGCTCAAATACCCCGACATGTTCCGCGCCGCCGATGTCATGCTGCTCAACAAGTGCGACCTGCTGCCGCACCTGGAGTTTGATGCCAACCTGGCCGAAGCCAATGCGCGCCGCGTCAACCCCAAGTTGGTGGTGTTCAGAGTGTCGGCCACCAGCGGCGAAGGCATGGACGCCTGGCTGGCGTGGATTCGCTCGGGCCTGAAGCTCCAGGGTGTCAAGCGCGCGGGGCAGGTGGAGGCACTCCAGCGCCGTGTGCAGGAACTGGAGCGTCAACTGGCCCAGAAATGACCGGCCAGCGCATCCGCGTTCGCGGTCTGGTGCAGGGGGTGGGCTTTCGGCCCTACGTCTGGGCACTGGCGCATGAACTCGGTCTGCGCGGTTGGGTACGCAACGACGGTGCTGGCGTGAGCATCGCGGTGGCCGGTGCCGGGTGCGCCGAGTTTCTGCGCCGCCTGCCGCTGCAAGCGCCACGCCTGGCGCGCATCGACGCGATTGAGGCCACGCCCGAGCAGGTCGACAGCGTCGGCTTTTCCATCCTGCCAAGCCGCTCTGACGCGGTGGCCACCGCCATCGGGCCCGACGCAGCGCTGTGCCCGGCGTGCGCCGCGGAGATCTGCGACCCGGACAACCGACGCTGGCGCTACGCCTTTACCACCTGCACCCACTGTGGGCCGCGCTACACGGTAACAAAGCATATTCCGTATGACCGCGTGCAAACCAGCCTGGCCGACTTTGCGCTGTGCCCGCCCTGCGACCACGAATACCGCGACGTGGCCGACCGGCGCTTCCATGCCGAAACCACTTGCTGCCCAAGCTGCGGCCCGCGCTTGAGCCTGTGGCATACGGGTGGCGCGGCGATGGCAGGCGATCCGCTGGAGCAAACGCTGCGCCTGTTGCGCGACGGCGCCATCGTGGCCATCAAGGGGCTGGGGGGCTTTCATCTGGTGTGCGACGCGCGCAACGCGCAGGCGGTGGCCGAGCTGCGCCTGCGCAAACAGCGCGAAGAAAAGCCGCTGGCGCTGATGGCGCTCAACGCCGCATCGTTGGCCGACTACGCACAGATTGGGCCGGCAGAGTTGGCGCTGCTGCAAAGCGCGGCGGCACCGATTGTGCTGTGCCGCAAGGCCGAGCAGGAGTTGAGCGGCATCGCCCCCGGCCTGGCCTGGCTGGGTGCCATGCTGCCGGCCACACCGCTGCATCTGCTGCTGTGGCACGAAGCCAGTGGTCGCCCCGCAGGCATGGAATGGACCCACCCGCGCCACCACCTGCTGCTGGTCATGACCAGCGCCAACCCCAACGGCGAACCGCTGGTCTGCGGCAACGAAGAGGCGCACCAGCGCCTGCGCGGCATTGCCGACGCGGTGCTGCTGCATGACCGCGGCATCGTGGTGCGCTGTGATGATTCGGTGCTGCGCGCCAGCGGTGCTTTCATCCGGCGTGCGCGCGGCTACACCCCGGTGCCCATTGCCGTGGCGCGCGCGGGCCGCAACGTGCTGGCGCTGGGGGGTTACCAGAAGAACACCATTTGCGTGCTCAAGGGCCGCGAGGCCTACCTGTCGCAGCACATTGGCGGGCTGGACAACGCCGCCGCCATCGGCTTTCTGGAAGAAACGGTGGCGCACCTGCTGGGCATTCTGGAGGTGAAGCCCGATCTGGTGGCGCACGACCTGCACCCCGACTTTGCCAGCACCCATCTGGCGTTGCGTCTGGCCCAGGCCTGGCAGGTGCCCACGCTGGCGGTGGCACACCACCACGCGCACATTGCCGCCGTGTGCGCCGAGCATGGCGTGTGCCATCCGGTGCTGGGGCTGGCGCTTGACGGCGTGGGGCTGGGTAGCGACGGTGGCCTGTGGGGCGGTGAGCTGCTGCAGGTTGGTGGCGCGCAGTGGTCGCGCCTGGGCCACTTGCAACCCTTGCGCCTGCCCGGTGGCGACCGGGCTGCGCGTGAGCCCTGGCGCATGGCGGTATCGGCGCTGCACGCCATGGGCCGCTCCGACCAGATTCCGACCTGGCTGCAGCGGCGCTTTGCACAGCGGCAAGCGGGGCCCTTGCTGACCATGCTGGAGCGCAACCTGCAATGCCCCGCCACCAGCAGCATGGGGCGCTGGTTTGACGCCGCCGCCGCGCTGCTGGGCGTGCGCGACCAATCGCACTTTGAAGGGCAGGCGGCGATGGAACTCGAAGGTCTGGCGCAAGCCCATGGAGCGGTAGCGCCGCTCCCCGGTGGTGCCGTGCTGGAGGGCACCGGCCTGGGCTTTTTGCCACTGCTCTCGCACCTGGCCGATTGCAATGATCCCGCCCACGGCGCGGCACTGTTCCACGCCACGCTGGCGCAGGGTCTGCTGCAGTGGGTGCTGCAAGCCGCCCAGCGCACCGGGCTGCGCACCGTGGCCATTGCGGGCGGCTGCGCCATGAACGAAGTCCTGATGACCGCCCTGCGCCGCGACGTGCCCTCGCACGGACTCACCCTGCTAGAAGCCCGCCAAGCCCCCCCCAACGACGGCGGCCTGGCGCTGGGGCAGGCGTGGATTGGGCGGTTGAGTGATGAGGGGGGGTGCGGTTCTGAAGGTGTGGTTTCCGTCGGCTCCAACCCAATGATTCGTTAGACTGCAAAATCAATCCGCCATGCTCGTAGTCATCTTCCGCGCCAAGGTCCGGTTACTGGACGAACAGTACTTTGCGACCGCTGCAAGGATGCGGGAGCTTGCACTTACGGAGTTTGGGTGCATCGAGTTTCACGCGGTCGCAGAGGGCGAGAACGAAGTGGCGCTTTCCTACTGGCCCGATGTTGAGAGCATCCGGGCTTGGCGCGCGCACCCGGAGCACGTCCAGGCGCAGCGCCTGGGCAAGGAGCGGTGGTATGAGAGCTACAGTGTCGAGGTGGCAACTGTTGACCGGAAATACGGGGGTACGGGTTAACCCTTGGCATGGGTCTGACCCGCCAAACACCCAGCTTGGCAACTTGGTTTCCACTTTGTATCGTTTTGTGTCAGCAATTTAGCCAATTCACCCTCGGTTGAACCGCCGTCATCGGCCAAGTTGTTGAATGCATTGACTATTTCTCTTTGGCCCGGGATTTGCGTAAAGCAGTACCGATTAGCCGATTGGGTCGGTCGCGCGCCGACGTTCAAGCATAAGAGGAGACGTAGTCATGACCATGGAAAATCTCATTTCACTGGAGACTGATGCCAGCATTGATGCAGCCGCCAAGCGCCTGTCAATGTCGCGACGTGAGCTTCTGCAGTTCTGCGCCGCGTTGGCAACAACGCTGGGTCTGCCCCAAGGGGCGGACGCAGCCATTGCCCAGGCGGTGGCCGCCAAGCAGCGGCCCAGCGTGATCTGGCTGCATTTCCAGGAGTGCACGGGTTGCACCGAATCGCTGTTGCGGGCCGAGCACCCCACGCTGGAAAAGCTGATTCTGGACGTGATCTCGCTCGACTACCACGAGACTCTGTTTGCGGCGGCGGGCCACCAGGTCGAGGCGGCGCGCAAGCAGGCCATGGAAAAGCACAAGGGCAAATACGTGCTGGTGGTCGAAGGTGCCATTCCCACCAAGGACGGCGGCATCTATTGCAAGATCGGCGGCAAGACCGCGATTGAGCTGGTCAAGGAATGCGCTGCCGACGCCGCCGCCGTGATTGCCATTGGCTCCTGCGCCTCCTGGGGCGGCATGCCCTCTACCGACCCCAACCCCACGGGCGCTTCCAGCGTCGCGCAGGTGCTGGGCAAGCCGGTGGTCACCATCCCCGGCTGCCCGCCCAACCCGTACAACTTCCTCTCGACCGTGGTCCATTTCCTGACCTTTGGCGCGCTGCCGGCGGTGGACAAGCTGGGCCGCCCCAAGTTTGCCTATTCGCGCCTGATTCACGAAAACTGCGAGCGCCGCGCCCACTTTGACGCCGGGCGCTTTGCCATGGAGTTTGGTGACGACGGGCACCGCCAGGGCTTCTGCCTGTACAAGCTGGGCTGCAAAGGGCCGGAGACCTATGCCAACTGCTCCGTGGTGCTGTTTGGCGACGCGGGCGCGGGCACCTGGCCGGTGGGTTGCGGCCACCCGTGCATCGGTTGCACCGAGCAGGGCGTGGGCTTCCAAAAACCCATTCATTCGCTGGCCAAGCTCAAGAACCTGGAGCCCGGTGCCTTCCTGCCACGCATTGTGGAAGACAAGGGCGTAGGGGCCTCTCTGGGTGCTGCTGCCGTGCTGGCCGCCGTGGCCGGGGTAGCGGTGGGCGCAGGCGCAAAATTGACCAAGAATCTGGGGCTGTCGCACCAGGCCGAGGAGATGGAGAAGGCAAAGAGCGGCCACACCAGCAGCAAATCCACGGAGGTTTGACATGGCCAACAGACGTGACTTTATAAGGGGCTGCCTGGCCGGCGGCGGTACCGCTGCGGCGGCGCTGGTGCCCGAGGCCGCTGGCGCACGCGACAACCTGAAAAACCCGCCCGACGCGTTGGGCCTGCTGTACGACTCCACGCTGTGCGTGGGCTGCCAGGCTTGCGTGGCAGCGTGCAAGCGGGTGAATGAAAACCCGGCCGAGTTCCGCACCCTGGACAAGCTCTGGGATTCACCGCTCGACACCACTGGCCACACGTTCAACGTGATCAAGGTATTCAGCAGCGGCACCGGCGAGACCAAGAACGCCGAGGAAAACGGCTTTGCGTTCATGAAGACCTCGTGCATGCACTGCGCCGACCCGTCGTGCGTATCGGCCTGCCCGGTGTCGGCAATGCAAAAGAACCCGGTGACCGGCATCGTCACCTACGACCCCGACGCCTGCTTCGGTTGCCGCTACTGCGTGGCCGCCTGCGCGTTTGGCATTCCCAAGTACCAATACGATTCGCCCACCGGGCGCATTGGCAAGTGCGAGCTTTGCAACCACCGCCACAAGGACGGTCACTACTCGGCCTGCGCCGAGGTCTGCCCCACCGGTGCCACGCTGTTTGGCCGCACCTCGGATCTGCTAGTGGAAGCCAAGCGCCGTCTGGCCATCAAGCCGGGCGACACCACCAAGATCCCGCGCGGACGCCTGCCCTACAGCGACGCCGCTGCCGAGAAGGCCGCCACCTGGCGCAAGGAGCCCGACCAGCGCTACGAGGCGCAAGTAGGCCCGTACCTGCAGCACGTCTATGGCGAAACCGAATACGGCGGCACCCAGGTGCTCAAGATCGCTTCCGTCAACTTCGAGAAGCTGGGCATGCCCGATCTGCCACCGGTGTCGTCGGCGTCCAAGTCCGAAACCATTCAACACACCCTGTACCAGGGAATGATCATGCCGCTGGCGCTGTTTGGTGCCATGACCTGGGTGGCCAAGCGCAATGTGGTGGCCGATGACGATCAATCCGAAGGGGGCCAGCCATGAGCTCACACGCACAGCCCGCCCCGCTGGGGGGCAAACTGCTCAACCCCACCACCTTGGTGTGTGGTTTCATGATCGCCGCCATGCTGGCGGTGCTGCTCACGCGCTTTGTCTTTGGACTGGGCGCGGTCACCAACCTCAACGACGGCTACCCCTGGGGGCTGTGGGTGGTGGTGGACGTGCTGATCGGCTCGGCCTTTGCCTGCGGCGGCTTCTCGGTGGCGATGCTGGTGTACATCTTCAACAAGGGCGTGTACCACCCGCTGGTGCGCCCGGCGTTGCTGACCAGCCTGTTTGGCTACACACTGGCCGGCGTGGGGGTGATCTTTGACCTGGGCCGGTACTGGAACTTCTGGCACATCTTGTGGCCCGGCTACGGCAACCTCAACTCGGCCCTGTTTGAAACGGCAACCTGTATTTCGGTCTACATCCTGGTGATGTGGGTTGAGTTCTCGCCAGTGTTCATGGAAAAGTGGGGCCTGGGCGTTGCCAAGAAGAAGCTCAACAAGGTGCTGTACGTGTTCATCGCCTTGGGAACTGTGCTGCCGATGATGCACCAGTCGTCCATCGGAACGCTGCTGGTGTTGATGGGCTCGCAGGTCAACGCGCTCTGGCAAACCCCGATGGTGCCGCTGCTCTACTTGCTCACGGCCATCATCATGGGCTATGCCGTGGTCTTGTTTGAGGCCTGCCTGGCTTCGGCCGCCGAGCGGCGCAAGATCGAGGTGCACATGCTCCAACCCCTGTCCAAGGTGATGCTTGGGCTGCTGGCCGCCTACTTGGTGGTGCGCGTGGCCGACCTGCTGGTGCGCGGTGCGCTCGGCCAGGCCTTTGCCTTCAATCTGGCGGCGCTGTTCTTCTGGTTCGAAATGATTTTGTTCGTGCTGCCGTTTGCGCTGATTGGCTCGATCGAGAAGCGGCGCGACCCGTCGCGCCTGTTCCTCGCCGGCGTGGCGCTGATGCTGGGCGGCTCGGTGCTGCGCCTCAACGGCTACCTGATTGGCTACGACACCGGTCCGGGCTGGAGCTACTTCCCGTCGCTGTCGGAGCTGATCGTCACTTTGGGCATGTTCGCCACCGAAGTGATTGGCTACATCATCATCACCCGCCGCTTCCCGGTGCTTCCGCGTGAAGCCCAAGCCGCCCACTGAACAATTCGAGAGACAAGGAGACCAAAATGTCACAACGTATCACCATTGATCCAGTCACCCGTATTGAGGGCCATCTGCGTGTCGACGTCGAAATCGATGGCGGCCGTGTCAAAAAGGCCTGGGCGTCGGGGCAAATGTGGCGTGGGGTGGAAACCATTTTGCTCGGGCGCGACCCGCGCGACGCCTGGGCCATCACCCAGCGCATCTGCGGCGTGTGCACCACGGTGCATGCGATGGCCTCGGTGCGTGCGGTGGAAAACGCCTTGCAACTCGAAATTCCGGTCAACGCCCAGTACATCCGCAACATGATCATGCTGGCGCACGCGGTGCATGACCATATCGTCCACTTCTACCACCTCTCGGCGCTCGATTGGGTGGACGTGGTCTCGGCCCTCAAGGCCGACCCCGACAAGACCGCCAGCCTGGCGCAAAGTTTGTCAAGCTGGAGCGGCAACAGCAAGGCCGAGTTTCGCAAGGTGCAAGAGCGCCTCAAGGGCTTTGTCGGCACCGGTCAGTTGGGCATCTTCACCAACGGCTACTGGGGCCACCCGGCGATGAAGCTCACGCCCGAAGTCAATCTGCTGGCGGTATCGCACTACCTGCAGGCGCTTGAAGTGCAGCGCTACGCCAGCAAGATCGTTTCCATCCTGGGGTCCAAGTCGCCGCACATCCAGAACGTCGCCGTGGGCGGTGTGTCCAACGCGCTGTCAACCGATTCGCAGTCGGTGCTGACCATGGAGCGCTTGCTTGCGGTCAAGGAGTGGATGCTCAAGCTCGACGACTTTGTCAAGAACGTGTACCTGATCGACGTGGCCGCCATTGGCGCGTTCTACGCCGACTGGACCAAGGTCGGCCGCGGCATTACCGACTACCTGAGCGTGCCTGACATTCCGCTGGACGGCAAGGGAACCACCTTTGCCCTGCCCGGCGGCTACATTGAAGGCGGCAAGCTCGAAAGCTTCAAGGCGATCAAGACCTTTGGCGACAAGTATTTTGTGGATGGTGTGTCCGAAGGCATCAAGCACTCCTGGTACAACTACAAGGAAGGCGACGCCAAATCGCTGCACCCCTACAAGGGCGAGACCGTGCCCAAGTACACCGACTTCCAGGACGACGGCAAATACTCCTGGCTCAAGGCCCCCACGTTCTATGGCAAGCCGATGCAGGTCGGGCCACTGGCACGCGTGCTCAACATGCTTGCAGCCGGGCACGAACCCACCAAGCTCTACGCCACCAAGGCGCTCGATCTGGTGTCCACCATTGCCGGTGCCAAGGTTGGGCTCGACGCCATGCACTCCACCATTGGCCGCCACGCCGCACGCGCCGTGGGTTGCGCCGTGCAGTGCGATGAGCTGGTCAAGCAATGGGACTTGCTGCTGGCCAACATGGCCAAGGGCGACCTCAAGACCTTCAACCGGCCCGAGTTCCCCAAGGGCGAGCAAATGGGCGTGGGCTTCCACGAAGCGCCGCGCGGCGTGCTCTCCCACTGGGTGGTCATCAAGGACGGCAAGATTGCCAACTACCAGTGCGTGGTGCCCACCACCTGGAACGCCGCTCCGCGCAACGAGAAAGACCAGCCCGGTGCGTACGAAGCCTGCCTGGTGGACACCCCGGTGGCCGACGCCGAGAAGCCGCTGGAGGTGCTGCGCACGGTGCACTCGTTCGACCCCTGCCTGGCTTGCGCCGTGCACGTCGTTGACAAGGAAAACCATCCCGTCGTGACGGTTACCGCCGTTTGACGTGACGCAAGCTCTATGATGCATGGGGCGCAGCCTGGCTGACGCCCCATTTTCTTTAGGTATCAGCATGCGCGTCGTTGTATTGGGTATCGGCAATATTCTTCTCTCGGATGAGGGCGTGGGTGTGCGTGTGGTGGAGCGGCTGGAGCAGCTCTACCGCTTGCCCCCTGTTGTGGAGGTGATTGACGGCGGCACCTGCGGCATGGAGATGCTCGAGCAGCTTGAAGACCTCGACGCCTTGATCGTGGTGGACTGCGTGCGCTTTGGCAAGCCGCCTGCCACGCCGGTGCTGCTCAAGGGCGAGGACGTTCCGGTGTTCTTCAAGACCAAGCTCTCACCGCACCAGGTCAGCCTCTCCGATGTGCTGGCCAGTCTGGAGTTCACCGACCGCGCGCCCAAGATCACGGCGATCATTGGCATCCAGCCCGCTTCGATGGAGCTGGGCATGGAGCTGACTGCGGGCGTGTTGGCGCGCGTGGATGAACTGGTGGCGATGGCCGTGGCCGAGCTTGCGGCTGTGGGCTGCCACGCGGAGCCACGCTGATGTGCCTGTCGATCCCCAAGCAGGTGGTGGAGTGCGAAAGCGGGGGCGACTTTGCCTGGGTCGAACGCGCCGGTGCGCGTGAGCGCGTCAACATGATGCTCATTGGCGAGCAGCCGGTGGGCACCTGGGTGCTCACGCAACTTGGTCTGGCGCGCGAGGTGGTCGAGCCCGAACAACTGGCGCTGATCGAAGAAGCGTTGGTGGCGCTGGCCGCGTCGCTTGATGGCGACTACGACGCGCAGCAGTATTTTCACGACCTCAAGCGGTGACCGAACGCATGCGTCGTCCGGCCATGACGCCGCCTGCGGTTCGCACGGCGCTGGCGCACGGCGACAACCCTGCAGACTTTTTGCAGCAGCACTACCAGCATGTATGGCTTACGCGCATGCACGACATGCCGTTTGTCAACCCGGCGCTGGCTGTCGAGACTATCGGCTTTGAGCGCGTGGATGGCGATTGGTTGGGCGTGGTGGTCACGCCCTGGTTTCTCAACCTGTTCCTGGTGTACGGTGGCGGCAGCCTGTGGCGGGACACGTCGGCGGGCCAGCGCAGCCTGGTTACCCTGCCGTGCGGCGTGCTGGAGTTCATTGCCGACGACGACCCCGACATCGGCCTGTACCAATACTGCCCGCTGATTGCACCGGTGAGCGATGTACCCGACATGGCCACGGCGCGCCAAGCCGCGCTGGATGCGCTGCAAGCGGTGCGCACCGTCCCGGTGGTCGAGCCGCCCGAGCAGAGCGCCGCCGCTTGCGCACCCGAAACACCTGCAGCCGCCAAAGCACCAGGCGCGCAGTCGCCACGGCGCGATTTCTTTCGGCGCTTGGGCGGTCGGGGCTAACCCGATGTCGCAAGCGCCCGGTTTGCAGCAGAATGCAGTCCATACAAGCAATTTAAGGAGATAGGCTCATGTGTCTGGCCATACCGGCGCAGGTAGTGGAATTGCGCGACGGCGACAGTGCGGTGGTCGATCTGGCTGGCGTGCGCAAGGAAATCTCGCTCTCACTGGTCGAAGGCGTTGCTGTGGGTGACTATGTCATCGTCCACGTGGGCTACGCACTGAGCAAGCTCGACGCCGACGAGGCGCAGCGCACGCTGGAGCTGTTTGCGCAAATCGACGCTCCCACCCCGGCCTGACGACGCCAGCCATGAAGTTCATCGACGAATTTCGCGATGGTGACGTGGCGCGTGGTCTGGCCACGGTGATTGCCAAAGAGGCGCGCACCGACCGGCGCTATCACTTCATGGAGTTTTGCGGCGGCCACACCCATGCGATCTCGCGCTACGGTATTTCCGACCTGCTGCCCGAGCAGGTGAAGATGATTCACGGCCCGGGCTGCCCGGTGTGCGTGCTGCCGATCGGTCGTGTCGATCAAGCCATCCGGCTGGCGCTGGACGAGGGCGTCACGCTGTGCACCTATGGCGACTGCCTGCGCGTGCCCGCCTCCGATAGCCTTTCGCTGCTCAAGGCCAAGGCGCGCGGTGGCGACATCCGCATGGTCTACTCCAGCGCCGACGCCGTGGCACTGGCGCAAAAGCTGCCCGACAAGCAAGTGGTGTTCTTTGCCATCGGCTTTGAGACCACCACGCCGCCCACAGCGGTGGCCATCAAGCAGGCGGCGGCGCTGGGGCTGAAGAATTTTTCGGTGCTGTGCTGCCATGTGCTCACGCCCTCGGCCATCTCCAGCATTCTGGAGTCGCCCGAGGTGCGCCAGTGGGGCACGGTGCCGCTGGACGGCTTCATTGGCCCGGCGCACGTTTCCACCATCATCGGCAGCCAGCCCTACGAGTTTTTTGCCCAGGAGTACCGCAAGCCCGTGGTGATTGCCGGCTTTGAGCCGCTGGACGTGATGCAGGCCATCCGCATGCTGGTGCGCCAGGTCAACGAGGGCCGCGCCGAGGTGGAAAACGAGTTCTCGCGTGCCGTGAGCCGCGAGGGCAACCGCAAGGCGCAGCAACTGGTGGCCGATGTGTTCGAGCTGCGCAAGAGCTTTGAGTGGCGCGGCCTCAACGTGCTGCCCTACTCGGCGCTGCGCATTCGCCAGGAGTACGCGCAGTTTGACGCCGAAGCGCGTTTCAGCGTGGAGTACCGCGCCGTGGCCGACCACAAGGCCTGCGAGTGCGGGGCCATTTTGCGCGGCGTGAAGAACCCGCGCGACTGCAAACTGTTCGGGTCGGTGTGCACGCCCGAAAACCCGGTGGGTTCGTGCATGGTTTCTTCCGAGGGCGCGTGTGCCGCCCACTTCACTTATGGGCGGTACAAGGATGTCTGAAGTTCGCAAGGGCTATGTGCGGCCGCTCGATATCCGGCGCGGTCAGGTAGACATGGCGCATGGTTCGGGCGGACGCGCCATGGCGCAACTGATCGAAGAATTGTTTGCGCGCCACCTCGGCAACGAGTGGCTGGCGCAGGGCGACGACGGCGCGCTGCTGCCCGCACCCGGTGGTGGCCGCCTGGTGATGGCCACCGACAGCCATGTGGTCTCGCCGCTGTTCTTTCCGGGCGGTGACATCGGCTGCCTGTCGGTGCACGGCACCATCAACGATGTGGCCGTGATGGGGGCCAAGCCGCTGTGGCTGTCGGCGGCGTTCATTCTGGAAGAGGGATTCAGCCTGGCCGATCTGGCGCGCATCGTGCAAAGCATGGCGCAGGCCGCGCGCGAAGCCGGGGTGCCCATCGTCACGGGCGACACCAAGGTGGTTGAGCGCGGCAAGGGCGACGGCGTGTTCATCACCACCACTGGCGTGGGCGTGGTGGCACCCGGCCACGAACTCTCGGGGCGCAACGCGCGCGCGGGCGACGCAATTCTGGTGTCGGGCACGCTCGGCGACCACGGCATGGCGATCATGGCCGAACGCGAAAGCCTGGGCTTTGAGTCGCCCATTGTTTCGGACACCGCCGCCTTGCACGGCCTGATTGCCGCCATGCGTGAGAGCGGGGCAGACTTGCACGTGGTGCGCGACCCCACACGCGGCGGCCTGGCCACCACCTTGAACGAGATTGCGCAGCAGTCGGGCGTGGGCATGATGCTGCAGGAGAAAGCCCTGCCAGTAAAACCGGCGGTGGCTGCGGCCTGCGAGTTTCTGGGCCTCGACCCCCTGTACGTGGCCAACGAGGGCAAACTGCTGGCGATCTGCGCTGCCGCTGACGCGCCCAAACTTCTTGCCGCCATGCAGGCCCACCCGCTGGGCGCGCAGGCCGCCATTGTCGGCACCGTGAACGAAGACGCGCACCACTTTGTGCAAATGACCACCGCGTTTGGCGGGCGGCGCATTGTGGACTGGCTCAGCGGCGAGCAGTTGCCCCGGATTTGCTGATGCGTATTCTGCTGCTCACCCACAGCTTCAACAGTCTGGCACAGCGCCTGTGGTGCGAACTGGGTGCACGCGGCCACACCGTCAGCGTCGAGTTTGATATTTCCGACGAGGTCACGCACGAGGCGGTGGCGCTGTTCCAGCCCGATGTGGTGCTGGCACCGTTTCTCAAGCGCGCCATTCCTGAATCGATCTGGTCGCAGTACCTGTGTTGGGTGGTGCACCCGGGCGTGGAGGGCGACCGGGGGCCTTCGGCGCTGGATTGGGCGATTCAGAATGGCGAGCCCACCTGGGGCGTGACCGTGCTGCAAGCGCAGGCCGAAATGGACGCCGGCCCGGTCTGGGCCAGCGCCACCTTTGCCACGCGTGCGGTCAAGAAGTCTTCGTTGTACCGCAACGAAGTGACTGAGGCTGCCGTGCAATGCGTGCTCAATGCGCTTGAGCGCAGGCAATCTGGCACATTCACCCCACGACAGGTGAGCGGGCAAGCCCACGCCCTGATGCGCCAGAGCGACCGCGCCATCGATTGGGCCACGCAGACCACGGCGCAGATTCTGGCCAGAATCCACGCGGCCGATGGTTTTCCAGGTGTGGCCAATGCGCTCTTTGGCGAACCCTGCCACCTGTTTGACGCCTGGCCCGAAGCGCAGTTGCGCGGCGCGCCGGGCACGCTGCTGGGGCGGCGCGAAACCGCCGTGCTGCGCGCTACCGCAGACGGTGCGGTCTGGATCGGCTACGTCAAACGTCCGGGGTCGATCAAGCTGCCCACCACGCTGGCGTTTGCCCAGGCAGACGCTTTGCCGGAGTTGCCGCTTGCGCCCTGGTGGAAGGCCGGGCACGCTACCTGGCAGGACATTGCCTACAGCGAAGCCGATGGCGTGGGGCTGCTCGACTTTGAGTTTTACAACGGTGCCATGGGCACGGCCCAATGCCAGCGCCTGCGCCAGGCGTTTGACTTTGCCGCGTTACGAGCGACCCGGGTGATCGTGCTGCGCGGCGGTGCAGATTTCTGGTCCAACGGCATCCACCTCAACCTGATCGAGGCCGCGTCCAGTCCGGCCGACGAATCCTGGGCCAACATCCTGGCCATGGACGACTTGGCCGAAGCGATCCTGCGCTGCGAAAGCCACCTCACCGTGGCCGCAATGCACGCTGGCGCGGGCGCCGGGGGCTGCTTTCTGGCGCGCTGTGCCGACCTGGTGTGGCTGCGCGAAGGCGTGATGCTCAACCCGCATTACAAGAACATGGGCAACCTGTTTGGCTCGGAGTTCTGGACCTATTTGCTGCCTGCGCGCGTTGGGCAAGAGGGTGCACAGCGCATCATGCAGCGGCGCTTGCCCATGACCACCGCCGAGGCGGTGCATAGCGGCTTCTACGACGAATGCCTGCCCGGCGCTGGTTTTGCCGAAAGTGTGCTGCGCCGCGCAGGGCAGCTGGCCGAGGGCGCCGACCTGGCCGAGCGCATGGCCGCCAAGCGTGCCAAGCGCCAGAGCGACGAGGCCGCCCAGCCGCTGGCCCAGTACCGTGCACAGGAGTTGCAGCAGATGCAGCGCAATTTTTACGGCTTTGATGCGTCGTACCACATTGCCCGCCACCACTTCGTGGCGCGCTCGCCCCACTCGTGGACGCCGCGCCATCTTGCCATTCACCGTGATCTGGGGTGGAATAGCCCCTCATGAAAGATACCGTTACCCGCAAACTCCCCGCCGTTCTGATCGTCGATGACGAGGTGCGTTCCCAGGAGGCCTTGCGCCGCACACTCGAAGAAGACTTTGAGGTGTTTTGCGCCAGCAGCGCCGCAGTCGGCATGGAAATCCTGGAGCACGAGCAGGCGCAAGCCCCGATCCGGGTGGTGCTGTGCGACCAGCGCATGCCCGGCACCACCGGCGTGGCATTCCTCAAAGAGGTGCGCAACCGCTGGCCGGACGCGGTGCGCATCATCCTCTCGGGCCACACCGACGCCGAAGACATCATCAGCGGCGTCAACGAAGCCGGCATCTGGCAGTACCTGCTCAAGCCCTGGCAGCCCGAGCAGATGTTGCTCACGCTCAAGCGCGCGGCCGAGGTCTGGCGGCTGCAGCAGGAAAACCAGCGCCTGTCGCTGGACTTGCGCACTGCCGAGCCGGTGCTCAAGAAGCGGGTGGAGTCCAAGTACGAAAAGTTGCGCCACGCCTACGGGTTGGACGGCCTGATCCGCGCGCCCGGCAGCCCGCTCAACGCCGTTTGCGATCTGGTCGAGCGCATTGCGCCGTTTGACTTGTCGGTGCTGGTCACCGGCGAATCCGGCACCGGCAAGGAGATGGTGGCGCGTGCGCTGCACTACGAGAGCCACCGGCGCGACCGCCCCTTCATCACCGAAAACTGTGGAGCCCTGCCCGACACGCTGCTCGAATCCGAGCTTTTCGGCTACAAGCGCGGCGCCTTTACCGGTGCCAACGAAGACCGGGTGGGCCTGTTTCACCAGGCCGATGGCGGCACCCTGTTTCTGGACGAAATTGGCGAGACCAGCCCGGCCTTTCAGGTCAAGCTGCTGCGCGTGCTGCAAGAAGGCGAGTTCCGCCCGCTGGGCAACAACCGCTCGGTGACGGTGGACGTGCGCGTGATTGCCGCCACCAACCGCGATCTGGACGAAGACGTGCGTACCGGGCGCTTCCGCCAGGACTTGTACTACCGGCTGGCTACCGTGGCACTGCACGTGCCCGCGCTGCGCGCGCGCCCGATGGACCTGGCCTTGCTGGCCCAGCGTTTGTTGGAGAGCAGTTGCCGCGCGTTGGGTAAATCGGTTCAGGGCTTTAGCAGCGAGGCGCTGGCTTGTATCGCCGCCTACGCCTGGCCCGGCAATGTGCGCCAACTGCACAACGAAATCCTGCGCATGGTGGCGCTGAGCAAGACATCCACGCTCGGCGCGGACCTGCTCTCGCCCCAGGTACTGCGCACGCCCGTGGGTGAAACCCAGGCGCAAGACCAAGCCTGGCTGGCCACGCTCTCGGGCGGGCTCAAGGATCGCATGGAGCAGTTGGAGATGCAGGTGCTCAAGGAGTCGCTGATCCGGCACCGCTGGAACAAGTCGGCCACGGCGCGCGAGCTTGGGTTGTCGCGCGTGGGGCTGCGTTCCAAATTGCTGCGCTACGGGCTGGAGCAGGCATGACCGCCACCGCGCTGCGCGTACTCTGGCTGCAAAGCGCCGGTTGTGGGGGCTGCACCCAGTCGCTGCTGTGCAGCGAGCCGCGCCCCCTGTTTGACGAACTGCGCGGCGCAGGTATCGAGATGCTGTGGCACCCGGCGCTGGCGCGCGAAAGCGGGCACGAAGCCTTGCAGGTGATCGAAGGCTGCGCCGATGGCACGGTCGATTTTGATGTGCTGTGCGTAGAAGGCGCGATGCTGCGCGGCCCGCACGGAACCGGCAAATTCCATCTGCTTGCAGGCACGGGCGTACCGATGACGCAATGGGTAGAGCGCCTGGCGCAGCGCGCGCGCTGGGTGTTTGCGATTGGGTCGTGCAGCGCCTATGGCGGCCTGTCGGCCAGCACGCCGGGCAACCCGTTGGCGGCCACCGGCTTGCAGTACGAGGTGGCCGATTTTGGCGGCTTGCTGGGCGAAGACTTTGTCGCCCGCGGCGGCCTGCCGGTGGTCAACATTGCCGGCTGCCCGGTGCACCCGGGCTGGGTGGTCGATACCCTGGAAAAACTCGCCACCGAAGGCTTGCACGCCAGCGACCTCGACGAGCTTGGCCGCCCCCTGCTGTACGCCGAGCAACTGGTGCACCACGGCTGCCCGCGCAATGAGTATTACGAGTTCAAGGCCAGCGCCAAGAAGCATTCCGACCAGGGCTGTTTGATGGAAAACCTGGGTTGCAAGGGTACACAGGCGCATGCCGATTGCAACCTGCGCACCTGGAACGGCGCGGGCTCGTGCCTGCGCGGCGGCTTTGCCTGCATCACCTGTGTCGAGCCGGGCTTTGAGTCGCCCGGGCATCCGTTTCAGGAGACGCACAAGCTTGCTGGCATCCCCATCGGGCTGCCTGCTGACATGCCCAAAGCCTGGTTTGTTGCGCTGGCGGCGCTGTCCAAGTCGGCCACACCCAAGCGGGTGCGCGCCAACTCCCTGGCCGACCATACCGTGGTGCGGCCGGCGGTGAGGAAGATCGAAAAATGAGCCGCGTGCTGCTTGGGCCCTTCAACCGGGTGGAAGGCGATCTGGAAATCAGTATCGAAGTGCTTGGCGGGAAAGTCGCGTCGGCGCAGGTGAATTCGCCGCTGTTTCGGGGCTTTGAGCAACTGCTGGTGGGGCGACCACCGCACGACGCGCTGACCATCGTGCCGCGCATCTGCGGCATCTGCTCGGTGGCGCAGTCGGCGGCGGCCGCGGCAGCGCTGGCAGCGCTCTGCGGTGTTCAAGCGCCCCCCAATGGCAGGCTTGCCGCGCATCTGGTGCAGGCGGCAGAAAACCTGGCCGACCATGTGACGCACTTCTACCTGTTCTTCATGCCCGACTTCACGCGCAGCCAGTACGCCACGCGCGGCTGGTACGCGGGGGCGGCGGCGCGTTTCATGGCGGGCCAGGGTTCGGCAGCGGCACCGGCGCTGGCGGCGCGCGCCAACCTGCTCAAGCTGATGGGCTTTATGGCCGGGCGCTGGCCGCATTCCCTGGCCTTGCAGGCCGGCGGCAGCACCAAGGCCATCACGGCGTCGGAGCGCGTGCGCATCCAGGCCTTGCTGCGCGACTTTCGCGCCTTTGTGGAAACCACGCTGATCGGCGACACGCTCGAGCACTTTGCGCAAATCGATTCCGAAGACGCCTTGCGCGCTTGGGCTGCGGGCCGATCGGGCGACTTTGCGCAGTTTTTGCAACTGGCATTTGATCTGGGGTTGGAAAAAATAGGGTGCGCGGCCGACCGTTTTCTGTCCTACGGGGCCTACGACTTGTGGCCCAGCGGCGTGTGGCAACCCGGCCTGGGCGTGGAGCCGCTGGAGCCGCAGAGAATCACCGAGGACACGCGCCATGCGTGGTTGTCCGGCAGCGCCCCGCTGTCGCCCGCCGAGGGGCAGACTGTGGTCGATGTGGACAAGACCGACGCCTACACCTGGTGCAAGGCACCGCGCTATGGCGCTCAGGTTGCCGAGACCGGTGCGCTGGCGCGTCAGATGGTCGCGGGTCAGCCGCTGTTGCGCGACCTGGTGCAACGCCACGGCGCCAGCGTGAGCGCACGCATGGTGGCGCGCATGGTCGAACTCGCGCGCGTGCTGCCCGCCATGGAGCAGTGGCTGCGTGACATCACTCTGGGCGAGGCCTTCTACCAGAGCAGTGAACTGCCGCACAGCGGGCAAGGCGTGGGCTTGGTGGAAGCCGCACGCGGCGGCCTGGGCCACTGGATATCGGTCAAGGACGGGCAAATCGAGCGCTACCAGATCATCGCCCCCACCACCTGGAATTTTTCCCCGCGCGACACCCGTGGCCAACCCGGTCCGCTGGAGTTGGCCCTGGTAGGCTTGCCCGCAGGCGAGGGCGCAGAACCCACCATCGAGCATGTGGTGCGGTCGTTTGATCCCTGCATGGTCTGCACAGTACATTGAGCGTAACCCGGTTGGCACGTGCACGATTGAAAGCGGATGGATTATGATGGCCGCAATAGCTTGCACCCATGCGCCCGCGTGGCTAGCAAGGCACAATGGGGGGTTGGTGGCTTTGGGTGAACCGGGGGAAATGACTATGAATAAGAACCTTGTCGTATTGGCTGTTTTGTTCAGTCTGGGCGGCGTTGCTCAGGCGGGCGATGTGTTTGGCGGTGTAGGCGCGCCGGGCCTGTATTCAATCGGTTACGCACAGCCCATGGGGTCCAACTGGGGCTTGCGCGGCGAATACGCCGCTGGCCTGAGCATGAGCAAGGATGGGGTTCAAAGCGGCATCAGCGCGACCGGTTCGCTCAAGGCCAGCCAAGCCGGCGTTTTTGCCGACTGGTTCCCGTTTGACGGTGGCTTCCGGCTGGTGGGTGGCTTGACGATGAATGACATCAAGGCCGAATTCAAAAGCGTTGGCGGCAGCGCCACCATCAACGGCAAACCCGTGAACCTGACCGGCGAAACCTTCAACGTGAACCTTACCTATCCCAATTCGACAGCCTATCTGGGGCTGGGCTTCGGACATCAGTCGGGCCAGCAAAGTGGCTTGGGCTTTTACGCCGACCTCGGTGTCACGATCGGCTCGTTCAATTCCGATGTCAGCACCAGCGTTTTGAACAAAACCTACTCCGGCTACACCATCACACAAACTGACATCGACGCGCAAACCAAGACGATGCGCGATTCAATCAGCAGCCTGACGGTGCTACCCCGGGCCGCTATCGGTCTGACGTACCGCTACTAAGCGGGTGGGCTGTCGGCCCTGGTTAGGCGCGGACGGATACGCAAGCTGCGTTGCCCGACCGGGGCGGGGTGGCTGTGCATGGAGGTAATTCGATGGAACGCTTCACCATTTCTCTGGACGAATCGCTGGCCAGCCAGTTTGATGACCTGATCGCGGCGCGCGGGTATGCCAACCGGTCGGAGGCGGTGCGTGATTTGATCCGCAGTGCGATTGAGGGCGACCGCCAGCGCGACACACCTGCTGGGTACTGCGTGGCCAATCTGTCCTATGTGTTCAACCACCACGAGCGCGAACTCGCGGAGCGGCTTACCGGCTTGCAGCACCAGCGCCACGACCTGACGGTGGCGTCGATGCACTCGCACCTGGACCACGACAACTGCATGGAGTCGGTGATCCTGAAAGGCCCCACCGCCGACGTGCGCCAGTTTGCCGATGCCCTGATGGCGCAGCGCGGCGTGCGCCACGGCAAGCTCAATGTGGTGGCGCTCCTGGCGGCGCATCACCACGCGCATAGTGCACAGGGAGAGGCGCATGTCCACTACCGCCCCGCCCGCTAGGCCGGGTGTGCCCGCAGCGGGCGAACAGTTTGGCGAGCAGGCCTGGATCGAAGTGATCCAGAAGATGGACGAGGTCTATAACGAACTGCTTCAGTACGAGGTGGAGCTTGAAGAGAAGAACGCCGCGCTGGAGGACTCGCACCAGTTCATTGAGAGCGTGCTGGCGTCGATGTCCGACATCCTGATCGTCTGCGATCGTCATGGTGCCATCGTCGAGGTCAATCCTTCCATGCTGCATCTGTGCGGCAAACCCTTGAAGGAGTTGGAGCACAGTTCGGTGTACGAGTTGTTCGCGGATGACGCCCAGCGCGTCAAGGCGCGCGCCATGTTTTCCGCCGTGGGACGCGAGAGCCTGTACGACTGCGAGTTTTTCCTGCGCGCGGGCGACGGCTCCACGGTGCCGGTGTCCATGAACTGCACGCCGCGTCTGTCGCAAACTGGCAAGCTCATCGGCACGGTGGTGACGGGCCGACCGGTGGGCGAGTTGCAGCGCGCCTACCAGGCCCTGCGCCAGGCGCACGAAGACCTCAAGCGCACGCAAAGCCAGTTGCTGCACGCCGAAAAAATGGTGTCACTGGGCCGCCTGGTGGCGGGTGTGGCGCACGAACTGAACAACCCGATCAGCTTTGTGCTGGGCAACGTGCTGTCGCTGCAGCGCTACGGCCAGCGTCTGGAGCGCTATCTACAGGCGGTGCATGCCAACGGCTGCGCCGACAACGCGGCGCAGCAGGACTTGCGCCAGGAGTTGCGCATTGACCGCATCCAGGCCGATATGCCTGTGCTGATCGAAGGCATGGTCGAGGGGGCCGAACGCACGCGCGACATTGTCGATGCGCTCAAGCGCTTCTCGGCCATCGACAAGGCCAACCCCGAGGACGTGCGCCTCAACGAAGTGGTGGAGCGCTCGGTGCGCTGGGTGACGCAAAGTGCGGCGTCGCGCTTCAAGGTGGATGTGGAGCTGCCGACCGAGCTGGTTTGCACCGGCTCCTCCGGCCAGCTCCAGCAAGTGGTGATGAACCTGGTGCAAAACGCCTGCGACGCCACCGCCACTGCCAGCGCGGCCGACCCGCGCCTGCACATCAGCGGGCATTGCCACGGCGGCATGATTGAACTGCGCTTTGCCGACAACGGGCCCGGCATTGCGCCCGACCATCTGGGGCGCTTGTTTGAGCCGTTCTTCACCACCAAGCAGGTGGGCCAGGGCACCGGGCTGGGTCTGTCGATTAGCTACGGCATTGTGGACCGCCACGGCGGCAATTTGAGCGCCAGCAACCGGCCCGGCGGCGGCGCGGAATTTGTCTTGCGCCTGCCCCAGCAGGGGAGCCTTCAGGCACCTTGAGCGCGCGCCGGGCCACGCGCTTGCCAGCTCAAGGGTGGCTCGAGTTGGCAACGCTCCAGCAGCGCGGCATCGGTAAAGATCTGCTCGGGCGTGCCGTCGGCTGCAATGCTGCCATTGCCCAACACCAGCACGCGCGTGCACACGTCGAGCACCAGATCGAGGTCGTGGGTGGCGATGATCTTGGTGTGCGCGAGCGCGTTGAGCAGGCGGATAAGGCGTCGGCGCGCGGCCGGGTCAAGGCCGTCGCTGGGCTCATCGAGCACCAGCACACGCACGTCCATCGCCAGCACCCCGGCAATCGCCACAGCGCGCTTTTCGCCACCGGAGAGATGGTAGGGTGCGCGCTGGCCCAGGTGGCTGGCAGCTACTGTTTCGAGTGCCGTAGCCACGCGCGCTTGCCCCTGCGCTTCGTCCAGACCCTGGTTGCGCGGGCCAAAGGCCACGTCTTCCAGCACGGTGGGCATGAACAACTGGTCGTCCGGGTCCTGAAACACCAGCCCCACGCTGCGCCGCACCTCGGCCAGGCTGCCTTCGGTAATCGGCGTGCCCGCGATGCAGACCGCACCGGCACTGGCACGCAGCACCCCGTTGAGGTGCAGCAGCAGCGTCGATTTGCCAGCGCCATTGGCCCCGATGATGGCCACCGATTCGCCTGCGTGGATGCAAAAGCTCAAACCCCGCAAGGCCTCGCGGCCATCGGGGTAGGCGTAGCACAAGTCCCGCGTTTCGATCAGGGGCGTGTTCACTGCAGTTGCCCCAGCAGCAAGCGGCCCAGCAGGTGGGGCAAGTCCAGCGTTCGCGCCAGACCAAAGCTGGCCCAGCACAGGGCCACAAAGAGCAGATCGGCGCTGCGCCAGTGCAGGGCTTGTGGCGGGCGCATTGCGCCGTCAAACCCGCGCGAGGCCATGGCCTGGTAGATGCGCTGGGCACGCTCAAAGGAGCGCAGCAGCAAGTGCCCCAGCAGCGTGGCATACACCGGCAGGCTCAGCGCGCGCGCACTGCCGCCGCGCAGTTCGCGCGCCAGGTTCATGCGTGCGGCTTCTGCGGAGAGCACCGTTGCGTAGCGGTGCATCAGCAGCAGTTGGGTGGTGAAGACGCCGGGCACACCCATGCGCGCCAAGCCGGTACACAGCGGATGCAGCCCGGTGCCCGCCAGCAGCAGCACGGCCACTGCCACCGTGAGGGCAAAGCGCGTCAGGATCGAGGCAAACGACACCCAGCCGCCACTGACCGAAGTGCCCCAGAGTTGCAGCATGGGCGTGTGGTCGAGCAGGGGGTTGAAGATGCCAACCATCACGGCAAAGGGCGCTGCGATCCAGACCTTGCGCGCCACCACGCGCCAGGGGATGTCGCCCAGCACCGCCAGAACCACCGGGAACGCAGCAAACGGCAGCAAGGCCGCCACGGAATAACGGTCAAACGACACCACCGCGACGATGAAGCCCAGGGTAGCCAGAATCTTGGCGCGCGGATCAAGCGCCGTGAGTGCGGTACGCCGCGTTGCCAGCGCCTCTAGCGAGGCAAAGTCCTCCAGGGCTGCGGCGATGCGGCTCACATGCAGGCGGCGAAGTGGGGGCTAGCGCTCAGCGCCGGACACGGCGCGCCTGCTGCGCCAGCGCATCAGGTAGGCCAGTAGCGACACCAGTGCCAGGGTGGCAGCACCGCCCACAACACCGGCCAGCGAGGTGGTCGCGTCCACCGCGGGCCAGGCGGGTGCGGCGGCATTGTTGGGCGCATCTGCGGTGGCGAGGCGGTAGTCGGGAAACACCGCCACCCTCTTTTGCACGTCAGCCAGTTCGCGGTGCAAGGCGGTGACTGGTGCGGTGGGTACTGCTGCGCCTGCAATGCGCGCGATCGACCACTCCAGGCCATCGGGTTGCGTGGACGCAAACCAGGAGAACACGCCTGCAGTCAACGCGGCCAGCACAACGGTAGTGGCCAACCAGCGCGTGGCCAAGGCGGGTCGGGCGTTGGCGGGGGATGGTTTGGCCGCGAGCAGGTCCGGCCGTGCCTGGTGCACAAACGCCACCAGCGCGGCCGTGGCCAGCCCCTCCATCAAACCAATGGCGAGGTGGATCGGTTGCATCAGCCACAAGAAGCTGGCAAGCGGCAGGTTGCTGATGCCCGAGAGTTGTGTCTCCAGCACCACGCCCAGTGCGCCGAGTTGCGAGCCGACCACCGTGGAGAGCACCGTGATGGCTACCAGTTGGCGGCGCGATGCCGCCGCCCCCGCGCGCCGGCGCAGTGGCCGGTAGATCAGCGCGTAGCCCACGAAGCAGGGAAACACGCCCACGTTCACGATATTGGCACCCAGCGCGAGCAGCCCGCCATCGGCAAAAAACAGCGCCTGCACCGTCAGCACCGAGGCCATCACCACCAAGGCGGCGTGCGGCCCCAGCAGCACCGACAACAGCAGCGCGCCTCCGATATGGCCGCTCGAACCCGTGCCCGGGATGGTGAAGTTGATCATCATCGCGGCAAACACAAAGGCACCCAGCACCCCCATGCGCGCCACCAGATCCTCGCGCCCATCCGAGCGTACCTTGCGCGCGCACCGGGCAAGCACTGCCGCGCATCCCGCCCAGAGCGTGACCCCGACAGCGGGTGACAACAATGCGTCAGCCATGTGCATCTGAATTCCCTCGGTTGTTGGATTAAGAACAATCAGGAAAACATCTTAACTGCGAATCGGCGCTGCGCGCAAGGGTGATTTCCAGACAATCGTTTGCAGGCAAGCTCCAACAAAATGCACAAGCCCGAGCGGGCTTAGCGCACAAACAGGGCGGCGGCTTGGCGGCTGCGGGCTTCGATGCGGCCAAACAGGCGGTGCGAGTCGTCGCCCCACTGCAGGCCCAGCGTGGCGCAACTGGCGGCAGAAATCCGGGTGACGCGGGAATTCGCACTGTGGGTCAGATCGAGCGCGTTGCTCAGTACCTCGGCAACGTGTACCACCGCGGCCAGCGGTTGCGCCGCTACGCCTTCGGGCGTGTGGTGGTGGACGATGGCACTGGTAATCGGCTCGCTCAGGCCCCAGCTTTGTGCCAGCCAGCCGCCGATGGTGCCGTGGTCGATGCCAAGCGCTTCACGCTCGGTAACCACCGTCTCCACGCCTTGGCGCACGGCTTCGCTCATGGCATGGTCGAATGCCGATGGTTCAAAGCGCTGCAGCCAGAGCTGGCCGACATCGTGCAGCAGTCCGGCTATCAGTGCCGTATCCACACTCAGCGTGGCTTGCGTCCAGTGCGCCAGTTCCACACTGCACACCCCTACTGCGACGCTGTGGCGCCAGAAGTAGTCGTGCGTGCCTGGCGGCTGAAGGCCCTCAAACACCTTGGACAGGCTCATCACAATCGCCGCCTCGCGCACGCGCGCCAGGCCGATCAGCGAGATCGCGGTGAAGATGTCGTTGATGCGCGCGCCGCCATAGCGGCTGGTGCCGGCCTTGTTGGCCATCGACAGCACATGGCCTGCCACCACAGGGTCGTGCTCGATGTACGACACCAGGGCGTTGAGGTTGGCGTCGGGGTCTTCCAGGGTGGAGAGAATTCTCTCAATCACCAGTGGAAAGGTCGGCAGGTCGGCACTCTTGACGATGACGTGGTCGCGCGTGATTGGCATGGTGGTTACGCGCTGCGGTAGGTCAGCACCTGGTTGAACAGGGCAGCGGTGACCGTGTCAGACAGGTCGGCGTGCTCAAACGTGTCGAGCACGCGCTTGGCTACCTGGGAGACTTCCAGCGCCACTTCTTCGGCGCGGCGCACGTCGGGCACGGTGATGCACACCAGTTCGACCTGGTGCGCAATGAGTTGCTGCAGGTTTTCTTGCGACAGGGTGTGGCCGGTGGGCAGGATGTTGCGCAGGTGGCGGTCCTGCGCCGGCTCGGCCAGAACCATTCCCTGGGTTGCCTCAAAGGTGGGCAGGTAGCGGATTCGGTTTCGCATGGGCGCGGGATTCAGGGCGGCACCGCAGCCTGGTCGAGGTGGGTATTGATGATGCTTGAAATCAGTTCGATCTGCACCATCACCTTGGCCGATAGCTCCTTTCGCGTGCTTTCGTCAAAACCCTCGCCGTGCATCAATTCGGTAAAGCCGTACACGCTGGTCAGCGGTTCGCGCAGCAGCTCGGCCACGCGCGAGAGCTTCTGGTCGATGGTCTCCTGGGCCACGGCGTCCGAGAGGTAGTGCACCGCGCGCACGCCGCTGGTGCCCACTTCCACCCGCCGGTGGTTGAGCATGGAGAGTTCGAGCTTGGCTTGCAGCACCGACTCCGCCTGCCCAAGCAGTTCGCCGTGTGCGATGCCGGTGCATTTGTGAAAAGCGGGGTTGATCGCGCAGATCACCCCTGCCGCGTCCACCACCGCCATGCCCCAAGGGGCGTGCATCCAGCCCGCACTCAGGGCACGCAGCACGTCTTCAGCGGTCGCGTTTTGGCCGATGTAGGCGAGGGAATTGGATTGCATGGCTTGGGTGCTGCCGCTCATGATGGGCTCTCCTCGGTTTCCAGGGCTTTGCGCAGGTGGGTGACCAAGGCGTTGGGGCTGAAGGGCTTGACAAAGTAGGCGTTGGCACCCAGCGCCAGCCCGAGTTCGCGGTCAGCCACCTGGCCGCAGGCGGTGACCAGCACCACATGGATGTCCTTGAGCGCGGGGTCGTCCTTGATGCGTTCGCACAGTTGGAAGCCGTTCATGCTGCCGGGCATCATGACGTCGAGCACAATGCCGTCGGGCCGGTCGGCAAGAATGTGTTCGTAGGCGGCATCGGCACTGTCCACTTCGTCCAGGGCAAAGCAACGAAACAGCGTAAGCCGCAGCATTTCGCGAATCATCGCGTTGTCATCCACGATCAATATCTTCTTCATAGGCTACTCCACCATTGAGGCTGCGCTTGATTACGAGCGTCCTGTCTCGGTTTGTCGAAACTCCAAATGGACCATAAACCGCATTTTCGTCACTGCGAGCGTAGCGCGGCAGTCCATGCATCCGCAAGTCATGGATTGCTTCACTTCGTTCGCAATGACGGGGCGGTTCATGGAGTGACCGGCATCCACAAGGTCACCATGGTACCTTCTCCCGGGCGGCTGGTGATATCTATCTTGCCGCCGTGCAGTTCAATAATTTCCTTGACAATGCTCATTCCCAGCCCGGTTCCGGGGATTTTTCCGGAAGTATCGGCCCGGTAAAAGCGTTCAAACACGCGTGCAAGCTGCTCGGGCGTCATGCCAATGCCGTGGTCGCGGATGCAAATGCCGATGCGCGGATCATCCGTCTGCGCGCTCTGGTTGATCAGCGTGAGCTCTACCGCGCCGCCCTGGGGTGAGTACTTGTAGGCGTTGGAGAGTACGTTGCTCACAGCCTGGATCAGCTTGCCGCGATCGGCCCGGATGCGCAGCGCCCCTTCTGCGCCCACTTGAAGCGACACGGCGCGCCCGGCGGGTGCCTTGTATCCATCGATCACGTCGGCCAGCAAGTGCCCCAATTCAATATCGCTCAGGTTGAAATCCTTGCCGCGCCGGTCTTCAATGCGCGCCAGGTCGAGCAACTCGTTGAGGATGGTGACCATCAGGCCCGATTGCCTGTGGATGATCTGGATGTATTCCATGCGCTCCTCGGCGCTGAAGTCGAACGACATCAGCAACTCGGCAAAACCAAAGATGCTCGACATCGGGGTGCGCAACTCGTGCGCAGCGGTGGCGAGGAATTCGGTCTTGATGCGGTCCACTTCCACTTCGTGCGTGATGTCGCGGAAATACAGGATCTGCGACACCGTCTCGGCGTTGGACAGGCGCAGCTGCACTTCCAGCATGCGGTGGCTGGCCGTGAGTTCAAACAGATGGCGCTTGCCGCTGGCTTCGCCTTGCGCACTGTCGTCGTCATTCAACTGGAACTTGCTGCTTGCGCGCAGCGCAGCAATCGTCGGGAAACTGGCCGTGGGCGGGCACATCTGGGACAGGCGTTGCGAAAACGCGGCTTCGTCCAGACCGATCAGTTCGGACTCGACCAGTCCGGTCATGCGCAGAAACGCGGGGCTGACCGACTTGACCTTGAGCGCGCGGTCAAACGACACAAAGCCGTCGGGGCTGAGCAGGAAGATGGCGTTGAGCTGCTCGGTGCGGTCCAGAATCTGCGCTTGCGTTGCCTTGCGCTCCGAAATGTCGGCCAGCGATCCAGCCATGCGGATTGGCTTTCCTGTCTCGTTGAACAAGGCCTGGCCCCGGTCGTACACCCATTTGTAGCTTGTGTCCTTGCAGCGCAGGCGGTACTCACTCTGGTAGTGCTGCGAGAGGCCCTCCAGATGGCGCTGCAAGTCGGCGATGACGCGCTCACGGTCTTCGGGGTGAATGCGCGTGCTCCACTCCTCAAAGTCGTTGCTCAGTTCCTCGACTTCGTAGCCCAGCATGGACTTCCAGCGATCCGAGAAGTACACGGTCTCGGCCTGGATGTCCCAGTCCCAAATGCCGTCATTGGAACCTGTGACCGCCAGGCTCCAGCGCTGCTCGCTCGCGGCCAGGGCGCGGACCATCTGCTTGCGCTCGGTGATGTCGCGCGCAAAGCCCACGGTGCCGAGCAAGCCGCCATCGTCGCCGATCACCGGCTTCTTGAATACTTCCGACCAGCGCGGACCCTGGCTGCCAATGCGTGACTCTTCCAGCAGCAAGTCCTTGCGGGAGTCCATCACCTCCTGGTCGTTGGAGCGGTAGCGCTGCGCCTTTTCCAACGGGCAAATGTCAAAGTCGGTCAACCCCGTGATCTGCTCGGGATCGGAATAACCGTAGGAGTTGGCAAACACCTTGTTGACCGCCAGGAACCGGCCCTCGGTGTCCTTGAGCCAGAACTGGAACGGCAAGTTGTCCAGCGTGGCGCGCTGGTAGAGGATGCGCTGACGCAACTGCGTCGTGGTGCGCTTGAGGTTGGTAATTTCGACCCGGTTGCCTACGATGTAGCCGCTGGGGGTGCGGTACTCGATGATCATCAGCCAGCGGCCGTCGCCCAACTCCTGTTGCAGTACCTCGCCATGGGCGTTCTGGTGTTGTTCCACACGGCCCTTGACCCACTCGTCCACCCGCCCCAGTGCCTCAAGGTACTGCCCGCGCTCGGCTCCCTTGCGCACGATCTCTTCAAACGTGGCGCCCGGAACAATCAGGTCGCGGCTGGCCTCGTACATGTTCAGATAGGCTTCGTTGCACAGCACCAGACGGTCTTGCTGGTCGTAGATCGTGAAGCCCTGCGCCACATTGCTCACCGCTTCGTGCAGCAGGTTGCGCGCGCCCTCGGCCAACTCTTGTGCCGCCTTGCTGCGCTCGTTGGCCTGCACCAGGGCGCTTTCGGTGGACTGGCGCCGCGAGCGCATGGCGTCAAAGGCGCGAATCAGGTAGCCCACCTCGTCGTCCTTGGGCGTTGGGAGCACGGCGGCAAAGTCATCCTGCGCCAGGCGGTTGGCCACTTCGGCCAACTGGCGCAGCGGGCGCACGATCAAGCGGTTTTGCAGCCACAGGAACAGGCCCACGGTGAGCATCACCATCACCAGCAGGCTCGCTTCCAGCCCCCAGATCTTGCGTGCCTCGGCTTGCAGCACGGCAGTGGGATCGGTGGCCACGCGCAGACGGCCCAGCGCGGTGTCCTGGTAGCGCAGCGCTACTTCAAGCCAGATCAGGTGCTCGGCCTCGGACGCATCGCGGTTCTCCACCGGAAACAGGCGCCGCCCCTGGGGGTCGTACAACGCAATGTCAACCCACTGCGGAAAGTCTTTTGCCGTCTGCGTCAGCGTCGCGTGCACCTGCACCAGGTCTTCGCTCAGCAAAAGACCGGTCAGGGCCGGCGTGAGCACCGCCAGCATCGACTCCTGCGTGCGCCGGAATTCGTGGCGCGCATCATCCAACCGCGAGGGCAGCCAGATAAAGTGCAACCCCAGCGCAAACAGCAGCATCGCCGCGAAAAACGGCGCCAGCAACTTTTGTTGCAAACTGGCGGACGACTTAGTTCGGGACATAGTACTTTTCAAGTCCCATGCGGCGCAGCGGCGCGTAGTCGTCGGCGCTGGCGCGGCCGACCTGGTCAAACGGAACGCGCAGCAGCAGGGCGTGCCCGTCTTTTGACTCGCCCAGGGCGACCAGGGCCGCACGTACCTGGTCGCGCAGCGCCGCACTGAGTTGTCGGTTGGCTGCCAACGGGTGCGATGCGACCGCATTGGTCTTGTAGATCACGCGCAGTTGCTTGCGTACCGCCGCCGGTTGGTCTTCCAGGGTTTGCAGCACGCCGCCACCGGCATCGGCCTGGCCCAAGGCCACGTTCAGGTACACCGAGGTGTGGGTTTTGACGTAGCGTGCCTGCACGTTTACGCCCGCCTGGTCGAGATGGGCGCGCGTCATGAGCGAAGCTGCCAGTGCATTGGGTGCCGGAAAGTCCACGGTCTTGCCCTTGAGGTCGGAGAGCTCGTTAAAGGCGCTGTCCTTGCGCACCACAATGATTCCTTCCAGCGGAGTCTGCACATCGCGCACCAGCGGCACGTAGTTGTTGCTGGCCACCAGCCACTGGTAGGGGTTGAGGTAAACAAAGTCAAATTCCTGCTGGCTCACGCGTTTTTCAAATTCCGGGATATTGGGCGAGCCCACCAGTTGAAAGTGCAGGCCCGTGGCAGTTTGCAACTGCGCCAGGATCGGGGTCCAGATGTCGTAGGTGGTTCGGCTGTCAAACTGCGGCACCACGCCCACTTTGTAAACCGCAGCGTCTTGCGCCTGCGCCGTGCCCAGCAGCGCGCACAGCAGCAGCGCCAGGCTGGCGCACCAGCGTGCAAGCCAGCGGCAGGAGTGCAGGGAAATGCTGTCGGTCAACGTGTTCATGGTGTTTTTAGCTTGGGGCGCGCTGCTGGCGCACCTGCGTCTGCGCCGTCAGACGTGGATGCGAAAGGTATTTCCTCCAGCAGCTTTGGCATGGTACATGGCGGCGTCGGCATGCGTCAGAAGGCTGACTTCATCCTCACCGTGACGAGGGAATTCGGCGCAGCCGATGCTGCAGCCCACCACCAAGGTCACGCCGACCGAATACATTGGCTGGCCGATGGCGCGAATCGCTTTATCGCAAAACGCGGCGATGTTCTCGTCACCCTTGAGCGAGCGCGCGATGATCACAAACTCGTCGCCCCCGAGGCGTGCCACGGTGTCGGAATCGCGCACCGCGGCAAGCAGCCGCCGGGCCACGGTTTGCAAAACATGGTCGCCCTGCGGATGGCCCTGGCTGTCGTTGACTCTCTTGAAGCCGTCGAGGTCGATAAAGATCAGCGTGAAGCTGTCATCGGGTCGGCGCGACAGCGTCAGCATTGGCGCGAGCCGATCGAGAAACAGGCGCCGGTTGGGCAGGCCGGTCAGTGCGTCGTAATGGGCGAGTTGGTGCAGGCCCTCAAAACGGGACTCCAACACTGCTTGTCGAGCCAGAAGTTGCTGCAAGTCTTCGGCATAGCGCAGCAACTGCTCCTGCAGCATGCTGTCGCTGGCTTCCTGGTCTTTGTCCATGGGCTATCGCGATGCATCGCCGCCGAGTTCACCCAGCATGCTGGTCGACGCCTGGGTACGGTACACGTTGGGCGGGAGCGACTGCGCCAAACGTTGCCGCTTTTTGGAGGTAACGGCGCTCAGGTCGTGGAGCACAGCCTGGTACTGCAGAACCCGTCCTTGGGCATCCTTGGCGGCTTTGATGACCATCCATTGTGAATAGATGTCACCGCTCTTGCGCCGATTGAACACGTGGCCTTGCCAGGCACCGGTGTCGTGCAACTCTTGCCAGAAATCCCGGTAAAAGTCGTCGTCCTGCAAGCCTGAGTGCAAAAAGCTGGGGTTTTTCCCAATGGCTTCGTCGGCGCTGTAGCCGGTAATGTGGGCGAATCCGGCGTTGACCGCCACAATGATTCCGCTTGCGTTGGTGGTCATGGCGGCCTGCTCGTTGCGGTCGAGCGCGGCCAGCGCCTCATCTATAGGCAAGGCGGGCTCCAAAGCATCAGGATCGGGGCGCAGCACCCAGTGCAACTGGCGCGCGCCGCTTTTGTCGCTGCTGACACGCTGCACCGTGGCCGGGATCGATGGGGTAGCTGTTGCCTGGCTGAGCAAAGCCACGCTGCAGGGCTGGGCTTGCTCGGCTTGCGCAGGAGCGAGCAGCGCCAGCAACTGCGCGTGGCTGGAATCTGCCACCCATTGTTCCAGCAGGCTGCCTTGGAGTTGATCCAGCGGCGCAAGAAGGCACGCGCTGGGACTGGCCTGGACGATGTGCCCAGCGCTGTCGGTAATGAGGTGAATATCGTGCGCCGTGCGCACCTGCTCCAGCAGTTCAATCTGGTTTTCCATCAGGCTGGCGTAGGCGTGGCGCAGACGTTCATAGCGGGTTTCCAGCGAGCCATATTGGTCGATCACCTGCTCGATGACCGGATGCAACTGGTCCGTCGTCTCGCTGGCCGTTGGGTCGGCGAGCGGCATGATGCCCGAGCCGCCTTGGCTTTCAGCCACGAAGAATGTCCTTGGCCAGGGTTTCCTGGATGCAACTGGTGAGTTGCAGCGGGCTGAAGGGTTTGACGAAATAGGCGTCGGCACCGCGCTGCATACCTACCTCGGTATCGCGCACTTGTCCGCGCGCGGTCACCATGATGATGCGCACAGCGTTGAGTTGGGGGTCGGCGCGCACCGCGTCCAGCACATCGAGGCCATCGAGTTCGCCCGGCATCATGACGTCCAGAACGATCAGGTCGGGGCGCTCGTCACGGGCGAGTTGCAGGGCGCTGGCACCATCTTCGGCTTCGAGGATGTCGAAGGTTTTGCCCAGCGTGACGCGCATCAGGCGGCGGATGTCAGCGTGGTCATCAACGAGAAGAATTTTGCTCATGGGATATAGCTCCTTTTACTCTTATATCGGTTGGGGCACCAGCTTTTGTGCCAGTGCCTGCAATTCAGGGAAGGGGATGGGTTTGCAAAGAATCGGAATGCCCTCGGGCACGCCGCCACGGCTCTTGATTTCAGCGGCGTCCAGACCCGAAACCACGATCACCGCCGTGTTGGCGAGTTCGGGTGTGCTGCGGATGGTTTGCAGCATCCGAAACCCGTCGATGTCGGGCATGTTCAGATCGAGCACCAGCAGGTCGGGCTTGGAGTGGCCCATGATGATCAAGGCTTCGTAGCCGTCACCGGCGGTGGTCACGCGCGGGCGCATCGGCCAGCGCGAGAGATTGACTTCGTAGAGTTTGCGCAAGATGGCGTTGTCCTCAGCCACCAGAATGTTGAAGGAGGGCGGTGCTGGTTGCGTGCTGGCGGCCTGGTCGCTGCTGCCCGCGGTGCCCACTTTGCGTACCCGGTGGCCCTTGGGGCTGTGCAACAGGCGCTCCACCGAAGTACGGTTGATGCGCCGGTGCCCGCCGCCGGTTTTCCACGCTTCGAGTACACCGGCTTCAGCCCACAACTGCACCGTGCGCAGCGAGACGCCAAGCAACTTGGCGGCCTCTGCCGATGTGCAAAATGTCTTGAGAACTTTGGGGGTGCTGCGCATGGGCTTCGATTTTGCAGCAGCACCGGCAGGAAATGGGGCCGATACGTGTTGTCATTTATGGGCAAATTGTATCAAAGAGTATCATTTTTGAGTGGCATTTTTGGCCGCTGCGTAACCCCAAGACGCTATATAAATAATAGCTGTACAGCCTTGTAACGTGCGGTTTATTCAGGATTAAAAGCGCTTTTGCAAGTCCGAGCCCCGATCAGAATCGGGCCTTGAGCCAAGTTTGCGCGGTTTGCTGCACCTACTGCTAAACGCTAAGATTTGCCAGCATTTCCCAATAAGCACCAAACCAATAGCACCCTATGTCCGACGGAGTGATCGAAAAGTCGTTTTGCACCACACGGGAAGCTGCGTCCCTGTTGGGCGTGTCGGTGGGCACGGTGCAACTTTGGGTGGAGTCCGGCTTGCTGCAGGCCTGGAAGACCAACGGAGGACACCGCCGTGTAATGCGCGATTCGATCGACCGGTTGGTGCGCAAGAGTCCGTCGATGCAGTCGCAGTCGGGTCCGGCGGGGCTGCCGATACGAAGGTTCAGCGTAATGGTGGTGGAAGATGACAACAGTTTGTTGCGTCTGTACCAGGCCAACATTTCGCGCTGGCCGATGCAGCCCGAATTGAATTGTTTTGAAAGCGCAGTGATGGCGCTGTTGGCGATGGGTAACCGTTGCCCGGATTTGCTGATTGCTGATCTGAATATGCCTGGCATGGACGGCTTTCATATGCTGCGTGAATTGCGCAAGAGCTTTGAAGCCGACAAGACCGCGATTGTGGTGGTTACCGGGCTGGAGCCCGATGAAATTGCCCGTCGTGGCGGACTGCCCGCAGATGTGCAAGTCATGCCCAAGCCGGTTGCGTATGACCAACTGCTTGCCCTGGCCACGCGTCTGGCGCGCCAGCGCCATGCGCTTAACCCCCTGCTTGCCGCGTAGTGAAGCGTTGAACACCGACCATGGCACAAGTACTCATCGTGGACGACCAGTCCGACATCCGACGCTTGCTCAAAATCAGCCTGGGCAAGGCGTGCGAAATTCTCGAGAGTGAAGACGGCACGAGCGCGCTGGAGATGATTCGCCACCACCGACCCAAGGTGGTGCTGCTCGACATCATGATGCCGGGCGAACTCAACGGCTTGCAGGTGCTGCAGGCGGCCAAGGCCGATCCGCATACGCGCGATGTGGTGATCGGCATCATGTCGGCGCGCGGTGAATCCACCGATTTTGAAGCCGCCGACGCCTTGGGCGCAGACGCCTATTTCGTCAAGCCCTTCAGCCCGATTCAGGTGGTGTCCTGGGTGCGCGAGCAGATCGAATAGCCCTTGCAGCAAAGTACCCACGCCATGCCCGACTCCAACACTCCATCGCGCGCGCAACGGCGCACCCTGGTACTGGTGTGGCTGGCGGCCATGTGCCTGATCGCGCTCGCCTGGTGGCATGTGCTTACGACGATTGCCGAGAGCAAGGCGCGTGAACTGACGGTGGCGCAGACCGAATTGGCCAACCTCACGCGCGTCAGCCAGGAGCACGCGATCCGCACCTTTCGCGGCGCCGATCAGGTTATCCGGTTTATCCAGGCGCGCTATCTGGAGGTGGGCCCCAAGCTCGACCTGGCGGCGCTGGTGCGCCAGGGCGTGATCGACGCCGAAATCTTTCCGCAAGTGGGCGTGATCGACGCCAAGGGTATGTACGCCGTGTCCAATATCGTGTTGAAGGCCCCGCTGGATTTGTCGGACCGCGAGCACTTCAAGGTACACGTGGCCGCAGACACCGGTCAGCTGTTCATCTCCAAGCCCATTATTGGCCGCGCCAGCGGCAAATGGTCGGTCCAGTTGACGCGGCGCATCAACCGAGCCAATGGCGAGTTTGCCGGGGTGGTGGTGGTCTCGATCGACCCCGGCTACTTCACCCGCTTCTACGGAGAGTTGCAGTTGGGCAGCGGTGCATTGGCGGCGCTCTACGGCGTGGACGGCATTGCCCGCGCGCGCATGGTGGGCACCATGGAAGAATTTGGTACCGACGCTTCGGGCGGACCGATCATCCAGCGACTGCAAAAGGGCGAGTTGGAGGGTACCCAGACCAGTGCTTCCAAGGTCGATGGCGTCGAGCGCATTTACCACTTCCGCAAGATTCCGCAGTACCCGTTAGCGGTGTTCATGGGCAAGGAGTTGTCGCAGGTCCTGACCAACCACAACCATGCGCGTGAAGACCTGTTGCGCCAGGTCGTGATGCTCACGCTGTTGGTGCTGACGCTAGCGGCTGTGATCACGCGCTATCTGATGCAGGTCACGCGCGCGCTTGAAGTGCAGCGTCTGGCGCGCAATGCGTTGCAAAAGCAGGCCGGGCAACTGAACGAAATTTTTGAACTCAGCCCGGACGGATTCGTTTCGTTCGGAGTGGACAAGCGCATCAACTACGTCAGCCCGGCGTTTGCCCGCATGACCGACCAGGGGGCGACCCCGTTGGTAGGACTGGACGAGCACGGGTTTTCGCATTGGCTTAACAGCTTGTGCGAAGCGGGAACCAGTTTTGACGGACTCTCCGGGTTGCGCGGTGCAGCAGACGCGGCCCATGAAGGCGACAAGCACGCAGAGACGGATGCCAAGACCATCACGCTCAAAGGCAACAAGGTGCTGCAGTTGGCGCTGCGCAGCAGTGCGTCGGCCACGGTGTCGCAGGTGCTGCACCTGCGCGACGTGACGCGCGAGTTTGAAATCGACCAAATCAAGAGCGAGTTTCTGTCCACGGCAGCGCACGAGTTGCGCACGCCCATGGCCAGCATCCTGGGGTTCTCTGAGTTACTGATCACCCAACCCTTTGATGAGGACCAGAAGCGCGAGTTTCTGGACATCATCTACAGGCAGTCGATTGCGGTGGCGGCCATTCTGGATGAGTTGCTCGATCTGGCGCGGATCGAGTCGCGCCGGGGCAAAGACTTTACGTTGACGCGCTTTGACCTCAACGAACTGGTGTCGCAAACGGTGGGTTCGTACCTGTGTCCGCAAGGGCGCGAGCTGCCCGTGGTGGTGCCAGCCGCGCAGCCGCAGTGGTTGTTGGGCGACGCGGGCAAGTTGCGCCAAGCCATTTTGAACGTGCTCTCCAATGCCTACAAGTATTCGCCCCAGGGCGGGCCGGTTCGCATCGAGGTGGACGCGCTACTGGTGCGCGGTCAATTGCCGCAAGCACGAATTCGCGTGACCGACCGGGGCATCGGCATGACGCCCGAGCAAACGAGCAAGGTGTGGGACCGCTTTTACCGGGTCGATACCTCGGGGCGCTTCCCCGGCACCGGCCTGGGCATGAGCATCGTCAAGGAAATTGTCGGCTTGCACCACGGCAGCGTGTCGATTTCCAGCGCGCTCGGGCAAGGTACCTGCGTCAGCCTGTGCCTGCCGGTGGATTCCTCCAAGGCTTGAACCAGCGCAGGCCTCGAACCACCATGCGATTCATCCCCAACTTCGGCGTGCTGCGCATCAGCATCATCACCATGATGCTGATGACCGTGCTGCTGGTGGGGCTGGGCATGTATGCCATTCAGACCTCCAACCAGCACCAGTCGCATATCAGTCTGGCCAATCACCAGCGTGTGCTGCTGCAGCGCATGCATGGCAGCTTGCTGCAGATGACCTTGCCCCGTTCCACTGCTCCCGCTAGCGCCCCACTGCAAAAGCAACTGACTGAGGCGGCGAACCAGTTCAACACCGTGCTGAAAGGATTTGCCGCCGGCTACGCGGGTCCCGATGGCCTGGGTGATACGGTGGAACTGCCGCCACTCAAAAAAAAGCCGGAGCTTGCCAGTGTGCTGGCGCGCAGCGAGCAACTGTGGCAAACCTACTATCCCCTGGTGCAGGCAGTGGGTTCGAGCCAGACTGTGTCGCCCCAGGCGATTGACCAAGCGTTGCAATTCTCTGATCAGCGCACCGACGAACTGCTGGGGATGATCGACGAGATCACGATGTTCATGGTGCAACATAACCATGACGAATTGCAACGCCTGCGCTGGCTGCAAAGGGCGGTGGCGGCTATGGTTCTAATGCTGGGGGTGATTGCCCTGGTAGTCAAACACAAGGGCAAACTTCTGGAGAACCAGGAGTTGCAGCGCCTGGAGGCTGAGTCGCAGTTTCTGGACAGCGAACTGGTGCAAACGCGCCAGCAGTTGCGCGACCTGATGGTGGTCAGCCCCGACCTGGTGTGGAGCAAGGACGAAAACGGCGTGTACCTGAGCTGCAACCGTTCCTACGAAGTCTTCAAAGGTCGTGCTGCCGACAGCCTGACCGGCCGCAACGAAATCGACCTTTACGAAGCCCAGCAGACCCAAGCCGAGCGCACGCGTGACGAGAAGCTGATGGCCGAAGGCCAGTCGATTCACACCGAAGTGCGCCTGACCTCGGCCGCCAACGCTCAGGTGGGCTTGTTCGAGATTGTGCGCACGCCTTTGCGCCGTGCCGACGGAGGCCGCGCGGGCGTGCAAACCGTGGCGCGCGACATCACGCTACGGCGCCAGACCGAAGTGCAACTGGTGGCTATGCACGAGCGGCTGCGCCTGTTCGAAAAGTGCGTTGCCAGTCTCAACGACGCGGTTCTGATAACCGAGGCCGAGCCGCGTCAGCAGCCGGGCCCGCGCATCGTGTTTGTCAACGACGCCTTTACGCGCATGAGCGGCTACACCCAGGACGAAGTGCTGGGCATGACGCCGCGCATTCTGCAGGGGCCGCGCACGGATCGTGGCGAGCTCGATCGCATACACCAGACGCTGGAGAACTGGCAGTCCGGGCGCTTTGAGGTTGTCAACTACGCCAAGGACGGGCGCGAATTCTGGGTCGAACTGGTGATCTCCCCGATTGCCGACGGCAGCAATGGCGACTGGTACACGCACTGGGTCTCGGTGCAGCGCGAGATCACGCAGCGCAAGCAAAGCGAGTCCGAAATTGCCCAGCTCTACGACCGGGCGCTGGAGTCGTCGCGGCTCAATTCGCAATTCCTCTCGGTGGTGGACCGCGAAGTTCGCACACCTATCAACGGTATTGCCGACATGGCGCAAAAGCTGGCGCAAACCACGCTCACCCTCCAGCAGCAAGAGTACGCCAGCGCCGTGGCTCAGTCGGCACAAGACCTGGCGGTGATCGTCAATGACATTCTGGATTTATCCAAGCTTGCGGCCGGGCGCCTGAGCATCGAGATTGAAGCGTTCGCATTGCAGCCCATGGTGCAAGCCTGCATGGCCCGGTTGCAGTCCAAAGCGCAGCGCAAGCATCTGCAACTGCTGTTGGAGCTTGACCCCGCCCTGCCGCAAACCGTGCTGGGTGACGCCAATCGCGTGCGCCAGGTCCTGTTCAACCTGCTCGACAACGCGCTCAACTTCACCGGCGCGGGCAGCGTGCAACTCGCGCTGCGCGTGGTGCAAGACGGTGCCGGGGTGCAGTGGCTGCGCTTTGAAGTGCGCGATACCGGTGTCGGTCTCTCGGCCGCTGCGCAAACGCATTTGTTCCTGAGCGCTCACCCGATCCATGGGCTAGCACCCGAAACAGCGCATTCGGTTGGTCTGGGCCTGGCCCTGTGCAAGCAGTTGGTGACCTTGATGCAAGGCAGCATTGGGGTGAGCAGTGAGGAAGGTCGGGGCTCGACCTTCTGGTTTGAACTGGCCTTGGCAACGCCAGCGGCAGCGCCCACTTTGAATATTGATTGAGGCTTTCCCCATGCAACGTTTTCTGGACCGCATCGAACGGCTCAACATCAGCACCAAGCTGGCCATCGGGCTGGGTTCCATGCTGCTGGTGGTGGTGCTCATTGGCGTGCAGTCGCTCTACAGCGCACGTAAGCAAAGCGCAGAAATCCGGCGCATGTACGACATCGAGCTGCAAGGCGTCTCCATGATCAAGGAGGCCGCCACGCACTTCATGGAGACCGGGCGCTCGCTGCGCCAGATGGCGCTCGCCCCGGACTCCGCCAGCCGTGCCCAGGCACTGTCGACGCTCAACGACGCACGCGATCGTTTGCAGCGCGCACTGGCGGCGAGTGACAAGCTGTTTGTGCGCAGCGAAGGCAGGCACCTGCTGTTTGAAGTCGACCAGATGGTGACGCGTTACTTGAACAATGTGGACCACACCGTGTTCCTGATCGCTCGTGACACGCGCTTTCACAGTGATGCTGTCGCGCAGTTTTTGGTAAGTGCCGAAAACCTGGCGGCCTTTGATGCGGCCGACCGCTTGATGGTCGCGCTGGTGCGCCACAAGGAGGACGCCGCTGGCGTGGCGGCAAAAGAGTCCGAAGCGTACTCGGTGGAGATCGAATGGTGGTCGGTGGTGCTGATGCTTTCCGGGCTGGTGATGGTGCTGATGGTGGGCACGGTGGTGGCTGCATCGGTGCGCAACCCGTCCGAGCGTTTGCGCCAGAGCATTGAACGCCTGGCTGCGGGAAAACTCGACATAGAAGTACCCGATACCGATTACCCCAATGAAGTGGGTGCAGTGGCGCGCGCGCTCAAGGTGCTGCAGGACGTGGCCCGCAAGGCCGAGCGCATGCGCTGGGTGAGCGAGCGCACCGCCGAAATTTCTGCGCGCGTGCAGGCGATCGAGAAGTTTGATGTGTTTGCCAACGTGCTGATGGAGCAGCTCACGCCCATGTCCGACGCCCATACCGGTTTGCTCTATGTGTACGACCAGCCACGGCGCAGGTTTGTGTTTCAGGGTGGTTGGGGCACGAGCGACCCGGAAATGGTGCTATCCGGGTTTGATTCGAACGACGGATTGCTGGGCCAGTGCGCCACCGACGGCAAACCGATTCTGGTGACCAACCCACCGACCGACGGGCTGCGGATTCAGTCGGCGCTGCTTGATGCCACGCCGACCTGGGTGCGTATTCTGCCGGTGATGGCCCCCACCGGCGGCGCGGCGCTGGGGGTGATCGAATTGGCCAGCGTGGCACCGCTCTCCCAGCGCCAGGACGATCTGCTTGGCGCGGTGCTGCCGCTGGTGGCGTTGAATCTGGAAATCCTGCAGCGCAACGAGCATGCGCGTGAGCTGCTGTTCCAGACCCAGCGTCAGGCGCGCGAGCTCGAAGAGTCCGAAGTCGAGATGCTCGCCCAGCAGCAAACCCTGCTGACCCAGGCGCAGGAACTGCAGGCGGCACGCGAGCGCGCCGAAGATGCCACCCGCGCCAAGAGCGAGTTTTTGGCCAATATGAGCCACGAAATCCGCACCCCCATGAACGCCGTGATTGGCCTGTCGCACCTGGCGCTCAAGACCGAGTTGTCGCCGCGCCAGTTTGACTACGTGCAGAAAATCAACACGGCGGGTAATTCGTTGCTGGGAATCATCAACGACATTCTCGACTTCTCCAAGATCGAAGCCGGCAAGATGGGCCTGGAGAGCGCACCGTTCTGGCTCGACGACGTGCTTGACAAGATCACCACGCTGGTGGCGCAAAAGGCCCAGGAAAAGGGGCTGGAGCTGCTGTTCCATGTGGCACCCAACGTACCCGAGGGTCTGGTGGGTGACGCCATGCGCTTTAGCCAGGTGCTGACCAACCTGGTGCAAAACGCAGTCAAGTTCACGCACAAGGGGCAGGTCAAGGTGGCCATCAACATGTTGCAGCGCCAGGGCAATCGCATCGAGCTGGGCGTGTCGGTCGAAGACACCGGCGTGGGCATGACGCCAGAGCAGAGCAAGAACCTGTTCCAGGCCTTTACCCAGGCCGACTCGTCCACCACCCGGCACTTTGGTGGCACCGGGTTGGGGCTGGCGATTTCGCGCCGCTTTGTCGAGATGATGGAAGGCTGCATCGACGTACAGTCCGAGCCCGGCGTGGGCAGCACCTTCAGCTTCAACGTCTGGCTGGATGTTTCCAACCAGCAGCGCCGTGTGTCGGTGCCCGCAGCGCCGCTGCGCGGCCTGCACGTGCTGGTGGTGGACGACAATGCCGCCGCGCGTCAGATCCTGTCGGAGCAGCTCTCGGCGCTGGGCCTGCGCGCCGAGAGTGCCGCCAGTGCCGACGAGGGCATGAAGGCGTTGCTCGACGCCGACGAGCTCGACCCCTATTTGCTGGTGCTGATGGACTGGCACATGCCTGAGATCGATGGCGTCGAAGCCACCCGGCGCATCGTCGCGCAACCCAAGCTGCGCCACCATCCGGGCGTGGTGATGGTCACCGCTTTTGGTGCCGAAGAGGTGCGCGAGGCCGGTGGCCGCGCCGGGGCCGTGGCGTTTCTGGACAAGCCCATCAGCCAGTCGCGCCTGTGGGACGCACTGGTGAACCTGACGCGCCCGCTGCAAAAGGCTGCCAACGTGCAGGAGGTGGTGGAGCTCGACGGCCAGATCGAGGGGGCGCGCGTTCTGCTGGTGGAAGACAACAGCATCAACCAGCAAATCGCCACCGAACTGATGGAAGCGTTTGGCGCCAAGGTCAGCGTGGCCGAGAACGGGCAGGAAGCGCTGGACCTGCTCAACGCCGCCCCCGATCCGCTGCCGTGGGACCTGGTGTTCATGGACTTGCAGATGCCGGTGATGGACGGGCACGAGGCCACCAAGGCACTGCGTCGCCAGGCGCGCTTCCAGACGCTGCCGATTGTGGCCATGACAGCGCACGCGTCCGACGAAGAAGGCGCGCGCTGCCTGGCCGAAGGTATGAACGAACACCTGACCAAACCGATTGACCCCGAAGCCCTGCGCCGCTGTCTCACGCGCTGGTGCAAGGTGGCACCCCCTGTGGCGATCGAGGAACCCAGGGTTACCGGACTCGATCAGACGCTAGGCCTGCGCCACTGTGCTGGCAAGCAGAAGTTGTATGTGCGCATGGTGCAGCAGTTTGCCCACACCATGGCCGGGGCCACCACCACCATCGCCAATGCGCTTGCTGCGGGTGATGTGGTTTTGGCCCGGCGCACCGCCCATACCTTGCGTGGTGTTGCAGCCAACATTGGCGCCATGCGCTGCAGCGACCTGGCCGCCGAGGTCGAAAACGCGCTCGAACATTCCGCCACCCAAGCGCAGGCTGCGGGCCTGGTGCCTGAGCTGGAGCGGCATCTCGCCGGGCTGCTGGCCGACATTGCCAAAGTGTTTCCGACCAGCACGGATGCCGACGCGGTGCCGCCGAGCGCGGTGGACGCCGACAAGCTGCGCGCGGTCTGCGCCGAGCTGGTCGATCTGCTCGATGGCAGTCATGCCCAGTCGGAGACTTTCCTGCGCGACAACGCGGCGCTATTGCGTGCCGGGTTGGGTGACGCATTTGAGTCGATCCGGCGCAACGTCGATGGTTTTGAATTTTCGGTCGCGCTGACCGAGTTGCGCAGCGCCGTGCAGGCGGCGGGGATTGCATTGGGATGAGTGTTTCATGAAATTGTTTCCGGCTGTCAAGCCCACCGTGCTGGTGGTGGACGATGCGCCCGCCAATCTGTCGCTGATTGCTGCGGTGCTGCGCGACGACTACACCGTCAAGGCCGTCAACCACGGCGAGAAGGCACTGCGTCTGGCCAACATCGAACCCCCCGACCTGATTTTGCTGGACATCGTGATGCCCGACCTCGACGGCTACGAGGTCTGCCGACAGCTCAAGGCCAATCCGGTGACGCACGGCATCCCGATCATCTTCCTGACCAGCCGGAGCGATGTTGCGGACGAGGAACTCGGCCTGGAACTGGGCGCGGTGGACTACATCACGCGCCCCATCAACGCGCGCATTTTGCAGTCGCGCGTGAAGGCGCACATTGCCGACACCTGGCGCGCCCGCACGCTGCGTTTCAACAACGATTACCTGGAGTTTGAAGTCACTCGTCGCACGCACGAGGTGGTGGCTTTGCAGAATGTGACCACGCTGGCGCTGGCGTCGCTGGCCGAAACCCGCGACATGGACACCGGCAACCACCTGCGACGCACCCAGCACTATGTCCTGGCCCTGGCGCGGCAGTTGCACACGCATCCACGCTTTGGCGACTACCTCACGCAAGAGCGGATGCAGGCGCTGTTCAAGTGCGCGCCGCTGCACGACATCGGCAAGGTCGGCATTCCCGACCGCATTTTGCTCAAGCCCGGCCGCTTTGACGCGGACGAACTCGCAGTGATGAAGCAGCACCCCACCTTGGGGCACGACGCCATCGCCCGGGCCCAGTCCAATGCCACAGCGAGCAGCGAGTTTCTGGAAATTGCCAAGGAAGTGGTCTATTCGCACCACGAGAAGTGGGACGGCAGCGGTTACCCGCAAGGCCTCGCAGGCGACGCGATCCCGATTTCTGCGCGCCTGATGGCCGTGGCCGACGTGTACGACGCGCTCATCAGCCGACGCGTGTACAAGCCGGGCATGTCGCACGACAAGGCCGTGGAAATCATTGTGCAAGGACGCGGCACCCACTTTGACCCGGACGTGGCAGACGCCTTCGTCGCCCTGGCCTCCGAGTTTCACACCATCGCCCAGCGCTACGCCGACAGCGACATCGAACTGGAAGTCAAAGCCAGCCAACAAGCCTCAGCCCTTGCCGCTCCCGTGCAAGCCTAGTGCCGCGTTGCCCCGCACGCGTGGGCTCGTGCACCCCGCGAAAATGCATTCTGTAGCTTGCCTGCAAGCGATTCGCAGGAATACGGGGTTGGAGTGCCGCAAGCAGGATTGGTAGCAGAGATTGGGTTTGGGGCCCGCGCCTCAGCTGTCAAACGCCCAGCATATCGGCGCGGGCCCCAAACCCAATCTCTGCAGCGGCGAGGGGCTTGAGCGAGCAGCAGCAAACGGTTTCGTCACTGCGAGCGTAGCGTGGCAGTCCATGTCCCTTGGCATTCCTGCATGGATCGCCACGGCCTGAAGGCCTCGCGATGACGAAGTGAAGGGCCTCGCGATGACCAAGTGAGGGCGAGGCGAAAGGCTGTCATTGCGAGAAGCGCAGCGACGTGGCAATCCATGACTTTGGGCTGCGTGGAGCTTACTTCTTCAACTCCAGCGCCCGTTCGTACAAGTGGTTGCGCGCCTGTCCGGTAATGTCAGCAGCCAGTTTGACTGCGGTTTTGAGTGGAAGCTGTTCAAGCAGCAGACGCAGAACGCGGGTGTCGTCACCGGTCGCCACGGGTGCGGCCAGCGGGTGCAGCACCAGCACAAATTCGCCGCGCAAACGGTTGCTGTCGTGGGCCAGCCAGGCGGGCAGGGCCTGGGCACTGACGGTGGCTATCTCTTCAAACTGTTTGGTCAACTCGCGCCCCACGGTGACCAAGCGCTCGCCCAGCACGGCCAGGGCCTGCGCCAGCGCGTCGATGCGGTGCGGTGCTTCCAGCAGAACCGTGGCGCGCTGCTCGCTGGCAAGCGCCTGCACGGCCACCTGCCGCTCGGCCGACTTGGATGGCAGAAAGCCGGCAAACACAAAACCGCTGGCCGCCTCGTCGCGCATACCCGTCACGGATAGCAACGTGGTCACGCTGCTGGCCCCAGGCAGCGGGATGGCGCGCAGGCCCTGGGCCTGCACTGCCTGCACCAGGCGTGCGCCGGGGTCGCTCACGCCCGGCGTGCCCGCGTCGCTGACGTAGGCCACGCGCCGCCCCTGGCGCAGCAGGTCCACCACGCCTTGTGCGGCTTGGCTTTCGTTGTGCTGGTGCAGCGCGAGCAGGGGTTTATCGATGCCGTAGGCGCGCAGCAGCGCCTGGGTGTGGCGCGTGTCTTCGCAGGCGATGGTGTCCACCAGCGCCAGCACGTGCAGGGCGCGCAGGCTGATGTCGGCCAGGTTGCCAATCGGGGTGGCCACGACGTAGAGCGACCCTTGCGGATAAGATTGTTCGCCAGCGGCTTGGGCCGACGCGGCCAGGGCCGCAGAAAATAGTGCGCTCACATGGGTTTCCTTTCACCTCGACCACCGGCCAAACCGGCCACCACCAAAGCGCTCGGCGACGCCGCAGAGCGCTTGGCGCTGGACTACCTGCAACACCGGGGTTTGCGACTGGTGACGCGCAATTATCGGACGCCCGGGCGCGGCGGCGGCGAAATCGATCTGGTGATGCGTGCGCAGGATGGCACGCTGGTGTTTATCGAGGTGCGCAGGCGCGCCTACAGCAGCCATGGTGGCGCGGCTGCCAGCGTGGGCGCAACCAAGCAGCAGCGCATTGTGTATGCGGCGCGCCACTACCTGTTGCGCCTGGGTTCACCCCCGCCCTGCCGCTTTGACGTGGTGCTGGTCGAACCCCAGGGCGTGCAGTGGATTCAGGCAGCGTTTGACGCTGGTTGAACTGCTTCAGCCGTTGTGCGAACCGCGGTGCGCCCAGGCGGTGGTGTGGCGCTCGATTACGCTAAAGAGCTCGTACATCACCATCGCCATCGCGCCCACCACCACCAAGCCGGCAAAGGCCAGACCCATCTGCATCGCCGAGCCGGCCGAAATCAGCAGGTAGCCAATGCCTTCGTTGGCGGCGGTCATCTCCGAGACGGTGGTGCCCACAAACGCCAGCGTGATGGCCACCTTGAGTGAGCCATAGAAATATGGCATTGAACGCGGCAGCCCGACCTTGACCAGCACGTCCCAGCGGCGCGCACCAAGCACGCGCAGCACGTCTTCAAGCTCGGGCTCGAGCGTAGCCAGGCCGGTGGCGATGTTGACCATGATCGGAAAGAAGCTGATCAGAAACGCCGTCAGGATGGCAGGCCCGGCACCGATGCCAAACCAGACCACCAGAATCGGCACAAAGGCGGCCTTGGGCAGGGCGTTGAAGGCGGTCATGAGCGGATAGACCGCGGCGTAGGCCAGGCGCGAGCTGCCAATCACAAAGCCCAGCAGCACGCCGACTACGATGGCGAGGCCAAAACCGGTCATGGTGACCCAGAAGGTGCGCCAGGCATGGCCGGCGATGATCACCTTGAACTCCAGAAACTGGCTCCAGATGCGGTACGGGCTGGGGAAGATGAACTCCGAGACGTTAAAGGCCGAGCACACCAGTTGCCACAGGATGATGACCGCAAGCAGCAGAATCCAGGGCGACCAAAGTTCAACTTGTTTCTTGTTCATGGGGTAGCCTGGGTCGGGGTGGATGCGCTGACTTGACGCATGGCACCAATATGGCCACGCAGATCGTGCACCATGTCGGTGAATTCCTTGGTGTAGGTCAGTTCCAGGTCGCGCGGGCGCGGCAGATCGATGCTGCGCTTGACCACAAAACGCCCCGGGCTCTTGCTCATCACATACACCGTGTCGGCCAGGAACACCGATTCGCGCAGGTCATGCGTGACCAGGATGACGTTGAACTGCTGCTCGGTCCAGAGGTCGCGCAGAATGCACCACAGCTCTTCGCGCGTGAAGGCGTCGAGCGCACCAAAAGGTTCATCCAGCAGCAGCATCTTGGGCTCGTGGATCAGGGCGCGGCAGATGCTGGCGCGCTGCTGCATGCCGCCCGAGAGTTGCCAGGGAAACTTGTCCTCGTAGCCGCCCAATCCCACCTTTTGCAGTAGGTGGCGCGCGCGCTCGACGTACTGGCGCCGTTGCGCCTTGAAGTTGCTGCGGTAGGGCTCCACAATTTCCAGCGGCAGCAGCACGTTGTCCACGGTGGTGCGCCAGGGCAGCAGCGAGGGTGCCTGAAACGCCATGCCGGTGATCTTGACCGGGCCGGTCACGGGCTTGCCGTCGATGCGGATCTTGCCCATGGAGGGCATCTTGAGCCCGGTGGCCAGCTTCATGAAGGTCGATTTGCCGCAGCCTGAAGGGCCGACTATGGCAATGAACTCACCCTGGCGCACTTTCAGGTCGATGGCCTCCACCGCAAAGTGGTTCTCACGCAGCAAGGCCTCGTTGTAGGCCAGCCAAACGTCTTCAAAATCGACAAACCAGGGGGAGGGAGTTTGCATTATTTCTTGGGCAGGATTGCCAGTTCGGCCTTGGTCGGCAGGAAGGCGCTGCTCCACACCGCGTCCGGGTTGACACGGGTCTTGGTGGCAAAGGCGTCAGACACCTGGCTGGCCATCAGCGACAGGCGCGGCGGGTTGACCTGGCCAAAGCCTTCGGCGCGCGCATTGGGGCTGTTGACCACGGTGTCAATGGCCAGCTTGAGCCGGCGGGTCTCCAACTCGACGTTGATGATGCCGTCGCGTGCCTTCACGTCGGCAATGGCCGCGCCGGGGTTGGCCAGAACGTCTTTGACGCCCTTGGTGAATGCCAGCAGAAAGGCTTTGACTGCAGCGGGGTTGTCCTTGAGCAGCTTGGGCGAGACGATGATGGCGTTGCCATAGAGCTTGACGCCGTTGTCGGGGTAGGGCAGCACCACCACGTCCTCGGCCTTTACGCCGCGCGCCTCCAGATTGAGCAGCGAGGTGAAGGTAAAGCCGGTGATGGCGTCGACGTCACCGCGCACCAACATGGTTTCACGCAGCGGCGGGTCCATCGAAGTCCACTGCACGTTGCTGATGGAGTTGGCCTTGGCAAAGATCGGGAACGCGCGCCGCCCCGCGTCAAACACCGGTGCGCCAAGCTTTTTGCCGCTGAGGTCGGCAGGTGTCTTGATGCCCGATTTCTTGAGCGCCATTACCGAAGCGGGTGTGTCGTTGTACACCATCATCACGGCGATGGGCTTGTTGGGCGCGTCGGGGTTGTTGGCGTGAAACTCCATTAGCGCAGCCAGATCGGCCAGCCCCATGTCGTAGGCACCCGAGGCCACGCGCGTGACGGTGCCGCCCGAGCCGTTGCCCGCGTCGATGGATACGTCGAGCTTGGCGTCCTTGAAGTAGCCCTTGGCAGCAGGCGTCAGAAACAGGGCGGACGGGCCCTCAAAGCGCCAATCGAGTTGGAACTTGATGGCCGTACTCTGGGCGCTCGCCAGTCCGCTGCCAAAGAGGGCCAGGGCGAGTGTGGTCGCTTTCAAAAAGCTGCGTGTGTTCATGGGTGCTCCGGGTGGATGGTTGCAAAAGGTTTGCACCGGGTGTACGCAAGAACGATGCCTGGAGTTGGTGCGGGCAAGGTGGCGCGCTACTTGCGTATGCACGCTTCGGATATTTCCAACCCCATCAACTTGACCCAGGAATGATCATGATGCACCAAAATATTGCCCGCGCAGCCGTTTGTGCCAGCGTCCTCGCTTGCACGCTACCAGCGCAAGCCGCCACGTTTAGCGATACCTCGATTGGCTACCGTTATGGCACCGAATATGCTGAACCGTTCAACCCCAAGGCGGTGGCCAAGGACATCATCAACTTCAACCACATCAGCGGTTATAAGTACGGCACCAATTTCTTCAATATCGATCTGCTGTCGTCCGATAGCGTCGATCCGGCCGGTGCGGGTTCGAGCAACGGCGCGCAGGAAGTCTATGTGGTCTACCGCAACACGGTGGAACTCGAAAAGCTCACCGGAACGTCTTACGCCTTTGGCCCGGTGCGCGGCGTTGGTATCACGGGTGGCTTTGACTACAACACCAAGAACGACGCCGGCTACAACTCCAAGAAGCGCATGCTGGTGGCTGGCCCCACGTTCATGATGGATGTGCACGGCTTTCTGAACCTGAGCGTGCTGCTGCTGTGGGAAAGCAATGCCCCTTACAGCACGTTCAGCAAGGTCTCGACCCCGCGCTACAACTACGACACCCATGCCATGATTGGCGCAGCCTGGGGCATTCCGTTCTCGATTGGCGCACTGCCGCTGTCGTTTGAGGGTTTTGCCAATTTCATTGATGCCAAGGGTAAAAATGAGTCCGGTGGCGACACCGCAGCCGAAACCAACATCGACATGCAGGTGATGTACGACTTGAGCCCGGCGCTGGGTGTGGCACCCAAGAGCCTGAAGGTCGGCCTGGAATACCAATACTGGAAGAACAAGTTTGGCAACAACAGCGACGGTATTGCGGGCCCGGGCGCGTTTGCCAAGACGCCGATGGTGCGCGTCGAATACCATTTCTGATAGGGCACAAGTCTCCAGCATCGGGGGCCTATGCCGGCTTAATGTTGGGTTAATCCTGACACGGTATCATCGCGCCCATGCTGGAACAACGAATTGAACAACACTTCATTGACAGCGCCGACCTCAAGTACCAGGCGGCGCAAGTCCTGAGCAAACCCATTGCTGCTGCGGTGCAGGCCATGATGGCCTGCGTCACCAGTGGCGGCAAGGTGCTGGCCTGTGGCAATGGCGGCTCGGCTGCCGATGCGCAGCACTTCGCGGCCGAATTTGTCGGGCGCTTTGAGCGCGAGCGCCCCGAGCTGGGCGCGATCGCGCTGACCACCGACAGCTCGATCATCACGGCCATCGCCAACGACTACGACTTCAATGTGATCTTCTCGCGCCAGGTGCGTGCCTTGGGCTCGCCCGGCGATGTGTTGCTGGCAATTTCGACCAGCGGCAACTCGGCCAATGTGCTGGCAGCGATCGAAGCCGCGCACGAGCGCGAAATGGTGGTAGTCGGCCTCACGGGCAGGGGCGGCGGCAAGATGACGCACGCCCTGCGCGACACCGATGTGCATATCTGCGTTCCGCACGAGCGCACAGCGCGTGTGCAGGAAGTGCATATTTTGGCCTTGCATTGCATCTGTGATGCGGTTGATGCCCAACTGTTGGGCGAACAGGAAACTTGAACATGACAATTTCATTGCGTCGCACCAGTCTGGTGTTGGTTTTGGCGGGCAGCACGCTCATGCCCCTGTTGGGTTGCGCACCCATGATCGTGGGCGGAGCCGTGGTGGGCAGCCTGGTCGCCGTGGACCGGCGCACCGCAGGCGCGGTGGTGGAGGACGAGGCGATTGCGCTCAAGGCCTCCAGCCGCATTCGCGACAGTCTGGTTGAGCGTGCCCATGTGAACGTGAACAGCTACAACCGGCAGGTGCTGGTCACCGGCGAAGTGCCCAGCGCCCAGGACAAGCAACTGGTGGAGAAGATCGTGTCCGAGGTTGATAACGTGCGCAACGTGGTCAACGAACTGGAGATTCTGGGCAACTCCACCATCACCCAACGCGCCAATGACGCCCTGGTAACCGGGCGCGTGAAGGCGGCGTTGGTGGATGCATCGGACCTGTACGCCAGCTCGTTCAAGATCACCACCGAGCGCGGCACGGTTTACATGATGGGCCGGGTGACGCAGCGCGAAGCCACGCGCGCCACCGAAGTAATCACCGCCACCTCAGGCGTGCAACGCGTGGTGCGGATTCTGGACATCATCAGCGAAGAAGAACTTTCGCGCATTCTTGCGTCGCAAGGCAAGAGCAAGTAGGCCGCCCCACCGCCCCACCGCGGCATCGCACGGCAACCACTTCGTCATCGCGAGGCCACTCCCCCCTGCGTCATCGCGAGGCCGAAGGCCGTGGCGATCCATGACTTCGTGACTGCATGGATTGCCGCGCAACGCTTGCAATGACGGCCAAAGAACATGGACTGCCGCATCGCTTCGCTCCTCGCAGTGACGCTGCAGTCTTTCCCGCTGTCTAGCCAGTTGGGGACAGAGCTCCGCTACGCTGCGGTCTGTCCCCAAGTCGTCAGACTAACCTCTTGATCAGGCTGGAGGTGTCCCAGCGGTTGCCGCCCATGTTTTGGATGTCGGCGTAAAACTGGTCTACCAGGGCGGTTACGGGCAAGCGGGCACCGTTTTTCTTGGCTTCGTCGAGCACCAGGCCCAGGTCTTTGCGCATCCAGTCCACGGCAAAACCGAAATCAAATTTTTGGGCCACCATGGTCTTGCCCCGGTTGTCGAGTTGCCAGCTTTGGGCCGCGCCCTTGCCGATCACGTCGAGCACCTGGTTCATGTCGAGTCCGGCGCGCTCGCCAAAGGCGATGGCTTCGCTCAGGCCCTGCACCAGCCCGGCAATGCAAATCTGGTTGACCATCTTGGCCAGTTGGCCTGCACCGTGTTGGCCCACTAGCGTGACGGCGCGCGAAAACGCCATAGCCACCGGTTGGGCACGTGCAAACGCCTCGATTTCACCCCCGCACATCACCGTGAGCAGGCCGTTTTGCGCCCCGGCCTGACCGCCCGAAACCGGCGCGTCGATGAAGTGCAGGCCCATGTGCTGCGCGGTTGCGCCAAGTTCGCGCGCAATGTGGGCCGAAGCCGTGGTGTGGTCCACAAAGATGGCACCCGCGTGCATGCCGGCAAAGGCACCGTCAGGGCCGAGCGTGACGCTTTTGAGGTCGTCGTCGTTGCCCACACAGCAAAACACCACGTCAGCCTGGTGCGCCGCCAACCGTGGCGTGGCGGCGTGGTTCAGTGTGGCACCTGCAACGGCAGCGTCAGAAAAATCGGCGCACCACGCCTGTGCCTTGGCTGCCGTGCGGTTGTACACCGTGACCGAGTGGCCGGCGCGGGCCAAGTGGCCCGCCATGGGGTAACCCATGACGCCCAGCCCGATAAAGGCAACGCGTTGGGATGGGCAGGTTTCGTAGGTTTTGGGTTTGATGGAGGTGCTGGTCATACCTACACAATAGCAAAACTTTCGGTGCCTGCCGAAAGATCGGCCGATTTGGCGCGATGGCTGTTGAGTTTGATCTGCAGGCGCAGGTCGTTGAGCGAGTCGGCATTGCGCAGCGCGTCTTCGTAGGTGATGGCGTTGGCTTCGTACAGGTCGAACAGGGCCTGGTCAAACGTCTGCATGCCGGCGTTGCGGCTTTTCTTCATGATCTCCTTGATCTCGGAGACATCACCCTTGAAGATCAGGTCCGAGATCAGCGGCGAGTTGATCATCACTTCCACCGCCGCCACGCGGCCCTTGCCGTCTTGCTTGGGCATGAGCCGCTGCGAGACCATGGCGCGCAGGTTGAGCGAGAGGTCCATCAGCAACTGGCTGCGCCGCTCTTCGGGGAAGAAGTTGATGATGCGGTCAAGCGCCTGGTTGGCGCTGTTGGCGTGCAGCGTGGCCAGACACAGGTGGCCGGTTTCCGAAAACGCCACCGCGTGTTCCATGGTTTCGCGGTCGCGGATTTCGCCCATCAAAATCACGTCGGGTGCCTGGCGCAAGGTGTTCTTCAGCGCCGACTCCCAGCTATCGGTGTCGAGCCCGACTTCGCGCTGCGTGACCACGCAGTTCTTGTGCATGTGGACAAACTCCACCGGGTCTTCGATGGTGATGATGTGGCCCCAGGAGTTTTCGTTGCGCCAGTCGACCATCGCCGCCAGTGTGGTCGATTTGCCCGAGCCGGTGGCACCCACCATGATGCACAGCCCGCGCTTGGCCAGCACGATTTCCTTGAGCACCTGGGGCACGCCCAGGCCGTCAATCGTAGGCAGCACCTGCGGAATCACGCGCAGCACCATGCCCACCTTGCCCTGCTGGATAAAGGCGTTGACCCGAAAGCGCCCGATGCCCGGCGGCGCAATCGCAAAATTGCCTTCCTTGGTGCGCTCAAACTCGGCCACCTGCTTGTCGTTCATGATCGAACGCGCCAGCGCCAGCGTGTGCATCGCATTGAGCGGCTGCGGCGAGACCTTGGTGATCTTCCCATCGACCTTGATCGCCGGCGGAAAGTCCCCCGTAATGAACAAGTCGCTGCCATTGCGACTGACCATCAACTTGAGCAGGTCGTTGATAAATTTGGTAGCTTGATCGCGCTCCATAAGAGCACCTCCTTTACAAACCGACAGGGCCGCGTACAGGCCCCCTAAAACTTGACATGAGCCCGTCATCGCAAGCAACTTTCCCGTCATTGCGAACGAAGTGAAGCAATCCATGACTTCGGGCTGCATGGATCGCCGCGGCCTGACGGCCTCGCGATGACGACAGGCTGCCGTTGTCTCGCGATGACGACAGGTTGTCATCGCGAGCGAAGCGCGGCGATCCATGACGTCCGAATGCATGGACTGCTGCGCTGCGCTCGCAGTGACGAAACTGCGGTTCATGGTCCATTGGCAGTTTCGACCCCGAAACAGTACGCTCGCAATGACGCAGTGAGTAGCCTCGATTCCTGGAAGCCTCAATGGCTGGCACATAACAACGCCCGCCCCTGCGGGGGAGCCCAAGCGTGGAACACCGCGGGACCGGCTCAGCCGGACCGCTGGTGTTGCCCCCTGCAAGGGGGAAAGCGGCCACACGAAGTGGGCAAGCCGGGGGGTGGTTTTCCCGCCGGGCCGCCCCAAGGGAAAATGCGGCCCCCTCGGGGGGCAGGGAACACACGAAGTGTGTCACCGTGGGGGCCATCATGTTACCCAGGAAAGTTTTCAGGAATCTTGGCCTTGCTGCGCGCTTCAGCGGAGCTAATGATGTTGCGCTTGACCAGGTCGGTCAGATTCTGGTCGAGCGTTTGCATGCCCACGCTGTTGCCGGTCTGGATGCTCGAATACATCTGCGCTATCTTGGCCTCGCGGATCAGGTTGCGAATGGCGCTGGTGCCGAGCATGATTTCATGCGCCGCCACCCGGCCCTGGCCGTCTTTGGTCTTGCACAGCGTTTGCGAAATCACCGCCTGCAATGATTCCGACAACATGGCGCGCACCATTTCTTTTTCGTCGGCGGGAAACACGTCAATGATCCGGTCGATGGTCTTGGCGGCGCTGGAAGTGTGCAGGGTGCCAAACACCAGGTGGCCGGTTTCGGCGGCGGTCATGGCCAGACGGATGGTTTCAAGGTCGCGCATTTCGCCCACCAGAATGCAGTCCGGGTCTTCGCGCAGGGCCGAGCGCAGGGCGGCGGCAAACGAGAGCGTGTGCGGCCCGACCTCGCGCTGGTTAACCAGGCACTTCTTGGACTCGTGCACAAATTCAATCGGGTCTTCCACCGTCAGGATGTGGCCGAACTCGGTTTCGTTGAGGTAGTTGACCATGGCCGCCAACGTGGTCGATTTGCCCGAGCCGGTGGGGCCGGTCACCAGCACCATGCCGCGCGGCTTGAGCGCCAGGTCGCCAAAAATCTTGGGCGCGTTGAGTTGCTCCAGCGTAAGGATCTTGCTCGGGATGGTACGGAACACGGCGCCTGCGCCGCGCTGGTGGTTGAACGCGTTGACGCGAAAGCGCGCCAGCCCGTCGATCTCGAACGAAAAGTCGATTTCCAGAAACTCTTCAAAGTGCTTGCGCTGGCCATCGTTCATGATGTCGTACACCATGCTGTGCACCTGCTTGTGGTCGAGCGCTTCCACGTTGATGCGGCGCACGTCGCCGTGCACGCGGATCATCGGAGGCAGCCCTGCGGAAAGGTGCAAGTCCGAAGCCTTGTTCTTCACGCTGAATGCCAGAAGTTGGGTAATGTCCACGAAAATCCTCGCAAGGTTTGTTACGCTTGGTTCATTATGACCATGATTACAGAAAACCTACAAAGTGTGCGCGCAAGGATTACCCAGGCTTGTGTAACAGTCGGTAAGGAGCCGCAGGCGGTGTGTCTGCTGGCAGTTTCCAAGACCTTTGGCGTGGACGCGGTGCAGCAGGCGTTTGCCGCCGGGCAGCGCGATTTTGGCGAAAACTACATCCAGGAAGCGGTGGAAAAGATCACCGCGCTGCGCGACTTGCCGATTTGCTGGCATTGCATCGGCCCGATCCAGAGCAACAAGACCCGGCTGGTGGCGCAGCACTTCGATTGGGTGCACACCATCGACCGCCTCAAGATCGCCCAGCGCCTGAGCGAGCAGCGCCCGCCCGAGTTGGGCGCGCTGCAGGTCTGCATCCAGGTCAATGTCGATGGTGGGGCCACCAAGTCAGGCGTGGTGCCCGCCGATGCACTGGCGCTGGCGCAGCAGGTCGCGGCCCTGCCCCATTTGCGCCTGCGCGGGCTGATGTGCATCCCCGAGCCGACCGAAGATTTTGCTGTGGCCTGTGCCGTGTTTACGCGCGCCAAAGACTTGTTTGACAGCCTGAACCGCGCCGGTCTGGGGCTTGACACCCTGTCCATGGGCATGAGCGCCGACCTGCAGGCGGCAGTGCAGTGCGGTAGCACCCTGGTGCGCGTGGGCAGCGCCATTTTCGGCGCGCGCGATTACGGGGCGGTTGGCGCTTAGCGCAGTGGCAGCCGGGTAGTGTCCTTCACCACTTCCATCACCGCGTAGGTGCGGGTTTCGCGCACGCCGGGCAATTGCCAGAGCACTGTTCCGGCAAAGTTGCGGTACGCCGCCATGTCGGCCATACGTGTCTTGAGCAGGTAGTCAAAGCCACCCGCCACCATGTGGCACTCCATGATTTCGGCGCGCACCTGCACCGCTGCGTTGAACGCCTCGAACACGTTGGGCGTGGTGCGGTCGAGCAGCACTTCGACAAACACCATCATCCCGGCGTCCAGTTTGAGCGGGTTCAGCCGCGCCTCGTAGCCCAGGATGTAGCCGTCCTTGGTGAGGCGCTGCACCCGCGCCAGCACCGCCGTGGGCGAGAGCGCAACCGCTTCAGCCAGTTTGAGGTTGGAAATGCGGCCGTCTTCCTGCAGGCTGGTGAGGATTTTTATGTCGATGCGGTCCAGGGTTTCTGTCAATTTCTTGCTCCTTCTACTTGCTCGGCTGCTGGCGTGCGTTCTGTTTGTTGCCCTGCTTGGTGCATGGCGGGGTTGGGGGGTGTGCCCGGGGCCTCATGCCGGCCTGCTGGCCAGAAAATCGGCCCCGAGCACACCCCCCAACCCCGCAGTTGCGTTTGGGCGCGCAAAGAAATGGACGCAAGATTCAAGCTATTGATCTTTGCGGAATTCACGACACACGCGGGCGTCATCGCGAGGCCACACCCCCGGTGTAGCCGGAGAAAGACACCTTTCTCAACCGAATGTGGCAAGGCTGGTGGACCGGACATCCGTTCTCTGGCCCACGCTCGCCGTCGCGCGACGCTGGCGCACCTGGACGTGCTCATCAACACCGTGATTGGCACACATGCTCTGTGGCAACGGCGAATGGGGCCGACGCCCGGACGTCCAATCCACCATCCCGCGTGCGTGGTTGGTGCGCCTGGAGACGAATGCACGTGGTTTCGGGCGACGAATACTGCAAATGGACCATGAACCGCAGTTTCGTCACTGCGAGGAGCGAAGCGACGCGGCAGTCCATGCAGGCTGAAGTTCTCTTCCTCGACCGAGTGACACTTCCCGCCGATTCGCTGGGGCGGGGTATGCCGGTGGCCGATTTCCTGTCCAGCAGGACAGCATGAGGCCCCCGGCATACCCCGCCCCGGCAGGCACATACGCAGCGCACGCAATAAATAAATGACTAAAAACAAGAGTAAATACAGTGAATAAATAACCAAACAAGCAAAGATCATAGCGACATAGTCACCAACCAGACCCTCAAGGAGCCAACCATGTCCGTCACCCAACGCCTGCCCTTTCCGTATCGGCCTGAAGCCGAGGTGGTAACGCACTGCCTGCAAAGCGTGCACCAGGTGCTGGACTGGGCGGCGGCGGCTCGCATGGCAGCGCCGTGGGTGCAGGCGGTGCGGGACAATCCGCCGCCGTTTTGGGCCATGGAAAGCCTGCTGCGCGAGTACCCCATCTCCAGCGCGGAAGGGCTGGCGCTGATGCGGCTTGCCGAGGCGCTGCTGCGTGTGCCCGATGCCGAAACCGCGATTGCGCTCACTGCCGACCAGTTGGGCCGTGCTGATTTCGAGAGCAGTGGTGACAAGGTGCTCTCGCGTCTGTCGAGCACCGCCATCGCCATGTCCAAGCACTTTCTGCCCGATCCGAACATTGGTGCCGCTACCCACGCCGAGCCTGGGTTGATGGCCAAGCTTGGCGCCCGCACGGTGGTGGCGGCAACACTTCGCGCGGTGCAGTTGCTTGGGCGCCAGTTCGTACTCGGCCAGAGCATGGCCGAGGCGCAGGCGCAGGCCGATGTGGCGCGCGCACGCGACAAGGTGCGCTTCTCGTACGACATGCTGGGCGAAGGCGCGCGCACCGAGCGCGACGCTTTACGCTACCTTGCAAGCTATGGTGCTGCGATTGACGCCATCGCAGCGCGTACCAATGCCGGCGCTGCCGTAGAAGAAAACGACGGCATCTCGATCAAGCTCAGTGCCCTGCACCCGCGCTTTGAAGACGCGCAAAGCCAGCGCGTGATGGAAGAGTTGGTGCCGCGCGTCTGGAGCCTGTGCCTGAAGGCGGCAGCGGCCAACATCAACCTCACCATCGACGCCGAAGAGGTGGACCGCCAGGAGTTGTCGCTGCAGGTTCTGGAGGCCCTGGTTGCACGCGTGGCACAGCACTGCCCGCAGTGGCGCGGCTTTGGCATGGCGCTGCAGACCTACCAGACGCGCGCGCCGGAACTGATCGAGTGGGTGATTGCCCTGGCGCGCAGGTACGGCGTGCGCCTGATGTGCCGCCTGGTCAAGGGCGCGTACTGGGACGCCGAAATCAAGCGCGCCCAGGAGTTGGGCCTGCCGCATTACCCGGTGTTCACCCACAAGCACCACACCGATGTGGCCTACCTGGCCTGCGCGCGTGCGCTGCTGGACGCGCCCGACGCCATCTACCCGCAGTTTGCCAGCCACAACGCCGCCACCATTGCGGCGATCATTCAGTTCTCCTCGCGAACAGGGGCGGCTTTCGAGTTGCAACGCCTGCACGGCATGGGTGAGGGCGTGTACCGCGAGGTGCTGAAGAACCCGGCGATTGCGTGCCGGGTGTATGCGCCGGTGGGCGCGCACCGCGACTTGCTGGCGTATCTGGTGCGCCGATTGCTGGAGAACGGTGCCAACTCGTCTTTTGTGCACCAGATGGCCGACGCCTCGGTGCCGATGGCCGATCTGCTGATTTCGCCGCTGCGCCTGGAGCCGCACTCCAGTCTGGCGCTGCCGCCGCAGTTGTTTGGCAGCCATGCCGGTGCGCGCAAGAACAGCACCGGCGTGGACCTGACCGTGGCTTCGATGCGCGAGGCGCTGCTCTCGGCCCTGCCCATGGCGGTGCCGCAGGTGCCGGAGTTTGACCTGGGCAAGGTTGCAGGCGCCTACGCTGCAAGCGCTGCGTGCTATCCGGCCTGGAGCAACACCGAAGTCGGCACGCGCGCCGCCGTGCTGCGCCGCGCCGCCGACGCCATGCAGGCGCAGCTTGCGCCCCTGTGCGCCCTGCTGGTCAAGGAGGCGCACAAGACCTGGGGCGATGCGGTCTCGGAAGTGCGCGAGGCGGTGGACTTTTTGCGCTACTACGCCGACGAGGCCGAACGCATCATGCAGCCCATCGCCTGCCCGGTGGCGCAGGGTGCGCATGCGGGGGTGAGCTATGGCGTCACCGGCGAAACCAATACGCTGCGCCTGACGGCACGCGGGGTCTGGGTGTGCATCAGCCCCTGGAACTTTCCGCTGGCCATCTTTACCGGCCAGGTGGCGGCAGCCTTGGTGACGGGCAACACGGTGCTAGCCAAACCGGCCGAGCAGACTCCGGCGGTGGCGCAGGTGGCGGTGGAGTTGCTGCACGCTGCGGGCGTGCCGCAAGACGCGCTGCAACTGCTGCACGGCGCGGGCGAAACCGTGGGTGCGGCACTGGTGGCGCAACCGGGCGTGGCCGGTGTGGTGTTTACCGGCTCGACCCAGGTGGCCAAGACCATCCAGCGCGCGCTGGCGATGAAGGACGGCCCGATAGTTCCGCTGATTGCCGAGACCGGTGGCATCAACGCCATGCTGGTGGACTCCAGCGCCTTGCCCGAGCAGGTGATCGACGCGGTGGTGATGAGCGCCTTTCGCTCGGCCGGGCAACGCTGCTCGGCCCTGCGCCTGCTGTGCGTGCATGCGTCCATTGCCGATGGCGTGATCGAGATGCTCCAGGGCGCAACGCAGGAATTGCGCGCGGGCGACCCGGCGGACCTTGCCACCGACCTCGGCCCGGTGATCGATGCCCAGGCGCATGACGCCATTGCAGGCCACATCGCGCGCCTCCAGCGCGAGGCAAAAACCCTGGTGGCACCTGAGGTGCCGGGCGCGGGCCCGTCGATTGCCAATCTGATTGCGCCGCACGCCTTTGAAGTGGAGCGCATCGACGCCGTTCAGGCCGAAATCTTTGGCCCGGTGTTGCAGGTGGTGCGCTGGAGTGGCGACCCCGCCCAGGTGATCGCCCAACTCAACGCCCTGGGCTATGGCCTGACGCTGGGCATCCAGACCCGCATCGACTCGCGTGCCCAGGCGCTGGCGCATGCGGCCCACATCGGCAACGTCTACATCAACCGCAACATGATCGGTGCCGTGGTCGGCGTGCAGCCCTTTGGCGGCGAAGGCCTCTCAGGCACCGGCCCCAAGGCGGGCGGGCCGCACTACCTGTACCGCTTTTGCGCCGAGCAAACCATCACCGTCAACACCGCCGCCGCCGGCGGCAACGCCGCCCTGCTGGCGGCGCAGCATTGAGGGATTGGCGTTTTCTCTAAGCCAGACTGGCCTGCAACTTCACCGCTGCGTGCGTGATGAAGTGGCCCGCGCGTATTTCTTCGCCCAGGCGGGCCGCATTGGACGCCATGGCGGCGTATTGCTCCGTGCTCAGGGTCGATACCCGTTGTTCGAGTTCGTGCAGTGAGGCGACCAGCAAGCCTGCGCCGTGCTGCGCAATCAGTGGTGCGATGGCGGCGTCTTTCCAGACCGCCACGGGCAGGCCGCGCGCCAGATACATCGAAGCCTTGTGCGGCGTATTGAACGCCAGATAGGCACCAAAATCGCCGCCGCAGGTGGTGATCTCCGGGCCATCCCACACCAATCCGATGGCGCCGTCGGCCTTGAACGGCGGACTCTCGGGCGCAAAGCTGCCAGCGTAGCGCACATGGGGCGCAAGTGGCATACCGGCATCCATCCCCTGCCCGTACAGTTCAAAACGAAGGCCCGCCAGTGGCGCAAGCCGGTAGATGAAGGGAGACTTGTCCGCCGCCAGGCTCCCGGCAAAAACGATCCTCTTGTTCAAACCTCTGGACAGCGATTGCGCGGGGGGTGGGGAGCAGACGTAGTCCCACAAATTCAGGTTGGCTGCGACCGCGACGCCGTGCTGTTGCAGGATACGACCGATGACCTCGTTCAAGCCCAGCACCGCAGCAAATGATTTGAGCTGCTGCGCCTGCTCAGCCACACTGTCCCAATCGGTGCGGGCAGGTTTCAGACCTTCGATGTCATGCACGAAGGCGACGGTTCTCAAGCCCTGGCGACGTGCCTTCTCCAACACGGCTGCGGTGCTTTTGTCCACCGGAAACTGGCACCAAACCACGTCGGTCGCCTTGAACGAAACCCAGTTCGACACCCGTAGCGCCCAGGCCAGCAAGCGCTGCCAGTAGCGCGAGCGGCTGGTGGGAACGCTTTGAATGCGAAAGCCCAGATTACCCAGGAAGAACGCCGTATCCAGCCGCGCCTTGGGGCCGGCATTGAGGCGCTTTTGCTTGGCGTCGAGCAGTAAGACGTGTTGAGAGGGAGCGGTCATGGCAAGCTTCGAT